>Ga0114923_10003001_pt1 | contig 11387 bp, 9 predicted proteins | sample SumtaG_FD_89578 | JGI IMG/M metagenome (GOLD analysis project Ga0114923, IMG submission 89578) | Deep subsurface microbial communities from Indian Ocean to uncover new lineages of life (NeLLi) - Sumatra_00157 metaG | ecosystem: Environmental > Aquatic > Marine > Oceanic > Sediment | place: near...
ATACTCATCGGTCAAATCCCGGATTTGCGACAGTCTGCAGTCTTGCGCTAATACACGAGGCTTCGACAAAACCGACGATTATTGAATAAGGCAAAGACGGCAAACAGTCGCAAATCCGGGTTTTGACCGAAGAGTACTTTATGCTGACCTCGCCGGACGTGGACACCCGCAGCTACGCCTATCAGGAACTGGCGCAAATCGACTCCGGCACCACGTTAACTATCACACCCCGCATCGGGGATAATAACGATATTACACTGGAAGTGTCTGTCGAGGTCAGTGACAGCATACCGCGCGGTAGAGGAAGCGATCTTCCCGTTGTTACGCGCCGAACAGCCAGTAACACCGTGCGTATCAGGGACGGCGGAACGGTTGCACTGGCCGGCCTGAGTGAGAACCGGACAAATCTAAAACGAAAGCGGGTCCCAGGGCTCAGCCGCCTCCCATTAGTGGGATATCTGTTTAAGAATAACGAGACTGATGAGTCTACGCGGGAGATTGCTGTGTTCGTCACGGCACACCTGGTATCCGAGTCCGGCCGACCCATCAATTTCAGCGAACCGTCGTCCGGAGTTCGTCGGGCTCCGACCCGACCCCAGATGGGCGGGGAGCAGGGATTTAAGATGCGTCTTCGAGAAAGCATGTCACGTTTCTGATCGGATGAAACACATATTGGCAGGAGATAAGAGCTGTGAAGTCAATTAGGTACGAGTCGAGAAATGGTGGCGTGAATATTGTGTTGTTGCTGCTGGCGCTTCTGGCTTCAGGCGTGGTCGGTTGTACGCATCATAGTAGGGGCTTTGAGGTCGTACCCGTGGGTAACCGGTACGTACTTGCCCTAAGCTCCGACGATGTTGTACAAGTGATGCGCCGAGCCGGCTTTTCCGATGATCAGATTCTGGAGCTCGGAACAGGCGTGCACGACGGAATGTTAGAGTCGGGAGCAGTACAAATCAGGGTAGGCGACAAGGTGGAGGTCGTTTTTGCTGCCAATGGTGACGATGTGTACATCGGTACTCGCCTGAGGGGTAACTTCATCTACAATGTGAAAACAGGTTGGCGTAGATCGGGCGACCTTTCGCCGTAGTTGAGCGGAGCTCTTTTGGAAAACGCCGCCTGGTAAACATTGGCGATGTTCAACTCTACAAATCATCGGTGAGATAACCCAAAGCTTAAGTGTTGGCAAAAGAGCAGGATATTTACGGCCTGCTAAGTGCTAAGATAGCCGACACTTGCAAGAAAAAGCTGATTTGGGCAGGTTTCAAAAATCCGCTGCTTTATTCAGATGCGCCAGGCGTGCAGCTATGCAAATGATTAGAGCTATCGATCTTTGTAAAAATGAAACTTATAAATTCACAAAAACATAGATTTTACCGCTGACAACACTCCCAAACAAGTTTGAGGGTGCCACCCGGGGTTCCATTAGTTTTGAGGGTGCAACCCCGGGTTCGGTTAATAACGCAAAGCTCGATAAAATGCTAAGCTTGAAAGAAACACCGAACGAGAGACGTCCAGGCGAGAATGCACACAAATAACTGCCAAATTGGCACAGAGCCGGAATGGCAAGAAAACTGTAACAACTTGTTATTACAGCAATTATAATTTTCATTTATTTGGGCACGCTGTTTGCACTGTTATTGAGCATTAGAGTATATCTGTGATTGCAATTTCGTCTGTGTAGAAAAAGGATTTAGCTATGAAATTCGACAAATTCACATTGAAGGCTCAAGAGGCGTTAGCAACTGCTCAGCAGATTGTGATGGCTAAATCGCACACTGTTCTGTCACCATTGCATTTATTAAGCGCTGTTTGCGGCGACGATGCGGGCATTGCGGTTATGATTTTGAAAAAGATTGGCGCTAATGTTTCGCGGATTAAAGAGATGACGGAAAGCGAACTTGGTCGGATGCCACAAGGCAACAGTAGTAATCAGCTTCTGCCTGACCCGGCCTTTAATCAGGTTGTTCTGGATGCGCAGAACCGGGCTGATGCGATGGGTGACGAATACTTGAGCGTCGAGCATCTGTTTCTTTCGCTTGCTTCGGTGCAAAGCGATGCGAAAGAAATCCTGCGTCTTAACTCGATTGCGCCGGAACAAATTGAAAACGCTCTAAAAGAGATTCGGGGGCCGGAAAAGATAACCGACCAAAGCCCGGAAGATAAATACAAGGCCCTGGAGCGCTACGGGATTGACCTTCTGGAGATGGCCCGGAAGGGAAAGCTTGACCCTGTTATCGGTAGAGACGAGGAGATTCGGCGATGTATGCAGGTCCTCAACCGCCGAACGAAAAATAATCCGGTACTAATCGGCGAGCCGGGGGTGGGCAAAACCGCAATCGTCGAAGGCCTTGCTCAGCGGATAATTGCAGGTGACGTCCCTACGGGCCTGAAAAATAAAAGGATCGTTGCTCTGGATATGGGGGCATTGATAGCGGGGACCAAATTCAGGGGCGAATTTGAGGACCGGCTCAAGGCGGTGCTCAAGGAAGTCATCACCGCCGGAGGACAAATAGTACTTTTCATCGATGAGCTGCATACCGTAGTAGGTGCAGGCAAAGCTGAGGGCGCCGTTGATGCGGGTAATTTGCTAAAACCATCACTTGCCCGGGGCGATCTGCGTTGTATTGGAGCGACTACCATCGACGATTATCGAAAGTATGTGGAAAAAGATGCTGCGCTCGAGCGGCGATTCCAGCCGATTCTGATTGACCCGCCGAGTGTCGAAGAAACCATAGCCATCCTTCGCGGACTAAAAGCCCGTTATGACACCCATCACGGCGTTCGCATTACCGATTCGGCGCTTGTTGCCGCTGCGACTTTGTCAAACCGGTACATAGCGGACAGATGGCTGCCGGACAAGGCGATAGATTTGATTGACGAGTCGGGCTCGAAACTGCGGATTGAAAACGATTCGCTGCCGGCTGAATTAGATAGTATTCGCAGGAAAATTGTTCAACTGCAAATCGAACGCGAAGCTCTAAAAAAAGAAAGCGATAAAGCGAGTAAAGAACGATTAAAAAAAACCGAAAAGCAATTAGCCAAATTGCAAGAGCAGGACAAAAAACTCACGGCGCAGTGGGAAAGTGAAAGAGGCGACATCGACCAGATAAAAACTCTGAAGGAAAAACTTGAAGATGCTCAAAACCAGTTCGAAGAGGCCCAGCGCAAGGGCGACCTGGAGACCGCCGCCCGCCTGAAGTATGAAACCATTACGAATTTGAAAAAAGAGCTTGAAGAAAGAGAAGCTCAGCTTTCCAAAGCCGACAAAACTATAATCCGCAACGAAGTAACTGAAGAGCACATCGCCGGCGTTGTCTCCAAATGGACGGGAATACCGGTTGCGAAATTATTGAGCGGGGAGCGTGAACGGCTAATGAAGATGGAGGAGGCGATTCGCCGGCGTGTAGTCGGGCAGGACGAAGCGGTCGCAGCGCTTTGCAACGCGGTTCGCAGGAGCCGGTCCGGATTGGGGGACCCAAATCGGCCGATAGGAACATTTCTATTTCTCGGGCCGACAGGCGTAGGCAAGACCGAGCTGTCCAAGGCGCTTGCAGATTTTCTGTTTAATAATCCGTCTGCTATGGTTCGGATTGATATGAGCGAGTTTATGGAGCAGCACTCCGTCGCGCGGCTTATCGGCTCGCCGCCGGGCTATGTCGGTTACGAGGAAGGTGGACGATTGACAGAAGCAGTTCGTCGCAAGCCGTATTCGGTGATTCTGTTAGATGAGATTGAAAAGGCCCATCCGGACGTCTTCAATGTGCTGCTGCAGGTCTTCGACGACGGCCGATTGACCGATGGCAAAGGCCGAACCGTGGATTTCAAAAACACCGTTATCATTATGACAAGCAATATCGCCAGCCAGCAGATTCAGCAACTTACCGAAGAATCCGGTGCCGACTGGGAAATCGAGGCCCACGTTAAGGATGTGCTCAAGCAGGTCTTTAAGCCGGAATTCCTGAACCGGGTCGATGAGATAATCGTTTTCCATATTCTCAGCAAAGAAGATTTAAGAAAGATCGTCGATATTCAACTGAATTACCTTGCTGAGCGTTTGAACGGACGCAAGATTGAAATTGAATTCACCGATGGTGCCCGCAGGCAGATTATGGACGAGGGTTACGACCCTGTTTTTGGCGCAAGGCCTTTGAAGCGGACGATTCAGCAGCGATTGGAGAATCAGCTTGCCGCCGAGCTTTTAGCCGGCAAATTCACCGACGGCGACAAAATAAAAATCGACGCCGACGCCCACAAATTTACTTTCGAGAAAATATAATACAGATCAAAAAAGGAAAGAGTTTTATGAGAAGCTTATCAAAAAGATTTATGAGTATGTTGAAATCGGGATTTATGCAGCCCGTGTTGAATCTGGTTAAACTTGACTCCACGTTATGTCTTGAAATTAGAGAAAATTATGTCAATATCTATTATCGTGGTGGAAATATATTAAAGATTGAGGAAAGGGGTGATTCGTTTAACGCCAGCTTCGACAGAAAATACCTTGTTGAAGATTCAACCAAGGTTCCTAAAAAACTTCCCCCTCTACTGGCTGCTTCGGATGATGTCAAGAAATGGATTGATGCCATGCCTTTCTTGAAACATGAAATGGATTTATGGTTTGGGAAACATCCTAAGGACGAGAGGGAATTCCAACAACTAATGCTACGGGAAAACAACTTTGGGAAATTAGCCAAAAGCACGGATTATTTCATCTGTGACATAGAATACGCAAATCCCTACGGAAGATTCGACCTTATAGCGGTTCATTGGGCATCTTCCGCAGCAGAACGAAAAAACAATAAGAGTTTGGGTTTAGCCTTTATTGAAATGAAGTATCTGGACAATGCCTTGGCCGGAAATGCTGGATTAAAGAAACACATTGAAGGCATAAGCGGTTTCCTTGGAAATCTGAACAATCTGGCAGACATAAGAAATGAGATGAAAAAAGTATTTAACCAAAAATGGGAGTTGGGACTTATAAATAACGAGAAACCAATCGAAGGTTTTAGTGATAATAAACCGGAATACATCTTAGCCTTGGTTAATCACGATCCTGACTCGTCGATTCTGGAAAGGGAACTGGGGGCGTTACCTCCTTGTCCTCACATGGACTTGAAAGTTGCTGTGAGTAACTTTATGGGTTATGGTCTCTATGACGAGAATATTTATACTTTAGATGCTTTCCTCAGGCGATTCGAGGACCAGATTTAGTATGAAAGTAACTATTCATCGCGGTGCGAAAGAGATCGGCGGAACGTGCATAGAGCTTCAATCAGAAAATTCAAGGATTTTGATAGATTTTGGGCTGCCTTTGATTGATGAAAATAGAGAGCAGTTTGATTCTAAAAAAATCAAAAATAAGTCAAAGGAGGATTTAATCAAAAGCGGTGTTTTGCCGGCCATAAAAGGATTGTACAAAGGCGAGCGGCCTGCTTTCGACGCAATTTTGTTAAGTCATCCCCACCAGGACCACTATGGTTTATTATCTTTCGTAAATCCCCAAATTCCGGTTTATCTCAGCCACGGATGCAGAGAGCTTGTTGAAGTTTCTCACTTTTTTGGACAAACTTCTTATGACTTGCAAAACGTGAAAACAGTAGAAAAGTGGAAACCATTTAAGCAGGGGGATTTCACAATAACGCCGTACCTCGTTGACCATTCTGGTTTTGAGGCGCTGGCATTTTTGATAGAGAGCGAAGGTAGGAAAATTTTTTATTCAGGAGATTTCAGGGGGCACGGGAGAAAGAGCGTCTTATTTGAAAACATCTTAAAACATCCTCCGGAGAACATTGATTATTTGATTCTCGAAGGCTCTATGCTTGGTAGAGACAAGGGCCAATATCATACTGAGGAAGACATAGAAAATGAATTAGTCCGTGTTTTAAGAAAAGAATCTGACCTGTTCTTCATAGCGTGTTCTTCGCAGAATATTGACAGACTCGTGTCTATTTATCGCGCATGTGTGAGGAGTAATCGTATTTTCGTGATTGATCCTTATACGGCTCTCGTTTTGGATAAGCTGAAAAAGATTTCTACAAAGATACCTCAATTTGATTGGGACAAAAATATAAGGTTGTTTTTCGTCCCCAACAGCTATACGAGAAAGATGGCTGAAGATAAAAGTCTGTTCAAATTCAAGTCAGCCAAGATAACTTACCAGGAGATGCAAAGCATTAGAAATCGATTGGTGGTTAAAGATTCATATACTACTCGACGGATTTTTGAAAAAAAGAAGGACGTGGTAAATTCAACACTTATTTATTCTATGTGGGATGGGTATTTGCGAGATGTAAAACCATTTTGGGATGAGCATAATGTGCCGATTGTAAAGATTCATTCCAGTGGTCACGCTTATATTGAAGAGCTGCAAAAATTTGTGAAAGCGATTAACCCAAAATATATAATTCCTAACCACACTTTTTATCCTGAAAAGTTTTTTGAACTTTTTGGAAGTAAGACCAAGATTGTCAATGATAAAGAAACGGTTGAGATTTGAATGAGTCACAATGAATTAGTTGCTGGAAAGATAGCGGACAGTTGCCTATTATTATGCCCACAAATTCACGTTCGCGAAAATTGAAACTACATAAGCAAGTTTTTTGCCGAATGTTCTTAACTACAGCCGAAAAATTGTTTATCCTTATACGGAGAGCAAAATTGATTAATGTAGTTAAGGATATTCAATAATGAATCGGAGAGAATTTCTCAAATCAACAGTCTTTGCAACAGCAGCGTTTGCACTGCCCGGATGTTCGGCCGGGACATCCGGATTTCCGAAGGCTGGCAAAGACATTAATCCAAAGCCGAACGTTCTTTTTATCCTCGCTGATGATTTGGGTTGGTCTCAGATTGGTTGCTACGGCAGTGATTTCTATGAAACGCCGAACATCGACGGGCTGGCCGGCGAGGGGATGAAATTTACCGACGCCTACGCCGCATGCCCCGTCTGCTCGCCGACCCGCGCCAGTGTTATGACTGGAAAGTATCCTACCCGCCTGCACGTGACCGATTTTATTGCCGGCGGAGCCTTCCCATACGAGAAACTCAAACAACCCGAATGGCAAAAGTATCTGCCGCTGGAAGAAACAACGGTTGCAGAGGTCCTCAAGGGTGAGGGCTACACGACCGCCAGTTTCGGAAAGTGGCACCTGAGCATCGCCAAAAAACCTCCGGAGAGTAAGCCGTATAATCCCGATAAACAGGGTTTTGACGAATCAATAATTACCTATAAGCCAAAGAGTAATCAGGACCCTGAGAAAGATGCTCATAATGTAGAAGCGATTACGAAAAAGTCCCTCGAATTTTTGGAAAAGAATAAGGATAGACCCTTTTTCCTCTATGTCACCCACAATACCATACATAACCCGCTTTTGGGCAAGAGAAAGCTGGTTGAAAAATATAGAAACAAACCCGGCTCTGATTTGCCCCAGAATAATCCTGTTGTTGGAGCAATGATTGAGGAACTGGACAATAGCGCAGGCAGACTACTGAACAAGCTGGAAGAACTGAAGATTGCCGATAAGACTATTGTTGTCTTTTTTTCCGACAATGGTGGATTGGAAAGTGCCGCTAAACAGACTCCCTTGCGCAGCGGCAAAGCGAATTTGTACGAAGGTGGCATAAGAGAACCTTTGATTGTACGATGGCCGGGCGTGGTCAAGCCTGGCAGTATTTGCTCCGAACCTGTAATAAGCGTGGATTTTTTTCCGACTTTTCTGGAAATCCTCGGCTTAGAAAATAAGGCGAAAAAGCCGGTCGACGGAGTCAGCCTGGTGCCACTTCTCAAACAGACCGGCGGATTAAATCGCAAGGCCATTTACTGGCACTATCCGCATTACCATAGCAGCAGTATCGGCCCTTGTGGAGCCGTTCGCAAGGGCGATTACAAGCTGATTGAATGGTTCGACGAGACTATTTGCGGCCGCGGTAACAGGTTTGAGCTTTACAACCTAAAAAAAGACATTGGCGAGCAAAACAACTTAGCTAAAGAGATGCCGCGAAAAACCCGCGAACTAAAAAAGCTGCTGGCAAACTGGCGAAGCGAGGTAAACGCACAGATGCTCACGCCAAATCCAGACTATAATCCCGACAGGGCCAAAAAGTCAAAAATGTAGAAATGACCTTCCGTTGGCACGCATCGCTGGACAAGGGCGCGATGGGGGGGATAGGTAACTGCCTCCTATTAATTTTCAAAATTTATCTTGCAGTTTTTTCCGTAAAGGCCAGAATAATCTGCATCGCAGCGTCGGACAAACTGTTCCGGCAATATAGTAATGTCATTCTGAGCACAGCATTAGCGGAGCGAAGAATCTTTTGTAAGTGTTGCTCGTAACTTAGGCCGGATCCTTCGCTAACGCTCAGGATGACAAAAAGACGCTCAGGATGACAAAAAGACGTTCAGGATAACAAACAGAGATGGCAAAGATAATTTATTTTACAAAGGAATCCAAATGGCAGTTCAAAAAGTTTTAGAGCAGGTAAAAAAAGATAATATAAAATTCATTACCCTGCAGTTTACCGATTTATTAGGTGTCATAAAGGAAGTCGTCATAACTGTTGAAGAGCTGGAAGATGCGCTGACCGACGGGGTCTGGTTTGACGGCTCCTCAATCGAAGGCTTTGCGAGGATACAGGAGAGCGACCTGTTTTTGAAGCCGGATATAGCGACTTACGCTGTTGTGCCCTGGCTGACCGAGGACGGCACGACCGCAAGGCTGATATGTGATATCTACCGCTCGGACGGTAAGCCCTTTGGTGGAGACCCCAGATTTATTCTTAAACAAGCGGCGCTGCAAGCAGCCGAGGAGGGCTTTGTTTATAATGTCGGACCTGAGCCGGAATTCTATCTGTTCAGAGCCGATGACGAAAGAAGGACCACGCCCATAGATTATGACAGCTATTTTGACCTTTCTTCTCATGAGGGATACAAGGTCATAAAGAAAATAGTAGGCGCTCTCGAGAATTTTGGAATCAAGGTTGAAACGTCTCACCATGAGGTCGGGTTCGGGCAATATGAAATAGATTTTAATTACGGGCAGTGTCTGGATATAGCCGACAAGGTCCTTACACTGAAGTACTGTGCGAAAAGAGTCGCTCAAACCCATAATTTACACGCTACCTTTATGCCGAAACCGGTAATGGATATGGCCGGCTCCGGAATGCACGTTCACCAGAGCCTGTTTGACGCTAAAGCAAAAACAAACGCGTTTTATAACAAAGACAGCAAATACAATTTGTCGAAAATCGCCTACAATTTCATTGCCGGGCAAATAAAGCATATCAACGCGATGTGCGCAATTCTTTGTCCGACAGTAAATTCGTACAAGAGACTGGTTTCCGGCTTTGAGGCACCTGTATATATTACCTGGGCTGCGATGAATCGCTCGGCCCTTTTGAGGGTGCCCAAATGGTTCAAGGCCAAGCAAGAGGCAGCGAGAATCGAGCTAAGATGTCCTGACCCTGCATGCAACCCATATCTGGCATTTGCCGTTATGTTAAAAGCGGGGTTAGATGGCATCAAAAATAATTTACAGCCCCCTGAGCCGGTTGAAGAAAATATATACACCCTCGATGGTGAAAGTCTGGTTCAGAAAAATATTGACGTTCTGCCAACGTCGTTATCGGAAGCCCTGGATGAGCTGAAAAAAGACAAGGTGATACAGGATGTTCTTGGTGAGCATTTGTTTGAAAGATACGTTGACGTAAAGACAAAAGAGTGGGACGAGTTCAAAAAGCAAGTTACCGGCTGGGAAATAGAGACCTACCTGGACATTTTTTAAACTGCCTGGTTGGTCCTTGTTATGATTGAGATTCGCAAAGGCAAGTTGAGTGATTTAGAGTGCATCGTTGAGCTGCAGCTGCGGATGGCGCAGGAGACGGAGGGGCTCGGGCTCGACAGGGACGTGGTGAGCAGGGGGGTGCAGGGTGTTTTCCAGGAGCCGGCGCGGGGGACCTACTGGGTGGCCGAGGAAAAGGGTGAGCTTCTGGGAATGCTTTTGGCTATACCGGAATGGAGCGACTGGCGAAACGGAACGGTCCTATGGGTTCATTCACTCTACGTCATCCCCAAGGCACGCAGACGCGGGGTATTTAAGAAGCTGTATTCGAAGTTGAAGAAACAAGTGGAGCAGTTACCGGAGCTGATGGGGTTGCGTCTGTACGTGGACAAGACAAACAAGCCGGCACAGGAAGTGTACGAAAAACTCGGTATGAGCAAAGAGCATTACGAGTTGTACGAATGGCTAAAGTAATGACGTCGGCAGACTTCTGCGGCGGTGCCGCCGAGACATCGATGCCAAATCCGGCGATTAACCCTTTTTCAGCTGGTTTTTTCGGTAGGAGCACGCCCAAAAAGATTTTGAGCGTGCCACCCATGAGATTGTTTATATCTTTGCGTTATAGATTTACGGGTATGCCGCGGCTGGCGAGGTATTCTTTCATCTGTTTTATAGTGTGATTTCCAAAGTGCGTGATTGAAGCGGTAAGCACTGCGTCTGCGCCGCCGAGGACAATAGCGTCGTAAAGGTGCTCGAGTTTTCCCGCTCCGCCGGATGCGATTACGGGGATATTGACCGCTTCGGTTACGGCTTTATTCAGTTTGTTATCATAGCCTGCCTTAGTGCCATCAGCGTCCATAGATGTCAGCAATATTTCGCCTGCGCCGAGCTTTTCGGCTTTAACAGCCCAATCAACGACGTCAATATCGGTTGGTTCTGAGCCGGCTTTTACGCAGACCTGCCATTTGTGCTCGTCTTTTTTTGACCGGCGGGCGTCAATGGCCAGCACCACACATTGATTTCCAAAACGCTGAGCGGCTTCGGCAATCAGGTTGGGGTTTCCGACGGCAGCGGTATTTACAGAGACTTTTTCGGCACCGCTCCGCAGTAACGCGTCGATCTGATCAACTGTCTGTATACCGCCGCCTACGGTAAAAGGGATGAAGACATTCTCCGCAACCTTTTCGACAAGCTCGACAATTGTTTTACGAGAGCGAATGGTGGCGGTAATATCCAAGAATACCAGCTCATCGGCGCCGGCGTCGCTGTATCCGGCGCCAAGCTCTACAGGGTCGCCCGCATCGCGAAGATTGCGGAACTTAACGCCCTTAACCACACGGTTATCTTTAACGTCGAGACAGGGAATGATTCTTTTCGTCAACACTTTAGAGCTTCCCTTTTGCAAATATCATAGAAATTCTGCAAAACCTTCAGGCCGGCCTTGCCGCTTTTTTCAGGGTGAAATTGCGTGCCGTATATGTTTTTCTTCTGCACCGATGCAGGCAAAGCAAAGCCATAGTCGGTAAATGCGGTCCTGGCCCGGGGGTCGGTGACATCGGCATAGAAAGAGTGTGCGAAATAGAAATGTTTTTCACCTCCAAGGCCGGCAAA
>Ga0114923_10003002_pt1 | contig 11386 bp, 22 predicted proteins | sample SumtaG_FD_89578 | JGI IMG/M metagenome (GOLD analysis project Ga0114923, IMG submission 89578) | Deep subsurface microbial communities from Indian Ocean to uncover new lineages of life (NeLLi) - Sumatra_00157 metaG | ecosystem: Environmental > Aquatic > Marine > Oceanic > Sediment | place: near...
AACGGTCAGCGACCTCACTGATCGCGGTGCGGCTTACGCGGTCACGCTGGGCGATGTTCGCCAGCGGCTCAAACAAATGTCGCAGGCGCGCGCACCCGATCGCGCACGGTTGTTGAGCCTCGTCGGCAAGGCCGAGCAGCCTGACATCGATCCCGACGAGCCGATCCGGTTTGTGCCCGAGACTCGCAACCACGACCTGCTAAGGCACCTGCCAGCGTGGGCGGAGATCGACGAGACCGAGGCCGTCGTCAACTGCACTAGATGTGGCCGCGCTCACGGCTATCACGTCAAGCTGCCGGCGTCGGTCCTGCAAGCGATCGCGGCATTCACCCACGGCCCCGAATGTCTCGACGAGGCCGGGCGCGTGAAACCTCTCGAACGCCGCGAACTGACCGATGAGGACTACGAGGCGATGGCCGACGAAAGCGCGGCGATCGCCCGCGGCGACGATGATCTCGCTGCCGGGGGAGCAGCCGAGGAAGGGAGCTAAGCCGGGATGGTCCGGCGAAGCAACGCGTGGGCCAGTGGCGCGGCCCGTCGTCAGCGCGAGCTCGGGGCGCGAGCCTCGTTATGGGCATGGGCTCAACCGGCCGCGCGGTCGGGGCGGTCGCCAGGTGACAGACGGGCTGCAGCCCTGAGTCTGCGGGGTTCGACTCCCCGTCACGCCCGCTTCCGAGTGTGTAGGAGCCAGCGGTCTGCAGACCGTAAATCACACCGCCAACCACGCGATCGTGGGAGTTGTCTGAGCTGGGTGGTCCAGCGCCGCGGAGTCCCCGTTCGATTCGGGGGAGGCAACCGAGTCTGGGTGAGAGGCCCCGGGTAGCGCGCGTCGTTGACGCAAGCGGGCCGTGGTGCGTTCGACATAGACCGGTGGAGGGCTTTGCCCGCAAACACCGTGCCCCTCGGGGTGACCCTGAACAAACGCCATGCGGGTGAAAAGCCCGCACTATTTCACACGTTCCCCGTGAAACCTAGGAGCAAAAACAGTGACCGACGATACCAACGGAAACGACGACGACCCCCAGTTTGACCCGCACGCGATCCGCGACCGGTTCCGCGCGACGGCCCGCGACTTCATCGAGAAGGACGGCTATCAGGCCTACGTCGAGGAACACGACAGCGACGGCGTGCCCACGGAAGCCTGGGAGGGGATGCATTGCCACCCCAAAGAGGACGAGGCGATCGCGGCCGGGCAGGCCTGGATCAACGCCAAGGTCGCGCAGCTGGGCAAGGTCGACGAGTTGCGACGGCGACGGCGACGGGCGATCGGCCCCAAGCTCGCCAAGTCCATGGGCGAACTGGATGTGCTCGAAGCCGACCGCAAGACGATCGCGGCGGCGATCAAGAGCACAAAGGACAACCACCGAACGTGGATCCGCGAGGCGGAGTCGCCCTCGGTCGAGATCGAGTTCAGCGAACGGACATCGACTTTCACGCTGACCGTGCTGGAGGGTGGCAAGAGCTACGACAGCCGGCAGCAAAGTTTGCCGGGTGTGGATGACGAGGCCGAGCCTGTCGACGGTGACGGGCCAATCGACGAAACGCCCGAGTCGCACGGCATGGACCCCAACGCCGTCGAATGGGATGGCGACGGCGACAAGCCCGAGGGCGACCAATGAGCGCGGGTGACAACTGGGTCAACCTCGGAAAGGGGCGCTATGCGCTCGACCTCGGGGCCGGTCGCGGATGCGTACTCGAAGCCAACGACGGTGACGGCTCCGGCGGGATCGCGCTGGTCTATCTGCCGGGCGTGCTGTTGGGGCAGCTCATTGAGCGAAACGGGGGCATAGATCTCGCATACGATGCCCCTCCGCGAGATCACAACGCCCCGGACGAGGTGCACGAAAAGGCCTGGGATGCATCGGAGCTAGCGGCCAATCATGCCGCGCTCAATACTCCCGGCACTGTGAAAGAGGCAGCGAGGGCGGCCTACGATGCCGAGATCGAGAAGTGGCGCGACTCGCAGCCTCCCGAGGGCGACGGATGAGCAAGCCCCGCAAAAAGCCAGCCAAGGCCGACGCTGAGCTGTCGTTCCCGCATCGTCGGATGCTGGCCGGCCAAGCCTACGACGAACAGCTCACTCGCGTGGCGTCGATCCTGATCTCACAGGGCGGGGCCTACCTCTCCAGCATCCCCGAGGTCGACTGCAAGCTCAACGTAAAGCAGCTTACGAATCAGCACCGGCAGCAGTTCGCCAGGCTGCAAAAGCTCGCGCAGGCCGTCGTCGACCTCGACGCTGAGGCAGCAGAGGGGCGCGGATGATGCCGAAGACCGAGTCGATCCGAGGCCTCACGCTGTGGCAGCCGATGGCTTGGGCGATCGCTGCCGGGCACAAGCGCATCGAGAACCGGCCGTGGAAACCGTGGCGAAACGTAAGCCATCTTGCGATCCACGCGGGCGCCAAATACCACCGAGCGCACGCCGAACAGATCGCGGCCATCGGCATCGAGGTCCCCGACCGCGGCGACCTCGTGTTCGGTGCGATCATCGCGGTCGTGCCGCTGCGCGGTCACGTCCACGTCGACGCCGTCGGGGTCCCCGACCACTACCGCGACAATCCATGGTTTTCGGGTCCCTATGCCTGGCTGCTCGGCGATGTGGTCAAGCTCGACGAGCCCATTGCCCGACGTGGCGCACAGGGTCTTTGGAACCTCGATCCACACGAGCTAGACGCACTGTATGAGCAGGGCGCGATCTCCCACTGGCGAGAGCGGGGTTAGCGCAGGTGGCACGCTATAACGATCCCGAAGATCGCGCACTGGCAAAGATGCACGCGGCAACCACGCGCGGTCTCGCAATCGACGAGGTGGCGTTCGACCTCTACACCCGGCGGCAGGCTGTCGTAGGCCATGGTGGCGCCCAGCTGGGCCTAGACTTGGTGGGCGGCATCGTCCGCTGCGACATCCGTGACCACGGTGGACGGCACGGTTTCGTGCTCGCACCCGGCGAGGTCGTCGTCGAACTACGGCACGACTGCACCCGCGACGAGTTGGCCGAAGTAGCCCGAAAGGTCAGCGCGGTCATCGACGACCACCGACTCGTGCACCTGCTGGTGATCCCGATCCACGGCGTCGCTCGGTGGCGCGACTACCTGCACCGATGGTGGGTGCAGCTTTGGAGGCCGAGGACGTGAGCGACACCAAGGACGCCCTCCCGGGGGACGACTACGTGAAAGACGTTGCGAGCCGACACACCCGCGAGCATCTGCAAGCGTGGAGCGAGGGGATCCTGGGCACCGCCCCAGAGAACCGCGCGCTCATGGTCGCCGAGGACCCTTCCGTGTTGGACGTGGCGGCGGCTTACATCCTCGTGCTCGAAGCTGCGCTTGGTGAGGCTGAGGCCGAGGTCGACCGACTGCGGTGCCATAAGACGGATGGTGCCGGCAGGAGATGCGTCGCCCCGCACGGGCACAGGTTCGGGCATTTGTGGCGACGCGCATCGACGGAGGCGGCCGACTGATGGGCGCGATCTTCAACCCCGACGAGCGCCGCAAGGTCCCGGTGTGGGTCGCCGTCACCGAACGCGGGCTCGAAGTGCACGCCGACATCCTGATCGCCGTCCTACTCGGCGACTCGCAGCCACCGCTCGAACTCGTGCAACGCGTGCAGGTTTGCATCCTCGCGCGGATCCAGTCGGGCAAGCTGAGCAACGGCGACGCTGGCTGGGCCGAAGTCGAGGAAGCTGCTCGCCGCGAGCTCGTCGATGCCGGCGCAACTCTGCCGATCGTGGGGCTGTCGTGAGCGAGTTCGACCCACTCACCGAGGCGCGCCGACTCGTGCGCGTCCACTTCGGCGAGAACATCAACGACGACGAACTAGAGAAGACCGTCGCCGTTATCCTGGAGCTGACGCGCAAGTTCAACGAACAGCTGCTCGGCCAGGTTTTCCCCACAGTGAATTGCACCTGACGACGTGGCGAGAGTTCAAGCGTCAGGTTCGCGCGTCGAATCTCGGACGCGTCATCCCCGATGATCTGGGGCAGAAGTGAGCCCGATCGAATTGCGAGCCCGTGCGCTGGCGCGATGGAAATTCGGAAGCGACGGCCACGAGGCCACAAACAAGGTGCTCGCCGTCATGATCGAGCTGCAGATGCACCAGCAACGCGAACTCAACCGGCTGCTCGGCGACGACCTGGCCGACCCGTTCGCGCAGCTCGACGTGGCGCTCAGCCGCATGGGGGTCGAGCTGTGAGGCTCAGCGAACCGCAACATCGACTTCTCGCCAGATTGCCTGACTTGCCGAGCGACGGCGGTCGGGTGCGTGGCGCCCAGAAGCGCGCTGCACAGAGCCTCGAAGCGATGGGGTTGATCCGATTAGTCGGCGCGTCGCAGGTTTCAGCGGCGCACTACTACGCGCGCACGCCCGAGGGGCGCAGGATGATCGAGACGTGAGCCGCCTGCGCGTCCCCGGTCGGCGGTGGTGCAAGGACCTCACCGCGCGTCAGCTCGCCGCCCTGCTGTTCCTCGCCGACTGTCCGGGTGGCGTCTACTCGTGGATCTACGGCTACGGAAAGCGCCCGCGCGAGTTTCACGCGTCGACGCTCAAGTCGCTGGAGTCTCGCGGGCTGATCGAGACCGGAGTCGAGGTCAAGGTGTGCCGGCCGTCCTGGAGACGGATCAACGTGCGACTCAGGACGGCCGGCTGCGCTCTCGTCGCTGCCTATCGCTACGGCTACGAGGCTGGGATCGAGGCCGAATGACTCGGTTCGACTACGAGCGGCGATCGAGTCTGTGGGGCCGACTCGCGGACAGCCTTGGCTGCCGGTGCGCGAACGCGCTCAACATGGGACACCTCAACGCGGCGGCCATTCTGGCGCACCGCTACAGAGGCGCGCGCGAACGGCAGGACGAGTGTTGGTTTATGGCGACCAGCGACCTCGTCCACGAGTGCCCCGGCGAGGACTGTCCGCACTGCGCCGGTGACGCCTGCATGCTTTGCGGCGAGCGTCGCCGCGGCCGGTGCGCTCACGACGTGCTCGACGGACACGGCGACAAGATGCCGGGGTGCTACGTGTGAGGGCCGCGCTCCTGCGGATCCTGGAGGCCGTGATCATCGCGGTCATCATCGACACGTTTCGGCGGCTGTTCAACCGGCTCGAAGCTGACGACGAGGACGAGTGAGAATCTGCACCGACCCAGGTCAGTTTTCGGCCAGCGAGTGCGAAACAGTGCTTGACCAAGGTGCGAAGTAGTGCGAGGCTATGGGCATGACAGCTCCCAACCCCGACCAGCACACCGACCCGCCCCACCCCGACGATATGGCGCTCGAGGCCAAAGTCGACGCCGACGAGGCTGAGGCCAACCGGATCAAGGCCTTGGCGGCGGACGAGCACAAGCTCGACGCCGTGACCCCCTTCGTCCTCACGATGGTCTGGGCAAAATGGCACGGCGAGCCGCGCGTGCATCTCGACTACCTGGGAGCGGTCGGCGTCAACTGGAAGTTCACGCCCGACGAGGCCCGCAAGGTGGGCCGCGCGCTGATCGAGCGAGCCGACACCGCTGAGGCCGTAGCGGCAGCCCGCCGAGAACTGGAGGCCTGCGAGCAATGCGGCGCGGCGCCGGGTGACTGTTCGCCGGCTTGCGCGGAGCCGAGCCAATGAGGGCTAGAGACCACGACGGCGACGTTTGCCATTGCGCGGAGTGCGATGCACCGCCTGAGCTGGATGCCTCGTGCCAGTCGTGCGGGCAGCCCTGCCCGTCGATCGGGCCGGATGCGGGCATTTGCGCGAGCTGCGTGGACGCCCAGGCTGAGGCTGCCAACGAGGCGCGAAGGGAGAGTGAGTGATGGCGACGGTACAGGACAGACACCACAAGGCTGCTGCGCAGGCAATTGGGCCAACGCCCGGCGCGAGGTGGGCATTCAGCCGCGAGGAATGCGTCGCCCAAGCCCTAGCAGACCAAGAGGAAGCGATTGCCGCCGAGGCCGAACAACGCGCGCGGGCAAGGCGCCCCCACGTCCACGACTTCCGGGACTTCGCCAACGACCTGCGTTCGGGTGCCTGGGCGGGGTTCTGACCAATGATCGGCCGCTACTACACGTCTGCCAGCCAGCTCGCCTTGTCGCAGGCGCGCGGTCGCGCCGTCGTTTGGCTCGAATGCGACGAGTGCGAGGGCGCCGGCTACTGGATCCCGACGATCGAGGGCGACCCGCGCCGTCAGGGCGAAGACGACACCGAGAACCCCGAGCTGTGTGAATCCTGCGTAGGCCGCGGTGGCGACTGGGGCATGCAGCTACCGCCCGTCGTGCTGTCGTGCAACTGTGGCCAGTGCTCGTGGTGCGAGGCGGCGATCACCCGGATGATCAGCCGGGTGGAACAGGGACTCGTTGACGGCGGTCTCCCGCGAAAATGGTCGAGGATCGCGGTAGGACGTGAGCGGTGACCGCCGGACCCCCACCGTGCCCGACCTGCCGAGGTCGCGGGCGCGTCTTCGTGCCCGACCCGCCCGTGTCGGTTTGGCGGATCCATCGGCCGCGGTGCCCGGTCTGCCGCGGAGAGCGCACGATCGAGCCCGAGCGAGTCGCCGACGGCTTCCCGAACGAGCTACCGGCCAATGAGGCGATGCTCGGGTGCGTCGAGCAGGGAGCGTGGATCCACACCGTCTCCGGCGAACTCGGCGGCCGGTGCAAGTTCGCGGGCTGGCTGACCGGCGACCCTCACGAGTACGACCTCGTGCCCGACGACGCGGTGATCCACTGATGCTCACCGGAGGCCTCAACCCGCCGCTCGTCTGGACCGATGCCGACCACCCGCCGGGCGTCACCCTCGAGTTGCTCGAACGCTGCCACGAAGCCGCCAAGTACCTCCATTTCGGGACCGGCTGGTATCGCGTCGTCAGGGTAGTCACCCACTCGTCAACGCTCGACGACCGCAAGCGCTGGCGCTGCGAACTCGTGGTAGTCCACCCCGCAAAATCGCGTCCCTAGCACTTGCCAGCGGTGCGCAGTAGGCGTAAGATCTCTTATCACCAGATTGTGAGCAAGCTGTGAAAAAGTCCGCACACACGCAAGCAGCCGAGGCGATCGCCAAGCTCGCGCACGTCGAGGCCGAGGACCAGCATCTACGCCGCCGAGTCGAGCACGCGATCGCCATGCTGAGCGACGACCCCAGCGCGGGGCCGGTCGTGTCGGAGGTGCTGCGCAACGCGCTCACGTTCAAGGCGTCGCAGCCGCAGGCGGTGCTGAGGCTCGTCGATGCGTGAGGAAATCGATCGAGTCGTCGCCGAGTTCAACGCCAACAACAGCGACACCATAGCGACCGCCGTGCCCCATCCGGCGGGGATGGTCGTGGCTACTCTCGACGGTTTGACCGAGGGCGAGATCGACGCGCTGATCGCCCGGGGGTTCCTCGTCAGGAGTGAGGGCGTGCTTTGCTGGCCGCCCGAGGCCATGGCCTACGGTGTGCGCCGTCTCGAGGACGGCAGCGTTCGATTCGACGCGCCGATCCGCAAGATCGCCCTCGATGCCGGCATGATCCTCGCTGACGAGTTGGAGCGCACGTCGGGACCTGAGCCAGTGGAGCCGGTGCTGATGCACCCGGAAGATCTCGCCAAGCTCACCGACAGCGGCATCAAGGCCGAGGTCGCCCGGCTCGTCGACGAGATCGACCACTACGCGCAACCATCGACCCTCGTGATCCCGACGCGTGGATGGCTCCGGGTTATCCTCACCGGCATGGACTCCCGACCGCTCACGCTCAAGGCGCAGGATCCCGTCGCGTTGCTGATCGCCGCAGCCCTCGGCATCGTCGCCGAGTTCGGCGTGTTCGACGGCTACTCGGCCGCCCTCGCCGTTCAGATCGGCGCCCTGCTCATGGCGACGGCCGCGATCGTTCGGCACTTCCTAGAGCGCAGGCGTGACGCTAACCTCGGCCGCGTGTTCGCCACGATCATCGACAAGGTGCCCGAAGCCAAAGCCACGATCGACGAGATCCGACAGCATCGCCAGGGCGCTCCCGGCGAAGGCGGCGCGATCGAGGGGGAGGTGCCCAACGACAACACGACGCCGATCGAGGTCGACCCGAAGCGGCAGAGCCGGCGCGGACTCACGACGGTAGGGATTCTCGCCTCGCTCGTGTGCATGGTGGCCGCCCTCGTGGCTATCGCCACGGGTTCATTGGTCGGGGCCTACGTGTGCCTCGGCTTTTTCGTCGTGGCGTGGGGCGCAGAATGGAGCGTGGGGGTAGCGAGTTGGGCTTGCCGTCAGTGGCGGCGCCTCACCGTGCTGCCGATCCTCGCCTTGCTGCTCACCGGTTGCGCGGGTCTGTCGACCTACCAAGCGCCCGGCCTCGGAGATCTGGTGGCTCGGATCGACATCGTCAAGATCCGCGAATGCGCAATGCTCCCGACCGCGCGCGACAAGGCTCGGTGTCTCGGCGTCGAGGCGCTCACCAAGGGTCTCGGCTTCGCGCTGCAGGAGGCTGGCAAGTTCGCCGACGCCGTGATCGCCGGCGCCAACCCGGGAGCGGGAGCCGCCGACCTCAGCGAACGGGACGAGCGCAGGCTAGCCCGCGACGCCGAGCAGTCGTTCGACCGACTCGCCCATGAGATCGTGCTCGCGCAGTAGCGTAGACTGCGGCGCATGACCAACCGACGCGACCCGGCCAATCCCGCGAAAATGCTCTCGGCCTCGGGCAAGAGGGTCGACGCGCAAATGCAGCTCGGGTTTCGTGAGCTCGTTGCGCTCGGTCGTCTGCCGGGTTGGCATTCGGTGGCGTCGATGGGGAGAGTGGACGTTGCGCCCGCCGGGACCTACGAGATCTACGAAGCCGCGGCCCCTACCGTGCCGGTGCGACCAGCGAGCTTGGCAAACGCCGGCGCGCTCACGGTCTCCAGCGACGACGCGGCCGACACCGCCGCCGAAGACGGTGCGCAGATCGTTGGTGTTGGCTACCTCGACGGCCAAGGCCGCGAACGGCTAGCGCAGGTCACCATGGCCGGGATCGGAGCAGTCGCCGCTGTCGAGGCGCGTCAGACTTTCGACCCCGACACGCTCGTGCTCACGGGTGGGATCGAGTTGCGCGACCCGAGCGGCCCGCCGGTGCCCGTCACCGACTGCTACCGAGTCAACGAAGTGTTCACCAATCGGGCTGGCGTCGACGGCGAGAACGCCGGCATTCTGATCGCCCTCATCGCCGCAGTTGCTCAGACGCTCGTCGCGCCACAGCGAAACCGAAACGTTCATGCGTTCTACGCAGTGCCCAAGGGGCAAGTCGCCATGGTCACCGGCGTCGGGATCCAAGGCGGTGCGATCTCTGGGGGCGAGCCGATCGAGTTGCAGGGTAGCCGCGGATCTCCGTTGGGACCTGGGCCGTGGCAGACGCTCGAGCCCATGCAGCAAACGCTTTCGACCTTGCTGGCCGAGCTGCCTGTCTGGCGCCGGATGTCTCCGCTATCGGAGGTTCGCGCTCGCTTCATCAAAACCGGCGCCGCTGCAGTCAACTTGATCGCCGGCTGCGACCTCGTCGTCGGACCCGACCCGCGCGCTCCCGATCCGGCGATCGAAGCCGAGCCCTGGCTGTTCCCGCCACGGATGGGTTAGCCTGTCCGCATGGCCGAGGAAACCGAAGAGACCACCGAGATCGCCGACGCCCCTCCCACCCTCGACGCACTGGTCGAGGAACGGATCGCCGAGGTCGTCGAGGCCTACGAGTTCACCAAGGCTCGGCGCGAGGGAGTCGAGGGCGCCTATGAAGACCTCATCGAGCGCGGCGAGTGGCCGCCCCACGAGGTCGCCGTAGCTTCCGGCAGCGTGGCGCTCGAAGGCGCGGCCAAGCAGATCGCCGACGAGATCCTCGGGTCGTGCGGGGCGCTCGGGATCGACCTCGGCAAGCACGCCGGCAAGCTGCACAAGAGGATCTGCACTACGCTCGCAGCTCACGGGTAGAACGTGCCCCGCTCCGCACTCGATAGCGCCGCTCGGCGCCTCGTCGTCTCCGCCGCGCTCAGCTCGCTGGCTGGCGCCGGCGCCGTCGATACGGGTGGGCGAGTCGAGCGCGTCGACCGTTTCGAGCTGCGACTCGATGCCGACACCGTCGAAAAAGTCGGCGACACCGGCATGGTTGACGTGCAGGGCATCGCCACCCGGACCGGCGTTTTCCTCTACGACGACCCCAAGATGCCGGGCGGAGTTTTCCGCGAATTCCGGCCCGCCGACGAGGTCATGAACGCCGACTCGTTGGCGACCCTCCGCGGTGCCCCCTTCACGATCGACCATCCGACCGACGAGGTCACCAGCGCGAACTCCCACGAGCTGACGCACGGGTGGGTGCTCGATGTGCAGCCGGTGGGAGATCTGGTCAAAGTAAAGATCAGGATCGCCACGGACACCGCCAAGGCGGCGATCAAGGCCGGAACCGTCGAACTGTCGTCGGGCTACACGGCCTTCATCGATGAAACCTCGGGCATTGCGGCCAACGGAGAGCGCTACGACGCGATCCAACGAGACATCAGATACAACCACCTAGCACTCGTCGACTTGGCCCGCGCCGGCCCCGTTGCTAGGCTGCACCTCGATAGCTTCCGCGTTCAGCGGCGCGACCAAGCGGGCACAAAGGCAAGACCCATGAAAAACGGCAAGATCCGATTCGACGGCAAAACCTACAAGGCCCCCGCTTTCGTGATCGCTGGCCTGATCGCCGCGGCCGGTGAGCCCCGAGGCGACCAGATCGAGACCGGCAAAGTCACGTTCGAAGTCGAGGGCGACGAGCCCACCGAGCTGGTCCTGCCGATCGGCACGATCAACGAACTGCTCGGGATGATCGGCGCCGGTAGCGCTCCGGCTCCGGCGACGCCGGCCGAAGGCGAGCCCAGCCCAACCGAGGGCGCTGAGCCCGCCGGCGAGGCCTCGCAGGGCGCAGCGGCTGCCGGCGCTGAGGAAACCGAGGAAGACCGGCGCGCCGATGCCAAGATCGCCAAGCAGGTCAAAAAGGCCGTCGATGCGGCCATGACTACGCGCGATTCGCAGGAGCGTGAGCGCGGCGACGTAGAGCGGCGCGCGTCCAAGATCCTCGACTCTGGCTACGTCTACAAGGACTCCGACACGTGGCAGATCATGGCCGACGCGATCAAGGCCGTGCACCCCGACCAGGCCGACGACGCCAAGGCGCTCGCAGCCAAGGCGACCAAGGGCGACCAACGGGCGGCCGGCCGACTCGACGGCCTGTTCGACGCGGCGGTCAAAGCTGCCCGCGATGCGCAGGACAAATCCGGCGAACTGCTCGGCGCGATCCACGACTCGGCAGTCAAGCGTGGCGACCGCGGCGAGGCTGAAGTCGACCCGATCGCCGACGCCCGCAAGGAGCGACTCGACCGGATCGCCAAGCGCAGCCGCGGCGAAGACCCCGACGCAGCCGTGCAACCCCTCGCCGCGGCTGCGCTTGGCGATCCGGT
>Ga0114923_10003003_pt1 | contig 11384 bp, 7 predicted proteins | sample SumtaG_FD_89578 | JGI IMG/M metagenome (GOLD analysis project Ga0114923, IMG submission 89578) | Deep subsurface microbial communities from Indian Ocean to uncover new lineages of life (NeLLi) - Sumatra_00157 metaG | ecosystem: Environmental > Aquatic > Marine > Oceanic > Sediment | place: near...
ATGCAGAAAGAAAAGATAGATTTGGTAGTTGCAATCGGCCCTCCAGCAATGATGAAGGCAATATCTGAGCTAACAAAAGACAGGATAAAAACAATTGTTTCCTTAAATCCTATAATGATAGATGGCATGGGTATGTGTGGCGGCTGCAGAGTTATAATTAATGGAAAGATGAAATTTACATGTTGTGATGGTCCTGAGTTTAATGGTCATCAGGTAGATTGGGAAGAATTGATGAATAGGAACAAAACTTATATGGAAGAAGAAAAATGTGCATGTGATGTAAAATGAGTGAGGTAAATTTTTGCCCCTTTTGTGATGCTCCTTCACATAAGATATTATTATGCAAGGGAGATATATTTTTCTGCAAGGAATGTTCCAGATTCTTTAAGCTGAAAGAAGTAGAGTTGAAATGCCCTAAATGTGATTCTGCCCATATAGTTAAATCTGATTTTCCATCTCCAACAGGAGAAGCTGCTTTTCAATGCACTGATTGCAAAAAAACACTTTCTGCAACTGAGTTTTTGAAGGCTAATAAGGTAAAAAAAATCTGAAAAAATCAGATTTTTAGTATTCTTGTGAGGAACCTTATTGTTCCTCTTCAGGATGAAGTGATTGTTTTTTCTGTGGTATATAGAAGGGGATTCATACTTTAATTATAGACTTTCCTATCTATTGTTACTATTACCCAATGATGAAAAAGCGAAACATTTAAATATTAGTTATCCCCCATTACTACAATATGAGTGCTGATAAAAAATGAGCTTGGAAAAGAGATTAAGCAGGAGAAATTTCTTAAAAGCAGGAGCAGGTTCTTTAGCAGCAGCTTTATTAGGAGCAGAAGCAGCAAAAGCAAGTGGAGGCACTGATATTTCTAATGGTGATGATACTGATTCTAATGGTAATCTTGATTTTAGAGTAGATATGATTCCAAGAAAAGAAGGCGTGGCCTGCATCCCAGTAAAGATTAATGATAACGGGAAAGTGATAGGATATTATTTGGACCTAACAGGCACAGGCAGTAGAACCTTTTTTTTATATAAAGAAGGCACTGTAAGAGAGCTGAATTTTGACGTGCCTGATGGATTCTATCCAACAGGCATTAATGGTTTTCCAGACTTCGTTTTTGGGCAGATAGATGGTGACTCTCTGCTTTATAGGCTTGGTAAAAAAGAGCCAATAAACCTTGGTTTTTTTGCTTCTGACATTAATGACAGGTATGTTGTTGGACATAAGCAAGGTTGGTCATATAGATACGATCTTGAAACAGGAAAGCAGACTGAGCTTGGTAACTTTGAAGCAGTGGCTGTTGACAAGCAGGGAAGAATTACAGGCAACAATGGAAGCACTGCTGTTGTTTGGGAGAATGAACAAATAAAAGAGCTTGAAAGCTATCGTGAAGGAACAAAAAACTATCCAACCTATGCCAGAGATATTAGCAATGGCATAGTTATTGGAGATATAGAATATTCACTTAATGAATATGCTGCATGCATGTGGGATAAGGATGGAAAAGTAACAAAACTGCCTCTTATGAATGCTGCTGCAATTAATAATGGGATGATATTGGGTTCAAGTCAGTTGTATCTGCCCCATAATGAAAAAACAGCTGATCTTTGGGAAGTTTTGCATGGTATGGTTGGCACTGATATTAATAAGAAAGGGCAGATTATTGGCACTTTAGGGGAAGGAAGTGAAATAGAAGGGGTTATTCTAAATATAGGAAATAAAAGTTATATTCCGCCGGATACTGCGAGTTTGAGTTTAGAATTTACTGATATTAATTATCAATTTGTTGACCCAAGACATTATTATCATCACACAAGAATATTTACAGAGACTAACGGTGTTGGTGTTACATTAACCAAGGGAGAATTATGTTACCAATCCACTGGAACTTGTGATTCAGCCCTAGTTAATTACAGAATCGAAGGAAACGATCAATTAGTTCAAACTGATAAAAAATTTTACACTCCTTATCCATCAGATAGGTTCACCTTAAAATATTACGGAACTGACGATAATGGAAATTCTGTTTCTGTGGAACAATCTATGAGTCACCCTTGAATATAAAAAATTAAGAAAAATATTTATTTTTTATATATCTCCACCTGGTCCAGAGGCAACACACTCCCCATCATCACAAACATATCCTTCAGAACAATCATCATTATCTACACATTCAACACACTCATCATCATCATCACAATCATCATCATCACAATCTGTATCACCATCGCAGTCATTATCTTCTCCATCATCGCATTCTTCATCACTAGCACCCTCGTAAGGATCACAGGTATCATCCCCCCATGTTCCTGCCGTACATGTTTCTTCTCCTGTGCTGCCGGCACATTCTCCTACTCCACAAGTTGTTGTTCGGGTTAAATCCTCATCTGTTAAGTCGTCACAATCATTATCTAAACCATCACAAAGCTCTTGTGTTTGAGTTCCAGCAACAGCATCACACTCTGTTCCAGAGCCATCTATTGTACATATATAATTGCCTGCAGCCTGGCATTCTCCTACGCCTACAGAACATTCATCACCTAAATCTATAAAGTCTTCATCAACTTCTCCATCGCAGTCATCATCCACATTATTGCATGTTTCTTCACCAGCACCCGCATAAGGCTCACAGGTATCACCCCCCCATGCTCCTGCTGTACATGTTTCTTCGCCAGTATTTCCAGAACATGCTCCTAAACCACAAGTTGTTGTTTGGGTTAAATCCTCATCAATTTCTCCATCGCAGTCATCATCCACATTATTGCATGTTTCTGTTGCTCCTGGATTTATATCTTCATTATCATCATCACAATCAATCTCACCGCAGCTTCCTCCTTCTATTGAATATCCATCTCCATCATTATTAGTGCATGTTAGAGCACAAACAATTGGATCTGGAAAATCTGGATGTTTCTCACCCCCTATACATTGGGGATTTTCCATACAATCTGTTTCCCAGTCCTCATAGCAGACAAATGTGTCATCACACCACCATAGAAAACAATTACAATCTCCTGTTATCCAACCTCTCCAACCGTTATCAATACATTCATCACCAAATTCATGTACACAACCCGGTGGTGATCCTGGTAGTCTATAAGTTTCTACTTGTCTAGTACATTCCAATCTAATGCAATTATCAACCTCTCCATTACAATTATTATCTATAGCATCATAGCATAATTGGTCTTTTTCATCTGTGCCTGCTGTAATCCCTTTAGTTGTTGGATTACAATCGCAATAAGGATTTGTTGAACTTAGATTAATATTTGGATTATTATCATCACAGTCATTATCACACTCTACATTATAACCATCTCCATCTCCATCAGTAGCTATTTCATAAGAACACTCTTTCTTATTAACACACATATCATCTTGATTACGGCTCCATTTATTACCATCACATTTAGGACACCATTCACAATCAGAGGAATGAGATTTACACTCCTCCTTTTCATTAAAATTACCGCAGTCAAGGAGGGTAACAGTAAAACTATCCACAGCTGATTCATCTGGGCCTGTAACTTTTATAAAAAACTTATGAGATGTTTCGCTAAAATCACTCCCAACAGAACATCTGACTTTCTTACTTTCTGGAGTTTGATCTATTTCACAGTTTATATAATCATCACCTGAAACAGGGGAAGGCGGCGCATAGTTAGCCTCATCTGAGTATTGTGTATCATCATCAATTGAAATTTTGTAAGTATAAGCTTTAAAGTCATTTTGATTCCAAATGTCATTATCTGAAGCAAATTTCCAAATCTGCCCTCCTTTATTCCTATTAAAAACATTCATATCAGTATGGTCCTCCTTAATCTCTACATCACCAGCAGGCAAAACAAATGTTAAAGGGCTGTTTACATACTCATCTAAGAGCTCTTCATCACTTACATTCTCGCTCTCAACAGTAACTCCTACTCCAACAATCTTAAAAGCATCTGCACAATACTCAAGAATATCCTTGTCTATTGTATACTTGACAATAGTTTCTGTACTGATTTCATTAAAATGCCACATAATCAAAGGATCTGATATTATTTTAAAATAATCATAATCACCGCTCATATTTTCTAAATAATCATATAAATAATCAACAAAATCCTTAGGTATAGTTTCAATAAGCTTAAAATGCTCTACACTCCCTTCTGGTTTTATTAATATCTCTACAACAGTTGTTCCTGGCTTTCTTCCGCAATTACATCTTCTGGCTATTCTTACAGCCTGGTTTGTTTCACGGAAATTATTCATCAACTCAGTAAAATTATCACCTGTTGGAAAACCATTAACATCATGTTCTTTTGCCTTTTTAATAGAATCATTTAAAAGCTTTCTAGCAGTTTCTTCATCAATATCAACAACCTCAAATGTACAATCAAGTGCACACTCTTTATTAACAATCTCTGTTGAAGAACCAGTGCCGCCTAAATACAAAGCAAGATTTCTTCTAGTTGTGTCTGAACAAATAAAATATGGCTTTTGCAGCTCAATATTGCCTAAATAAAAGGAATTTACAACTTTATTATTTTTAACCAAAAAAGCATTTTTTTCAACATTATCTTTTATAGCATCTTTAATCAGTGGATACTCGTATAATGATTTAAAGAGCCTGCTCATATTTCTTTCTAAATCTACAAAATAGACCTGATCAACATTGCAAGGAATCTTAAAATCCCCTTCATTAACGCTCCCTACATCACTATATATATTTTTAACAGATTCTTTTAAATTATTCTCAAGCAATATCAATGATGTTCTGCAAGAAGCAGTCTTCACCCTATTGACAGCATTAATCCCGAATAAGATAATCATTACAGCTATTAAACCTATTAAGAGGTATCTAAACAAACTACCATAAATTTGGCCTCCTTTTTTCATATTTATTAACTTATTAGAAACGCTATTTATATATTTTTCCTTCTTTTTATAGAAAGAAATAAATACCAGCAAAACAAAATAAACTAAAAATGGAGGATAGACCAATAAAACTTAGTGAAATCTTTATCTTAATCTTCATTATTATAATAAATTTCCTTGATTTTTTTGAATTTCTTCCAGGGGATGTTGATTTTACAAAAAAGATCTTGTCATGGTTATTACTAGCATATCTCCTCTACAGGATAAGCTTAACAGAGCTTTTCTTTGGAGTTAGAAACAAATTTATAGATATCTCACTAATAATTGCTTATTTCCTTTTAATAATAAAAAATCTAGTAGGATATGTTTCTGTAGCAGTAGATGAGGCCAATCTTCTGGCACCATTATACACTTTTGTGATTAGCAATAATATTGCTATTGAAATGAGGTCTTTCTACATTGGAGGAATATTATTAATTCTGCTTTCAATTTTAATGACCTTCTTACTAGAAGTAAAAAAACCAAGCCTAATGGACGTGATCCATGAACATGGATACGCCATAACAATTGGCAAAAAATTAGAAAGATTTATAGCAACATTCCTTGTTTTAGTATTTTTCTTTATTATAGTTTTTAATTTAGTAATGGAATGGCTGGCAATTGCTGTTGATGCTTCTTTACTTGTAGTTGCTTTCTTCTTCTATATGTTTACTTTATTTAGAAGCCATTTCAGAAAATTAAGCCCAAGATCTTTTCTCTATAAAGTTGGTGATGCTGGAGAAGAATTTTATGCAAATTTCATAGGCTTATTCCATTCAAGAGAAAGAATCTTTTTAGGAATTTCAGGTCTGTTAGTACTGCATCTTTTAACTGATGTTGCTAATTTCATAATACCTTATATATTTGGCTTTCATGATATCCTTTATTTTGGCCATCTAGGAATAGGGCATGATCCTCTTTACTTATTATTTCTAAAAGATACTATAACAACAATATTTCTGCAAAAGGTATATATAAGCTGGCTTTATCTCTTTAATATCTTTGCCATGTTATTTTTATTAATATTGCCTGCTTATATCTGGTATAAACTCTACAAAAGAAGTGGTTTTTTTGTCAGCAATAAAAAATTGTGCATATTCTTTGTAGCAGTTATGGTCTTTATTTTAGCTCCTGTTTTTAAGATTAAAGAAATGGCAGTACAGGGCTTAGTTGGTGTTGACATAATTACATCTCAACTATCGCCAAATATAAACCTGCCTTTAGTTGTATTACCTACACTATTATTTGGAATACTAATTTATTTCTTAAGTTTTAACCATAGTATAAAAGAAAAATTAATTGGAGTGGGAATTGTATTAATAGATATATTTTTTGCTATCTATATCTTCTATTTCTTTAAAAGCAGTGCTTCTTATTACATAGAAACAATAAAATTATTATTTAATATTAAAAAATACTTCATTGCTACTTATTTTATCCTTTTCTTTATAATGGGGGCTTTATTTTATATAGTAGGATTTATAATATTCCTATCAGAAACAAAGAAGGAGTTTAGGTATATAAGATAAAATTTTATCTTTTTCCGTGCCTTTTAACAGCCAAATTATGCGCCTTTATATATTGCTTGGAAAAATCCTCCCAATTAGCCAAACCTGCTAATAATAGGTAATGGTTCTTGTTTTATGGGTTTTTCGTACAACTCTACCTCGCGTTTCTGAAAGATTTTTACCATGTGATCGTATACCTTATACAACCTACGTTTCCTAAGAAACTTCAGAAGAGTATACTTTAATTTGGTAATAAATTCTGTTGCTTCAGGTACTTCAAGCATTGCCAAGATGGTTGTATACATTATATAAAAGAACTTACCTTCTGGTGTTGTTACCCAAAAAATAAATCTTTTGTTAAAAGCAGGAGGCCCACCAGGTTTCCACTGTGCCATGGTTTCTCTTATTTTTCTAGGTCCCAAATCAAGAGTTAGCATTCTAAACATTATATGAGGGCTACCCCAAGGAGCCTCAATACTCATTATACATGGATCATAATCAATATAAATAAGATTTCCTCCAGCATCTAAACAAAAATTAGTTATTGCGAAATCCACCAGATATTTGGTGTTAGCTCTTACTTCTCTATGAACAATCTCTAGCATTTGCCTGAAAATTCCTATTACTTCGTCTTCCCTTGTCTTATAGTATTGCTTGAAGTAAGCATCAACATCTTCTCCAGGAGTACCTTTTATGGCAACCTGATAACCCTTATTTCCTCTTCTACGAATAAAGAATACTTTTTTTGGAGGAACTGGTATTCTAATGCTCTTTAGAACATCGTAATAGTCTACTATGATCTTTTTTCGACTTAGAGCATCAAATTTTGACCAGCCTTGGTGAAAAATTTCACGTCTTTTTCCTGCAAAGATAAATTTTACATAATAGGGCTTACTAAATCTAGGAACAACAAGCAAGCCATCGTGCTTCATTCCGCGTGTAACCTTTTTATATAACTTTCCATCTTTTGTTGGTTTCAGCCTGTATTTTAAGGGCATTATATACTCATAGATTTCTTTTAGAATTTGTCTTTCTCCCTTTTCTCCGCTTAATCCCTTCCTAAATAGGAATTGGGCTTCTTCATTAAGTGCGACAATTAAATCTTGAATTTTATGGTGCTCTTTCCAGATATTCTCTTTATTGTCTTCAAACCACTTTGATTGTTTGAGTAATGGTACTTTTAATTTCTCAATAATCCATAACAGTTCAATGAGTTCTTGTCTAATTTCAATTAAATTATTTTTTGCTACCTCATCAGTTTCTTTCTCTATAGCTTCATCAAGGGCTTTTATTGTTTCTTTCTCTTTTACTTCGCTCTTTTTTTGAAGTTTTTCTCCTACTACAATCAAGTTAGCAACTCTTTGTATCTCTGCCTTCATTTTGCGAAATTGGGCCTTATCCCATTGTTTTACGAATTTGCTTACTAATTCCAACTTTTTCCTATGTGAAGCGACATATACTTTATAATAGCGTATTTCTCTTACAAGTCCCATATGTATATTTCGCAAGACTCTTGGGATTTCATCCTCCCCAAGAATGATTTTTTGATATTTTCTAAAGCTCATTTTTAGTTGAATATTATAAACATCTGAATTTATATAAATAATTTATCAAATTATTTTATAAGATCTATCTTTTTCTGTGCCTTTTAACAGCCAAATTATGCGCCTTTATATATTGCTTGGAAAAATCCTCCCAATTAGCCAAACCTGCTAATTTATTTGCTTCTATTCTTTTTTCTATTCTTTTTTCTTTTGGCATATAAACTATTTCATGCATGATTTTTGCTAGATTTTCTACAATCTGTCCCTTGTTTCTTCTTTTTGTCTTTAGAACAATTATACCCGGTACTTTTCTCTGGTCTGTTCTTTTTTGTATGAATTTTCCAAAACCGGCAACATCTGTTGTAACAGCTATTGTAGCCATGGCAGCTGTTTCTAAGGGGGTGTAACCCCAAGGCTCGTATAAAGACGGAAAGATTCCTGCGTCCATACTGGAAACAACTTCTTTATAATGCATTGACAATAATTTATCATTTTTCCTTACAGGTGCAGGATAAAAGAGAATTTTTACTTTATCCCTAGGCCTGTTCAATAATTTATTTTTTTTGAGATACAATAAGATAAGATTTTCCCTGGCTTTGAATAAACAATTTGGGGGGTATTTATATTTTGGTTTTGGACATTTCTTTTTACTCTTATAAAGATTTAGAGTTTTTATTATGTCTTTTTTAATTTTCTTTTTTCCTACTATAATAAATAGAAAAACAAAAATATTTTTATTGTATTTTTCTCTTTTTAATTTACTATTTAGTTTATTTAAAGCTTCGAAGAATATATCATAACCTTTTGTATAAATTTCGTATCTGCCTGCTGTGTAAAACAATAAGGAGTCTTCTGTTTTGATTGGATAATAAGGGGAGAAATAAGTAGCAAGAAATTTCAGAATTTTTTGTTTTGCCTTGTAGTTTATTGCAAACTGTTCTTCAATAGAAGGAGGATTTATTATCTCTAATCCATTTGGGGTTACGATATCTGCTGGTCTATCCAATAAAAACCCTGCTTCCCTGGATGTTGTTTCACTTACTGTTGTGAAAACATCTGCTTTCTTTGCACATGCTTTTTCGTATAGGTGCCTGTTATATACAATTTCACCTAACTTATACTTATAAGACATAATTTTTTTAGAATATAATAGCTTATTCTTTTTTTTGTAAATAAGCAAATCCCTATAAAGGTTTTCTCCTGCAAAGGTAATTGCTCTGCCTAACACTGTTGCGTGTGTTGTAAAAACAACTGGAACATTGGCTTTGTGCTTTCTTAGGTATAAAAGAGTTAATCCACCCATATATTCGTGTATGTTAACCACAACTTTCTTTTTTCTAAATTGTTTTAGCTTCATTAGTTCTTTGATTAATTTTCCTGTTGCAAAACTCAATATTAAGGAATTACTGTAAAACTTAGGTCTGTCTAACTTTTTTGGTGATAAATCAATCCAATAATCCTTGTAGATTTCGTTTTTTGTTTTTCTATCTACTTTTAGTTTGCTTATGTCGATCAATATAGCTTTTGGGTGTGATTTAGCCAGCCATATACCATAATGGCATATTATTTTTTCTTTTCTTAATTTTGAAAAAAGATTTTTGATTTCTTTGTTTGGCTCTTTTCTCTTAAACTTTTTTCTTGCATCCTTTTTTGTGTATAACCCAACAACCATATAGTTGTTGCCGTAATATTTTTTCATAAAAGGAGCTTTTGTTTTAATTACAGTATGAATGCCACCTAGTTTTGTAACTATTTCATAGGATACTTCTATTAGGAAATCAGCTTTTGGTTTTGTTTGTCCCATCTATTATAGACTCTAATAATTGAAGTTTTTATATCTTTCTACTTTTGAGAAAAATTAGGAGAGAGTTCAAGGTAGGTCCTTTAGGTAAAGAAGTTTCTTTTTTTCAATGAATTTTACTTTAATAAATTCTATTATATTTGCAATGTAAATTAAAAATCCGATAAATACAAATAAAATGTACAAAAGGAATTTTTTAAATAAATTCCTTTTGGGCTTCTCAGGATTTATTTTTGCTATTTCTTCTATAATTTGGTTATTCCTGTTAGAAAGCTTCAGTAGTCTAGGATAATCTTTCATTAGTTCCTTTTTTATTTTGGTCCTGTTGTTGAATGTATCCATCAGAATCTTTTTATCCTTTTTTGTGCTACCCTTTAAACTCAGAATCCTTTTTCCTTGCCCCATATCTTTCATAACTTCCTCAATCTTTTCATAAATCCACCAAAAACTTATTGCAGGAATATAAGCATCCCTGGTCATAATTATTGGATGTAATCTTTCAGAAATTACCATAGTGGATTGTTGCAGTAGATATTTAAATTCAGCAGGTCTTAAAACCTCATTTATGGTAATTACCTTATCTTTATACTTGCTGTAAGATACTATTTGTTTTAATTTGTTTATATCAGAAATACTCTTATTATCAAAGAATTCTTCGGCTATGAGGAGAACTTGTCCATTGGTTTTTTCAATCATAAAATCTATAAGTTCTGCTCTCTCTTTTGATTTTTCTGGTTCTGCTTCTAATTTCTCCTTTAAAATAGCCGCTTTATTGGTGAAATTGTAATATCTTGGCCAATTTGCTCTGATTCTTGGAAAAAAAGAGATTATTGGTTTTTTAAGGTTTATTTTATATTTTTTTATCAAAGCTTTATAATCAGCTCTTTTAGGCTTCCAGTGTAAAACAGGGTCTATGGATCTTATAAAGGGACATTTTACACCTAGTTCAATGAGCCTTTTATATGAACTTTCCGCCCTAACTGTAATTAAACTTACTTTTGATAGAATCTTCCTGCCAAGGAATTTCATGAACTTACTCCCCATAGGACCAAATTCAATACCCCATATGAAAACCTCTTTTCCTAAAAATAAAGCTGCAAAAATCATGGATAGTTCATTTATCGCTGGCGGGCCTGTGCCAAGATGGGGCGCACCGCCTAATACAAATGCATCAGAATTATTTATCTCGTTAATATTCTTAAAAGGGATTATTCCTTCCATTGCATCAATTAATTTTAAACGCTTGAGAAGAGACTTGCTTAACACAACATTTTTTGGGTTAACACATGAAACAACAAAGTTTTTTTTCTTAATTTTCTTGTCTACATCTTCTAGAAATGTCTCTAGAATAACATCATCCGCAAGATTTCCATATCCGTAATTTCCGTAAATAAATATGTTTATAAGAGGGGTTTTTGTTTTTATTTGTTGCATTATAGTGGAATTAATCTTTAAGGTTTTTATATCTTTCTGAAATTATTCAGCTCTCACCCAAGGAACTTCTGGGGATGTTACTAAAGAAGCTCTTTCGTGAGTTTTTAGAATTCTTTTTAGGTCAGCTGGTTCTCTTATTGTACCTAATGCATGGTTTAGATTGCCTTTTCTTTTATCGTCTCTTGATTCATA
>Ga0114923_10003004_pt1 | contig 11384 bp, 10 predicted proteins | sample SumtaG_FD_89578 | JGI IMG/M metagenome (GOLD analysis project Ga0114923, IMG submission 89578) | Deep subsurface microbial communities from Indian Ocean to uncover new lineages of life (NeLLi) - Sumatra_00157 metaG | ecosystem: Environmental > Aquatic > Marine > Oceanic > Sediment | place: near...
CTGCTTCTCTCGCACCTCTTATTCCTCTAGCTCCAGCACGTATCGCCGGGACAGCCGTTGGAATAACACCACCAAATGCACCTCCAAATATAGTGCCTCGAGCAGCCCTTTCGGCGATTTCTTTAGCTCCTAACTCTTCCTCATCAAGAGCCCGGCCAGCTTCACCTATTCCTCCAGCTAATGCTCCTGTGGCTGCACCAAGTGTTGCTCTCCTACCGAGAGTCAAAGCTCCTTTCGCTGCTAATCCAAGTCCTCTGGCAACACCTCCAGCCGGTATAAGGAATGATCCAACTTCAAGAGCTGCACCGAGTCCTGTTCTTAGTCCCAATTCTTTTTCACCAGTAATAAGACTAGTTGTAGTTGGTGCAATAAATTCTGCAGCTTTTCTAAATATAGATTTCTTTCGCTCAATTCCAACTTTAGTTTCTCCTTTTCTGATTTTTTCCATTTCTATTATTCTTTCAGTCGAAAACCCACCATCCTTGGCTTTCTGGAATTGCTCTCTTGTTAGTGGTTTGAAGTCAGCCATATTGTTATTGAGGATTAACACCAATAGAAATTAGATACCTGGTATATTCATCTTCTCCTTCTTCTGCTTCAGTGCCTTTTGCTCTCGCAAGAGCTCTTTCGGTTAATGTCCTGAGTTTTACCAATTCTGCTTTAAATCTACTTTCACTAGCATTCCATTTGCCCGTTGGCTCTCCCTTTTTCTTTATCTCCCAATCATTAATCTTTGATGCACTTTCTTTTAGGATATCAAGTTCACTCTGGTTTAATGCACCAAGTGTGCCTCCCTGAGCCTTAAGATTAATAAGATAATCAAGTGTTTCCTTAGCCGTAAGTTGGTGGACACCAGCTACAAAATCCTGAACGTCACCAGTCCATGTGTCTATTTTGAAAGGTGTGAACCTTGCAAGACCTGTCGGGCCAACAGATTTACTCATCCCAGGATGGGTAATCAAACCATTGATCGTATCAATTTTATCTTGAAGGATTTGAGTTTTTACTGCATCTGTTTCTGTTGACCCACCCGCTGCCAAAGCATTAGATACGGCATTCTTTAAGTTTCCTGGTACATTAGCGAGTGTTGCCTGTTCATTATTTATATTATCTACCCATGAGTCGACAGTCGGGTTTTCACCTCTCACATAACCAGCTCCGCCGAAACCTCCAGATAATCCACTAGATCCAATATTGCTTGCCAATACATTTCCTTGACTATCAAATCTTACTTGATCTTTACCTAAGGTAAATCCTTCATCTGCCGCTTCAGGAGCCTGTGCAATTACTTCACCTGTTGGCCCAAATCTAGTCTGGCCAGCTCCTAATGTGAATGATTCACCTGGTGCAGCTTCTTCTCTCGCAATCCCAGCTGCAACATCTGCACGCTTTAATGCAAATTGAGATGCACTAAGAGCTGATCTTCGGGTTGCCTCTAATCGTGCAAGTTTTCGTTCTAACGGTTCAGCAAGACCAAGAGCTCGATTTTCAACTGAACGAAGCTGCCCAGTTATAAACGGGAGGGCTATCGGCTGATCTTCTATATCGAGAAATGATTTACGAGTTGATTCTATTAATTTATCCAAATCTTTCTGCGTTGAGAGCTGTTCAGGTGAAATCTCCAAAGCCTTCTGTACGGCTGTTTCTGCCCTAGTGACGGCCTCTTGGGACTCAGGGGGTATAACCGGTATCGAAGGTCCTCCGGGTGCACCAAAGGGCATTTCTGGCCCAACTGGAGGGGCTCCTGGTACAGTCGGGGCAATCGGAGGCGCACCTTGTACTGGTTCGAACTGACTTCGAAATTCCGTAGGAGCTTGACCTAACGGCAATCCAGCAATATTCACTCCTCTTAATCTTGGATCACCTTCCTTAATATGTTCAGTTCCAGCAAAAACATTAAAAATTGGTCCACCTGGTCCCACCGATCCAGTAGGAACTTTAGTTAAATTAGAAGCTGCTGGAGTTGGTGGAGGCACAACAGGAGGTGCTAGTGTCGCAGCCGGTGTTGCAGCTCGAGGTCGAGGTGGCGCAAACTGTGGGCCTGCAGCAGTCGATATGTTCGGTTGTAGCGGTGTGAATCTAGGTGCAGGTGTTGGGGTTGCTGCTCTTGGTGTCACTGGAGTCATAAATGACGACCCAACATTTCTAAGAGCACTACTAAAAGATCCCGAGTCGCTAAATAGAGGTGATCGTTGAGTTGGGGTTGGGGTTGGAGTTGTCCCCCTACTTCTGTCTCTTGCTCTAAATAAATCTAAAAAGTTTGCCATGATTATAATTTTATAGTTAGATTTGGATTGAGTATCGCTTCATCTTCTCCACTGTCAATGACCATCGACAAATCATTAACTCCATAAGCCACGAAGAGTTCGGATACTCCTTCATTAACTATGGTTTTAAATGTAGCTGCTCGTTCGGTATCTTGTTCTTTCATCCAGTATCTAAATGCCGCGTAATGTTCTGGTAACACTTGGAATGCCTCGGGAACCAGTGGCATCTGACCAATTGTATATGCCGCACTTGCTCCTGTTGTTAGAGATGTACCGCCATATGGTCGTGCGATTGTTAATGTAGTCGCACTAGGTACAGAAGTTATTTCATACCATTGGCCATCACCTGATGCTGAAGCAACATCTGAATGTGTTATGCGAATCCATCGGCCGGTCATAGGTGCTGTCCATGTTGTGCCAGATCCAGTAATCAAGATGCTACCATTCGGTGCTATATCAACCTTACCTGTTGTGTAATCAATAGAATTTAAATCTTGCACCCTTATCTTTCCACTAAGACTGATCTGATTACCGGCGGTTGATGGTCTTGGCCATAGTGCAATCTTTCCGTTATCTACAAACCACCATTCGGGAGTATCGCTAGTTATCGTTGAATAATGAAGCCTATCCCAGAATCTTCGTGATGGTGCTGGTCTAGGATTATATCGTGTAGATGATACTGTCACGAATACGCTTTCAACTAGATCCATATCGTATGGTAATGATTGAAAATTTGATATCGACTCAATCACTATCGTATGTGTTCCAGTACCAATGCCGGTTATATCGATTGCTGATCCAGCTTGTGCATTGGCTAGACTCGTTGCGAGTTTAAATGTCGTCGCACTCTGGTAAATCATAAAGTATTTTGTATTCACAGAAAGTCCAGTCGGAAGAGTATCTGATGTAGTCAATTTTACTTGTGTCCCAGTGTCAGTGAGAATAGCATTGCTTACCGCTGTGCATATATCTGTTGTTGCACCAGTAAAAGTCGAGTTTGGGGCAAGGGTGCTGAGAAATCTAAGTCGTCTCAAAAAAGGCCAGTCTGCTTTGACAAGCAATCGTCTGTGAAAGTCGTTCATCCATTCATCTCCCTGAGTCAAATTAGCTGCAGCAGCATTCTTTGTATCGACTCCATATGTTGCCCTCAATTGTGTGTAGCTTCTCATGTTTTTATATCTATATTATACCACATTTACGAGTAGTTACTATTATCATCTTACTCCTCTAACTAATATTTTATCTATAAAAAATGTTCTATCCGTATTAGCTGATTGAGGCGAATTATCTGCACGGCCAGCGACTCTAAATCTTGTGCCTAATGCTGCTGGGACATTTTGCCTATGAACTGCTATACATTTGTTATTTGCAAAGAATCCCACTCCGGCATCAGGAGTGAATGCCGCTTGTAATTTTATCGTTGACGCTGGTGTTACTAATGTACTGATATTACAAGCACGTTCTACAGAGTTATCATCCGTATGTGTATATATCCTTGCAAAAGCTGCCGTAATTTTTATTGAAAATCCGAACCAAGTTCCAGTTGCTTGTAGGAACGGTACATCCGCAGCACCACTACCACCAAAATTTCCTCCACCAACCATTATAAGTCCCCTATATGCGGAATCATTAAGTAGAGATAAACTATTGACGTATAATGATGTTTCTAAAAGTACATATGAATCAGGGTTGACATCGCCATTGCTTAATATACTGGAACTCGTAGCCGCTTGGCTATTTGCACAAAAGAACGCCAGTCTGCCATGAATGCCTGAGAATGTGCCATCATTAGCCTCTGAAGCATTTAATGACGTGTCATCACCTTGTTCTACATTTGCTAATAAATCTTGATGAACTAACTCCTCTCTGTTTAACAAACCAGATTCAACGATCAATTCTGTGGCTGATTCCGCTACACCTATTGGTATATCGGTCACAGCATTAGTAGTGATGCCTCCAGTAGTGGTAGATAAATAATATTTAGAATTAGGAGTCAATCCCGAGGTTATATGTATGCCATCTATAATAACATTTCCAGTATTTCCATCAGTGAAAGTTTCACTAGCTATCCCCAAGAAGTTCTTTCCGTCTGGGCGTACAGCATAATATCTGGCTCTGTATACCTCATTATTATTTAAAACTTCTCCTGCTATTATGACAGTTAATTCCTGGTTAAGAGCAGACCAAGATGACCCATTAAAAGATTGAAAATTACCAAGTCCCATGGGTTTAACTCCTAGAGAAGTGGTATGAACATTGTAGTAATCTGTATCACTTAATGCCCCGCTTCTTTCTATCACAAAATAATAATTTGCATTAGATTCATCTGGACCGAGAAATGCGGTATTCAAGGTAAATTCATATTCAAGGATTCCAGTAGTCAATGTACTACCGTCAATAGTGGCAAACGCTAACTCAGTGCCAGTTGTGGAGCCTCGTTTAATACTTAATCTAATGTCATCCGTAGGGTTACCAACTTTTGAGAGTTCTATAATTATTTTCAAGGTCGCCTGCAGAAAATTATCTTCATCAATAAGTTGCCCGACTGCCTCAAAATCTCCAGAGTCTCTCCCAAATTTGTGTGCAACCGTAGATAGATTAGGAGAATATGTAACAGGTGTTAGTATTGTTTCTCCCTGCCCTAGCATTACGGCATCTCCATCGGTAATATCTTCTCCTGCTGTATAATTTAACAAAGTCTCTAAAACAATATCATCCCACGCAGGATCTGCTCCCGCTCCTTGAGTCTTAAGAAATTGGCCTGATGTTCCTGGTCCTAAAAGTTCCCAAAGATTCGCGCCACGGTATATCAACTGTCCTCGAGTTCTAGCAACAATCGATAAGTCCTCAAGATTATTAAAATCAACTGGATTGGTGTCTATTGTATTGTGAACATGGGCAAGAAACTTTGACTCAAGTTCTTCAAATTTAGTCTGAAAATCTTGTTTGGCATCCTCTATTGTTTTTTGTATTTCTGGATCTGGCATATTTTTATATTAATCTTATCTCTCTTAATTTAGGTGAGTTGGCAGTCGTTATGTCTATATCAAGTACAGCTCTTATCTGAAGTATTGTTACATCGGAAAGAGCACCTGCATCGGCTTGACTTGATACATCTCCAACAGTGTTAAATGTAGCCAACGTCGTATATGATGAATTTTGATCTTTCCGATATTGGATAGTAATACTCTCACCAGCTATTAATGGTTCAGTGAAATCAATAAATATATCTGTGAATGTTCTCGGATCCGTTTTTGTTCCAACTATCATTAGAGGGCTGTCGACTGTTGCTTCTGATCCATTATATCTGTCAGTTTTATCTGTATAATCAGCGCCGGAAACATTACTATCATTAGGGTCATCCCATCCAATTACAAGATAAGAATCACTACCAGACATAATACAAGGTATCTTTACTCCGTTAGTTCCATCATTAGAATCACCGCCAGAACTACTAGTAGATATCATGTGCTCATATACTAAAGATAATAATATTGGATCAAGGCTATATACACCACTAGCTGATGTATTATCGCCTCCATTATTACCACCTACGGCCATAAATATTTTATTATGATGTTCTGCAAGAGATTGGGGATTAATAGTAAGATTTATCTTGATACTTGTGTTCTCATGAATTTTAGTCATAAACGGAGGTATTTGAAAAAGAAACTCAACAGAGGATTTGTTCGTTCGATACAACCTGCCTTCAACACCAGCTAAAAAGTAGATCCAACTTCCCTTCGTAATCATGCTTTTAATACCAAATTCTGCCACACGTATGGGAAGCTCAAATGAACCACTAACTCTATCCCACGGAAATATATCTGCTATCTTCATAGTATTTTCAGTCACTCCATTCGAAGTTCCTACCATTAACCATTTACCAAGTTCAGCCAAACATCTAGACGTATAATTAACAGGTAAATCAAGGGCTGATTGATTGAATGTGGACGTTGCTGCAGTACCCACAAATGTTCCATTATTTGTGAGTGATCCAATATTTCGATCATTGCAGTAATAGACTATATCATCTTGACCCACCAACGCTGTATGCCAGTCAATATCTGTTAGACTAGTATTAAATGGATCGCCGCTGTTTGTCCATCCCTGAGAGGCGAATGCAGATGTAGTCGCTCCCCATGCTGTTACTCCAGTATCGCTAAATACTAATACATAATTTCTCCACCATACAAGGCCTTCACCATCACCCTTAGTGTTATTACCATCAAGATAATACCAATTTTCAGGATTGGTAGCCCTAGATGTCCAGAGTTGACCATCATCATCTAGTAACCAGTAATGTCCGTTATTTGGAGATTTTACAATAAAAGTTGGTTCGCCCATGTTTACTGTCACTATATTGTGTGTTCCTGTGCCCTCGTCAGTTATGTTTATGGCTGTAGTTGCCTCAGCATTGGCAAGAGAGGTTGCAAGTTTGGTTGTAGTCCCCAATGAAATAGTATAATATACCGTACCGGTTGAAAGACCAGACGGAAGAGTATCATCAGTCGTAAGTGTAACTGCTCTCAAAGCAGGTAGCGAAGTACCGAATGTAATATTGTCATTGACATTAGCTGTAAATGTCTGAGATGCTACTCTGGAGGGTGACCCTTGCACCATTTTTCTATTGATTAAAACACTGCCTGATTCGTTATGTATATCAACATTCCGCATTTGACCAAACCCAACATGAGGACTATTTCCTATCCCTCGTTGCCAATTATTTAATATAATAGGATCCTTGTTTGCCATAGTTATCTATGATTTTCTAACATTTTATTTACTATGTTTCTCATTTTTACATCAACTTGCCAACCTCTACGGAAGTATCTCTCCCAGAATCTTTCCCAAGCTCCTTCACACACATTTCCCAATTTGAATCTCATTACTAAATCAGCTACCTTGTAATCATATACTGGACTCCAACTCTCGGTCATATCACGTCCCCATCCAAATAATCTCAATGCTCTTAATAATCTCGCAATTTGACTCCCAGAATCTCCTAATTTCAAATCAATAAATAATGAATCAGGATGGTCTGATTTTTCTATGGGAGTGACAACAATTTTCATCGCATGAGTTACATTATTGGTAGTTTTCTCATAGGGAACATAAGAATCAAAATAGTGATCAACGTCGTTCTCATCTAATAAGAACTCGGCCACTGCATGACCCGGGATAATAACTGCCAACGGTGCGTGCTTTAAGTGCTTCTTTATGGATGCTTTGTCAATAGCTATCCATTCTCTTTTAACATCCCACTTTTCCAAAAAATCTTTTCTTTCCTTTGCAATCTGGGGTTTCAATTCTTCTGGAATAGGTTGATGATACTTTTCCCAGTCCCATGGCTCTGCAGGGGGTGGATATGTTGACTCGAAACAAAGTCCTCCGTTCCTGATTGCATCTACTGGATTACGTAAATAATTTCCCTCCTTCGTATTTCCTGACCTAACCCCGAGTTCTCTATCGGAGTAGTTTTCTTCTTTTCCCGTATGGAACTGAACTTGAATTTCTACAACATTTGTGGTTCCAAATGCTGTGCAGTTCTTTGAGTCGCCGTTATCATTCCACTGTTTCTCTCCTACTGGCAACCAAGGTTTCCAGTTCCCGTCTGGTACACGAATCTCATAAGGCAAATCCCCTACAACCGCATCTGCTTTATAATCTCCTACTTTTTCCTGTTGACCTTCTTTTATTCCAAAATTTTTCATGTTATTTACCATATTCGTTTTATTGAAATATTACCGTTTATAAACATTGCCTTCATCCATTTGATATCAGTTCGGATTTCGGAGACATTTTCTATTAAATCTCTATCAACTTCATTTCCGTTTCTTATTTCCGCCCACATAAATCCAAGAATAACAGTGAGTATGGTTAATACGATTGGTACGACATTCCATCTTACAAATTTACTTCCATTTTTTACTGTATTTTCCATATTATTTATATCTCTATTCGTCTTTACAATCTATTGTTACTTTTTCCTGTTCCACTATTTCTCCGTCCTCGTCAAGAACTACTTCATAAAGACCTACCTTCCCATTTTTGACCATAACTCTGTATTCTGTATCTATCATTTTAATACTATTAAATTCTCTGATTTTATTTTTATTATATCTCTTCTTGGTTTACCTACTGGTGTCGGTGTTGGTTCTGGTGCTTCAGTCATATCCCACGAAGCAAATGCACCTGTACACAGAGTGGCTTGTGTATTTGAAAGTGTCGCAGTAAGAGTAAGATTGGTTTGCTGTGCTACAAAAGTATCACTTGCTCCCGTATGTGAACTGACTCCCTCAAGTTGTTGGTCATAATCCTCTGCGATACCTGTCCATACAGCAGTAGCTTGTCCTACATCACCAACTGCGTGTACCGTTCCGACTGCAAATCCTCCTGCATTAATATCTATATCATAAGTCGGGTCAGCTGCCGTACTACCTCCAGTATCATTCGGTGTGGCACTATCTAAACTGTCTGCCCTCCAGAGTCCGATACCACAACGAAGCATCCCTGCATCAAATGTTACTACCACATCTCCTGTTGTTCCCGATGCAACAAGGACAATAGCAATTCCAGATAAGGTTGTGTGGCTAGTCGTATTTGGAGTCTGTGTTACAACTGTTGCAGATTCGCCACCAACAGTAACCGCATCTAGTGTCCTAGTAGCATTAAGCCCGCGAGAATTTACTCCAATGATAATATACCTATCAGCAGCAGCAGCACCCAAAGATTCTCCTGAAAAAGTATATTCGGTCGCAGAAGCGCCATCTTGATTTGCTTGTAAAAATGTCAACTCGGCCAAAGCTCCGTCAGGCCAAAGAAGTATTATAAATATTGCTGCAGTTAATAGTATTTTTTTCATTCTATTGTTTCCTCTGAGTTAGAAGGTATCGAGTCCTCTGGGTCTCGTATTGTTGTATTTAATTCAATTTGTAAAATCTCAATTTCTTCTACATTATCATAAAATTTTCCATCTATATCGTAGTAACGTCTTTCTCCCGTATCTACGTTGATCCATGCTCCGTAAGGAGGTTCTTTCTTACTTACATCAAAATCGTAATTCTCTGGTATAGGGCTATTTGTTAAAGCAAGTGCCACAGCTCCAATACCAAGAACACTTATAATCCATCCCCAAAATCTTTTTAATTTGTCTTTTAGCCAATTCATCTTAATTCTAAATTACCTTTAATATCTATATTTCCTCCACCTGGAAGTTCTATTGCTGGGACTTTGGCGGCTTCAGTTACCGTATATGTAGCATAAATAGAAAATCCCCAACCCTTAGGAGGATCCCAAGTAATTGAACTCGGCCAACTACCACCAGAATAAGTTCTCTCAAGTTCTCTACCGAAACCAGCACTGGAAAGATCAACACTTATTCTCTGTTGAGAACATTCATACCAAACAGCAATACGATAAGTTGCGGCTGAAGATATTTGTGGTGTAGATTCTAAAGAACGGGTAAACCAGTCAGTAGCGTTGACCCAGTTAGTCGTAGGTAAAGAAGAACCAGCTACAAGATTATCAGAAGTGTCATATACAGCTACAGCTACATCACAATTAGCACCTTCATCTACATTATAAAAAGTTACACTTTCTAAAGCGCCATCAAATTCTGGGGAGTCGCTATATTCCCATATATGATTACTATTAGTTACCGAATTACCACCTATCGTGTTATTCCCAAAAATAGGGTCTATAACCACTGGATAAACAGCATTATCAAGAAAATCTTGCGGAGCAACAATTCTCATTATTCCATTTTCAATTTTGAAATCTTCTGCTCTTACTTTCCATCCATCATCATCAATCAAATAGGGATAGTAGATATGTCCGAATTTACCAGTTCCATAATTTGTTTGTCCTAAGACATGATTTCTTTTCGTCTTATGATACACAGCATAACTACCAGCGACGTTTTCTGGTTGTCTTAACCCATCGTCTATATCCTTTTGTGTCAACTCCCTCTGATAAAGGAAATCAAGATTCTCTGATTCAATATCAAAACTCCATACATTCACACTAGGCTTCTTTTTTAAGATAATTTCAAATTCAAATCCATCTTCAATCTCATAAAAAACTATATCCTCGTCAGCATATTCAAACTTATATTTCCCATCCTCAACTTTGGGATTCTTCTTTTCTTTGGCATCTTTGCCCTTGGCATATACTTTTAATTTGGCTTCCTTATCCCATTTCGAAATCTCAAATTCTGGCATCATTTCGTCCGCAACCACATCTCCTATCTCTATTTCAACTTTATCATTCTTAATTTTTACGGGTTTAATATCTTGTTCGCTAGTTGCACCTAAAAGAACACCCCCAGCAACAACTAAGGCAGTTCCTCCTATTATCCAGTTTTTTGTTTTGTTATTCATTAAAAACTTTTTACGAATCTTCTACAAAAATTCAATCTTAACGATTCTGTATCCTCCGACTTAGATACGATTTTCATTAAAACTTCAGTCCCTTTTTCTACATTAGGAGTATTAATCGTGGTGTATCTGAACGCATTTGAAGCTAACTTATCTGTGGTAAATACATCCGATCCATTATTGTCAAGATTCCACGTTACACCAGTGCTTTGATCTGAAGCAACTGCATATATTGAAGTAATAACAAATGGTTGATTAGCATACACCCCAAAACTGAATAATTTTTCTTCGTTAGGACTTCCGAAATTCCAATCCGTACAATCTTCTTCAAGACTGACTACAACCCTAGAACCATCAAACCATTCAATAGATTTGGATGATGTATTGACAGTCATTTCACCTGTCGCATCAACTACTCCATTTTGAACTATTTCAAATGATGTCGCTCCGCCGAAATCTATAACTCCAGTTGAAGTCAATCCAGTTAATCCTGAAAATACACCAGATGAATCTACATCCCAATTTGATGTATCAAATACAATAGCATCTCCCCCGTCTCCGATTGTGAGTTGTCCTGTTGTAGTCCAAGTCTTACCTGAACCTATTGACAAAGTATTAAGGGTACTGCCTGTATCAATAGTTAAGTTATCATCCACCTCATTATCAGCCCAAGGGTTAGTAGTATTGACCCAGTTCCCAGTAAGGGTTACTGCCGCAGAAGCAGAGGTACAAGACCCCA
>Ga0114923_10003006_pt1 | contig 11379 bp, 9 predicted proteins | sample SumtaG_FD_89578 | JGI IMG/M metagenome (GOLD analysis project Ga0114923, IMG submission 89578) | Deep subsurface microbial communities from Indian Ocean to uncover new lineages of life (NeLLi) - Sumatra_00157 metaG | ecosystem: Environmental > Aquatic > Marine > Oceanic > Sediment | place: near...
CCTTCGCCCTTCCACGCTCCTGGCGGCATGATGATGGATCATCCAGGAACGCTCATAGGCCCTGACCATCGAAATATGGGCTAAGAGCCGCCCGTTTCTCTGATAGACAAAATGCCTGGCAATCTCCGGATTATTATTGTAGAGGCTCTGATAGATTTGCTTAAATTTTTCCTTTTGAGATTCAATAAGACCGTACTTCTTGGGATAAATAAAGCCTGTTTCGAAAAAGAACTCCCACAGCGCGTCCATATCAACCTGATTTGAGACACGGGAATAGGAATCTATTGAATTGGCCAAGATATGGACCAGGCGTGTATAACAATCGATATCCATGTCGAGGATTTCAAAGTCGGAGCGAACCCGTTTTCCGTCTTCTTCTACGCAGCAAACGACCTGGGCAGAACATCGTATCTTTATGGCACCGGCAAACTCAATCGTTAGATTGGGGACTATCATCCCCTGTATTAATAGCCCCTCATCTACCTTTTCAAACACAGAAAGGCCTGAGGTAGAAATATCCGAAACATCGAGTTGTATCCTCTTCCCAAAAAAGGGATGCGTGAAAATGATAACAGGTAACGTAAAAATATTCTCTGAAGAATTTTTTGTCTGCTTTCTATCAGACCGTTTGGCCTGATCCTCCGAAAGTGCCAGCACAACCTCCGTAAAGAATGGGCTTTCCTGCTGACGTATACAGGTACAAAGGCCGGAAAACAAGAGCTGCTGATCTCTCCTCAAGTGCAGCATGGTCAACATATCCGTATGTGACCAGTCAAATCTCTGGGAGGGAATGTGGGCTACACCGATACGGAATCCTTTGGCACTGAAATTGAGTAATTTCCCCTTTATTAAGCACCCGCTCTGTACCAACTCGGCATCCACTCCCTCGCAGAGATATCGTTTTATCTGACGTTCTTCAACGGCGTAGCCTTCCTCCGGTAATTGGACGGAGAAACCCTCTTTACCGATCCTGGTTAAGACAGCCGGGACAAATATCGCCGATTGTCCATCGTCTATAATAAGATTGAGAAATTGATAATTTTTAAGATCTATTCCTGTCAAGTTTTCATCTGCAAAGTGGCAGATCAGTTCCTCACCAATGCAGGGACCAGGTCTGGCCTTTACAAGTACGCTCTCATCATATTTGGAATGTCGTAACTGGACAAAGAGACAGCCATCCATGAAATGAATGTGATTAAGCATATTCGCCAGAGAGTCTTTCTCGATTAACTTGGCATTTCCCAAAGTGTGAGCCAGGTCTTCGCGGCAGAACAAAGTGAGAGGGCGAACGTATTCTTTTACCGAAACAGACTCGGTCGGAACTTCCTTTTTTATAGGGGCGCTCTTCTTTTCTAAGTCAACGTAGGAAAAGGGCCTCAGAACATTACCTTGCTTTTCGAATCTTTTCATTGCCTTTTTGCTTTTCATCCCTGCGTCTCAAATTATTTGGCTTCAGATAGGGGTTTTAGTAGTAATCAAAAACTCCACTTTTTATTACCTTGGCCAAGGATGAACATTTTTCAGAGGTCTTGGCTTAAAATATTCTATTTGTAACTGATATTATTGCAGATTCTTCTAAAAGAATCAAGTTTATATAATAGTTAGATTATAGCTATGGAAACTAGCTACTAAGACTTAATAGGTGTGATCTCAGGTTGGCTTTTTTATTTTTTATGCCGAGTTTAGTCCTGATATGATGACGATGGACCAAAACTGTATTGATTGACAAAAACAACAAATCTGCGATTTCCTTGTTTGTCCTTCCCTCCCTGACGAGATTTGCAACTTTAATTTCCATTGGGGTGAAATTTAAAATTTTTGATGAGATTTTACTGATAAAGGGAGACACGATGTTGTTTAAGTTGGCTTCCAGGATGCCGAGAAGTGTTTTTTGATTTTCGCTTGAGCTGTATTGCCTGAGGCTTTCAATATAAGGGTATATCAACTCCTTAACATTCGACACAACCGCTTCCTCCAGCGCTCTCTTATCATCTTCCCTCTGCTTCAATAAAACCTTCAGGGCGGTATTGACTTCTTCTAAATGTTGTGACTGAACCAGCAGAGATGTTTCTGCCTTTTTACGTTCATGGATTTCTTTTCTCAACCTCTTGTTGGCTTCTATTAATTTGATATTTCTTTCTTTCACGAGATCCTCAAGATGATCTCTGTATCTCGTCAGCTCCTTTTGCGCCAATTGCAGCTCATCCTCAGTCTCCATCTCTTTAGAAACAATAGTCAGGCAACCGAGTGAAAGTCTTATGTCATCTTTTGAATAAAATTCGATAACCGCCTGATCTTTTACCCATATGGTTTGGCCCTTATCAATGGCTACTTTGTAAACAGCTTCAACCATACCCAATTTTTCCACCTCTTCCCGCATAGCCGCTTTCGACAGATGTAATGCCTGTTGATCGATGGTCTCCTGAGCAACAGGAGCCGTACCGCCAATATATTTATATTCGCGGCGCTCGATGATATTGTTTTTCAAAAAATCAGCAGCTGTTTCGGGTTTACATCCAAGAAAGCTAACCAGGCGTTCACTGATAAACTCATACCAGATCGGTGTTTTCTGTTTCCTCCATGCAGACAAATATGCAAACGCCGGGTTTCCGGTTTTCTCAAACGAATGGAATCTGGCAATACAGTCAGACACACGGCTTTTTAGCTTCCTGCTGAAATCACCGGCAAGAATAATCCCGTAATAATTCTGATCAGTTAATCGATTAAGTTCCTTGTCAGTTGCCATAGAATTAAAGAATGAGCCTTTGTCCAAGTTTCAACTTCTTGTGTTTTTCTGCACAAAATTTATTTGGTAACTGCTTAAGGAGCTCCTATCCTGTCGGCAAGAGTTCCTACCGCCACTGCGAAGAAGTTTGAGCGGTTCCATTTGAGGATCACGCGATAGTTGGGATAGGCCAGAAACGCACGGCCACCCTCCCCGTCCGGCTGCACTATGGATGCCTGCAAGTTGGGGTTTTGCGGGAATCCTTTGGCCAAAATCCCCATTCTCTGCCATTCACTGAGAGACTTTCTTATACGGCTACTGATAAGTTTCTCGTTGAATCCCTCAGGCAATTGTATCTCCTGGCCCCAGCCCTGACCCTCCTTCCATCCTGACCGGGCCAGGTAATTTGCAGCAGAAGCGAGAGCATCGCCCACATTATTCCAGATGTCGATCCTGCCATCCCCGTCATAGTCTACGGCATAACTTTGAAACGATGATGGCATGAACTGAACCTGGCCCATTGCGCCCGCCCATGATCCATTCATGTTTTCCGCTGAAATATGGCCATCATCCAGTATCTTAAGAGCGTTTAGGAACTCCCTACGAAAATACCTGCTGCGTCTGCCGTCATATGCAAGCGTGGCTACCGCTGCAAGCACTGGAAAACTGCCGGTGCGCTCTCCGTAATGCGTCTCAATACCCCATAAGGTTACAATAAACTCCGGTTCCACTCCATATTTCTTCGAAATGCGGGTGAGAAGACCCCTGTGTTCGCGGAGCTTCTTTCGTCCTTTCCGGATTCTCTTTTCAGTAACCACCCGTTTGAGGTATTCGTCGAGAGTAAGCTTGAATTCAGGTTGAGAGCGATCACGCTTCACTACCAGCGGTATCGGTCGGAGGTCCTTGAGGGCGTGATTCAAGGTTTCCTCAGAAACACCATTCGCCAAGGCTTCTTTCCGTACATCGGCCAGCCAGGCTTGAAACGAAGGCTTCTTGGCTCCATGAGAATAGTCGCCCGCCACCAGTATCAAAAGGACTGTGAGCATCACAGAGATAGACAGGCCTCGCACTGGCGTCTTCCTATGGCATATCCTCCTTTTGAGATGCCTGCTGAAAAAGGCTTTAAACTCCGCAAATGCTGAACCATCCGGTTTCTTTTCTGCATCATTGCCAGGGGTAGGGGAATTATTCATGGGGTGCTCCTTTCGTTCCGGTCTTGGTTCTGAGGTGTCCCCTGGGTCTATAAGATTTTTTGGCGACATGGTCTTGAGAACATCCTCCTATTCATTACCCCCCCTATACAAATTTTTCAAGGGCTAATGTATCGTTTTCGCTGATCGGCCATAATGGATATGAAAAAGCTTGCGTCAAGGAGTGCGAATGATTATCATTTGAGCCCATAAGGAATATGACATGAAAACAGGAACACACAAGATCTCACCTCGTGAACTGGCCTTTGATATCGACGGGGTAATAGCCGATACCTTCAGGGCCTTCGTTAATACGGCTCGTGAAAGATATGATATTGAAATTGACTATGAGGCCATAACTGATTATGACTTCAGAAAGGTCATTGATATTGACGAGGGAATAAGCAATGAGATTATTGAGATGATCCTGGAAAACCCGGTTGGACTGGGGATAAATCCCATAAGTGGCGCTGTGGAGGTCTTAACGCGTCTTTCATATTTTGGACCGATATTTTTTGTTACGGCAAGGAGCAACAGAAACGCGATCATCGAATGGATCGACAAAACGCTGGGGCTTGGAGATGAAAACACTATTCACCTGGAGGCCACAGGCGCCCACGAAGATAAACTCCCGATACTTCTTAAGCATGGCATCAGATATTTTGTGGAAGATCGCCTCGAGACATGCTATCTTATTCAGGGAAGCCCGGTTACACCGATTGTTTTTGACCAGCCCTGGAATCGCAAAGAGCATCCTTTTCTATCTGTCGGGGATTGGGATGAAATCCATGATATGATAGAGTGGCAGATTTGACTTTTTACGAGACGATCAGATTTAACTATCTTAAAAAAACAGAAGGGAGAGATTGCTATGACAAAAAAAATGATCGTGATTGCATGCATGCTTTGTTTGGGAGCCTTTTTGCCATTAGCCAATGCCGCGGATTTTGCCATAAAGGACTACATTTTTACATGGTATGTCGCTAATGAGGGAACCTCTAAGATTGAGATTCAGAAAAGCCCGGAGGGCCTTTCAGTGATTCTGAGAAGCCTGGGCGGCCCGCTGACAACCTTGTCTATCCCGCCATCACAGGCAAAGATGATTGGGGAAGTACTGAAAAAAACAGAGGATTATTACAGAGAGCAGGAAAAAAGCGATGATATGAAGTCTTCCAAAACAATACGCTCAGGCAGTTACAAAGTTACTTTTTCATCAAAACAGGGGAGTAATTTTGTCGTTGAGATAGCCGAATCCAAGGTTTTCGGCTCCGCTGTGTTGTGGAGCAAGGACACGGCGCTGAAGCTTGGAAAATATCTGCGTAAAGCCGAAGCCATCGCAGCCTTTGCGAATAAACGGATCAGGCCGTAGAGCGAGAGTCCGGGCTAAAAAGAGGCCATCATTTTCCCAGTACGATGCTTGGTCGCCATTTCAACCACTCATCTTTGACTTCGGTATGGAGGACAAATTTTGCGCCGTTTTTTACAGGTTTTCCAGAGGGCCGCTTTTCTATGTATGACTTACCTTCGGTCTTAGTGTTTTTTGATTCTGATTCTTCTAAGACTACCCCCTTAGCCTTGTCGAATTTAGTCCCCTCTGTAGCCGCGCTCTTCTTGCCAGGTGTGGCAAAGGCAATGCCACCTTCCAAAATGGATTGCATTGATTCGGTACGCACCTTTGCACCTTTGAACAGGCTGAAGTCAATGTTGATCCCGGATGCATTCCAGAACTTTGAGGTAGTGCGGACCAGGGGGGCATAAGGTTTTTCGATATCTACATTGATGATCGCGGAGGTTGCATCTTTCGAAAGTCTGTATCCCGTGACCTCCCCCACCTTGATCTGACGGAAATAGACCGGATCATTCGCCTTTAAGGACCCGAGCCGTTCAGCAATTAGAATTATTTTCAGACCTTTCCTCGGTTCCTGGTATGTGGGGGGCGCTCCAAGCGCTTTGAAGGTGCGTTTCGACTTTCCCTTGCCGGGTCGGAGGGTAATATATGTTCCGGTAATAATTGTTTCTAAATTCTTGGCGCCTGCCAGACCAAAGCTCGGTTCCACAAGCCAGAATTCTGTTCCCTCCCTGAGCAGAGAGCGATATTGTTTTTGTACGGAGGCAGTTACCTGTATGCCTGTCATCTTCTTATTGAGTTTAACACTGAAAACTCCCCCTATTTCGACCCCCTTGTACCTGATCTGAGTTTTCCCATAAATCCCCTTGGCTTCATCAAAAAGGAGAGTAATCCGTTTCCCTTCCTGTTCAGCAAGGTCTATATTTTTGAAGAGCCTGAAGGAGTCGCTATCAGTCGCCTGGATGCTTTTGCCGTCTTCTTCAGGCTTAAAAAACGCGATGCCGCCCATCAGCAATGTGCTCAGTGCCTCTGCGCTTACCTTGAAACCTGATAGACCGGCCTCAAAGGTTATACCGCTGACATTATAGAATCGGGTGGATTTCTTTACCCTCTTGGCGAATTTCGCGTCTATATGAACCTCTATGATGATCTTTCCCTTTTCATTCAGGGAAAAGTCTAAGATCTCTCCCGCCTTAATCCCTTTATAATAAACTTCACTCCCCTGTGAGAGTGAGCCCAACTCATCGGCAATGAGCTGGATATTAAGGCCCCCGGGTTCGGCGGAGAGGATGGCTGGTGGTTTAGACAATGCCACAAAATGGCGTTCTATTGCTCCGTCTCCCGGTAACATAGTGATATAATTCCCCCTTAAAATAGTCTCCAGACCTGTAATTCCCTTTAAAGAGATCTTTGGCTCCACCATCCAGAACCTGGTATTTTTTCTGAGTTGTTCACGTGCCTGTTTTACAAACTCCACTGACACGACGGTGCTTTTGAAGTCCTTATTGATTGAGAGATCTTTTACTAATCCGATGGGCATCCCCCTGTAAATGACACGGGTTTTCCCCTTTTCAATGCCCTGGGCATTTTCAAACCTTATGGTTGCTTCGATTCCCGAATCAACAATTGCCTTGTAGGCGATCCAGCCTGCAACCAATAATGCCACGATCGGCAAGATCCAGATCGGGGAAATACCGCTTCTGGATTTCATCTCGGGTTCCGGGATATTTGACTCCATCAGATAATCCTCCCATATTAAATGCTTTTGGATCGGCCCGAACTTAGGCCATTTGATTCTACAATGCTCTCAAAAATGAGCAAAATGGTTATAATTGGTTCTCCGTCTAAATCCGCATTCCGAAATCCAATCCCGCCCTGCGGGACCAAAATTGTGCCTGAACCACGTCTTGGCGTGGTTCAGGCACTAACTGCTTTCCCATATCAGCCGCGTGTCAAATGTGTTTGATGCCAACATGGTTGATATAACTACGGCTGCAAAATATGTGGCTGCAGGTGCAGGTCTGATAGAGGTAAGCGTACCTAAGTTCACAAGGGCGACCATGACGGCAATTACGAAAATATCGAGCATTGACCAGCGGCCTATGAACTTTATGACCCGGAACATCAAGGTCCTGTGTTTTAACCATGTTTGCCATTTCTTCTGGATTGAAATCATAATGAGCATAATTCCCATGATTTTGAAAATAGGCACCAGGATACTTGCAAAAAAGATAATAATCGCAATTAAGTAATCACCCTCTTGTAAGAAATGCTCGATCCCCTGTATAATGGTGTTAGGCTCCCTTTCGCCAAGATAGGTCACTGTCATAATGGGAAGGAGGTTGGCGGGAAACAAGAGGATCAGACTGGTAATCAGCAGGGCCCAGGTCCTTGCCATTCCGTTTGTCTTTCTAAGGTGAAGTATTGCCCCGCAGTGTGAGCAATGCATTTGCAGGACACCGTGTTCCTTTGTCGTCAGCCGGTGGCAATCCAGGCAGTTAACCAGACCTGCCTCCCGTGCCGTCAGACGTTCTTTGTCCATTCCCTCTCCCAACTCCATCCTACCTCAGGCGGGGCTCAACGATTAAGCTATTTAACGTCCTTTATGGAAGACCAGTATTTATGTTCGTCAAAAGTAACAGATGCAATCAGGTTGATCGTGAGGACCAAGACAAAGCAGAAGAGCCCTATCCCGTAAGAGATCTGGGCAAGATCTTTCAATTTTATGATTGATATAAGAATGCCGAGCATACAGATTTCTAACATTCCCCATTCATCTATTCGTTTATAAAACCTGAAAATGGGCCCCAGGTTACTCCAATCAGTCTTCATTCGAATAGCTATCGATACATAGAAGAGCAATAGAAACTTGAGTAGTGGAACAACTACAACAGTCAGGAGAACGACAATCCCAACCATGTAAAAACCGGTTCGGAACAATGCACTTACCCACTGTAAGATGTTTGCGCTCTGCTCAAGTCCAAATGCGTTCAGGGTCATGATGGGCAGTACCATGGCAGGCAGAAAAAGAATCAGACCGGTCAGGCTCAGAATAAGGGCAGTTTCAACAGGCTTCCTCTTCACATGGAAGAGCATGGATCGGCATCTCGGGCAGAAACATTTAACACCTGGATCGGGCTCGGTCTTTCGGATTAACAGATCGCATTCAGGGCAGGCGATTAGCCCCTCAAGTTCTATGGACCTGTTATTTAATTGGGATTTGGTCATTTTACAATAATTGAGGTAAATCAGGCCTGCGGGATAAAACTAAAACCTAACCCATCAATACCATTTTAATTTTATCGATTCAAGGAAAATCACCGGCTGGATGCTGGATACTCGTTACCGGCTGAGTTCGTTACGCCTAATGCCCTACGCCTTGCGCCTTCAGCACTGTATGCTGGTCGAAGATCCCCGCCACAGGCGGGGGAACCTGTGACCGCCTGTGCATTCTTTTTGTCGACATCGAAAGTTTAGTAATATATACTGAACGCTAATCGTTAAAAAAAGCAGGAAGCTCAGGGCATAGGGAGGGATTATGAAAAATCTGACGGGTCGTCAATATATGGTTTCTGCGTTGAAACGGCAATATTCGGACCGGATCCCGACTACTGTATTGATCGGACCATATTGCTCAAAGCTGACCAATTACACGGTGAGAGAGATCCTGAAGGACGCAAAGAAAAGCGCTGAAGCTCATCTCGCATTTTACGATAGATTTCAGCCCGATAGCCTAATTATATACAACGATATTTTTCTTGAAGTTGAGGCTGTTGGATGTGAGCTGGAATTCCCTGAAGACAACATATCTCACCCAAGGTCTTCCTTGCTGAAGGATCAGTCACAACTTGCTGATCTAAAGATCCCTGACCCAAAAAAGGACGGCAGGCTTCCCTATTTTTTTGAATTGTGTGAAAGAGTCTCTGCCGGGATAGGGAAAACAGCCGTTGTTGGACTGGGACATTCAGGACCCTGGAACCTGGCCATGCATCTCAGGGGTGCGGAACAGCTCCTGATCGAATGCATTACGGAACCCGAATTCGTCCATGATTTGATGAAATTCACCACAGAGGTTGTTCGAACCGTGGGCGATGCCGTAATAGAGGCGGGATTCTTGCCATCGCTCGGAGAGGCCTTTGCATCGTGCAGTCTGATTTCTCCTGAAATCTACCGGGATTTCATAAAACCCTGCCACCAGGAACTTTGTGAATATTTCAGGTCTAAAAAGGCCCCCATGACCATCCATATATGCGGGTATATTGACCCCATTATGGAGCATGTCATGGACACCGGGATCAATTTCGTCAGTCTGGATGCCCCCTCATCGCTGAGAAAATTGGTTGAACACTCTAACGGCAAGTTAACGATCATGGGGAATGTGCCAACCACCCTGTTTGCAACAGGAACCCGTGAAGAGATGGAGAATGCGATTACAGACTGCATAGAGACAGCTGCGGAAGGGAGCGGCTACATCCTTTCCTCCGGTTGTGAGATCCCTCTCAATTCAACTGAAGACAGGATTGAGCACTTCTTCAGATATGCCCATGATTCAAGTAGGGAGTTCATGTCAAGGTTGGGCGAAAAGGAGAAAATATACTGAAAAAGAATATCCAGGAGGGAAGTAAATCCTCTATAGAAACCAATCCCGGGTCGTCGGGTCCAGACAGGGAAAAACCTTCCTTTCCCAGACGGACCTCACGAGAAAAGAGAAAGAAAATTATCAGAAGCGGGGATTCACCCGCACCCACAACCGGAGCGGCTTTAGATGAGAGATGGAACGCTTCACAGTTCAAGGTCCCGGCAGCCGAAGGTAAGACCCGGTTTCACGATTTTGGGTTTCCCGATCCGCTCCTTCATGCCATCAGCGATCTTGGCTTTGAGTATTGCACACCAATCCAGTCTGAAATCCTTCCCAGCACACTATCGGGGAAGGATGCAAGCGGCCGGGCCCAAACCGGTACAGGGAAAACGGCCGCCTTTCTGATCGCCATCATTACCAGGATATTGAATAACCCCATCCAGGGGAAACGAAAACCTGGCACGCCCCGGGTTCTGATCCTCGCCCCCACCCGGGAGTTAGTGCTTCAACTTTCCGAAGAAGCCCGGCAGCTCTCCAAATACTGTCCAATAAAAGTTATTTCCGTATTTGGAGGTATGGATTACGTCAAGCAGAGAAAACAGCTTACCGCCGACCCGGTCGATATCGTAGTGGCAACCCCTGGAAGGTTGCTCGACTTTCAGCGGCGACACGACATCACACTGAAAAAAATCGAGGTGCTGGTCATAGACGAAGCTGATCGTATGCTCGACATGGGTTTTATTCCGGATGTCAGAAAGATCATCCACAGCACACCTTCAAAAGAAAAACGCCAGACCCTGCTTTTCAGCGCCACATTGACCGGACAAATCACCCGCCTCGCCTCAGAGTGGACCCGCAACCCTGTAACCGTTGAAATCGAACCAGAACAGGTCGCGGTCAATACAGTTGAGCAGATTGTCTACATCGTGACCTCGGATAAGAAATTTGCCCTGCTCCTGAACATCATAATCCGGCAGGACTTGAGCCGTGCCCTGGTTTTCTGCAACAGACGCGACGAGGTGAGAAGGCTCTCGGAGATGCTGACCCGCTACGGCATCAACTGTTCCATGCTCTCCGGGGAAGTCCCCCAGCAAAAACGGCTCCGCCGTCTCAACGAATTTAAATCCGGAAAGATACGGGTACTGGTGGCAACGGATGTAGCCGGACGCGGAATTCACATCGAGGGGATGGATCATGTCATCAATTTTAAGCTGCCGCATGATCCGGAGGATTACGTACACAGAATCGGGCGCACGGGTCGGGCCGGTGCCACTGGAACTTCGATCAGTTTCGCCGACGAGAGAGATGCTTTTTTCATCCCAGCCATCGAGGAATTTATGGGCCGTAAGTTGATTTGCATGGAGCCGGAGGAAGAATGGCTCACCATGCCTGAGGCCGTTCATGCAAAAAAAAGACGTAGAGCCCCGCACCGGAAGAAGCCCGGGGCCTCGAGTCATGGGAAAATCCGAAAGGGTAAATGGTAATTAGCGCCTGAAACGGGACGAACCATGCGCCTTGAGCTGAAAGGCCTAACCGC
>Ga0114923_10003009_pt1 | contig 11377 bp, 21 predicted proteins | sample SumtaG_FD_89578 | JGI IMG/M metagenome (GOLD analysis project Ga0114923, IMG submission 89578) | Deep subsurface microbial communities from Indian Ocean to uncover new lineages of life (NeLLi) - Sumatra_00157 metaG | ecosystem: Environmental > Aquatic > Marine > Oceanic > Sediment | place: near...
ACCCCTTTTTTCGATAAAGTGGGTGAGTCTTTTTAATTGAGAAATGCCCAAGGCGCAACTAATGTCTGACAGCCGATAGTTATAGCCTAACGATACCATTCCGTCTTCCGTGCGACCGTGATTCCGAAATTGCCTAGCCTCTTCAAGTAATTCTTCAGCCCTGGAATGTTCGAACGAAACCATGCCGCCCTCGCCGGTGGTTATTGACTTCACCGGGTGAAACGAAAAGCAACTAACGTGGCCCCAAAAAGCATGAGGTATTTTTAGATAATCGGCCCCTAGCGAATGACAAGCATCATCAACCAACCAAAGATTATATCTATCTGCTATCTCTCTAAGTCCTAGATAATCACACGGCTGACCTGCGTAATCAACTGATATAATGGCCTTAGTCTTGCTGGTTATCTTTCGCTTAACATCTTCTAAGTCTATCAGTAAAGTATCGGCATCAACATCACTAAATACCGGGGTTGCGCCCATATAAGCAACACAGTTAGCGGTGGCGACAAACGTAATGGCCGGAACAATGACCTCGTCCCCTGGCTGAATATTGATAGCTGCCATAGCGGTATGCAAAGCTGCAGTCCCTGAACTTACGGCTAGTGTATATTGACTACCAATTTCAGCAGCAAATGCTTTTTCAAATTTTTCAACTTTAGGCCCGGTCGTAAGAAAATCAGATCTCAATACAGCCGCTACTGCCTGAACATCCTCGTGGGTTATGTTCTGTCGGCCATACGGGATCAATTATCAACCAATGTCATTATTTGATCGCCAGTTAAGAAAAATTGATTCTTGTCACTAGCATAAGCACCCCTGTGCTTTTTGCCTTCCACTTTTCCTCTTTCAAACCAGGTGTGCGGCGGCACAATCACAAATCTACCTTCTTGGCTAATCGCTATTTCCCCCTCGGCTACAAGTGTCTCGTGAAGCTTTTCCCCTGGCCTAATCCCTGAAATCTCAATCTTACAATCGGGGCCGATAGCCTGAGCTAACTGCATAATACTGCAACTAGGAATCTTGGGAACGAAAACTTCCCCACCTTCCATAGTATCTAGGGTGTTGAAGACAAAGTCAGTTGCTTGATTAAGCGTTATCCAGAACCTCGTCATCTTAGCATCAGTTATCGTGAAGACCCCACGTTCCTTTTGTTTCTTAAATTTAGGAACAACGCTACCTCGGCTGCCGACTACATTGCCATATCGCACTACCGAAATCCTGGTTCTAGTTCCCGAAGCATAGGCGTTTCCCTGAATGAACAGCTTTTCTGCCATCAGCTTGCTAGCGCCATAAGCGTTTATGGGATTTACAGCCTTGTCTGTGGATAGTGCTACCAACTTATTAACCCCACACGATATCGCCGCTTCTAGGACGTTCTGAGAGCCTATGATGTTGGTCTGAACGCCCTCATATGGATTATATTCTATGGCCGGCACCTGTTTCAAGGCAGCAGCATGGATCACAACATCAATCCCGTGAAATGCTATCTTCAGCCGGTCTTTGTCCCGAACATCACCTAAGAAATATCTTAACACACTGTCGGGGTCGGTCGAAGTATCCTCAAATCCAGATTGACGCATATCGTCTTGCTTCAATTCGTCCCGGCTGTAAACGACAATCTTTTTAGTGCCTTGCTTCAAGGCTTTTTGAATAAACGCTTTGCCAAACGAGCCTGTCCCCCCGGTGACCAGGAGATTAAGCCCTTCTAGCGCATTACCCATGTTGACAATCCTCTATTATTTCCATTTTCGCTATTTCTAGTGCCCCCAATGTTTGCAATAGTTCGTTTCTCGATAAGGCAGTATAGATTTTGCCTTCCTTGAAACCAACTATTATGACGTTTGTGTAGTTTTGTTCCTTTGCTTCATCAAGAAGATCTCTTACTGACTCTTGGTATCGTTCTTCCATTGGCTTTATTTCTCTAACCATTTATCCCCCAATTAAAAAATTAACGGCTAGGCAGATGTAGACCGTTAAATTCTTTCTATCGTCTTCCCGTCATCGTTCATTATGAAGATGTGGCCGTATTCAGCGGCCAAGCGTTTGCGTGGATTGTCTCCCTCTACTTCCAGGCTCAACACCGGAACATGAGTGAGGTTGCTATCAGACTTGTCCGTTTTCTTTCTCACTGACTCCAGATTGGTTGTCGTGATTAAGGTAAACTCTCTCCACTCTTTCATAACCTCTTCTCTGGGGGCTGCGGTAATCCCAAAAGCCTTAGTGTCGAACCAATGCCACAATTCTGGCACACCATCAAAATCAGAAATCTCTCGTATCTTAATAATCATGCCTACCTACCTCTCTGTCTATCTACCTACCTGCCTAGCCAATTAAACTCTCATAATCTCAAGAACTTTTAGTCCAAAGAAAAAGGCCCAACCGAAGTTGAACCTAATTCTTTTCCCCCAGAAGCGACGGCTGGATTCAAACCAGCGTGCGAGGGTTTGCAGCCCCCTCCCTAATTCTCTCGGGCACGTCGCCGTGAAACCTAGCTACTTATCTATGTCAACTATTAAGAATGGTTTCCTGTTTAAGTATACATCAAGTATTGGTTCTACATCTTCCCAATTAAGTTTCCCATTTCCGCAACCCACTTTAGGAAGACAAACTTTCGAACCGTATGATTCAGTAAACATATTTGATAATTGACTGGCTGATTGCCTTATGAGCGCTAAATCAGCATTTTCCCACCAATTGTATTTAACCGGGAATGTTACCAGCATTTGTTCCCCTTGGGGGAGGTAATATACTTTATCGCCATCCTCCTTCAAAAGAACTCCTAGGTCCTCTGACAGTTTAGGATACTTTTTTGATGCCTGTAAAGCTAGCCCTCTCCCCATAACAGCAGACCCATTCTTCTTAATGAATCCATTAGTGGGGATTACAATAACATCATTATTGCATTCCCAAATATTTCCTCTAATTGCTTCCATAGTAGCGCTAGGGGGAATCGAACCCACCTTGACAAGGTTGAAAACCTTGTATCCTAGCCGTTAGATGATAGCGCCTTAGCAACAACGGAGGGAGTCGAACCCTCGATCGCCGGGTTGGAGTGCGCACCCCTCGCCAGCTGCTGTTCCATCTAGCTTCGTTGTCAACCTGGTGTGGCTTATATTCACCATTTGTCCGGACTACTCGCAGGGTGCCAAACCGTGCAGGACCGTGGCGGAGCCGGGATTCGAACCCGGGACCTACAGCTTATGAGGCTGGCGAGCTGACCGCTGCTCTACTCCGCTATGATTTATTGACCTCTATGATCTCGTACTCATTTACTTCTACTTCTATTTCTTGATAGACTGCATCAAAGTTAACTGCTCCCTGCTCGCAGCGTTCTTTAATCTCTTCAATGTTAAAATGAAGAGTTGCGACAAAGTCATTCTTGACTTGAGCGTTAGTTCTATTCCCGGCCATCAACACCGATTCCCTAACTAAGACAAAGCCGTCAATCGGTTGTCTTTCTATTAGGGCTTTAACTTTCTACTTCATTTTAGCCTTTTAACCGGATCTTCTACAGGCTTGGTGTTATTTCGTATGTCTTTCAATATGCCGTAACTATCTGATAGAATCCATATAATGATTGCTAATTCTACCACGCCTACTGCTGCCAATATTGTAAGAACTTCCACTAGTTACCCCCATCTTCTGTTACTAGCTTTATACCCCAACGCGCTAATCTTAAACCTCTTTGCGACAATAAAGGGATTCGAACCCTCATCTTCTACCGTGACAGGGTAGCGCTTTGACCGTTAAGCTATATTGCCTTATCTTATATACAGTGGGTTGTGGAGGACTTGAACCTCCAACCCTCGCATTATGAGTGCGGCGCTCTGGCCTTTGAGCTAACAACCCCCAGTGGGCTATCAGAGATTCGAACTCCGACACCTGGATTCGTAGTCCAGTGCTCTATCCGTTGAGCTAATAACCCTCGTGGGCTATCGAGGACTCGAACCTCGAACCTACAGATTAGAAGTCTGTTGCTCTGTCCATTGAGCTAATAACCCAGTAGGTCAGGAGGGAGTCGAACCCACACTTGTCGGGGCTTAAACCCGATGCCTCTGCCAATTGGACTACTGACCCTCAAGTGGAGCTGGCGGGATTCGAACCCGCATCAACTAGTATTTACCAATATAACAGCCCCAAAAGTAGGCGAAGAGGGATTTGAACCCCCGACCTTCGGTATGTAACATCGACACTCTAGCCACTGAGTTACTCGCCTGTGCAGTAGACCAGATGGGAGTCGAACCCATAACCTCAAGGTTTTGAACCTTGCATCTCTGCCAATTGGACTACTGGTCTGTACGCCGGGAGGGACTCGAACCCTCAGAATTTGGTTTCTAAAACCAACACGTATGCCAATTCCGTCACCAGCGTCTGTTTAGCAGCGACGGGATTCGAACCCGCATACCGTCTTAAAATATCCGGACTACCTCATGGCGGTGTCTGCCGTTTCACCACACTGCTAGATTAGTTTATACCCTTTATCTATAAATATAAACCAAAGTCTGGAAGGAAGGATTCGAACCTCCGACTTCTCGGGTCCAAGCCGAGAGCTCTGGCCAAACTGAGCTACCTCCAGTTAAGTTACCGCTCCGCATAAAAGTAGTGAGAAATCAGCCCAAAAACTTGCTACGCTCGCGGTAACAGCGGAAAGAGAAGGATTCGAACCTTCGGAGGTTTCCCTCGCCGAGTTAGCAACCCGGAGCCTTAAGCCTCTCAGCCATCTTTCCTGGTGGGGGAACGCTGGCGTCAGCCGTCGTCCTTAAATGTGATATCCCACTTAAAAATCTAGTCGGAATCAAACCGACACACGTTCCCTCGCACCATCCTCAGGGCTCGAACCTGAAACCTTTCCCTTAACAGGGGACTGCTCTACCATTGAGCTACGATGGTATAATTATATTTACCCTATAATCAAAATAATAAACCCGGCTGTTCACTCACTCAATTAAGGTGAGCCTCCGCAACTGCCACATCGTTAATTCATAGGGCTAATACGCCCGTCTACTTAACGCCTCGCCGAGTAGTGTGACAGGTGGGATTCGAACCCACGTCCCTGAGGTCACAACCCAGTCCCTGTTCCGCTCGGGTACTGTCACCGAGGAAGAAGTAGGATTCGAACCCACGGAGCAACATTTCTGCGCCCAACGGTTTTCAAGACCGCCGCAATAATCCAGACTCTGCCATTCTTCCTAATCTAAATAAATATCTTTAGCTCTAGCTATGGAGCGATTACGCCAATCCTCAAGTTCGTCTAGTTCTTTCTTTCATTGAGGAAATTGCGCATCTTCTGCTTCCTCTATAAGTTTCAATAACTTCTTGTCAATTGGCTTAAACATAGAGCGACTGGAGGGAGTTGAACCCCCACCTCAAGGCTTGGAAGGCCTGCATACTACCGTTAATACGACAGTCGCAAAAGAGGGACTGAGCTAGAGCACGCCAGACAAGCGACCAAACCTGAGTAAGCATAGAAAGGAGAAGTTAGTTTCGCCCAATCCCTCAGCACGTCACCTAGGATTCGAACCCAGACAAAGTTGGTTTGGAGCCAACTCGACACAACCTACGCTGTGACGCATGTAGCGGGAGCTACCCGCTCACCAAGAAGTGCTACTCCTTGTCGTGGAATGAGATGGAATCGAACCACCCGCCTACGAGTTATCAGCTCGTTGCTCTACCGATGAGCTACCATTCCTAATCTTTATCCTCAAAATATTTTCCTGCTTTATCTGGAAGTTGATCATACCCAGAGACTAACTGTCGTGTAAGTTTTGTTAAGAGAGGACTATTCTTATTAAGGCTGGTCGTGCAAAATAACCCATCATCCTTTTCTTGTCTCTCAATAACGTGAAATGTAGCTAGCAACGGAATATCATTATCTATACAGATAGTGATTATCTTCTCCATGAGAGGATAAATTTCTTCGTCATAGACTTTTTCTTTATCCCATGTTTTCTTTTTATCATTCATAGTAGGAGCGGCCAGAGTTGAACTGGCACAGACTTATTGGCAATGCGGGGAGGTTACAGCTCCTTGGGTTCGCCAGTACCCAGCACTCCTATGTTAGCCCGAACCCCAATATCAACCGGGTCGATTGGGCGACAACTGATAGCCCAATTCTTGCAACAACACCACGCCAGTCTTAGCTTAGTCTCTCTACGCACCTTCGCTGCAGCATTCTAGTCTGATGCGTTACAGGCTTACAGTGTATCTAAGCACCGTTGTCGCTCATCGCCTCAACGGACGAGGCCGAACCGTGGATGTAATAGGAATCGAACCTACAACCTTTGGCTTGCAAAGCCACTGCTCTCCCTGGTTGAGCTATACACCCATTAATACTTAAACTTTTCCGCACTCACCCTGATCATCGATATCTATCTCGAGCGCATCGCACGTACCGACCCCATCATTTGATTCACAATCGGTGACTCCGCAATTTACTGCCGCCATGCTAACTCCCCCTTTCAGCTGGTCCTAATATCTTCATACCCTCTTTTGGGGAAACCTAAACCATTATCTATAAAAACTTCAAGTTCTTTAATCCAACCATCTTTTATGTGAAATGCCCTAATGTCGCCTTCTCCTTCTAACAAGGAAACAATCACATAAACCAAAGTGTCATCAGCAGCCTTGTTGACATCAACTATTGACGGAAAAGCCGCATTTGCAGGGTGTGAATGCCAACTGGCAATAAATTCCAACCCATCAGCACGAATTTGTCTAATAACCTCAAAAGCTTCAACTGGATCTACCTCATAGGTGACGAAGTTAGTGCTCATATTCTTTGTAGGATAGACTTTAGATACCTTAGAGCCTAGCCCACCCAACATGCCGCAAGCCTCTTGAGGAGTCTCAGCACACGCTAACCTATAAATATGGTCGGCTACTTTACGAGGTATCCGGAATACATCTTGGGCTAATTCTAGCCTCATTGAGAATCGTCTTCTTGATTTAACTGTTCCAACAATCGCAACTTACCTTCTTCATAATTAGCCTGCTTGTCCTCGCGAGCCTTCTTTTCTGCATTATTGATGATAGAAGCCAATAATGCCCCAAAGAATAAGATCGTAAAGACACCTATCCAAAACCAAGTCATGACTTAATCCCCCTTGCCGAATTTCTCCCTTTAACGTATTCGTATATACCCTCTAGGCAATCATCGCAAACGTCAAGATCATTCCAAGTGCCTCCAACGGTGTTCCTGAACCTGAGCCATTTCCAGATATCAAACTTACGTCGCATCTTAAAATGAACTGCTTTATCCGTTCTTTCACAAATATCGCATATTGATCTATTGGCCATTTAAGCCGGAACTTCTTTATCTACCCAATGATGTTCCTTGGGATATCTATCCGGCGCATCACAGTCTTCTTCGCCGCAGGTATTACAAACCCTTATCATCTTCGTCTTTTCGGTCTCAACTTCGACTGCTTCCCTTGCCCCATCTGCTAATTCTAGAGCAGCATCGATCTTTTCAGTAACGTCGCCTACTTCCGGAATCTTAACAGCAGCAGTCGTCTTTGCAACTTCCTCTTTGAGAACGCTGGTCTTCTTGGCGATTTTCTTCTTCTGTTCTGCTTTCAATGCCTCTCCCCCTCATGCTACGTTACTTGCACATCTATCCCGACGTTCACACTTAATGCAAGATGCTGCCGTTCTACACTCAGGCATATCTAGATCGAAATGCTTTACCATGCCCTCTAACTGCACAGCCAACACCGGATCACGGAGAGCCTCGATACGGCCAAAGTATGTCCGCAATCTAGCATCGCGCTTAATGCGTTTGAGTGCTTGAGTCATATTGGTTCTGCTTCACTAACTGTCCAATTAGCTTTACCTACGAGCTCCATTTCTTCCCATTCAGCTCGATAATATGCAATATCCCCTGGTTCCGCTCTCGACCTTCCTAATGCTTGAATATATCCTTGAGCACCCCAGGGTTTTGGCTCAGTTACAACCATGAAGCATCCAGAAAAGGCCAGATTTCCAACCTTATTTGGATCAAGCTGAACGACATCTCCTTCATGTAATTCAGTCTTTTTCATAGAGCCACGACGAGGACTTGAACCCCGGACTTCGGTTTACAAGACCGATGCTTTACCCGTTAAGCTATTGTGGCAAGGGGACTGTTTTTATAGAGCTGTCCTTATGTGCTCTTCCGACTGGACTCCCGGTTTCAGCTCCCCGGCAAGTTCACGCTTACTGACCACGCTTCAAACCAGTTCGCAAGGGTCTGGGCAACCATCAGCTTCCGTTTTATTGGCCTTGTTCAGCCGCATCAGTTACGGTCACTGTCGCTGCGAAGGCTGGAGTCGAACCAGCACGACATCGGGCTTCAACCGACTGCTCTACCATTCGAGCTACTTCGCATTATTTTCTTCTTGCATCTTACGCCAATGTTTTATGGGGTGGAAAAAGTAGTAAGTCGCTTCCTTCAACTTATCTATCAACCATTTCATAGCGGCACCGACGAGACTCGAACTCGCTTTACGTTTAATGACAGTTCCACCCGCAACTGACAAGCAATGCCTACCGCCTCCCGTTCCGGAAGGACTTGGTTCATCATAACTCTAGACTCTAATTCTGGTTTTTCCTCATAAATGTTTTCATCAGTTAGTAGTTTTCAGTTACTAAAAGACGTCCACCCCCTTCAGATTTCGCCTTTCGGCCGTATCGAGGACTACAGTGGAGATAGTGGGATTCGAACCCACGTCCGGAAAGCAGCTCGTTAAAGCTTTTGACTCCCGTCGATACCATATTATCCCCTGGGTGGGAGCGGTAAGTTGTTCAAGGGTAAGATTGTTCAGGCCTTACGAGAAGCGCACACTGTATTTGTCTTAACCTTACCGCTCCCGAATCGCTGCCACGGTAGCTTACCTCTACCATAACAACGAAAATTGTTATCCGTCTATATCCTCATTGATCATGCGGCATCAGTCTCCCTCATCCTCTTTCATAAAACCAACCGCCATCTCCGCCTTCATTACGTACCATTTTTCACAATTCCTCCTCTTTTCTTCGTCATACTTATTATACCCCAACGAACTAGGCTTAAACCTAATTCGTTAATCTTTTTATCATCCCGGTCGTTGCGGCAACATACGGTAGTAGCAAGAGAGGCTAGTTACATTGCACCGGGATGAATCTGTTATCTTCCTTTGTATGTACTGCCTGCGATTGTCATAAGTCTCCTTAGGAATAATCTGTGTTTCTTCATAAACAAAGTATAACTGCCGCTGTCTGGCCATTCCTTAGCTAGGTCAACAAACTCCCTCATCTTCTTAGCCAGGTCACATTCACATTTATCGTCTGGCTTACCGCATATCGGACAACCTTCGTCATGTTCGTAAGGATTAGGCATCAGTCGCGTTGAAACCAACCAAGTACGAGGGAAGCAATCGCAAGCCAGCCCCACCACGGTATGCCATTTAAGGTAATATTAATGTTAGTCATGGTGTCAGTCGTACTCGTAGCCTCTACCAGTGGCATTATTGCATCAGCTAGAAATGTCATCTTCGATCCTCTTTAAGATACCATTCATGCATCTATCGCAAAAGTCTTTCTTCCTCCACCGGCTATGTATGCTTCCGTCATAATTAGAACTCAACCAATCGTACCAAAATAGCAATTTCCATTTACGCCTAAGCTTAAACTTCACCGTTCGGTTAGTGTCCCCGCATAGATCACAGACTCGCTGTCTAGCCATTTTGCATCAACTTAATAATTGACCCAACCACAAAGCAGAAAGACCCAATCAGATACCAAACAGTCGGATTACTCAATAGCTGTCGCCACCCCATACGCCATTAACAATGCAATGCAAAAACATACGAATCCGGCAATAGGCTCGTTTTCTGTTCCAACAAAGAACCATCCTATGATGGCCATTGCAAACGCCATAACCAATATGATCGTAAGGACTATCTTCTTAATCATCCCGCAATCACATACCCTGTGCCAAGCCCCAACAGATAGAAGAAGACAATCAATGCCGCAACCGCTTTGTTATATTTCTGAGGTTTTGAGTGTTTACCCATTGTCGTCGCCCTCTAACAAAAGCAAGAATCGCCTTTTAATATAAGGCTCTGCCCAAGAGCCTATACGACCAACAACCATGGCCAAGACAACCCCGCTTGTGATTACTAAAAATAGATACAGGTATGTTGCTATTGGTTCAGCCACCACTCAACCCCTTTTTGAGTTGGAAGCCTTTGCCTTGGCAATACATAACGTCGAACGAAACATCCATGCCTCTCTTGGCACATCGGAAGTCAACATAATCTGTTTCAAGTATAAGATGTCCGCATATCCAACAGCATGGCTCAATGGGAACGGGCTTAAGGTATTCTTCTGGATGATTTTCTCTGTGCCATTTAGCGCCCGCAGCTACAATCTCTTTAACTTCTTTTATTTCTTTGTCGTTTAGTGGTAATGTAAAACCATCATCGCTCATAATAGGCTTATACCCCAACTCCCATTAGGCTAAACGAACTTAGCGCAAGTTATTCCGTATTCATCCATTAACCACTGACGGTGTTTCTTGAATATTGGTAGTTCTTCTGCCCGCTCCCCATCTTTCCATTCAGCTTCTTTTGCGAAATTCTTGATTACGCACTGAGTCTTCAGCATACTCACAATATTGCCATCAACTTTGAAGTAATAATCGCCCGACCCCATATCTACTTGCATGGTTGCTAACCAGGGACCGCAGTGGGTTTTGTAGTATTGGGCATTTCTGGGTTCCGGCAGAGGTTGATCGACAACCCAATCGCCAACCAAGCGTTCCGCAATGAGTTTATCGCCAACGTAGAAACGTATTGTAGCGTCTTTCTGATTAAGATATGCCATGAGTTTTTAGGTAGGGTAAACACGCCAACAACCGAAGTATAACGCTATTTATGCATAAAGGTAAAATATTATCTCCTTTTTAAGCTACATCCTTTTATAGTCTGATGACCGCATACTCTATCTACTGTATGGCAATCATCCGGTGGGTTACACCCTAAGACCTTTATCTGTCTGTCTACCAACCACCCGTTGACCTCGTCAGATAGTGTTGTTAGTTTCTTATCTAGCTTGTTCAGTTTTCGTTGTTTACCGTTATCTTCAAAGTGTTTATATATCTTCTTGAGTGATTCAATTCCCGACATTAACCTAGTAGCGGGAATATATTTACTGTACTGTATATTGATTGTCAACACTTCAACATCGAATGCCTCAAGTCTGACAACGGCCTCCGGATCATGGGTTGTCTTAGAACTATCTTGCTTCGTCTTAGCACTGAATAGCTTTTCACCCTTAGGTTTAGACCACCCATGTGCCGCAACGTGCTCAAGCGCCTTCTCAGAGTCTATGAGTTTCTCTAGACCGTTGCGTTCAGTCA
>Ga0114923_10003010_pt1 | contig 11374 bp, 11 predicted proteins | sample SumtaG_FD_89578 | JGI IMG/M metagenome (GOLD analysis project Ga0114923, IMG submission 89578) | Deep subsurface microbial communities from Indian Ocean to uncover new lineages of life (NeLLi) - Sumatra_00157 metaG | ecosystem: Environmental > Aquatic > Marine > Oceanic > Sediment | place: near...
ATTTTAGAAGCCATTGATTTATGAACACCCGCAGCAATATCATGCGGAAGGGCCCAGACCCAATTCGACCAATCACTTCACTTTCAGCAAAAACAGTGCAAGTACTACTGATGTCGCATGGTGATTCCGAACGAAGAGCAAGAGGGCCCAGTTCATCCATTGTGACCTCAAGCACTCGTGCCATTACCTCAAGAAATCGCCCAGTACCCGCACTACATTTATCGTTCAACTCGAAATCAGTTGGACGTCCGTTTTCTCCAATCCGGATCACTTTTGCATCTTGTCCTCCAATATCAATGAGAAGACGGATAGCCGGATTAAGATGATGAACGCCAACACTGTGGCAAGTTATCTCGGTGACGGTTTTCTGTACTTCACTTACCAAAGCGCGTCCGTAGCCAGTGCTCACTATGGGAACATCATCGAGCATACCCACATCTGTTTGTGTAGATAATTCATCAATGCATTTTGCAATTGCGGCAGAACCAGATGCTCCAGTCTGTATCAGATGAGCTGCTAGAACACTCCGTTCGGAATCAATGAGAACTGCCTTAGTTGTTGTAGACCCGATATCAAGTCCAATCCCATATTTTGAAACCATATCTGTTTCATCCCTCACATGAACATCTCAAGCAATGCATCAATCCGAGTCTGTATCTGAGCATCATTGAATAATCGACTATCCACCATATCACCTTCGATCACAACACCCGGTACACCGGTTCGCTCGCTAACTAGCTCCTTTGACACTAACTGCCCCAAAGAGTACCTCTTGCAAGAACGAACGGAGAACAAAACGAATCCGTCAAGATCATAATCTTTGATTAGTTGACACATCTTATCCACTTTGGCGTCGAGACCTTTGTTTAGGTATACATTGCTGTACATTGTAGCCACACCGTCAAAGAGGTCATCACCCTCGATTGAGCCAGCCCATGCGTGGGTGTATGTATCTGCAGGAAATACAACGCCGCGTTTAGCAAGTCCATTAAAGAATCTGAATATCTGGAACCAAGGTGGAATGTTATCCCATAGAAAACGTATCTTCTCATCCATGATTGCACCCAATCCGTCTTTCACTCTACCCTGAACTTCATCGTGTAATGTTTGATAGAAATCAACAATGTGTTCTGTACCACGCATTGAAACAACAGGCCCCATTGCTAAGAATCTATCAGCACAGTTCAAAGGACTTGGTGTAGTCTTACATGCTTCTAGAGACTTAGTCCAAAGGTCAATTGCTTGACTAGAGTAAGCTGCAACCTCCTTCAACCGTTCCATTTCTAATGTCACATTGAACTGCTTTGAAAGGAAACCAACTAGTGAATCGATGCTATCGCGGACATATGCTATATGATGGGGCCGTTGTTCATCTTCGATAGGCGGCGTATCTAAAAGGAAGACAGGAGCGCCGGTCATCTCAGATACCGCATCGTACCATCGAAGCACAGTTCCGCAAATGTTGTTACATGTTAGCAGGGCATTCGGAGGAGGAAGGCCTTCCAAAGGACTCTCTTCAGGTTTATCTACGCTACCAATGCTTACACGCGCATATGAACAAAGCTCCTGAGAGTACCCCAAATCTTCGGCAAATCCACAAATCGTTGGACCTACCTTTTGAGATCCAACAACAGCACCATACTGCTCGGGGTATGTTGGGGTAATTCCCATAGCCACCGGGATCTCGACTGGAAAACCTGACGTTACCCAAGCAAGCTTTCCCTCTTCACTTGCGGCATGTCCCTCGAGCACATAACGAAACATGACTTGGTTTAGGAGTTTGTTTGTTTCTAGTTGTCTGTATACCTTGTCTTTCTTTGGTTTATCTTCTGTCATGTTATTACGCTCCTCCATTTTCTAATGTTTCTACAAACGTTTGTATCTTCACTTCTAGTCTAGCTCTATCAGACAACTCAGGATCCATGGGAAGTCTGACTGAGGGAACTCCTACGTCTCTAGCCGCTTTTACCAGTGAGGGAGCCTCAAATTCATCTGGGTCACAGAACGATTGTTCGCATACAATGAGACCATTGATTGATAACTTTGTTAGTAAGCTTTTCAGAAACTTCACTCGTTCTGGAAGGCCTTCCTGAGTAGGTTCCAAGGGTGCACCAAGAATTGACTTTGCTAAGGCAATATACCGATCCCCGTCGATGCTTATGGGTGGTGAGAACATCGTTTTGAATCCAAAACTCAGAAGATCAAGAACAATAATGCTTTCATCAACTTCTCCAATTTCGTTGAGCATATCTGTTATTGCCTGAGGTTCTATCATTCCTCCAACAACAAGCAGTCTAGATCCGGGTCCAGTTGATGGTAGTGAATAATCCTCAAGATTTCTTTTCAGTAGGGCGTCCTTCAATGACACTGCAGAGGCGTGAGATCCGTTTTCCTTCATCAAACTGTCCACTGTTTCATAACGAGTTTTGATGTCATCCAAAATATCCGATGTTGGGGTCGTAAGAAAAGCCCGGATGAATCCCATTAGATCTGAATAAGAGATGCTTTCAGGATTGATTAATCTGCACGCATAGAAGAACTGGATGATATCTCTGAATTCATTTGTAAGAGAGATTGCGTTTAGCAGGGCATCATCAGACATCTCATGGCCAAATGTTTTTTCTAAAGTTTCACTAAGAATCTTCAATTCTTCAGCAAAAAATCTCACAGCTGATTCACTTGGAATCCGAGCTGGATAAGTTAGTCGGAATACCTTGTCATCAGGAAAGCGTTTTCGCCATACGTCAGAAACATTCTGAAGAGCATCACATGTGTTTCCGGGGAAAACAATTCCATCAAGTGATAACACACCGTTCATTCTTTGGCTAAAGATATTACGGGTCAAAGAACAAGAAAATGTCTGAAGACTTGATTCGAATCCACCTCTTGTTGAGGGGTTTGTCAAAATCAAGGATGGTGTCAATCCATGGGCTAAAAACAATTCAAGCGGTACGTGAGGATAGATGTATCCTATGATAGCCGCTCCCTGTTCTGCAAGCTGTTTCAATCGTTGTTCCGAGTTCTCGATAATTTCCACATAACTCATCTGAAGTTCATTCCTTGACCTATCGATGCTACTTATTCTAATCTCGACGCCTTATGTCTTGTGCGGATTATCATCCTTTTGCTTAATTATGCAACGTTTTTCAAAAAGAGAAGTACATATCAAGCATGGTGTAAGTATAAATTGAAGAGTCCATTTAGATTTGTCATAATAATGGACAACCGAGAGTGATTTGGAGTAGAATAAATATGGAAGATATGCTTTGGCATCAACACAAATGGCCAGAAGGTGTGAAGAAGACTCTGGAATATCCGGATGAACCCCTTTACGCCATGCTGGATAAAGCCGCTGAAAAAAGTGGAGACTTACCTTATGTATCGTATGGTGGTCTGAGCTGGACATTCGCAGAAGTACGAGACAGTGCTGATAGAATTGCGAATTTCCTTGAAAGTAAAGGAATAATAAAAGGAGATAGAGTTGCGATATTCTTACCGAATGTACCTCAATTCCCCCCAATCTTCTTCGGAGCCCTAAAAGCGGGAGCGACAGTCGTCACGTGTAACCCGCAATACAAGGCAAGTGAACTCAATTTCCAGTTGAAGGACTCAGGGGCAAAGATTGTTTTCGTGTTCGATCATGAAACCTTTGTACCAACATGCTATGAGGCAGTTAAAGACACAGATGTTACTGATGTAATTGTCTGTAGTATCAAGAGTTTCTTACCCAAGGTAAAGGCAATCCTTGGTGGATTATTGGGCAAGATTCCAAAAAGCCCCTTCTATGAGGAAGGAATCACAACCTACTACGATGCCATAATGGAAGAATATGTACCAAATTCACCGCAAGCTGCCTATGCAGCTGACGATGTTGGTCTTATTCTCTATACTGGAGGCACAACCGGCACACCAAAAGGAGCTGCATTGAAACAGAGCAATCTTTATGCTAACTGTCTCCAAGTGCTGGAATATGTAGTCATGACAGCGGAGGACACTTACGACCCCGGTCATATGAAATATGGGAAAGAAGTCTTTGTGGGAGCGTTACCCTGGTACCATTCCTACGGTTTGACTCTAACCATGCTGTTGGCCACACATCACGCTGGTAAACTTGTTTGTATCCCTGACCCAAGGGCTGGAAAACCACCAATGTCAGACCTGCTTAGTGCACTTCAGGATGAAGGTGGAACTATCCTCAACTGTGTACCTGCACTGTACGCTGCCATTGTAAACCATCCAAACATTGCAAAGTACGACTTATCAAAAGTCAAGATTTGCAGCTCAGGAGCAGCACCTTTACCACCAGAACTTGCTAAGAACTTCGAAGCAGTGACTGGAGGCGTAATTTTCGAGGGATATGGACTTTCAGAAACCAGTCCTGTCACACACATCAATCCCACGACCAAGAAAGACCGTAAGTTCGGTTCAATTGGCCTACCGGTCCCAGACACAATCTGTAAGATTCTAGATATAGAAACTGGAAATACGGAATTGGCACAGGGAGAAACCGGCGAGATCGCTGTTTCCGGACCACAGGTAATGATGGGCTACTGGAAGAGAGAAGCCGAAACTGAAGAGGTCATGAGAACAATAGATGGAAAGAGATTCTTCCTAACTGGTGACATTGGTCACATAGACGAGGAAGGTTTCACTCTCATCAGTGACCGAAAGAAAAACATGATTTCAGTCGGAGGGCTGAAAGCCTATCCAAGAGAGATTGAAGATGTATTCTTTGAACATCCGAAAGTCCAGATGGCTGCAATTGTAGGAATTCCACGTGATGATGACCCAAGCAATGAGTTTGTGAAGGCGTACATCGTTCTGAAACCCGGTGTTGAGGCAACACCTGAGGAGTTCGTAGAGTGGGCAAAGGAAAAGATGGCGGGCTACAAGAGACCTAAAGAAGTTGAATTCATGGACGCACTTCCAATGACTGCTGTAGGCAAAGTTCTGCATCGCGAGCTTAAGACAATGGAAATGAAGAAACGAGGAAAATAGTGTAATTATCGAGGGAGAATAGCTCCCTCACCCTTTTCTTTTTTCAATTCACTCTAAATTCATGAGTGTGCTGAACTGCTTTTTTTGTACATTCTTACTAAGACAGCAAATCTCTTCATTCTCCATTCCTTTATTCGAAGTAGCTCGTGGAACGTTGGTTGTAGGTCATATAGCAAGAGAATGCCCACGATGAAGAACCCAAAGGCAATCAACAGTAGAAGCGTTTCTATGTGAACGTATTCACTAGCATATACGCAGTCATAAAAGAGACGAATACCATTCCCCCTTGCAAACAGAACCTTTCTCCATCGGATGGTACTCGTTTAGCACTACTCGACATGTTCATTCTCCATCCACCTCAACGATTATTGTCACCACGAGGGTTCAGTCTTTGATTCATTAGCAAACATTGCATGTCCGATAAGAAAGAAACTAATAGCTCCAATAAATACACCAAGTCCAACAGCTGGTGGATAGACATATGGATTTGGTAATGACGCCATTGTTATCCATAGACCTGCAAAGAAACACAATCCAGCCAATCCAAATAGTTCGGGTTTGTTCAAATCATTCACCTTCATCAATAATCTCAAGAGTTAGGCATAGGATAATCAACATGGAAATCATACCATTCTTGACGCGCATTCACGAAACTCCCGTACTGCAATACCATTTGGTGCATATAAAATCTGAGTGCGGAACCAGCCAAATCCAAAATGGGAGATTATTGCTACCTCAGCCTTTCTTTTCGCGATTAAATCATTCTGATGCTTTTCACGTCGATTTAATAGTAGGATTGCGAATTGTATGTGATAGCGCTATCGAAACCATGGTGGAATTATAGAAGATGTCGGAATTTCAAAAGAAACTTGGAGCTTGGGGTGGTATCTTTGGTGGAATCCAGTTTATCATAATTACATTCGGAATCATGATAATCTATCCCGAAGGTTACGACTTCTTGCTAAACACTTTCAGTTCTTTGGGTCTTACTGTGACAAAAGGATACGCCACTCCAATCAATCATGCACTGTTTTCGATTGCTTGCTCTGTTGTTGCGGGGTGCGCAGTAATGTTCTGGCTGACAATGCGCACGGTCTTCAATGAAACTACACCACAGAAGATTGTCAGTTCGATCGGAACAATCCTAGGAGTTGTGGCATCACCGTTCGTTGCTGCATTAGCAATATTTGCAGCAGATGTATACCCAATGGAGCATGGCTGGTCGACCATTTTGTTCTTTCTAATCTTCGCTTTGGCGATTACAACATACTCGTTTGCGATTCTTCTTAACAAAAACTATGAGAATCTCTACGCAGCTATTGGCTTTGTAGTGGCGCTTATCTGTGTCTTGTACATTACTGTCATCGGTGGAGCAGCGTTTCAAAAAGTTGCAGTATATTCACTTATCCTTTATTCAGGATTTCAAGGATACAAATTACTCAAGGTTTTTGGAGCTGAGAATACAACTACTCAAATCTAGTAAAGGGGATTTGTTCTCCCCTTTTCATTATTTCAATCACTAGATTCTTTGTGCTTCTTTCCAAGTTCAATATAGAGCTCGGTGCCAGCATCAAACGCAGCAAGCATGTCATCGGAAACCTCTTTGACGACCTTTCCAGGAATTCCGAGAACTAGACTTCTGTCGGGGATTATTGAGCCTTGAGTTACAACCGAACCCGCACCAATTATGACTTCCTTGCCAACTTTTGCACCGTCTAGAACGATAGCCCCCATTCCAACAACAGTCCTATCACCTATCTCACAAGCATGAATCAAAGAATTATGTCCAGCTGTTACATAATCGCCAATTGTTGTAGGATTAAAGAATGTGGTGTGCACAGTAGCATTATCCTGAATAGAAGTACCCTTTCCAACCCTGATGTAGTTCATATCCGCTCTGAGAACCGCAGATTCCCATATACTTGAATCCTCACCAATCTCGACGTCGCCGATAAGGGAAGCGCGAGGAGATACATATGCATCGGGATGCACCTTTGGTTTCTTGCCATCAAATTCGTGTAGTCCCATTTTCGTACACCTAAGCTGTGGTTCGAGATTTTGTCTATAAGCATATTGAAAAGACGGTCATGAAAGGAACACTGTAGGAGATTTGAGAATAGTGCCGATTACTCCACTCCATTATCCGCTAGCGTGGGGACTCTCCAAAACGAGTAGGAAGTTATCGCTACCTGCTCTCGTTGTAGGGTCTGTGATCCCAGATATCGAGTGCGTAGTCCTCTGGTTATTTTTCCGAGGCGTATTACCAGACCATCTAGTTCTACACAGTTTGATTGGTGGATTAACTCTTGGGACATTTATTGCAGTTGTCGTAACTGTAACACTTTACACACCAATCATTTCGGGAATCTTCAAAGTCGATAAAGGAAAATTGAAAGAAGTTTGCAAATTCACTCCAACACTAGTTGCATCATGTTTTCTTGGAGTTGTCAGCCATTTGCTGATTGATTACACTCATCATTGGTATAATCCAATTCTTTGGCCTTGGATAGATCCCTACGTTTTTGTGGGACCATTAGCAGCATTCTTCGCATTTGATGGAAATCTCATTGAAACGGGTTATCCTATTGCACAATTATTAGTACATAGCATAATGATCGTGTTCTGGTTAGCAATATTATCCAAGTATCGCAATCGCGATTTATGGGATAACATATGGATTGGAAATTCAAATAATCCAGATATTGTAAACTAAACTCGATGGGCACGGATTACGATATTGCGGTGGGTTTCTCTATCAAATGGACTCTGTGCATAGTCTGAGTAATAATCTGCTTTGAGACCTGCAGTGGTCAATAGTTCTTGAATTATATCCAAATCAAGCTGCAGAACGTCTTGATATGCAATAGTTGATGTCCATTCAGAGTTTGTCTCGATGAAACTGCTTAGAACGAGGGTTGTCTTTTCACCTTCATCAAGATTATCAAAAAATCTTGTAAAGACAATGTCTTCCCCAGAATCAAGTTTTCCTCCTTTTGATGGGAAAAATCTAGCATTGCTTTTTCGGACAGCTTCAAAATTAAGGACTTGACATATGAAGGATCCATCGGAATGCAGCAAATCATTTACTGTGCTCAATAATTTTCCAAGCGCGACTCTATTTGGTGAAAGTGCAAGAGAATTACCAAGGCATAAAATCAGGTCGAATGGTCCTTTAATCGACCTCTCAAGATCCACCATATCAAGTATGCGAAATTCAGCTTTTGCAGAGTGTTTTTTGGCTAATGCATCTGCAGCAGCAATCATTCCTGAGCTCACATCAACACCTATCACATTCGCACCATCGATTGCCAATGCTACTGAATGTCTTCCGCTACCACACGCAATATCGAGAACTCGTCTAGCTTCATCAGTACGAAATGAACTTAGGATAAAAGGCAATTCGCGTTCTAATCGAGCGTTCCAATCTATTGAATTGTCGTAGGCTACTGCAAGATTATCAAATGAGCTCATATTCAATTCCTCCAACTATTACTTTGTAAAATCATCAGCTTCTTCTTCAGAGAACAAGACCCTGCCTTCCATCCCGCCAGCCACAGTTATTGTCTGCCCACTTACATGTCCTGCTAATTTATCGGAAGAGAGGTAGAGGATAGCATTTGTGATGTCGGATGGCATCGCAACCTTGCGAAGGGGAACTGTTTGTATGATCCGTGACACCATTGCTTTATCGGATAGTGCTCCTTCAGCCATTGGGGTTAAGGTCCATCCGGGATTGACTATATTCACACGCCCACGTGGTGCAAGATGAACAATTTCGTTCTTCAGACTCGTTAGTAGGCCTCTGAGTCCAGCTTTGGATGTAGAATAATCACAATACCATGCTTCGCCAAATTCACCCGCAGTTGATCCTACAAGAACCAAAGATGCCGCATCTTCCGGGTACTTCTTCAGATTGACGAAGAAATGTTTTGCGCAAAGGAATACTCCAGTCAAGTTTACTGCCAAGGTATTTTGCCATTGTTCTATGGACATCTCGTGTATTGCTACTCCTTCGTGGTTAGCTATCCCAGCATTTGCCACGGTAACGTCTACTCTTCCGAAAACTGCATTGGCCTTAGTAAAAAGAGATTCCACTTCAGATTCATTACGGACATCAACTTTCACAACGTTCAGTCGCTCAGGGTATGAATCTTTGAGAGATACAAGACCTCTCTGATCACTGTTGTAGCAAGCTGTGACCTTGGCACCTTCTGCTAGAAAGAGTGATGCTGTATCAAATCCGATTCCACTTGATGCACCTGTGACCAAAACATGTTTACCTTGAAACCCTGTATCCATCCTTGAATCCACCATGTATCTGTTATTACGTAACGTTCAGATAGGAACATCTTCGCAATAACGATTGTGATATGTGAATAAACTTGGAACGACGTGATTATTCCGAGTCAGAACTTTTCCAGAGTATTTTATGAAACAGCTCAACAAGCACATCTGGCCAACTACCTATCGACCTCAGTAAGAGGTCCGCAGTCAGAGAAGTATCCTCATTGATTTTCAGGATTTGTAGCTCTGAACAGTGAAAAAGGGGAGAAATATCGACGGTCCGCAGAGGATTGTTCTTCAGATCAACCTCACGAAGATGTGGACAATCTACCAGTGGTGATAGGTCAATTTCAAGAAGTTGATTATCACTGAGTCTAACTTCTTCAAGATTGACACATTTACTAAGCGGAGCAATATCAATATCTTCCAACTGATTGTGTCGGATGTTGAGGGATTGAAGCTTTGAACACCAGATAAGGGGTAATAGATCTACGGATGCAATATCCTTCAAATCCATATTCAAACTAGTTTCATCGGTTCTGATTTTTTTGATCCTTTCGAGATCTGTGGTGGTTGTGTACCGTAAGTTTACTTCCTCCACGGTATGGCCTCCGGTGAATTGGGGGTGTTTCTTTTTTTAGTTGAAACATCTATTGCTACTTCTTACATACTCCCACTTAAAATTTAGCACAAAAGGGAACATGTATTCATTCTGTTGCTAAGTGATTCCATCCATTACATTTCGGATAGAACATCCACCAATTCATTGCATTGGGTTCTACTCTCAATTTAACGCCACATTCTTTGTTGACACACTCAAGCTTTCCTTTAGGCCAGGGAGTACTGCATATGGGGCAGCTAACTATCATCTGAGTGATATCTTCCTTTGAGTGTTTAGCGGGATTTGACGTAGTTCTAAATGTCAACGGTATCAAATACAAAATGTCGGAAGTTTCTATTAAGTAAAATCAAGGAATTTATTGATAGTATCGCATCAGGATTCTTGAAACCACTAGCATTTTTTATGGGAACATGTTTACCACAGAACAACGATAGGAGAGAATATCTCATGACAATCGAGCCATTATTGAAAGCGATAGAAGGCATGTCCACTAAGTTTCTTGCAGCAATGTTTGATACACTACCAGTTCAGTTCTCATTAATCGATGCTGATGATAATGTTCTGTTTTGGAATCTTCACGGTATTAGAATCTTCAAACGGGGACCTGCAGTAATAGGTCGGAATGTCAGAATGTGTCATCCTCAGGTAAGTTTACACAAGATAGAGAAGGTTTTGGAGTATCTAAAAAGTGGGGAACGCGACCAAATTGATTTCTGGATGGATTTGCCAGATGGTGATGAAGAACGAAAAGTTCTCATCCAATACCATGCAATTCGTGGTGAAAATGGAGAATACTTGGGAACTCTTGAAACCACTATTAACATAACACCGTTCAAAGATATTACGGGTGAGAACCGCTTAGGCGATTTTGAGTAAGGAGATACATTTGCCGATTGATACTGATTATCGGACGAAGTGGCGAATTTCACACAAGCATAGAGGACATGATGTGTGGGTCCACGATAGTGATACTTCAGATGAAATACATGGAACAATTGTTGGAGTTCATCTCGCGTCCTGCAATGGATGTATGAAATGCATTGAGGCATGTCCAACTAATGTTCTCGTACAATGGAAACACGAGAGCTTTGGACCAGTCGTCGATCCATCTAATGAAAGCGATTGTATCCTTTGCTTCGTTTGTGAGGTAGCCTGTAAAACAGATGCAATACATGTACAAAGAAAGGGAGGTTCTCAAGAAACCCTAGAATCTTTATTGCGCGGTGCAGACTAATAATAGTCGCGAGGTAAAGAATATGTTTGAAGTTTTGCTCACTGACGAAGAGAAAAGTATCAGGGATGAAGTTAGAATCTTCGTTCGAGATAAAGTGGATAGGTCGCTTATTTTAAAGATGGATTCGAAAGAGAAAGAATATCCATATGAATTCGTAAAAGAACTAGGAAAAGATAACCTTCTGGGATTAAGATTCTCTAAGAAAGATGGAGGTCGAGGTCTCGCGTGGGTTTCTG
>Ga0114923_10003011_pt1 | contig 11373 bp, 7 predicted proteins | sample SumtaG_FD_89578 | JGI IMG/M metagenome (GOLD analysis project Ga0114923, IMG submission 89578) | Deep subsurface microbial communities from Indian Ocean to uncover new lineages of life (NeLLi) - Sumatra_00157 metaG | ecosystem: Environmental > Aquatic > Marine > Oceanic > Sediment | place: near...
CAGGCCGAATGCTGCTGGTGGATACCGAAGAGGGACGCATCGTGGGGGACGAGGAGTTGAAGCACCGGATGTCAACCGAGCATCCCTACCGCCTGTGGCTGAATGAGCATTTGGCACCGCTCGAAGATCTACCCCAACCTCCCCATATTCGGGAACGGGATCGTGAGACCGTGCTCAAGCGCCAGCAGGCGTTCGGCTACACCTTCGAAGAACTGCGCATTATTATGGGACCGATGGCCAAGGATGGCGTTGAACCCGTCGGGTCCATGGGGACCGACACGCCGCTGGCGGTGCTGTCCAACAGGTCTCAACTGCTCTACAACTATTTCAAGCAGCTCTTTGCACAAGTCACCAACCCGCCCATCGATTCCATCCGTGAGGAGATCATTACGGCCACGGAAACGATGCTCGGTTCTGAGCGGAATCTCCTTGTCCCGGAACCGGAAAGCTGCCGCCAAATCAGGCTAAAAACACCGATCCTGACAAATGAAGAACTGGAGAAACTCCGGCACATCGACGTTCCTGGTTTCAAGGCGGTGACGCTGCCCATTCTCTTCAAGGTCCACGAGGGAGGTCCGGGATTGGAGCGGCCCATGAGTGAGTTATGCTGCCAAGCAAGCCGCGCCATCTCCGAAGGGGCCAACATCCTCATCCTGTCGGACCGGGGGGTCGACGGTGACAACGCGCCCATACCGGCACTCCTGGCGGTGTCAGGTCTCCACCATCACCTCATTCGGGAAGGCACGCGGACGAAGGTGGGATTGGTGCTCGAATCCGGAGAGCCACGCGAGGTGCACCACTTCGCGGTCTTGATCGGCTATGGTGCCGGCGCAATCAATCCCTATCTCGCGTACGAAACGCTCGACGACATGATTTCGCAGGGGATGCTGACGGACATCACCCTCGACCGGGCTGTGAAAAACTACATCAAGGCCGCGGTGAAGGGTGTCGTTAAGGTAACGTCGAAGATGGGCATCTCCACGATCCAAAGCTACCGGGGTGCTCAGATCTTTGAGGCGGTTGGCCTTAACCACACTCTGATCGACAAGTACTTCACCTGGACCCCGTCGCGCGTGGAAGGCGTCGGGATTGACGTGCTGGCACAGGAAGTCCAGATTCGGCACGCACGTGCTTTCCCCGACCGCCCGGTCAACGGCCGGACACTCGACGTCGGTGGCCAGTATCAGTGGCGCCGTGAGGGGGAGTACCACATGTACAACCCGGACACGGTGCACATGCTGCAGGTCGCGTCTCGCACGAACGACTACCAAGCCTATAAGGAGTATGCGGAACTGGTAAACAACCAGTCCCAACAGCTTGCCACGCTACGCGGACTTCTGGAACTCAAGCTGACACCCGAACCGATTCCGCTTGAGGACGTCGAGCCGGTGGAATCCATCTGCAGGCGTTTTAAGACCGGGGCGATGTCCTACGGCTCCATCAGCCAGGAGACCCACGAAACGCTCGCCATCGCCATGAATCGGATCGGCGGCAAGAGCAATTCCGGCGAAGGCGGGGAGGATGCGGCGCGCTACATCCCCGACCCCAACGGGGACTCACGCTCCAGCGCCATCAAGCAGGTCGCTTCGGGAAGGTTTGGTGTCACCAGTGAGTATCTCATCAACGCCCAGGAGCTCCAGATCAAAATGGCCCAGGGCGCAAAACCTGGAGAAGGAGGACAGTTGCCGGGTCGCAAGGTCTATCCCTGGATCGCCAAGGTGCGATACTCGACACCTGGTGTGGGGTTGATCTCGCCGCCCCCCCATCACGACATTTACTCGATCGAGGATCTGGCTGAACTGATCCATGACCTCAAGAACGGCAACCAGCACGCTCGGATCAACGTGAAGCTGGTGGCGGAGGTGGGGGTGGGTACCATCGCCGCGGGTGTCGCAAAGGGTCACGCCGATGTGGTGCTGATCAGTGGATATGACGGTGGGACGGGTGCCTCCCCTCAGAGCAGCATCAAGCATGCCGGGCTTCCGTGGGAGCTGGGAGTGGCTGAAACTCACCAGACGCTCGTCTTGAACAACCTACGCAGCCGGATCGTGGTGGAAACCGATGGGCAACTCAAGACCGGCCGCGATGTGGTCATTGCGGCACTCCTCGGGGCAGAAGAGTTCGGATTCTCGACGGCCCCCCTCGTCGTACTGGGGTGTCTCATGATGCGAGTCTGCCATCTCGACACCTGCCCGGTCGGCATCGCAACGCAGAATCCAGAGCTGCGAAAGAAATTCACTGGGGACCCTGCACATGTGGTCAATTTCATGCACTTTGTCGCCCAGGAGATGCGTGAGTGGATGGCAAAGCTGGGTTTCCGCACCGTCAACGAGATGATCGGCCGGGTCGATAAACTCGAGGTGCGCAGAGCCGTAGATCATTGGAAGGCAAAAGGCCTCGACCTCTCAAATATCCTATATCAGCCGGACGTCCCGCCGGAGGTAGGCCGGTACTGTCAGATCCCGCAAGACCACGGACTGGATATGGCGCTGGACAACCGGGTGCTGCTGAAACTCTGCGAACCGGCGCTTCTCCGGGCCGAGCCGGTACGGGCCACCCTCCCGATCCACAACACCAACCGCGTGGTGGGGACGATCTTTGGAAGCGAAGTGAGCCGGCGCTACGGCAGTGAGGGCCTACCGGAGGACACGGTCCGACTTCACTTCAAGGGATCGGCAGGCCAGAGTTTTGGGGCCTTCGTCCCTCGAGGCATTACCTTGATCCTCGAGGGGGACTCCAACGACTACATCGGCAAGGGGCTTTCCGGAGGGAAGATCATCGCCTATCCGCCCGAAGGCTCGACCTTTGTGCCCGAGGAAAACATCATCATCGGGAACGTGGCGTTTTACGGCGCAACCAGCGGGCAGGCCTACATCCGCGGCATGGCCGGCGAGCGATTTTGCGTCCGGAACAGCGGTGTGCACGCTGTCGTCGAGTCCGTGGGCGATCATGCTTGTGAGTATATGACCGGTGGACGCGTCGTCGTGCTCGGTCCGACGGGGCGGAACTTTGCCGCTGGCATGTCAGGCGGCGTCGCGTACGTGCTGGACGAAGCCGGCGACTTTCACCGCGAGTGCAACCAGGAGATGGTCTATCTCGAACGGCTGGAGGATGATCACGAGATCAAAGAGGTAGAAAGCATGATCGGCAGGCATGCTGAATATACCAACAGCGAGCGCGCACGGTTCATCCTGGCGTTGTGGGAAGACATGGTGCCGAAGTTCGTGAAGGTTCTGCCTAAGGACTACAAACGGGTGCTCGAAGCGACGAAGCGCGTCGAGGAGGCTGGCTTGAGCGGTGAGGAAGCCACCATGGCTGCCTTCGAAGCGAACAAGCGCGATCTAGCACGTGTCAGTGGCAACTAACGCTCCAGTTTCTCATTTCTCACTTCCCTGAAGGATTTGGAATGGGCAAACCGACTGGATTCATGGAACACCCACGCGAGCTTCCGGCAGATCGTTCGCCGCTCGAGCGTATTCGTGACTGGCAGGAGTTTCACCTCCACGCCCCCGAGAAATTGCTCAAGACGCAGGGGGCACGCTGTATGGACTGTGGCGTGCCATTCTGTCACACCGGCATCGTCCTCAAAGGGATGACCTCGGGCTGTCCGGTCTACAACCTTATTCCAGAGTGGAACGACCTGGTCTACCGAGGGCTTTGGAGAGAAGCGCTCGATCGTCTGCACAAAACCAACAATTTCCCCGAGTTTACGGGTAGGGTCTGCCCTGCACCCTGCGAAGCCGCGTGTGTCCTGGCAATTATCGAACCACCGGTCACGATCAAGAGCATCGAGTGTGCCATTATTGACAAGGGCTTTGAAGAGGGATGGGTGGTTCCGGAGCCTCCTGCCTCTCGCACGGGTAAGAAAGTCGCTGTCGTAGGCTCGGGGCCGGCCGGGCTCGCGTGTGCAGCCCAGCTCAACAAAGCGGGTCACTGGGTGACCGTGTTCGAGCGCGACGACCGCGTTGGGGGATTACTGATGTACGGTATTCCGAACCCACACCTGGACAAGGCAGTCGTCCAGCGCCGCATCGACCTCTTGGCGGAGGAGGGAATAAAGTTTGTGACGAATATCGAAGTCGGCAAGGATTATCCTGCCGATAAACTCCTCAAGGAATTCGATGCGGTTGTCCTTTGTGGTGGAGCCACTAAACCGCGCGACCTGCCGATTGACGGTCGAACACTCAAGGGCATCCATTTCGCTATGGAGTTTTTGTGGGCCAATACCAAGAGCTTGCTCGACAGCAATCTAGAGGACGGTAATTACATTTCCGCCAAGGACAAAGATGTGATTGTCATTGGCGGCGGCGATACCGGGACCGACTGCGTCGCCACCACCATGCGCCACGGATGTCAGAGCCTCACCCAGTTCGAGATCCTGCAGAAACCGCCGATGGAACGCGCCCCCGACAATCCCTGGCCGGAGTGGCCGAACATCTTTCTCGCTGGCTACGGCCAGAAGGAGGCAACGGCCGTCTTCGGACGAGATCCCCGCGAGTTCTGCGTCATGACCAAGAAGTTTGTCGGGGATGGCAGTGGGCACGTCAAAGAGTTGCACACCGTTCAGATCGAATGGCAAACAGGTGACAACGGCCGATTAGTCCCCAGGGAAATCCCTGGTACCGAAAAGGTATGGCCCGCACATCTGGTGCTTCTTGCCATGGGTTTCCTTGGCCCGGAAGACACGCTCGTCGACAGCCTCGGCGTGGAACGGGACGAACGGTCCAACGCCAAGGCAGCGTACGATAAGTACGCCACGAGCGTGGAAGGCGTTTTTGCTGCCGGCGACATGCGCCGTGGCCAGAGCCTCGTGGTCTGGGCCATCAATGAGGGACGCGGTGCCGCACGTGAGTGCGACCGGTACCTCATGGGTTCGACCGACCTCCCCTGACAGCACAGAAGGATTATTTCTGCTTTCCTGGTGCTTGGTCTTTCTGGCTCGCCTGGAGTTCTTCCTCGATAATTTCCCGAAAGGTTTCGAAGGGATGCGCCCCCACGAGCATCATGTCGTTGATGAGAAAGACGGGGGTGGCCCGGGCCCCTAGCGTGAGCCCCATGATTGTCTCTTCTTTCACCTTTTGGGCATACTTCCCCGAGTCCAAGCATTGACCAAAGGCTTCCTCATCCAGTTCGATTTCCCTGGCGCAGCCCTTGAGCCTGACGTTCGTTAGGGCAAAGGGACCCCTCGAGGCAAAGAGTATATTGTGGTATTCCCAGAACTTCCCTTGCTCCGCGGCGCAATCCGCCGCGAGGGATGCTATGAACGACTGTCTTCCCAAGATGGCCAGGTAGCGGTACAGCAACCGGACTGCTCGCAGCAGTAAGTTTCATACCAATCCTGGGAACGAGAACCCCATTTGGGACCTAGCTGGCCTGTTTCCCTTTGTACTTGTCGGGAAAATGGCAGGCCGCAACCTGCCAAAAGTCTGGAGACCGCCAAACAAATGAGAGATTGCCTTCGTCGTCCCTGACTTCGGCACCGATGAGGCGATTTGCGTGGCCATCATCCCGAGACACAAATAAGGCCATTCCCAGGGACCTGCCGAGCGGCCCGCTCTTGAGCAGTGTCCGCCGCACATTCGGGCAACCATCTTTCTTCACCAGAGGGCCGTCGTACTCGATAAACGTAACGCCGTACTCTTGGATCTCCGCATAGACATCTTTTGGCATACCGTCATGGAAGCCGAGCGCGACGCTCGACTGCCCCACCAGAAATGCCATACAAACAAAGAAGGTCATCTGCTTTTTCATAGCACCTCCCTGGACACCCATGAGCTCGGGCCCTTCCTACCAGACGATCGCGACGCCCCAGGCTCCTTTCCCCGCCGGCAGGGTGCTGACGACCTTGTCGGTTTCCGTATCGATGACCGAAACATTCGCAGACACCCCGTTCGCCGTAAAGGCCCGCTTCCCGTCAGGTGTGATCGCGATCCCCCAGGCCCGCTTCCCCACCGGGATATACCGTAGCACATTATGGGTCTTGGCATCGATAACCGCAACAGTGTTGCCACGCCCAGTCGACACATAGAGCTTGCTTCCGTCCGGTGTCACGGCCACGCCCATCGGTTTCTCTTTTTCTTCCCCTCGGAGCACAGAGATCGTCTCCAGGACCTTGTGAGCCTTCGCATCGAGAATCGAAACGTTACCGCCCACCTCGGCCGTGACGTACGCCCGCGTCCCGTCGGGCGAGAAAGCAATAGCGCGGGGCCGATCTCCCACGAGCACGGTCGCCACCACCTTGAAGGACGCGGCGTCGATGACGGAGATCGTGTGCGAGGTCTCACTCGAGACATACACCCACTTCCCATCGGGGCTGACCGCGACCCCTTCCGGCTCGACCCCGACCCGAACCGACTTGACGACCTTTCGCTCGGCGATGTCGATCAAAGAGGCGGTGTTGACCTCCTCGTTGGAGACGTAGAGGAACCGGCCGTCTGGACTGATGTCAAAGACCTCCGGGTCCTCTCCTGCAGGAATATTTTCGAGGACTTTGTTGGTGGCGACCTCGATCACGCCGATGGCATCATCCTCGCCGAGGGCGACGTAGACGTGTCGGCCGTCCGGACTGGCCTTGATCCCCCGGGGCCGTTTCCCCACGTCGATCGTCGCGACCGGTTGTTCGGTCTGGAGGTCGATCACGGTTACGGTGTCGACAAACTCGTTACTGACGTAAAGACGGGGTCCTGCCTCGGCACAGGCGGCTGCCAGCAGCCACAGCCCCACAAGGCTCACTCTGAAAATCTTCCTTCTTGCAGCAGTCACAACTCCTCCTTTCGACAGTCAGCAGCCCTTTTGGGCTGTCCGCTGCCAGCCCCGACGACTGATGACCGATGACCGTAAAGAAGTAAAAGCATTTTCCGGCAGTCGGTGATCGGTCATCGGTCCCCGGTCATCGGGTCATAACGGACCAAAGCGGCACCGGCTTTCCGCTGCGGAGAGGCCGAGTGTATCCAGGACTGCCGCCCGATTTTCGCCAGGGGTTCCACGCAAGGGCACTTCGCCCAAAAGCTCGAAGATATCCCATCGCTTCGCATCTGCCGCCGGAACCTGAGAGCGGACCACCATGAGCGGTTGACGAAGCTGATGGTCCCATGGCCGAAAGGTCAGCGGCTGGCCCTTATGGGCATCGACACCACGCCCCTTCTCAAAGTAGGAGACCAGGCCGGCGGTGTCATCCCGGCCTCCCCTCAGGACCGCCTCCCAGACGGCTTTCATCGCCGTGTAGCTCGCCCAGGCGTGCGACGCAGCCGGATGTCCGAGACGCGCGGCCAGGCGCTTGTTCAACTCGCGCCCACTATACTTGCGAAATTCGTAGGACCAGAGAGACGGCCAGACGCCGGTGAGCCTGGTTGGTTCTGCCTGCCAGAATTCGACCGCTTCCATCATCGAACCGGCAACCTGGACCGAAAGCCCGAGCTCGGTCACCTGAGCCAGGGCCTGCAGCAACGACGGCCCGGCCAGGTTCATGATGACGACATCGGGACCTGCTTTGGCCAACGTCACAAGAGCTGCCCGATAATCACTGTTGCCGGCGGGCACCACTTCGCGCGCGACGGCGGTCCCGCCGTGCTGCCGGAGGGCCCGCTTGGCTAGGCGCTCCATCTCGGCCCCCGCCTCGGAGTCCAGAGTCAAGAACGCCCACCGGGGCTGCTTCGCGTGGCGGATCAACCATTGGCCCATCGCATCAGTGTACATCGCCAGGCTAGCCTCGACGTGGAAGGTGAGCCGACGACACTTTACTCCCCGGAGCGCTTCGGACCGGGACGTGGTATTCAGAAAGATGACCCCCTCCCGGGTGCATGCCTCCTGAATAGCCCAGGTAAGGAGATCATCCCCACCGCCGAGGATAGCCTTGGCTCCTCCTTGGCGGATGAGCTTCATTGCCTTCCTGGCCGCGTCATCGGGGGAGGCGGCCTTTTCGGGCAACAGACGGACAACTTTGCCAAACGCTTCAGCAACAAAGTTCGCCTCTTCCGCGGCCAGCTCCGCCGCTGCCACAGCAAACTGGCCTGCCCCGCCCGGACCAACCAGGGCGCCCACGGCCAACTCCTCGGCCGCCATTGCGCGCCCCCTCCAGACCGACGGGAACACCGCGACGCCCGCGGCCTGCAAAAGGGTTCCCAGAAACCGCCGTCTGTGCATGCTCATGATCGACCATCCTCGGGTTCGGACGACTTTAGGGCCCGGAGCGGATCCTTGTTGGATAGGATCTTACTTGCTAGAACCGGACAGGGTCCGGATGTAAGCAACGATGTCCTCGATCTGTTGGTCAGTGAGCAACCCGTCCCACTTGGGCATGAACGGCGATTTACCGATGGCCTCACCACCAAGCTTGATCGTGTCGAAGATCTGTTTATCTGTGAGCTTCCCCATATAGGTCGCGTCGGTGTGGTCACGCGGCTTGACCGGCAGAACGGCTGCTGTCGGGCCATCACCTTTGCCCAACTGTCCATGGCACGCGCCACAGAGTTCCTGGTACTTCTGCTTCCCCCGTGCCGCATCGCCAGCACTCCACGCAACTGACGGCATCAAAAACACCATAACGACGAACCAGACCATCCTGCTGAAAGGTAGGCGCATGTTTTCTTCTCCTCATCATCGGCCTATGGACTACGACGTCTCCGTTGCCCAAAAATTCGTTCCACGCGACCGAATTACCTTTGCGCCCGACGCCGCGCCCACCGAAGTCCCCATAGCTCGAGCCCAACGACGCCAAGGGCCGCCAAGGGGGGATACACCCAGCGCTTTCGGGACGGCGGTGGTTCGAGAAGTAGATAGTACCAGGAGGAGAGCGACATTTGACTCCCCGCTTCTCCGGCCCCGCCGTCCCAGGCCATGAAGACCACCGAAAGGAACTGGCCGACCGGGAACTCAAGATCGTGGGAATCCTCGGTGGCACGAGGGCGTTTGATAACCAGGCGGTACTGGCCGTCGCCGAACACGGCTTTCCCCTTGGCTTGGAGCTGATCTCCCGTTTGGGGTGTAAGCTTGCCCACCCCGGCGGCGTTCGCCTCTGTCACCCCAGTGTCTCCGGACCACTGGAGAAGATAGGCCGGATTGCCGCTGTCCCCCATGAGGACGTAGGGACGTTCGGTACCCTCCGGGAGCTCGGCCGGAAACTGGAGGGCCACCTGGTCGGCAAACGTCTTGCCCTTGGGATCCCGTTTGGAGAAGGTGGGATCATCCCACGTGAGGTGGAAGGCGATCTCGGCTTCGGAATAGACCGCCCGCACCCCGATCATGTCGATGGAGGGGTTAAAGTTTCGAGGATCTATGACCACCTGGCCCGCCAGTGGAAAGTTGGATTGCGGGATCCTCGACCAGAAGGCATCGTCCGGGTCCAAGGGAATCTCCCCGGAGACCGGCTCGGCGGTAATGAGGGTTGCGTAGTCGGGTCCATCCGGTGAGAGGGAGCGGACGTAGTTGGCGAGGTGCCAGTTCTCCTCCATATCTTCAAAAACCCCTTCATACGATGGCATCGGCGTTCCGGCGAGTCCCGAAAGGAAGCGGGTCACGATGCTTCGTGGCGTAGTGCCTCCCCGGTAGGTCCATGCCTTGGTCAAGTTCGCCAGGCGGATTGGATTCCCCCAATCGTCCTCTAGTTCCGGGGCCGATGCGCCATCGCCGCGCCCTCCTTGGCCATGGCAGGTGAAGCACTCCATGAGCTGATAGAGCTTCCGCCCCTTTTCGATGGACTCCTCGGTCGCAGGGACCTCTCGCCCGACGTCGATCACCTGGCCCGGCGGCTCGCTGCCGAAGCGTGGCGAGAAGGTTTTTAAATAGGCGACGAGGGCCCGGCGGTCGCCTTCGGGCAGCTGACGCCAGCCCGGCATGGAACTCCCCGGCATCCCATCGGTGATGACCCGAAAGATGTCTGCATCGGTTGGGAGTTGTCCCGAGCCCGTGGTGCGGATCTTATAAAACCCTTGGGTGAAGTCCCGGGGCTTGGGATCGAGGTGGACTGCTCCAGGGCCATCCCCCTTCCCCTCGGCACCGTGACAGAGAGCGCATTTCTTCTCGTAGACGGCCTTGCCTCGGGTGACGTCGCCAGCCTGCTGTGCCTCTACCAGCGGTTGGCTCGAGAGTGCACGCACACCCCGAGAGTAAATCAAGCTCGGGGAACCTTGGGTCTCCGGTCGAGAGGGAACAGGAACCGATGTGTGGGTCTCCCACCGACGCGGCTGATAGCCCGTGGCATCGTAGAGGTACATGATCACCTTCCAGATCTCCTCGTCGCTCAGCCTGTCCTCCCAGGCGGGCATGACCGAGTTCCAGGGCGTCGACTCCCTCGGCAGGTCGGGGCCGCCCTTGGCGATCCGCCAGAAGAGGTAAGACTCTTGAAGTATCGCGATCGTCCCAGGGTCTCTGAAGTTAGCGGGAGGCGGGTTGAACGCATGAGCGAAATGCCCGCCCCCATCCAAGTCATCGCCGTGGCAGAAGAAGCAATCCTTGATATAGATCGCCGCACCCTCAGCCACATACTTTTCGTAATTGGCCGTATCCTTCCGGAGCGGGTTGTCGAGCCCCTGGATGTCAATGGTCTTTCCCCGGAAGGTAATGGAGGCAGGCGGTGCCGGATGGACGGCCCGCAGCTCGACCGGCTCCCCGGTCCTCTGGGCCGCCTGCGTGTAAGCGTATACGGCGACCAGTATCGGCACGAGCACCAAGAGCACATTCCGGATCGGCCGTCTGCCTTCGTCCACCAGTGTGGACTGAATAGGCGAGAGAAATGCACGCCAGGAGTCTGAATCCGAGGAGACGTAGACGAAGACGGCCAGCAGCACTACCGCCATGTAGAGCTTGACCACGCTCCAGGGTGCCGGAGGCTGAATCCCGAAACGGAAGGCCAGATACATGGCCACGACCACCACCACTGCCTGGACAAGCTTCGACCGGAGAATGCTCATGGCGTGCTCGCGGTGGGAGCCGAAGCCCCATCCTCACCCTTGAGGGTCAGAAGGAAAGAGACTAAGTCAACATACTCCTTGGCAGTCAGCACCTGGCCAATCGTCGGGGGCATCAAATTAGGGGGGTAACCGGCCACGGTCCCCATTCCCGCGGGATTGAGAATCTTCGCCATGATGTAGTCAGGCGCTTGAATCCTGGCGATCTGGGAGAGGTCCGGCCCCAAAGGAGAGGCGCCGATGGCGCCCGCTTTATGGCAGGCGATGCAGCCCCCCTTGCCCATGAATACCGCCTGGCCCGCCTTTGGATCGCCGGGGAGGTCCAGCTCGGCCACCGGCGCGCCCTCCCCCACGGCCTGTGCCCCTGCAGTTTCAGGAACGTCCTGCAGCTTTACCTCCACGGTCCCACCCAGAGATTCCAGGAAAGCCACAACCGCCCAGAGCTCAGATCGGTTCAGCCCGATGGGGG
>Ga0114923_10003012_pt1 | contig 11373 bp, 9 predicted proteins | sample SumtaG_FD_89578 | JGI IMG/M metagenome (GOLD analysis project Ga0114923, IMG submission 89578) | Deep subsurface microbial communities from Indian Ocean to uncover new lineages of life (NeLLi) - Sumatra_00157 metaG | ecosystem: Environmental > Aquatic > Marine > Oceanic > Sediment | place: near...
AAAAGAGAGCCTGTACCACGGACTTCAAGATGCCATCTTGCAGTCAAAAGAGTTATACCTGAAAAAATTCGACGACATTTCCTTTTTTGAGCAAGAACTAATTAAAACCCTGGCCAAGGGCAAAAAAGAGATGCTAAAAGGTTACAATTTTGAAGTCTTTTAAACCCGGTTCCCTTCGATCAGTTCCGGGATAGGGGGTAATAGGCATGGCGCTGAGTTTACGAAATTCCAGGTCGTCGTTGTTTCATAATATCCTTATTATCGAGTTGATTCTAATCTTTTCCATTATATTTTCTTTTCTAATGTTGGCGATTGTAAAAGAGAAAAAAACCACAGAAAAGACCACCCCACCCGGTTACCGGTATTTATTCCGAAATTACGGTATTTTAAAGGATTTCCTGGATGCCCCTGTGGAAGCTGACTTCAATCAAGAAGAAGAGCCGGAGATTAAAGATAAATTTATCATCGATACGCTAAAATTAAGAACGGCCGGGTTGTTTTTGGGCAAAAAAAATTACGGCTTGATCCGTGATATTATTCTCAACCTGGATTCCAATCACCCCTTTATCATCCACAAAAGAGGTAAACTCTATTTTAAATATCTCTATCTTCAAAAAAATTACAGGGAATTTATCCGGCAATGCAGCGAGCATCCCTATTATCTCGATAAGCTTGAGTTAAAATTGTTCCTGGTAAACAGTTATATTAAAACCGGGAACAATGGGAAAGCGTTTGAAATGTTTAGAGGTTTATTCGGCAAAAATGAGCTAAAATCCTTTCAAACCCACCTGCCCCGGCGAAACCTAATTACATTTCTCAAAAAACTGGATGATAACTATTGGTTCAAAAAACTCAAATTTCTTTCCCGGACCAACCGATTTTCCGAATTTCTAAGGGAGCGAAAATATATAAAAAATCGCCAACTGGTTAACCTTTTCTATGGTGAATTTTTTTATAAAAAAAAACGATACGACCTGTGCCGGAAATACCTGCGCAAGGTGAAAAGCGAAGAGTTGTCCGGTTACAAAAAACGGATCCTGCTGAAAATAGATTTGAGGGGGGACAATTACGAAAATCTTTTTGCAGAACTGGAGGAATTGCAGCATAACAGGGCCCCCGGTATTTACCTTGAAGTTTTATTTGATGCCGCCAGTATCCTCCTGGTAAAGGGAGAAGCGGAGATGGCGCTGAAGCTTTTTTCCCGGTATATTAAGACAATTCAATATGTCTTCCTGGTCAGTTCCAATATATTAAACAGCCAATCCTTTGCCGTCAGAAACGCCAACTACTGGAAAGCATTGTGGTTGAGCGCATGGATTTGCTACAAGAAAAATGATAAAGCCGCTGCCGCTGTTTACTTTAGACAAGGCATCGATTCTCATCTTGTATCATACCGGGTTGCCAACACCTACTGGCTGCAGCGGTTAGGAAAAACAGCCCCAATCCCCCTGGATAATTACCCCTTTTCATACTATTACACCAAAACCAGGCAAGCAAAACCGGGCGAGCTTAAAAGTTTAAAACCTTTTATTAACCTGGTGAATCATAAACTCAGTCAACGGGCTGGCGAGATAATCGATGATTTGGAATCTTTGGTTCAATATAACTTAATGGATGAGGCTTTTGCTTTTATTAAGTGGGCCCTGGCAAAGGAAAAGCAACTTACCGCTGTGGATAAAAATATATTGAAGCTCATCGAATCCATCCTTCATTTGAAACGGGGGAATTATGCCATGGCCTTTATTCGTTTCCGGGATAATTTCGAGTGTTATCAATGCATGCGCTTGCCCCGGTTTTTAAGCCGGATATCTCTCCCTATAAAATATACGGAATTGATCGATCACTACAGTAAGAAGCATAACCTGGACAGTCGATTAATTTTAGCACTTATCCGGGAGGAGAGTTTTTTTCAGCCGGGGGCGGTATCTTATGCCAATGCCCATGGACTGATGCAATTGTTACTGCAAACCGCACGGGAAACCGCATCTCCCCACGGTATAAAATTATCCCGCAGAGACCTTTATAATCCGCAAGTAAGCATCCGGTTCGGGACCCGATATTTTAAATCCCTGCTGGATAAATATAAGGGCAAATTGCACCTGGCCCTGGCGGCTTACAATGCCGGTGACCACCGGGTAGACCAATGGCTGAAACGTTTCAAAAACGCAGCAGATGATGAATTTATCGAGATGATTCCCTTTACCGCCACCCGAAGTTATGTTAAACATATCTTAAGAAATTATTACTATTATAGGCTTTATTACGGTGAAAGGTGAAAGGTGAAAAGTAAAAAATGAAAAATAAGAAAACAACAGTAGCGGTGTTATACGGTGGACAATCCGCCGAGCACGAGGTTTCGTTGAAGTCCACGGAAGCCCTATACAACAACATCGATAAAGAAAAATTTTCTCTCCTGTTGATTTACATATCCAGGGATAACGGACAATGGTCCGTTATCGATGAAAAGAGCTTTTTAAATAAAGATTTTTCTTCCAAAACCGGTCACTCTTTTCTTCCCTGGCTCAATGATGGTATCGATAAAATCGATGCCGGTATCTATTTTCCCATGCTGCACGGGCCCAATGGTGAAGACGGTAAAATACAAAGCCTGCTGGAATTGGCAAACAAGCCCTATGTGGGTGCTGGCAGCGTGGCTTCTGTGCTGGCCATGGATAAAGTAGTCTCGAAAATACTTTTCCAAAGGGCCGGTTTAAATGTGGTGGATTATTTGTTTTTCGAGACCGACAATTATTCGCATATCAAAGAGGCCGTTTCCAAACAATTAGTCTACCCGTTATTCATCAAGCCCAGTGCCATGGGTTCTTCGGTGGGTATATCGAAAGTCACGGAAGACAGTCAATTAAAATCCGCGTTAGACCTGGCCTTTCGTTATGACCGCAAAATACTTATAGAGAAAGCACTGGATGCCCGGGAAATTGAAGTTTCGGTAATGGGAAACGAAGAAATAAAAGTATCCCGGCCCGGGGAATTGATCCCACACAACGCGTTTTACGATTATAAGGACAAGTATATCGACGGTAAAACCACTTTTCACATGCCGGCACTGCTGGAACCGGCACTGGAAGAAGATATTTGCAAAATTGCCGGAAAAGCTTACCAAACGCTTTTCCTCAACGGTATGGCCCGGGTGGACCTTTTTATCGAGAAAAAAACCGGGAAAATCTATACCAATGAGATCAATACCATACCCGGTTTTACGGAAATCAGCATGTTCCCCAAACTGTGGAGCCTGGAAGGTATCTCTTTTACAGACCTTATCACCCTGCTTATCGATTACGGTTTCGATTATTACAAAAAACATAAAATCGCCACGGACTGGTGACAGAGGACAGAAAGGGTATGAAATTATTAGCTATTGATTTCGGCCTTAAACGCATGGGTTTTGCTTTGGGCAATACCCATATCAACACTGCCGTCCCAATTGAACCTATTACCAGGAAAGACTCGAAACAGGCCATTGAATACATCAAAAACCTGGTGACAGAATATGACATCACCGGGATCCTGTTGGGTTATCCGTTAAACATGGACGGTACTAAAAGCGATATCACCGAGCATGTGGAGCACTTTGCCCGGCGTTTGAAAAAAGGCATAGACCCTGACATTGCCGTTGAATTTGTGGATGAGCGGTTGAGTAGTTTTGAAGCGGAAGAGGAGCTAAAGGCTGTTAAACCGGACTATAAAAAAAGAAAAAAAGTGCTTGATTCAATTTCGGCTTTGGTGATATTGCGGCGTTTTATGGAGACAATAAAGAAATGAAAAAATCTCGCAAATTAAAAAAGTTTTTTATAATATTATTCGTCTTATTAATGATAGCAGTGGTAATAACCGGCATTGATTTCTATCAAAAAGTTTTCATCCCTTTTGCCGGGAGCGGTGAAGCTGTCACTATTAACATAAAAAGAGGTTCTTCCATATCAGCCATTGCCCGGCTGTTAGACAAAAACAAAATAATCTCCAATTATTACTACTTCAGGATTTATTACCGGTTATTTTTCAGCAAAACCAGTTTTAAATCGGGGGAGTACCGCTTTGACCGGCCCATGACCATGAGAGAGGTCATTGAGAAATTAGATGAAGGCAAAGTATTGCTTTACAAAATCACCATAACGGAAGGTTTGATCATCCGTGAAATTGCTCGATACCTGGGCGGGCGGCGGCACATTAATATAGATGCGGGGGAATTTATCCGTCAGGCAAAGTCTACCCAATTGATTCGTCCGTTGGACCCTGAAGCTCCTGACTTAGAGGGTTATTTATTCCCGGATACGTATATGGTAAGGAAGGATATAACCGCCGCTGAATTGGTTACGCTAATGGTCAGGAAATTTAAAAAGCATTTCACCCATGCCATGAAGTGGCGGGCGGATGAACTGGGATTATCTATCCGCGAGGTTGTGACCCTGGCTTCATTGATAGAGAAAGAGACCTCGGCGCGGGAGGAGCGATTTTTGATCTCTTCCGTATTTCACAATCGGTTACGGATTCGTATGGCCATGCAATGTGATCCGACGGTTATTTATGCGTTGAAACGGGACAATCTTTACCGGGGCAAATTGGGCTGGAAAGAGTTGAAATATGACTCTCCATACAACACGCGGCTTTATAGGGGGCTTCCGCCCGGTCCTATTTGCAGTCCCGGTTATGCGTCTATTGAAGCTGCGCTTTACCCGGAGAACACCAAGTATCTTTATTTTGTAGCCAAAGATTCGAGGAGTCATTATTTTTCAGGGACATTAAAGGAGCACAACTGGGCTGTACGAAAATATATTATTAATCGTAAAAAGAAATAGTGAAATAGCCACAGACTTTCACAGACAGGCACAGACATAGGGTAACCACGAAGGACACGAAGGTCATGATGAGAGGAAGTAGGTGTGAAAAAAATGGCAAAAATTTCAAGTGATATGGTTAATGCATCAGTGCTTTTACTTCTTTTTCAGTAAGTTCAGTACATTTGATTACTTGTTCTATAGAGAAATCTTCCATAAGCATTCGTTTGGCAGTCTCAATCTTTTCTTCTTTTTTCCCTTTTTCTTCTCCTTCTTTCATTCCTATTCTTTCCCAACTGGTTACATAAGGCATTTTATATTCCTCCTCTATGGCCTTCATTTTTGCTTGGCTGCACATGGTAGTATTATATTCTAATTTAGTGGATTTTTCAACTGATTCTTTCGACTCTTCCCCCTTCCCCTTTCACCGGCAATTGCAGCCCTTCTTATTTTTTTGTTTGTAATTTGTTGATTGGAATGCAAAGAAAAAAGGTGTCAGGCTATCAAGGGTCAAATTCCAGGTCGTCGGATAGAAGAAAGCTGGCGATTTCTTAAAAAGACCATTGACGATTGGCTGCAAAGTCATGATAGCCGGGATATCTTTCTCTATCAGGCGGGCTCCCTGGTAAATGATGAGACTTTAGCTGAGCTTCGCGCTTCAATTTATGCCGAGCGCGGGCGATCTGAAGTTGAAACAGGGGAAGAGTCTTAATGCATATCCTGGATACGGATGTTCTCACCCATTTGTACGCCATTTTCGACAGATATCCAATCTAAATGCGGTAAATTGGGTAGATTGATTTTTTTTTATCGTTTGCGAGATTCCTTCCAAGAAGGGGATTTGGGGATCGACCAAAAGGGCATTTCGGGATGTGTATTTTTCAGCCCTTTTTTACCAAGACAGATATTATAACAGCTAAACTAAAAAAATAATTGACAGTTAAATGAGAAAATACTATTATTATTGTATGACGAGGATTTGAAATGAATGAGCAAAACATAAATCGTTCGATATCGGCATTAAAAAAGATATTGCAGAAGCGTTTTGGCAGTGGAGTGGAACTCTATCTTTTTGGTTCTGTGGCACGAAATGATTATGAACCCGATTCGGATATAGATATCCTGGTATTGGTTCCGAGTAAGGTGGATACTAGCTTGAAAGAAAATATAATTGATCTGGCTTATGATGTTGAATTAGAATACGATGTTATTTTTGGTATTGTAGTCCGTTCAAAGGAATTTTGGATTTCTGAAAAAGCTGCCGCGATGCCTTTTCATCAGACCGTTGAAAGAGAGGCTGTGAGAATATAAAAGTATGACGTGGAAAGATGATTTAATCAAATATCGCAGAGAGAGTTGCTAAAAAAAGAATTATATTAACGTTTTTTTTAAGTTCTTTTACCTCGCAATACGCATTCCGAAGCAAGTCTCGCCAGTTCTTAAGAATCAGGCTTTGAATCCAGTAACGCCTTCAATTCCTCCTGTGAAAAATGCACCACCAGCATTTCTTCCATCTCCTTCAACACCCGCTCATCTCCCGATTTTTCAGCCAGGATTTTTGTATTTTCTAAAATGAATGTAATGGCATGTTTATCCCTAAATTCAATAAAAATTTCCAATGCCTTTTGAAAATATGATTGACTCGATTCATAATCTTTTAACTCTCCTGAAATAATACCTAAACTTTGATAAACTTGGGCCTTAGAGTGTTTATCCTCAAATTCACTAAAAATTTGTAGGGCCTTTTGATAATACGATTGGCTCGATTCATAATCTTCCAAATCATATGAGTTTTTTCCTAAATTATTATAAACCTGTGCCTGATGGTATTTATCATCAAGATCAATAAAAATTTCCAGTGCTTTTTGATAATATGATTGGCTCGATTCATAGTCTTTTAACTCTTTCAAAACAACACCTAAATTGAGATAAACTTGCGCCTGAGAGATTTTATCTCCAAATTCAATATAAATTTTCAGGGCCTTTTGAAAATACGATTGACTCGACTCATAATCTCCTAACTCTTTTGAAACAACACCTAAATTTTGATAAACCTGGGCCTGTTGATGTTTATCCTCAAGTTCAATAAAAATTTCCATGGACTTTTGAAAATACAATTGACTCGATCCATAATCTTCTAACTCTCGTGAAACAACACCTAAATTTTGATAAACCAATCCCTGATTGTATTTATCCTTAAATTGAATAAAAATTTCCAGGGCCTTTTTGTAATTCGATTGACTCGATTCATAATCCTTTAACTGTTGTGAAACAGCACCTAAATTGAGATAAATAGCTCCTATGAACTGCTGGAGTTTTTCTTTTGCTTCAGAGCTATTATAAAGTTCAATTGCTTTTAAATGGGCAGTTTTGGCTTTTTCAAATTGACTCATGCTATAATAGATACCACCAATATTATCAACAATTCCTATCGCTTCCATTCTCAGATGTCCTTTTAATTTTTCAGGGGGATAGGATTCAAATCGCTTCAACACCATCTCTGAAATTCTCAACCTATCCTGGTGATTGTTAATCAGTTCAAGGAACTTATCAAGAGTAAGGTAAGGACTTATTATTCTCTCATGCTTATTTAACAATTTCTCCAGGGTGGTAAATAGGTTTTCATATTCAAATTTTGTGTTGAAAACACCCTTTTGCCGTTCTTTTGCTTTTTTGGAATCCAATAAATTAAATAAAAAACCTGCCAACCTATTGTAATGGTTGATAAAGGCAGTATCCAGGTCCAGGGAAGTGGAATTTTCTTCAATTAGGTTTAACTTGTTCTTTAAGAAATAGGTAAACACCGGCTGCAAGGTCATGATTTTTAAAGAGGATCCCGGAACGGCTTCCTGCATAAAGCCATTTTGCACCGCCTCTTTGACTACCTCATTGATCTTTTCAAAGGAATAATCTTTAAAAGTATCCGTTTTTTTGAGCTGTTCAAAATATTTTCCAATATATTGAAAATTAATGGCCGATTGAAAAGGGGCCAGGCAGAGCAACAGCTTTTGGGCATCTTCAGACAAGTTAGAATGCGAATATTCAATGCATTTGATGATGCTCTCCGTACGCTCCGGTATATTCTTTTTATCCAGGTTCACATCGCCGGCCTTTAAATCTTCAAGAATTTTTTGGGCAGAGCTGGTTTTAAGGTTGGGCAATACCGCCTTCAATGCCAGCGGGTAACCGGCCAGCAATTTCATTAACCGCCTGAAATCCAGGTCTTTGGCCGTCTCATCAAAATCAAGATTGAAAGGCATAAGAATTTTCCTGGCAAAACCAAAGGCCATCTCTTCATCAAATCCCTTTAATTGATAGATATTATCTATGAACGTCGCATTCTTTATCCAAAACTCCCAACTTCGGGAACCCATTAAAACAAAGGTCTTGCCCGTGATATGCGATAAAAAATCCTTTAATTCATCCCGTTCTTTTGGGTCCAAGGTATTCCGAATGGCCAATTTTTTGCCGGTGATGGATTCGGTATTGTCCATGATCAGCACATGGCGCTCCGTATTGAGAGCTTCCAATATCAATCCTCTTTGCACAGTAAAGGATTTACTGAGAAATGTATTAAATTTGCCTTCAGGATAAATTAGTTTGGCTATTTCGTGAAGGATTTGCTGCAGGGCCCATGCCTTTTGATCGTAAGGAAAATAAAAGGCCCAATTGACAAAACCGGTCTCCTGCCACCACCAGGCCAGGTAATCCAGTAAAGTGGTTTTACCAGCGCCGCCCTTACCGTGCAGCAGCAAGTGATTGTGCCGCAGCACCTGTTTTTCAATCTTTAAAATATCCAGGTCTCTACCGTGAAACCCGTATTGGGGCGGATGAAACACATGCTGCTTCTCCCGGTGGCTGTAAAAGGTTTCCTCTTCCTCAACGGTAAAAGACCGCAGGTTAAAATCAACATCCCTGTTTTTATAGACCACGGGCAGCACCCAGTCTTCCAGTTCCACCTGTTGGCCGAACAGGGCCTTTCGATTCTTGTGATTGTACAACTGCTGCCTGCCCCGGGAAATAGCAGCTTCGATACGCTCTTCATGGAATAATTTTTCATAAAGCGTTTCCATCAAAATCTCAGCCGCTGACACCGAAACTGAATAGCGCATGGCCACTACCAGTTGCATCCCCTTTTTCACCAATTCACGACCGTAACTGGTCTCATAAGCAGACTCCTCCTGCTTGGCCGATTGACAGGCATTTAAAATACAAACCGGTACCTGTTTACTTTCCAATAATGCAGCCATTTCAGACGCTTCCACCGGCAAAGGGACTCCCTTTTTCCCGGTTTCAAAAAACAAAAACGCTCGTTTCCCTTCAAAGGGTTCCGGGTCATCAAGGGCATACCGCTTCTGGTACAGAATTTTATTGGCCTTAGACGCTGATTTTAAGCCCTTGTAATCACACAATCCGCCGTGTAAATCAAAGTGGATGATATGATAAAAACTTTTGCCCTTATCATTCAAATGGTCTACCAGGCTTTTAAAGGTACCGGGCCGCAGGATGTGGGGCTTGACTTTTAGTTTTGCATTCCTGATCACATCCAGCAAAGGCTGCTGGATTGTGCGGTAATTGACGTCATCTTCCTCATCGGGCCGGGCCGTGACGATCAACAGGTTAATCCAGGGAAACGCATCCACCCGCGCTTCAATTAATCTGGATTCGAGGTTTTTCCGGTAAAACACCATGCCCTTTGCAGCCAGGGGCGTGTCAAATTCAGGGTCCTTTAGACTCTCCCAGAGGATGGATTGAAAATCCGGGTTATCACTGACTATTTCAACAAAAATATTCTGGAAATTATGCTGTTGAATGGCAGTCCTGTAAAGGAAATAGATGTCTTTATGATCGGCAAAAATTTGTTTAAACAGCGACTCCCCATACTGGCGCAGAGCGTCTTTATGATTATTAACAATGGGATCAGGGGTATAGGGTTCATTAATGTAGTCTTCAAAATACCAATCCAGTTTGTTTTGAATTTCCGGATTGTGGGGGTTTTTAACGGTTACTAAAAACTGTTGGTCATTAAAAATAACCCGGGCATCAAATTGTTCCCCGGCAAAGGATTTTTCCTCAATTCTTATTATATCTGCCATTTATTGATCGGTCCTTGATTCCCCGCTTCCTTAAATTCAAGGAATCAGTTTTTTTTCATATCCTATTATAATATTTAAAAATAATTTTTACAACTTGAACCCGGTTAAAAATCCACCTGGACAACTATAGAGGGAAAACAGGCGGTTCCTCAGCCCGCAAATGAGGTCGGAGTATATATTTTACGAAAAAGTGATAGGCAAAATTTTCCTTTTTGGTTTAGGCTGGTCCGGGCCAGGGCAAATGAAAAAGATAACGATTTTGAATGGTTGTTGACAAAATAAAAAAAATGGTGCATATTGTTACTGAATAAAAGGATGTAAAATGATAACAATTAGAGGAATATACGACGGCAAGAAATTTATCCCCCTGGAAGAATTCTCAAAGAAAAAAAAATATAAGGTTATTATCACTTTCCTTGAAGAAATTGATGAAGATGAAGATATAAGAAATTTTTCAGCTCAAACCCATGCATTTTCTTTCTGGGAAGACGAACGCGAAGACCTTTACCAGGATTATCTCAAGAATCAGTCTCAATGAAAACAGGGGAGATTATTTTAGTACCATTTCCATATGCGGAATTCACCAATCGTAAAGTCAGACCGTGTGTTGTTATTTGCGAAACCAAAGATAGATACCAGGATGCAGTGGTCTCTGCTATTAGTTCTGTTGTACCTGAAAGACTAAATGAACATGAAATTTTGGTGGAAGCCGATTCCTTAAATAATCTGCGCACCACTTCAATAATCAAAGTTGATCGAATTGTTATTGTAAAAAAGTATGATATCATCGCAAAGATTGGAGAGTTAAACGAAACACAGCTCAATAAATTTATAAGAAAATTTAAAAGCCTTGTTAATTAAACAACTCCTGGAAATTGAGAAAAAGAACAGAGGAGAGATAAGTTTACGGTGGATTCAGAAACTCCTTCAACACCCCATCATCTCCCGATGCATCAGCGCCAGGTGAGCCGGAAACAAAAAAACGAACGATTGACGAATCCCTGACCAGACGGGCATAAAGCCACTCCGTCCGGTAAACACAAAATGAGCACCTGCAGGATGGGCGAATGAACAACCAAACGATCGTCTACGCCCATCCTGCCAAACACCTCTATAGGTCCCCCCTGCCAGGGGGCCTCCGGCGGCCCGCTTTTTAGAAAAAAGCGGGGCAAAAACTTTTATCTTGCACGGCGGTTCCTTTTTGCCTCGTTAGTTTTATTTGTTCCAATTAATCCCATATTGCTTCTTATCCTTTACTGCCCACTGCCTACTGCCTACTGCCCACTGCCCCTGTGTCCTCTGTGGCAAAAAAACATATAACTTCACCGCATAATTTTCCAGCGAAATTTCGTGCGCAACCCCGTGTCCTCAAACTGCATGGAAACACCCAGGTATTTAAATCCTGCCAATAAACCAAAATCCGTGTCACCTTTTTTATAAGCCGGCTGCTTTTGCTTAAAAACAAAACCATAAGTGGAACTTTT
>Ga0114923_10003014_pt1 | contig 11371 bp, 7 predicted proteins | sample SumtaG_FD_89578 | JGI IMG/M metagenome (GOLD analysis project Ga0114923, IMG submission 89578) | Deep subsurface microbial communities from Indian Ocean to uncover new lineages of life (NeLLi) - Sumatra_00157 metaG | ecosystem: Environmental > Aquatic > Marine > Oceanic > Sediment | place: near...
CCCAATAGTAGATGAACTAGCAACGGTAGGCAACAGAATAACAGTAGTGTATGGGATAGATAATACAACATATATACCACTAGAAGATCTAGAACTAGGAGAGTATGCTTGGATGGTATTTAGCAATTATTCTGATACAAAGAGAGAGGGTAAGAGTGAAATAGAGACATTTAAGATAGTGGAGATCTTGGAAGGACTTCCTGTAACTATCGAAACTGACAAACTTCAAGATGAAGAGGACGATGAAGAGACGAGTGAAGGACGAATAACATCAATAACAATAGCTTTATTAGTACCTATGATACTAGCAACATTCACAGTCATAACAGGCGCAATAGTAGTGACACCGTTTCTTCTACTTGGGAATGATCCAATAAGCTGGTTACAATCAATACTAGGAGTACTAATCCCTAGAAAAAAGAAATACTGGGGGATTGTCTATGATAAGGTAAAGTTCAAAGGAATACCATTTGCAGTAGTCCGTCTTTACAAAGACAAGGTACTCATAGCTCAAGCAGTAACAGATACCAAAGGAAGGTATGGGTTACTTTCAGACAATGTAGGAACTCACACATTAGAGATCAAGGCACAAGGCTTTACAACATACAAAGACGAGATAAACATAAAAAAAGCCAAAGAAGTAATTAAGGATATTGGAATGAATAGAAAGGAAGGAAAGCCAAACCCAATACTAGAGATCATCTATTACTCAAAGCCAGAGATATTGAGGCTTATTCAATTAGTATCATTAGCAGCCATGATAGTAGGATTCTTCTTTACTCTTTATGCAAGCTACATTAGTCCAAGCATATGGAACTATTTACTATTAGTAGGATACTTTGTACTGTTTGTGTTTAATTCAGTAGTACTTATTAAGAACAGACAAAGGACATTAGGAAGGATTGTAGAGGAAAAGACAAAAGAAACCAATACCAGGAGTAGTGATAAGAATATATTCAAAAGAAAAAAATCAAATCGAGGTATGCATGAGTAATACAGAAGGGAAGATAAAGGCAAACCTCAAGCCAGGGAAGTACAAATTAAAGCTTAGTAAGAAAGGATATGAGCAGACCAATACAGAGGGTGGTTTTGGATCTATCAAAATTACTAAGAGTGGGCATTTACACAAAGATGTCGCTATGAAGAAGAAATGAAGTTCTGGAGTAGAAGGAGTATCCTTTTATAAAGACTTCTTGATTATAGGTGGATAAGATGAGAGAATTTGGGTATGAATCTCAAAAAAAACACGGAAAAACTTGTTTTGATTGATGTCCACGCTTTGGTTCATAGAGCGTATCACGCGTATCCGGCGCACTTATCCGCCAATGGGGTGCAGACAAATGCAGCCTATGGTTTTACCGCTCTTTTGCTTGAGGTGCTTGAAAAGTTTAAGCCGGAATATGTAATGTGCGCGGTGGATATTGGCAAACCTACTAGAAGATTGAAAATTTTCAAAGAATATAAAGCGACACGAAAGCCCACTGATCAGGAGCTTCTTGATCAACTCCCGATTGTGCACGAAATTATCGAATCCTTTGGCATTCCCATTTATAAGGCAGAGGGGTATGAGGCTGATGATTTGATTGGTACGATTGTGAATTTGAAAAACATTGAAAATCGGAAGGATTTGGAAACCGTGATTGTGACAGGAGATAAGGATATTTTTCAGTTGGTTGATCATAATACGTATGTGTATATGGCAGGTTCGGCGTTTAGTGGGTCGAAATTGTATGGAATTGAAGAAGTGAAAGAAAAAATGGGTTTTGGGCCTGAATATGTGATTGATTATAAAGCGCTATGTGGAGACCCAAGTGATAATATTCCTGGGATTGCTGGAATTGGGGATAAGGGGGCCAAGGAATTGATCGCGGGTTTTGGACATTTGAAGAATATAATTAAAAATAAAGGAAAGGTTGAGAAAAGTAGGGTGAAAAATGCTCTGGCTAAGGGGATTGATGACGCGAAATTGAGCGCAAAACTTGCAACAATAGAAACTGATATTGATGTGGATTTTGATCTTGAAAATTCAAGGGCAAAGACTCTGGATCCGAAGGTTTTGGAGGTTTTTGAAAAGTATAGATTTAATTCGCTAGTGAAAAGGTTGGATAAATTAAATGACGGGAAAGTTGCCACAAAGGTTGGTCCGGATGGCCAGATGAGTGGCCAACAGCAGTTATTTGGAACCAGTCAGAGGCTTGAAAAGGCGCCAGATAGCAATGTGAAATATGAGGTTCTGACTGAAAAATCGGTTGATAAATTCCTGAAAAAGTTGGAAAAGGCGAAAATTTTTGCTTTTGACACTGAGACTGATTCGCTGAACTACATGAATTGTGATGTGGTAGGGATGTCGTTTTCTTTTGAAACCGGTGAGGCGTACTATTTGTCAAAGGATGTATTTTCTTCCAAAAAGGCTTTTGGAGCACTCAAAAGGATTTTCCAAGATCCAAAAATTAAAAAAATTGGACACAATATCAAATTTGACATTCATGCGTTAAAAAACATTGGTATTGACTTACAGAATGCACATTTTGACACAATGATTGCAGCATATATTTTGCAGATGGGAGAAGGTCGGATCGGTCTGAAGAGTCTGGCCGCGTTGCATTTTGGCATGCAGATGAAGGATTTCAAGGAGCTTTTGAAACTGGCTGGAGCAAAAGGGCAGGTTACGTCAATCCCGCAGGATGATTTGGGAAATTATGCTTGTGCTGACGCTGATGCGACTTGGCGGCTCTATGAATTATTTGATAAATCTTTAGAAGAGAAAAAGGACGCTAGAAAACTATTTGAAAGTATTGAAATGCCTTTGGTGTCAATTCTGATTGAGATGGAGCGAAATGGAATAGGTCTGGATTCGCATTATTTGAAGAAATTCGCAAATACTTTGGATAAAAGGATTGATAAATTGCAAAAACAGATTATTGATCTTGCTGGAGTTCAATTTAACATTAATTCTACTCAACAGCTCTCGGAAGTGCTATTTGGCAAGCTTAAGCTGCAGGGAAGTAAAAAAACGAGCTCTGGGGCCTTTTCCACGAACGAAAGGGTTTTAAGAGAGATAAGAGACCAGCACAAAATTATAGATTTAGTTTTGGAATATAGAGAGATTGCCAAATTGCGTTCAACATATACAGATGCTTTGATTGATCAGATAGATCCTGGATCGGGCAGAGTACATAGTTCTTTTAGTCAATCCGTAGCAAGTACTGGGCGCTTAAGCTCCAGCGATCCGAATTTGCAGAATATTCCGGTTGCCTCAGAATTGGGTAATAAAATTCGTGAAGCCTTTGTGCCCGAGAAGGGGAGGATTTTCGTATCTTTGGACTATTCGCAACAGGAATTGAGAGTACTGGCAGGTGTTTCACACGACAAAGAGCTCGTGCGTGGATATGAAAAAGATGTTGATGTTCACAAATTAACAGCAACGAAATTATTTGGAGTAAGTCTGGACAAAGTTATTAAACAGCAGAGGTCCATGGCAAAAACTGTGAATTTTTCGATTATGTATGGGATTTCTGCTTTTGGCTTGTCTGATAGGTTGAAAATTCCAAGAGAAAAGGCACAGGGCTTTATTGACGGGTATTTTGAGCTGTATCCGGGCGTTAGAGAGTATTTTGATGATTTGCTGGACAAAGCGAAGACGCAAGGTTATGTTGAGACGCTTGTTGGAAGGCGAAGAGGTGCGGTTGGACTTCGATCTCCAAATTTTCGCGTTAGGGGCGCTGTAGAACGCGAGATAGTAAATTTTCCGATACAGGGTGGGGCTGCCGATATGATGAAAAAAGCAATGATTGAGATATCTCACGAGTTGGAGGGAAAAAAGTGGGAGGATTATAAACTGATTTTGCAGATTCATGACGAGTTTGTGTTTGAGGTGCCGGTAAAGGGGCTAGGGAAGGGGAGTGTGAGCGCGAATGATTTGGAGAGGCGCGTAAAGGGTGATTCGGGGCTGTTGGAATTTATAAGCATGGTCCGGGGTAAAATGCTGGCTGTGAATGATTATGATATTGATATGAAGGTGGATGTTGGGGTAGGGTTGAATTGGGGAGATATTCGCGAGATTGGTGGTTAGCCCATTGCTTTATTCACTTGCTAGATATATTGTTACGTGTTTTGCGTGAAACCGTGTTCCACGCTTGTCTTGTCTGAATCTATGAATAAAGAAAACACAATTAACGCCTTCTTAATCCTTCTGGGTCTATCCATGAATTCGGTTATGCCTATTGTGAATCGCATTGATTTTCTAGGCAGGATTCATCTGCTTGAGACAAGGGTAGATAAGAAAATTCCAGTCAAGGTTGTGTTCGTGATTCCTTACTTGATTTATTTTCCCTATCTGCTTTTTGGATGGATTTATATGTTCATGTTTCAAGCTGGTCTATTCCCACAGTTTGCAATAGGGATGGGCCTTCTAGGACTTTTCACAGGATTGATCAACATACTTTTCCCAACTCATGCTCCAAGAGCATATATTTACGGAGGGAATATTTTTTCGAAGTTAATTAGATGGCATTATGGACTGAATAGACCATTGACTGCCTTTCCAAGTTTGCATGTTGGGCATTCGATTTGTTTGTCCTTCTTTTTTTTAATAGTCCTGCCGCAGTTGAGCTTGCTCTGGATAGGATTGGCAGCCTTGATAGCTGCCTCAACGCTTTTTACAAAAGAACATTATGTGATTGATGTGGTAGGGGGGAGCATTTTAGGGTTGCTGGTTTCTGTAATTGTGAACTTATTCTAGACTTCCTTTCCGGGTTCAAGCTATACTATCCTTGATTTTCTTTGTCTATCATGAAAAATCTGCTTACGGTTCTCAAATATGCGAAACCGTTTAAAAAGACTCTTGCGTTGATTGCGGTATTTATCGTGATCGTGGCTGTGAATAAGCAGGTCAATCCATGGGTTAGTAAATTTGCAGTTGATCATGTGCAGAAGGCTGTGGAGGGTGAGATCACGACAGACGAGGCAATTGACAAAGTGATCCCCTTGTTTATTGTTGTTCTGATTTTTTCCTGGCTAAATTGGTTTGCGAGTCGTGCTTCATGGCGTTTTAGTCAGATTCTTTCAGAGAAGTTGAGAGGGCATCTCAGATCGGTTGCGCTTGAGCATCTTTTGATTCAAGATGTTGCATATTTTGATAAACAGACCTCTGGAAGTGTTATGTCAAAGATGGATAGAGGGATTAATCGGTTTGTGGATCAGATATCTGAGGCCACCACCTTCTTTATTCCAAATATTTTGGCGGCAATTCTTGCAATAATTTTGATACTTCAGGTCAAGTGGGAGTTTGCAGCTTTGATGGTGGTGGCCTTTATTCCATTTATTGTTATAAACATGCTTGCAATAAAGCGGCATGAACCGTTGCAGAAGAGATTCAATAAACTGTATGATCATGAATTTGGGCATTTCTGGGAAGTGATAAGTTCTATCCGGCTTGTGAAAAGTTTTAATAAAGCTGGGTATGAGTTGAAAAAATTGGCAAGGTTCAATCGAAAGATAATTAGGCTGAACCTGAGGATTGAAAGGGTTTGGGATTTGGCTAGTGTTAAGGATTTCTTTTTGACTACATGGGTTTGGGGAATTAACCTATATTTGGTAATTAGCGCAATACAAGGTGATATCACTATTGGAACATATTTTCTTCTAACCGCATATTCGCATACTCTCCGGGAACCCTTGTGGAATCTAACCTGGATGTATTTTGAATTCAAGAAAATGTCGATTGGCGCGCGCGGATTGGTTCGAATATTAAATAAAAGGCCAAAGATTGTTGATAAGCCTAATGCTGTGACTTTGTGGAAGGTGGAAGGAGAGATTGAATTCAAGGATGTGGCATTTGGGTATAAGGAAAAGGAAAAGGTCTTGAAAGACATGGATTTTGTGATCAAACCTGGTGAGACTGTTGCTCTTGTTGGCAAAAGCGGGTCTGGAAAGACTACGATTATTAACTTGATCAATAGGTTTTATGATGTGAGTGCTGGGTCTATCAAAGTGGATGGGCATGATATAAAAGATGTGAAATTGAATTCTCTGCAACAAAATATTGGAATGGTTTTGCAGGACGCATATTTGTATGATGATACTATTTTTGAGAATTTGAGGTATGGCAAGCTTGACGCGACTGAAAAAGAGATGATTGAGGCGTGCAAACTCGCTAATTCCTGGGAATTTATTGAGAAATTGCCTAGAAAATTGAATACGAAGATTGGAGAGAGGGGGATTAAATTGTCTGGTGGGCAAAAGCAGAGGCTTTCTATTGCTCGAACTATTTTGAAAAATCCTTCAATTCTGATTTTGGATGAGGCGACTAGTTCGCTTGATTCGGAGTCGGAAGCAAAAGTTCAAAGGGCTATTTGGAATTTGATTCAAAACAGGACGACGATAATTATTGCCCATAGGCTTTCTACGATTCAGAGGGCGGATAGAATTTTTGTGCTTGGAAATGGTAGAATCAAAGAGCAGGGGACGCATGAGGAATTATTGAAAATTGGTGGGATCTATGCGAGATTGCATAAGTTCCAGATTTCAAGGGAGGCGGATGAGTTGTTGGATGAGTATGAGTTGGATTAATTGATTAATTTTTAGCCGTTTAGCTGTTTGGCCAATTTTGATAAACTGACTAATGAAATTTCAAGAATTTGCAAAACTACTTCAGGAGCTGGAGAATTTGTCTTCGAGAAATGAGATGGTAGTGGTTTTGGCTGAATTTCTACAAAAATTGTCAGAGGAGGAAATTCAGCCTGTTATGTACATGATGAAGGGTCGGATTGTTCCAGGCTTTATCCCAATTGAGTTTAATTTTTCTACGAAGTTATTGCTGAAGGCGCTAGAAAAGGGTTTTGATAACTCGATGGATGAGCTAAATAAAGAGCTGGCTAGTTTAGGGGACATTGGTTCGGTTGCAGAAGTTGTAAGTACTTCTGCAAAGACGCCAAAAAGTGGGCTCAAGATTCAGGAAGTTTATGAAAGGTTGATGGAGCTTGCTAATTTGGAAGGCACTGGATCTCAGGAAGCAAAGCAGCAAGTTTTTGTTGAACTCACGAAGGCTTTGGATCCAATTAGTACAAAATATGTGGCAAGAATTATCACTGGGAAGATGCGGCTTGGAATGAGTGATAAAACTGTTCTTGATGCGCTTTCGTGGGTTCTGACCGGAGATAAATCAAAAAGGGAATTGCTTGATATGGCATATGGAGTGAGATCTGATTTGGGTTTGATTGCGAAATTGGTTCTTGCTGGGAAGGAAAAGAAGCTAGAGAGTTTGAAGGTTCAGCCTGGAATTCCAGTGGCTTCAAAATTGGTTGAAAGAGAGAAAAGTCCTGAGGCTGTTTTTGAAAGACTGGGGGAGTGTTTGTCTCAGCCAAAATATGATGGACTAAGAACGCAGATTCATTTTTCAAAAAAAGGTTTTGATGCTGTTGGTTCTAGCAAACAAAAGCAAAATGGTAATCATATGATGGACTTGGGTGTGCAGGCTCAGAATAACGTCAGGATTTTTAGCCGCAATATGGAGCCTCTGACTGACATGTTCCCGGATATTGTAGAGGAGATGAGCAAGTATGATGTGGACTCAGCGGTACTTGATGCTGAAGCAATTGGATATGACCCAAAGACAGGTAAGTTTTTTCCTTTTCAAGAAACTATCAAGAGGAAGAGAAAGTATGGGGTTGGTAAGAAGGCGAAGCAGGTTCCAGTCAAAGTTTTTGTGTTTGATATTTTGCAAATTAATGGCAAAGATGTGACAACTGAGCATATTCAGGAAAGGATTAAGATCTTGGATAAACTAGTAAAGGAGAATGGCTCGAGTATTATTGTGAAATCTGAGACTGATCTAATTAAGTCCGCAAAGGGCCTAGAGAGTGGGCTGAAAGAGGCGCTTGATGATGGCTTGGAAGGGATAATTGCAAAAGACGTGCAAAGTCAGTATGTGCCTGGGACTAGAAATTATGATTGGATTAAGTTGAAGGCGAATATCTATGATGATCTGGTGGATAGTATCGATTGCGTTGTGTTGGGTTATTATTACGGGGAAGGTGCTCGTGCAAAATTTGGAGCAGGGGCATTTTTGGTGGGAGTTTATAATAAGAAAAAGGATCGGTTTGAGTCGATCGCAAAGGTTGGGAGTGGGATCAAGGATGATGAACTGAAGGGGTATGTTGAGCAAGTGGATGCATTGCGAGTGGATGAGCTGCCAAAGAATGTAAAGATAAAAAAAGAGTTGATGCCTGATGTTTTGTGCCGGCCTGAGATTGTTGTGGTAGTTGACGCTGATGAAATTTCAAAGAGTAAATTGCACACAGCAGGCGCCAAAAAGGATGGGCGGGGATTCTCGTTGCGGTTTCCAAGGTTGAAGGAGTGGGGAAGGGTTGATAAGGAGGCAGAGGGGGTGACGAGTGTGGAAGAAATTGCTGGGATGCGATAGTTGAGTATGGTTTATTGACAGTCTGTATATAGCCAAGGTATAATTTGGTGTCTTATATGTTATCAATTTGGGTATGATAGATACTAGCGAAGTCAATATAGGTGAAGCTCTAGGACTTAGAACTCAAACTTATGCAGTAGGAGGGGAATTGCCTCTTGACGAAATTAGACTATACGATACTAGTGAAAGAGGTTTGCAATATCAAGGAATTAATGTTTCTATTGCTCCAGCAAATGGTGATTTAACAGATTTTCAAACCTCTCTGTTATTTACGTGCCCAGAGGAAATTCTTAATGGTCAGACAGTATTACATAATAGCGCTTGTTCTGAGGAAACACAAAGGAAGTTATCAGTACAATTATCCCCGGTTCAGCCTTATTCGATTGATGCATATCGAGTAGTATCTAATGATCAATTTGATAGTGCATTAGAAATGATAAATCTTCCTGAGGCTCTATCTATGGTTAGGGTCGAGAGTATGTATTTCCCAGAACGAGAAGGTGATGAGACAGTTTGGGCTAAATATGCTAATTTTGGCTTGGTTAATGATGAGGGGGATTTGCGATTTCGCGAAGATGATAACTCCATTGTTGAGCCAAAATTTGTTAAAGACAATTATCCTAAATCAGGGAGTGGTGCTAATAATAATGTTGCAATATATGGATTTGGGGATCAGATAATGTTTGATGCTGCTCTGGGATCTGCAACTTTTCTGAAGCTTGTAGTAAAGAGCGATTCTGAATTGGCGAAGGTGCTTGTTGGCGCTTTTTTGTCTGAGGGTTCTAATATAGACCCACACCATATTTTTGGGCAAATTCTAGCTAAGTCGAATCTTCCTGGTTATATGCATCCTGGCGATACTCACTATAAGTTGTTGGAAGGGAGTATAGACGATGTTCAAAATGGGGAAGGAAGAAAAGTTAAGTTATGTGATTTGCTAGATACCCCTTGTTTTGTTTATGAGCCTTTGGAAGGCTGAAGGAGTGGGGAAGGGTTGATAAGGAAGCAGAGGGGGTGACGAGTATTCGTGAAATTCGTAGTATTGCAAACTCTTCTTAGTACTAGTATACTTACCATAGTTTAACAATTTAAATTTTAATTTTTTCTCCAATGGCAGAAACTAATACTGCAACAGCACCTGCACCAGCACCAGCACCCGCAAGCAAGGGTGATACAAAGACCAATGCTATTTTGGCTTGGCTTTTCTCTCCGATCACTAGTTTGATCTGGATGAGTGATTCTGATGACTTTTTGCAACATCATGCTAAACAATCTTTAGCATGGGGAATTACAGCTATCATAGGTCATTTTCTTTGTTTCTTCTTGTCATTTGTGTTTATCGGGATGTGTATCTGGCCATTGTGGTCAATTCTTGATCTTGTAGTTAGAGTTTACGGCCTAGTCAAAGCAAACAATGGAGAAAAATGGGAAGTGCCAGTTGTCGGTGGCTTAATCAAATAAGGCTTTACTATTCGAATTTTTTGTAGTAAAATATTCCTACCTTAAGGCATTATTAAGGTAGGGTGGATAAAGTAGTTTATCTGTCCAATTCTCAACAAAAGTTTTTGATTCGAGCTGACCCTAGAAGTTTAATTGGAACTTCTGGAGTCCTGCTCGGTTTTTATTGATTGAAAAAAGAGCTCATTGAAAATTTAATAGTGATAGGGTCCTTGTGGTGATTTATCACCAATAAGGAAAATAAGTCTACGTCGATTTCAGTAATTTTTCTTCCGGTACTTCGGTATCGGAATTGAATCTAATGGAGAGTTTGATCCTGGCTCAGGATGAACGCTAGCGACGTGCCTAAGGTATGCAAGTTGAACGATCCACTTCGGTGGAGAGTGGCAGACGGCTGAGTAACGCGTAGGTACTTTCCCTTAACTTGAGCATAGCTCGCCGAAAGGCGGATTAATTCTCAATAGTCTCGTGGCCTTCGGGTTCATGAGTAAAGCTCCGGCGGTTAAGGATAGGCCTGCGTCCTATCAGGTAGTTGGTGAGGTAAAGGCTCACCAAGCCGATGACGGGTAGGGGACCTGAGAGGGTGACCCCCCAGACTGGGACTGAGACACGGCCCAGACTCCTACGGGAGGCAGCAATTAGGAATCTTGCGCAATGGACGAAAGTCTGACGCAGCGACGTCGCGTGGAGGATGACGGCCTTCGGGTTGTAAACTCCTTTTATAGTCGAACAAGTTCTGAGGGTAGGCTATGAATAAGGTGCTTCTAACTACGTGCCAGAAGAATCGGTGATACGTAGGCACCAAGCGTTATCCGGAATTACTGGGCGTAAAGAGACGCGTAGGCGATTTGGTAAGTCTTTCGTTAAATCTTCTAGCTTAACTAGAAAACTGCGGAAGAGACTATCAAAATTGAGGAATCTAGAGGAAAGGGGAATTCCTGGTGGAGCGGTGAAATGCGTTGATATCAGGAGGAACACCAATTGCGAAGGCACCTTTCTGGAGATTTCCTGACGCTGAGGCTCGAAAGCTAGGGTAGCAAAACGGATTAGATACCCGTGTAGTCCTAGCCGTAAACGATCCCCATTAGATATTTGGCCTGTGCTTGTGATTTTTCTCTTCGGAGGGAATGAAAAAGCCAGCTGAGTGTCACAGCTAACGCATTAAATGGGGCGCCTGGGGAGTACGGTCGCAAGGCTAAAACTCAAAGGAATTGACGGGGACCCGCACAAGCAGTGGAGCGTTTGGTTTAATTCGATGCTAAGCGAAGAACCTTACCAGGGTTTGAACTGTATCTGCATGCTCTAAGAAACTAGAGAGGCCTTCGAGGGTGATACAGAGGTGCTGCATGGCTGTCGTCAGCTCGTGTCGTGAGATGTTGGGTTAAGTCCCGCAACGAGCGCAACCCTTATCCTGTGTTACAATTTCTCAGGAGACTGCCCTGCCAAAACGGGGAGGAAGGTGGGGATGAGGTCTAGTCCTCATAGCCTTTA
>Ga0114923_10003015_pt1 | contig 11366 bp, 1 predicted proteins | sample SumtaG_FD_89578 | JGI IMG/M metagenome (GOLD analysis project Ga0114923, IMG submission 89578) | Deep subsurface microbial communities from Indian Ocean to uncover new lineages of life (NeLLi) - Sumatra_00157 metaG | ecosystem: Environmental > Aquatic > Marine > Oceanic > Sediment | place: near...
AACAATGGCTCTTTTTGGTAAAGTTCCCGGCCCATATTCACATACTGGGAACCCTGGCCTGCAAACATAAATACCACCAGCCAATTATCCTTTTCAAAGTAAAAGGATTTCACTTTCCCGGAATCCGGTGGTAACAGCATATCAATGGCCCCATCAGGGTTATTTGTTGAACAAACCAGCATTCGCCGGTGCGCGAACACCCGTCTGCCTACCTGTAATGTATACGCTGCATCTGCGAGATTAATACCGGGATTTTTTTTAAGAAATTCAACAAGGTTTTCCGACATTTTATCAAGAGCAGTATCGGTCCTGGCGGATAATAAGATCAATTGATACTCCTTTCCCACTGACCCACTGTCCAAAGGTGCTTCTTCCAGTACGACATGGGCGTTGGTGCCGCCAATGCCAAAGGAACTCACCCCTGCTCTCAAGGGATATCCATTGCTTTTCCACCGGGATGGTTCAGTATTGACATAAAAAGGACTATTTTCAAAATCTATCTTGGGATTTGGCATTTCAAAATAAAGACTGGGTGGAATTAATTTATGCTTTAAAGCCAATACTGTTTTTATAAAGCCGGCAACCCCGGCAGCACTCTCCAGGTGCCCGATATTGGTCTTTACAGACCCGATGCGGCAAAAATGTTTTTTGCCTGTATTAAATGCCAATTTCAAACCTTCGATTTCCACAGGGTCACCCAGGACTGTCCCGGTACCGTGAGTCTCCACGTAACTGATTGTCTCAGGTTCCACTTCCGCTATTTTTTGGGCAGTCCTGATAACCGCTGCCTGACCTTCTATAGCTGGCGCTGTAAAAGCCGCCTTTCCGCTTCCGTCATTATTGATGGAGGAACCCTTAATCACGGCATAAACATTGTCCCTGTCTTCGATAGCTTCATCCAATCGTTTCAAAACCACAACCCCAACACCATTCCCAAAGTTTGTCCCTTTTGCCCCGGCGTCAAACGCCCTGCAGTGGCCGTCGGGGGAATAAAGCATCCCTTCTTGATATAAATAACCCTTATGAAACATTGGCAATAGGGTCACTCCACCGGCCAGGGCGATATCGCAGTCTCCACTTAGCAAGCTCTGGCATGCCATATGAATGGCAACCAGGGAAGTGGAGCAAGCAGTATCAACAGTAACAGCCGGTCCTCTTAAATTCATTCGATGGGCAATTCGCGCACACAAGAAATCTTTATCATTAAATTGTTTCGATGTGAATCCCCCCAAAATAGCGTTTTTCCCGGCCAATTCCACCAAAGACTGCCAGTGAAAATTAGCCGAAGCCCCGGCATAAAGTCCAATTAATTTATCATAAGAGTAAGGATCATAACCGGCATCTTCTAATGCAGCCGCCACACCTTCATGAAAAATACGCACCTGGGGGTCCATAATATCGGCTTCCGATGGGATGTAGCCAAAAAAAGAGGAGTCAAAATATTCAAAATCCTTAAATACGCCCCCTGCTTTTACATAATTGGGATTATTCAGCAATTTCTCATTAACCCCTTTTTCCTTTAACTGCTTATGGGTAAAAAAAGTAATGGATTCTATGGCATTCTTTAAATTTTCCCAGAATTCATCCAGGTTGTCTGCACCCGGGAACTTCCCTGTCATCCCGATAACTGCTATTTCCAGGCCGGTTTTAGCATCTTCTGCGCTTACATCACTCATTTGAACTCCTTCTTAATCCACATGAACCAACTTTTCATCCACCCGGATTAATTCTTAAACCTTATCTTCTACTAAACCTCTCTTTCAACCGACTTTTACTTTTTTTTATTTCACCCGACCGGTCCATTATTGTGTTAGAAGTCCCTTTATTGGTTTCTTCCTCTTCACTCTTTAGATATTCTATAAAAGAGCTTATGGTCAGGTACCTGAATATGATTACATCCGGTATATCTCTTCCCAATGCTTTTTTTAGTTTGCGATTTAATTGGATTATACTCACTGAATCGCCGCCCAATTCAAAAAAATCATCGTTGACTCCAACCTGTTCGATACCCAGGACATCCTGCCAGATACCTGCAATCATTTGCTCAGTATCTGTTCTGGGAATTGCATATGTAGAACTGAGTTGAGGTCGCGGATGTTTCGGACCGTCAAGGGCCCGTTTTTTTAACTCTTGATCAAGCAATACAGTTTTAGACATATCACTCTTTTTGATACGGTCCGTAAGGTCTGTAGTCGATACCACAACCTGCGGCAGTCCCCCACCCAGGACACGATTAAAAATATCAATACCCTCTGAGGGCCGTATCCCGTTTTCTAGAATCCCCATCTCTACACCATCGGTTTCAGTTGAAACTGAATCGGTATCAAACTCCTTTTCTTTAATCTGAGTCTTAACCCTTTCAGAAACCTCTAACATAGAAAATTCCTTAATATCAACCAGTTCTTTCCCATGTTCATCCATTATAGTGATATCAAAGGCCAGGAAATCTTTTTTTGATCCTTTATTCTCCACCAACCGACTGTAACTAAATATTTTCGCAGGTAATGGCCCTTTTACTTTTACTTTTTTATATGAAAAAGGGATATAAGCGTTTTTATCACTAACATAACGACTTAAGAATGCAGCGGCAGTATCCAATAATGCCGGATGTAACATATAAGATTCCAGGTCGCCCACATAGGCGTCGGGCAATTGCAAAAGAGCCAATCCATGGTTATTTCCATATCGTACTTGTTTTAAGTTTTGCCACCTGGGGCCAAAAATCAACAATCCAGGTGATGAATCCTTTTTTTCTTCACTTACCTTTATATTTTTTTCACTACATTTTGATGCTATTTCTTTGATCTTATGGGTTACAGCCTTATTTTCCAAATCCGCACCGGCTACTTTCCCTACGGCATGATTTTGCCAGGTATTTCCGTTTGGGTTTGTTCGACTTTTAATCACAAAATCATACCCATTATCCTCCTTTTTTAGATCCAGGAAAACTTCTATTTCCTCATCCTTTCCCACCACCAGGGGATTAAGGAAATAAACATCACTAAACTCCAAAATTTCTGTCCCTGTATGATTCTCAAAAGCAGCTCGAACCATTTCCAGGTACGTGACTCCTGGGAGAATCCCCTTATTTTCACGGGTCATGTGCTCATTCAACACCCAGTGGGTGCTCAATTTTAAATGAGTGATATATTTTTGCCGGTGCGGTTCAACCGAGACATGTCGTTCCAGCAGGGGGTGAACCACTTCCCTGCTGAAGGCATTGACCGCCATCCCTACTTCCTGCCAGGTATCCCAGTTGATACTTACGGTGAATATCCCATCAGCGGAAGTTTTATGATAAGCAAAGGCATCAAGAAAGGCATTGGCTGAATAATAGTCCACCTGTCCCATCAACGGCAGAATCGAATTAACAGAGGAGCAAAGAAGAAAAAAATCAAGGGGATGATCCTTTAAAAGACGTTCCAGTACCAGGGTCCCCCTTACTTTGGGTGACAGAACATTTTCCGCCGTCCCTGGTTTTTTCAATTGGATGACTCCGCCGCCAGGTATACCTGCCGAATGAATCACCCCTCGAATCCTTCCAAATCGTTCTTCCGCCTGCACGACCACTCTCTCCATTTGTTGATAATCGGTTACATCCCCGCTTAAAACCAACACTTCGGCACCGGATTTTTCCAGCTCCAGTAACTCCACTATTTTACGGCTGATAGGGTCATGGTTATGATGAGCAGTCAACCAGTTGTCCCATTCATTCCTGGCAGGGAACGAAGAGCGTCCCACCAGTACCAATTTTGCACGTACAGTCTCGGCAAGGTGCCTGGCTAAAACCAATCCGATCCCTCCCAGTCCTCCTGTAATAAGGTAAACGCCCTTTTCCTTTAAGCGGGGTATTTTCTCTTCGGGGGCTTCCAACCGAACCGGCTCAAAGGTTTGGACCAGGCGATGATTATTGCGAAAAGCGATAATCTTATCCGGGGATTGCGATATCAACTCCGCAGCCAGTTGATCAACCAACTTTTTTTCTTTCTTACTTCCCGGTTCCGAGATCACTACATCTATTGAATTACATTGGATATTGGGATATTCTTGAGGAATGACTCCCACCGGTCCAAGAACTGTCGCTTTCAGCGGACACAATTTCTCTTCACCTGTCACCTCTTGCATCTCATCGGTTAACACCGTGATCCGGATCTCATCACGGATATTTTGTTTACCAATTGCCTGGGCTAAGTAAAGTAAACTGTAAAACCCGAAGTTTCGATAGTCCTGATCCCCTTCCATTTTTTCTATTTCTTTCCAATCCCCGTTATTCTTTCCCGTGACACTCCATAAATGAACAATTCGTTGGGGTAACTTGTCCAGCGAACGAAGTTCGTTGAGTAATGCATCATAATCTTTGTCCAGTGCAGGATTAAGGGTATATTCGCCATTATGGGAACGGCCAAAGCCGGAACCGGTTCGTACAATAGTCACAGGATATTCCGTTTCCAGTCGTTTTACCAATTGCAAACCCAAACCGCAGGCATCACAAAACAACAGCCAATTAGATAGAGCCGGGTCCTTCCCGGTTTTATTTTCCGAAATTACGGAGCGTTTCCAAGAAGGAATATAAAACCAGTCTGCCATATCAGACTTTTTATGGGACAGGGATTTTCCCGACAACATCCCCGGGCCAATGGTTAAAGCTTCTCCTTCAATCCAATAACGTCGGCGTTCAAAAGGATATGTGGGTAACGGTACGCGCTGCCTCTTTTCTTGAAAATAAAATTCCGTCCAGTCTGTCTGGACACCGTAAAACCACAACCGACCGATTTTGTCCAGTAAAAAATAGGAGTCAAGCACATCTTCTTTGGGATGTTTAATAAGATTTATCACCGGCTGTCCCTCTTTTCTATTTTTATGTTTCCTCACAAATGCACTCAGTGTTCGGCCCGGCCCCACTTCCAGGAAAATAGAATTTTCTTCTTGCAGCAATTCTGTTATACCATCGGCAAAGCGTACTGTTCGCCGCAAATGGGCTGCCCAATACTCTGGTGCTGCCGATTCTTCAACTGTTATCCATTGACCGGTTACATTAGATATGTAAGGGATTCCCGGTTTGTTTAAAGATACACGTCTCACTTCTGCTGCAAATTTATGTAAGATCGGGTCCATCATACATGAATGAAAGGCATGGGAGGTATGAAGACGTCGGCATTCATATCCTTTTGAGTTTAATTCGCCAGTAAATACCTCCACAGCCTCATGGGACCCGGAGACAACACAAGTCGTGGAATCGTTTACCGCAGCCAGGGCCACTTGATCATGAAGCAAAGGTTTCAGCTCTTCCTCGGGAAGGGGTACACTTACCATTGCACCTGGGGGCACCTGCTGCATCAATTTTCCCCTCACTGCCACCAATTTTAGCGCATCTTCCAGGGGAAAGACACCGGCTAAGCAAGCAGCCACATACTCTCCAATGCTGTGCCCTATCATTGCATAAGGTTTTATTCCCCATTTCATCAACAATTTTGCCAAGGCATATTCAAACACAAAAAGAACCGGCTGGGCGATTTCGGTTTGATTGATCTTTTCAGAACTTATTGCCAACTGCGCGCTGCGGGTTGCGGGGTAAAGAATCTCTTTTATATCATACTCTATAAAAGATTTTAAGATATCGAAACAGCGGTCCATTTCCTCACGGAATACCGGCTCTGTGTTATACAAATCCAGACCCATGTTCACATACTGGCCACCCTGCCCGGGAAATATATAAATTACCGATGGTTTTGAGTCACCTGCAAAAAAGGGCTGTGACGGTTCAACATCATAAGAGCCCAGGGTATCGATGGCTTCCTGAGCATCCGAACATATCAACATTCTCCTGTACTGGAGTGCTTTCCTCCCCACTTGCAAGGTGTAAGCCACATCAGGAAAATAAATTTCCGGATGCCGAGTCAAATATTCAGTCAGGTTTTTCGATACCTTATCCAGCGAAGATGGGGTTTTGGCAGAGAGTAAAATCAATTGATACTCCCTTGAAGCTGAGGCAGCCGCCATATCCGCTGCCGGGGCTTCCTCCAGTACCACATGGGCGTTGGTACCTCCAATACCAAAAGAACTGACACCGGCCCGCAAAGGAAATTTGTTGTTTTCCCATTTCGACAATTCCGTATTTACATAAAAGGGACTGTCTTCAAAATCAATTTTGGGATTGGGGCTTTCAAAATGCAAACTTGGAGGGATTAACCGGTGTTTTAAAGCGAGTACTGTTTTTATAAAACCGGCAACACCAGCGGCGGCGTCAAGGTGCCCGATATTGGTTTTAACCGAGCCCAGGGCACAAAAATTTTTCCTGTCGGTATCGAATACCACCCTTAAAGCTCCCACTTCTATGGGGTCCCCGAGAGAGGTCCCTGTCCCATGAGTTTCAACATAGGTGATGGTTTCAGGCTCAACGTGCCCCATCTGCTGAGCCGCCCGTACAGCCTCCACTTGCCCCTCTACACTGGGGGCTGTAAAACCGGACTTCCGGATACCATCGTTATTGATTGCCGATCCTCTAATCACCGCGTAAAGATAATCCCTATCCGTAATCGTATCTTCCAGCCGCTTCAAAACAACGATACCAGCACCATTTCCCACCATTGTCCCCTTTCCAACAGCATCAAAAGCCCTGCAGTGACCATCCGGCGACATAATCATTCCTTCCTGGTAGAGATAACCAACCTCATTGGGAAGCATTACAGTTATACCCCCGGCTAAAGCCATGTCACATTCTCCGTTTAATATGGCCTGGCATGCCAGGTGGATTGCCACCAAAGAAGTGGAACAAGCGGTATACATTGAAAAACTGGGTCCTATTAAATTAAGTTTATAAGAAATTCGCATGGTCAGATAATCTTTATCCACCAATTGATAGGCTGTCCATTGGCCAAGCTCATCACTTTTTCCAGAAAATTTGGCCAGCCCCTCCCAATAATGATTGTGGGCAGCCCCTGCATAAAGACCGATTAATCCATCATAGGATTCCGCATCATACCCAGCATCCTCTAAAGCTTCCCAGGCACATTCATGAAAAATCCGTATTTGGGGGTCCATCAGTTCTGCCTCTCTGGCAGTATAATCAAAAAAGAATGAATCAAAATACTCGATATCTTCCAGTATACCTTTTGCTTTTACATACCACGGGTCTTCTAACAATTCCTCATTTGAGCCGAACTCTTTCAACTCTTCCGTTGAAAAAAAAGAGATGGACTCCACACCATCTTTTAAATTATCCCAGAATTCATGGATATTTCTTGCCCCGGGAAATCTACCAGACATCCCGATAACTGCGATTTCCAACCCGGTTAGATCATTTTCTCCAGTCAATTGACCCTCCTTTTTTTCATTTGAAGTCTTTTAAGTTTATCCCTCTCACCTCTTTCCAAGGCCTCGGATCGATCATGTTTGGATAAATTGTCTCCATCTTTCTGGTTCAAATACTGGGCAAAGGAACGGATGGTTCTATACCTGAACTGCCATTCCACCGGTATAGGCATTTTAAGCTCCTCTTTCAATCGATTATTTACTCGAACAATCCCCAGGGAATTACCTCCAAGGCTAAAAAAGTTGTCGTTTACACCTATTTTTCCCAGCCCAAGTTCATCTTTCCAGATATTGAAAATTAATTTTTCCACGGCACTGGTTGGCTCTATATAAGTGGCTCCCAATTTGAGCCGGGATTCGTTAGGGTTTGGCAAGGCTTTCCTATCTATTTTCCCATTGGGAGTTAGGGCCATCTTTTCCAACTGAACAAAATAGGAAGGTATCATATAATCCGGCAGTTCTTTCAACAAATATTCCTGTAATTCAGATACCTCAAATTCTGTCTCTTCCATTGCAGGTCCGGGAACGATATAAGCGGCCAGGTATTTATCTCCGCTTTCATTCTCCTGCGATGTCACGACTGCTTCTTTGATATCGTCACGATTCAACAACCGGTCTTCGATCTCTTCCAATTCGATGCGGAATCCCCTGATCTTAACCTGGTGATCGATACGTCCCAGGAATTCGATTTCCCCGTTGACAAGCCAGCGGGCAAGATCGCCGGTTTTATACACTTTTTTTGCCACAGAGGTCACAGAGGGATGTGGCAAAATAAACTTTTCCGCGGTCAATTCAACATTATTGAGGTATCCGGCGGCAACACCGTCGCCCCCGATCAACAACTCACCGGCGATTCCCACCGGTTGTAACCGGCTGTATTTGTCCACAATGTATACCTGGGTATTGGCAATGGGCGTTCCAATAGTGAGCCCTTCGGATGATGAGGAAGATAAATCTTTTACAGTCGACCATATGGTGGTCTCTGTGGGGCCGTATACATTATAAATATTGCCCTGGAATTTTTCTTTTACTTGCTCAAATAAGTAAACCGGGAAAGCTTCGCCCCCTACCAGTAACTGGTCCACGCCTTGCAAACAGGCCAGATCAGCGTCCAGGTTCGATAATAATTGCAGCCGTGAGGGAGTGAACTGCGCCATATTCACGTAATGTCCGGTAATGACTTCTTCCAACAACTGTGGGTCTTTTTGCTGATCTTCGTCGGCAATGACCACTTTCATCCCACAGGTTACCGGCAGAAGTGTTTCCAGGAAAAAAATATCAAAGGATATGGTGGTTAAGGCCAATATGGTTTTGCCTGGAGAAAAATCGATTCGTGATGTCATGCCGGTTATAAAATTGACCGCACTTTTATGCCGAATCATAACCCCTTTGGGATTGCCGGTAGAACCGGAGGTATAGATGACATAGGCGGGTTCTCTTGGAGATAGCTTTTCTTCCGGTTTATTTCTATTTTGGGCACAGAGGTTCTCATCAGAGATATCAATCACTTCCCCTGCAAAGGCGAAGCGATCACAGTTGTCAATAAAATTGCTTTGAGTTAATAAAATACCGGCACTGCTGGCCCGGAGTATATATTTTATCCGTGCTTCCGGATACTCCGGGTCCAAAGGCAAATAAGTCCCTCCGGCTTTCAATATTGCCAATAACCCTATCATCATACCAATGCCTCTTTCTACCAAAATGCCAACAATAATACCTGGCCTAACTCCTTTTTCCCTTAATAGCCTTGCCATATGCATGGATTTTTCATTTAGTTCTCTATAGCTGACACAACCTCCTTCCTTGCTAATTACTGCGATATTACCCGGCCTTTGCTCTGCCTGTTCTTCAAATAACCGGTGAATGGTCTTATCCCCAGGGTATTCCACTACCGTATCATTAAAAATATATAACAGCCGGCTTTTTTCTTCTTCCGGTACTATTTCTAACCGGGACAATCCCTCTGCCGGATTCTTTAATACCGAAGTGAGTATCGCTTTAAAATAAGTTATAAATCGCTGAATCGTTTCTTCTTTGAAAATTTTTGTGCAATATTCAAATCTAAAATGTAACCGGTTTTCACCTTCAATTCCAATCAACGCTATATCAAACTGGGAGGTCTTTTTTTCAAATCTATAGGATTTTATCTTTAATCCGGCGGTTTCACTTCCGGGAATCTCTTTTAACTCCAATTCATTGTGCAATATAAACATGGCATCGAACAACGGATTACGACTCAGGTCCTTTTTTATCTTTACTGCTACTTGATCCACCAGTTCTTCAAAGGGATACTCCTGGTGATCAAAGGCCCCCAGGGCCTTCTCTTTTACTTGCTTGAGCAATCGGTCAAAGCATTTATTCCCCGACGGGTAATTCCTCAACGCCAGGGTATTTAAAAAGAGTCCGATTACCGAATGCAAATCCTGATGGTTCCTGCCTGCGATAGGGGTTCCGATAACGATATCTTCCTGGCTGCTTAGTCTTGACAGCAGGATATTGTAAATAGAGAGAAGAACCATAAATAGAGTGGCCCCCTCTGCCAGGGCCAACGATCTTAATGCACCAGTCTCTTCCGTTCCTATATCAAAACTGACTGAATTCCCTTCATAACTCTGGACCATGGGCCGGGGGTAATCGTAGGGGAGATTCAATACCGGTACCTCTCCACTGAACTCACGGCCCCAGTATTCTTCCTGTTCTTTTATTGTCTCACTTCCGGTCTTATCATTCTGCCATTGCGAATAATCTTTATATTGGATTTTTAGTGGGGGTAACTGCTCTCCCCTATCTGTATACAATCTTATAAATTCAAGGGAAAAAATATCCCTGGAAGTGCCATCATAGATGATATGATGCATATCCACCACTAAGAGGTACCTGTTTTCTTGCTCTTTTATCACCCCCACCCGCAGCAGCGGTGCCTGCGATAAATCAAAGGGACGTATAAAAGAATGATGAATTATGAATGATGAATGATGATTCTCAGCTTCTGTATGTCCATAATATTCGATGGCAAAATCTATAGATTGATATGCATGGATTCTCTGTACCGGTGCGCCGTCGACCATTTCAAAGGATGTCCTGAAACTTTCATGCCTCTCGATCAACTGCCGGAAAGTATCTTCCAACCGGCTTTTATCAAATCGTCCGTCCAGTACAAAAGCATCCGGCAAATTGTAGCCCAGACTATCCGGTTCCATCTGCCGCAAAATATATAACCTCTTTTGAGAAGATGACAGGGGATAATAATCTTTTGCCTCCACTGCTTCTATGGAAGCATATTTATTTTCTTCCACTCCTTTTATATAGTGGGAGAATCCTCTTATGGTGGGGGTTTTGAATACCACAGCCAGTGGTAGCCTGGCATTCAGTTTTTCGTGGATTTTCGTTGTCATGATGGTGGCTTTTAACGAATGTCCACCACGCTGGAAGAAATTGTCATCGATACCTATGATGTTTTTATCGATACCTAAAACCTCTGCCCATATTTCTGCCAGGTTTTCTTCCCGGCTATTGCGGGGAGGTTGATACCCGGATTTAGCTGCAGCTCCCGGTTCAGGAGTTGGCAATCGTTTCCTGTCTATTTTCCCATTGGGAGTTAGGGGCATTTTATCCAATTGGACAAAATAAGAAGGTATCATATAATCCGGCAACTCCTTCTGCATATATTCCCGCAATTCAGGTACTTCAAATTCTTTTTCCTTCACTGAAGGTTCCGGCACAATATAGGCGGCCAGGTATTTATCCCTACACTTATCCTCTAACGATATCACCACTGCTTCTTTGATATCGTCACGATTTAACAACCGGTCTTCGATCTCCTCCAATTCAATACGGAATCCCCTGATCTTCACCTGGTGGTCCATACGTCCCAGGAATTCGATTTCACCGTTGACAAACCACCGGGCCAAGTCGCCGGTTTTATATAGACGAACTGAATGATGAGTGATGAATGATGAATGATGAAGGTCTGTCATTTGTAATTTGTGATTTATAAATTTTTCCACTGTGAGTTCGACATTGTTCAGGTATCCGGAAGCAACACCGTCGCCTCC
>Ga0114923_10003016_pt1 | contig 11362 bp, 13 predicted proteins | sample SumtaG_FD_89578 | JGI IMG/M metagenome (GOLD analysis project Ga0114923, IMG submission 89578) | Deep subsurface microbial communities from Indian Ocean to uncover new lineages of life (NeLLi) - Sumatra_00157 metaG | ecosystem: Environmental > Aquatic > Marine > Oceanic > Sediment | place: near...
CGTTTTACGACATGCACTCTCCTCAGATCAACAGGTTTGTTGCTGGAGGTTTTGAAGATTTCTTCCTTTGGGAAAATCTCAAAATAGTAGGAGAGACGGCTTCGTTTACACAGGGTAATTATTGGAAAGTGAGAGATAAACTTTCCAAGTTTACTTCTACTCATGATTTTCCACGTAGGAAAAGTGTCAAGGATTATTATCCAACTTTCATGAGAGACAGGGAAATGTTATTTAGTCGTTTTTCGAATATTGTCAAGCGTTCGCCTTCCATGTTGTTTGTTCGAGCCAACAAGGACAAAGAAAGCAAGGAGGCTACTATTGAGCTTAGAGATAGGTTGGCTTTGGCACGAAAAGGAAAACCGTTTGAGTTGTGGGTTTTTCAAAATGCTGATTTTATGCTTGATGATTGGCAGGTGCCAAATTTACGAACATTTCGTGATGGAAGATGGGACTTCTACCATGTTGATAGACGATGGGTTAGCGGCGGCAAAATGCAGTGGGATAGAAAAAGAAAGTTATGGATCACTTCTACGGAAGCTTACTGGAACAATATTTTTAGATCTGTAGTTATCAAACCAATGCCAAACTTGCTAGTTTAGGTCATGAGGAAAAATTTGGTAGTGGCGGTCGCTGGTGACACTTCGTTGCACCGTGAGTGGACCCGTGGAGATAGAACGTTTGATCTCCACGTGGTTTATTACGGGGATGTTGAAGGAAAGTTTGCCAAAGATGGAGAATTCTACAGTAATGGCAAAGGTACGAAGTTTAATGTTGTAGCATCTCTTGAACGGGGGTTCTACGAAGGTTATGAACACATCTTCGTGCCCGACGACGATCTCTATATGACTAGTGATCAGATTGATCATTTGTTCCAACTTGCTGACCTATACTCGCTTGAGCTTTGTCAGCCATCCTTGGTTGGTTATTACTCTCTACCCATTACCCTTCATGTTCCAGAGACAATTCTGCGCTTCACTAATTATGTAGAGATTATGAGCCCATGTTTTAGCCAGCAGGCTTTTCAGAAGTGTTTCCATACGTTTGATCACAACAAGAGTTGCTGGGGCATCGACATGTTGTGGAACCATGTGTTGGGAAATCCAGAGGACAAGATCGCTATCGTTGATGATGTGGTTGCCACTCACACACGTCCGTGTTTCAAGGGAGACAACTACACCAACAATAATGTGGAGAACCCAATCAACGATGTTCGTGCCATCGTGAAGGAGTTTAGTCTATCATGGGACAAGGTAGTGTATAAGAAGATTGAGAAAGAGTTCGACGAAAATACTCCACATACGGAGAGATTCCACCCTCCGGTCCCTCCTAATTGGCTCAGTTTTAGAACGCCTTTTGGGACTAAGCTTTTGGCGTCACGTAGTAGTGGCCATCTTCGCCTAGTGTAGAGGTGATTCTGGATGATTCTTCTAGAATAGAGAACTGCATGGGAAGATACATTTCCAGTTCTTCCTTAGAGAAGATCTTAGAGGGGTCAAGCACTTTGTTGATTGCATCCCACCATTCTTTCACCAAGATGCACATCAGTCCTCTGGAATGTTCTTTGTAGGATTGGTGGGTTGTTGCTTGGTTGGTGACTACCGTGCCGTTGCAATGGAATGCCTTGAGACGCCACAAGTCAATGTCTTCTTTTAGGTCTCTAGCGGAAGTGTTTTCTTCTCGTGGAATTTCTTGAAACAGGTCGGCATGTTTTCTGGACATGTAGGTGAGTGTCATTTCGTCCCAGACATAGTACCACTCATCATAACCAACATAGGTCTTAAGTAGTTGTCGTATTTCCTCGCAGTTGAGTGCGCCAACGGTGTAGGCTTCAAACAATTCAAAGAACTTTTTGACGATAGACGAGGATGAGTCGTAGTAGAAAATTCCGGTGTTAAAGCCGTCGCTACAGAAGCGGACAGGATCTTCGGAGAGAGGAAGTGGGGACTTTAACCAGAATACATCGGAGTCGGAATAGATTACAGTCCCGGAAGCGTGTCGGTTAAGATCAAACAATCTAGAAAGGTGTTTCCATCCAGCTTTGCTCTCGTAATGTCTGAGATGAAACGGTATGTGTTTGACTTCGAAGTTGAGTGACTGAGGATATTCTCCCCACTGTAACCAATCGGCATCACAAAGAACTTTGATGGGGATGTGGGGGTCGGCTGCTCGCAGAGTGGCGATAGACAGTATGATTGGACATCGTAGCGCCTTCCAAGGCAGGCGTCCATCTGAAGGTTCTGGGAACCAGTGATAGTAGACTGTGTTCATATCAGTGTTACCTTTCGATGTTCGGCTATATCCTTTCGGAGGAAATCGGGCAAAGGTTGTTTCCATTTCTTACAGAAGTAGAGTCCGTTATCGATGAACATCTTTTTTTGGTCGCCGTCTCCGTAAGTCATTGAGGGGTGCCAAAGGTGAAGTTCAATTTCTGGCCGGAATATAGATTGAATCCCTGCGGCTTCCACGGCGAGGGTCATGTCACAGTCTGCCCATCCGTATCCCTTGTAGGTTTCATCCATTGTGCCAACTTTGATGAAGTCTTGCCTCATGATGGCTGTGTTTCCAGACCACATGTTTCTCATCCCGAGTTGCCCTGAGTCTGTTCTGTGTTCTTCTGTGTAATCGAACTTTCCTCTAACAATCTCTTCGTCAGTTGATTCTCTGGCGAGTTTCAGCATGTTCGTGGTGGTAATTTGTTTTCCGTACCATAGTTTGTTGTAAACATCTTCGAAGTATCCGGCTGGGAGAATTCTGTCGGATTCCAGAATGAATAGTTTGTCTGCTGTGGCTCGACTCACTCCAAAATTTGTAACGTGAGGCAAGTGCATCCGGTCCAAATTGAGATTGAAGTGGTCGTATTTGCCAAAATCGTTGAAGACTGGTTCACATTCGTCCTGACAGACAAGGACCAGTTGACATTCATGGATGAAGTCGCCGTGGTTGTGGGACAGGAATCGCAGCGTTTGCTGCAAGTTGTCCAGCCTAGCGCTGTGGAACCCAATAATGAATGATGCTTTCATTCACTAATAGAGTTTTTGGGTTTCCATTGTGGATTTAGCCTCCGTGTCAATTTTCTCATTTTCCCGATCTCTTCGTTGGCCCACTGAAGGTTTTCGGGGATTGGAGCTTTTTTGAAGTGGTATGGAATTTTCAATGTATGATGAGCCAAGTAGGAAAATGACGCATGGTGCCCTGTCCATATGCTTAGTGGTTTTCTTAAATAAAACACCTTGGTCTTATCGTATTCATCGACTGTTCTGTGATCTGCATAAAGTTCTCCGGGCAAATTAAGCCGCAAGGCGTATCCGTTGCTTCCAGCTTTAACACCAAGAGTGTCTGTGGAAAAGAAGCATTCGTAATACCGTTGTCCGCCCTTGTTATATCCAAGTGGGTGCTCTGGCATTTCTATTTTTGTGTCTATTTCTGGCCCTTCCGAGTATTGGTATCTCCAGCAGTCCCATTGTACTATGTCAATGTTTTCATGTTCTTCGAATATCTTCTTGACTATTGTTGCGGTTTTTGGGTGCAACCAATCATCATCATCACACGGAATAACTACGGTGTCATTTGGTGTGTTGCCTCCTCCTTCGTGAATGTCACATCCTACTCGATCCCAATTGGCTCTGGCCATTTTCTTGATTATTGCTCGGAACTTCGTGTATGGGATTCTGCAAATTTCATCCCATAACTTGATGTTGCAAATAAAGGAATCACGTTCATCTGGGATTAGAGGACATCTGGTGCCGTTGATTCCGTGCCATTTATTGAATTGTTCCAGATATTGATCCGATGATTCGAATCGTTTCCAGTTTGCTGAGCCTCTAGGAAATATTTTGATTTTCATTTATCTCACATGAATAATTTGTTAGAGTTCTTTGATTGGTGTGTTATGTCATGTCTGACTATTAGTTTTTCTTGAACATCTATTTGTATTTGTGGGTATAGTTGCTTGTGTTTGATTCTCCATTCATGTTGATCATGAACGTGTTGCCCATCCCGTTCTTTTAGAATCTCTTGTAGTACGTGTAATATTGATTGGGTTTTCCCGAAATAAGACCCAGCACACAGGTGTGGTTTTTTGTGAGCGCTGTATATTTTTTGTTCAAACGCATCGCACTCTGGATGTTTAGGATAGTCCCATGGTGTTGGTCCAAACAGAATATCACAGCCGAACTCTAAGAACCTTTTTTCTATGTTGGGTGCTGGCAAGGCGAAACCGTCAAAACTGTCTACCAGTCCAACTAATGGAGTGGAGCATTTTTTAAGGTACTCAATCACTGGTCGTATTTTGGCCCACCACGACCAGTCTTTCCAATTTTGGGCAAGAACTACGTAGGGAAGGTGGTGTCGCCTCATCACCTTTTCTCCGAGCGATAGTTCAGCAGTGTTGTTGTAGGTGATGAAAGTGATGTTGGGTGAAAAGTGCGGTTTGATTTGTACCGTCTCTGCAAATCTACAGAAATCCTCCCATCCGGGATCGCACTTTGGGCAATGGTAGAGGCATGGTTCCATGTAATATACTATTGCCTTCTTGAACCTTTTTTGTTACAGTGTGTCTCTTATGTCATGGAGGACAATATATGAGCAGCACTACACAACAGCTAATGGACAAGGGGCTTACAGGGGATGCTCCCCAGTTCCTACGAACCAACGTCCACTACGAGACCATCATGGGCTCCAACGCCTATGGTGTGGCCGACACGTCAATCCGGGATAAACCCGCCGATTTCGATGTTTATGGGTTCTGTGTGCCTCCCAAGGACATGATCTTCAAACATCTGACGGGCTGGATTCCCGGATTTGGCCCAGCGCCAACTGGATTTGACCAGTGGCAACGGCACCACATGATGGACGAGGACGCTCTCGGCAGACAAGGCAAGGAGTGGGACTTGACGATCTTCGGCATCGTCAAGTATTTCGAGTTGCTCCGTGGAAATAATCCCAATATGATCGATAGTCTCTTTACGGCTGAAAATATGGTCGTGCATTGCACGAACGTCGGCCGGATGGTTCGAGACAATCGTAGACTCTTCTTGAGCAAACTGTGCTGGAAGAAATTCCGTGGCTATGCCCATGCGCAACTCAGGAAGATGAACGACAAGAACCCCATAGGCAAGAGAAAAGAGATCATCGAGAAGTTTGGCTACGATGTGAAGTTTGCCTATCACATCATCCGGCTCTTCGATGAGGTCGAACAGATCTTGTTGGAAAACGATCTCGACCTAATGAGAGCCAGAGAGGTCATGAAGGCTATTCGCCGAGGTGATTGGACGGCAGATGAGGTCCGTACTTGGGCCATGGAAAAAGAGGTCGTTCTCGAAAAGGCTTACACCAACTGTAAGCTCCCTGAGCGTCCTCCTGTCGAGCCCTTGCGACAATTGCTCTACAACTGCCTAGAAGAGCATTACGGCTCTCTGAAGGGCTGTGTGGAGCAAATAGGATGGGCTGAGAGTGCCCTCAAGGAGATCGACACAGTGTTCAGTAGATTTCGCACGAAACTCTATGGTGAACTTCGGTCATTTCAAACAGTGCAGGTTCACCATTGATTATCGGATCACGAAGCTGAAAATCGCTGGACGAACGGATTTGCATAAATCCTGAAAGCTGTGTTGGATCGACAACCGTTACACCGTTGATCGCTTCTCCGTTGAGATTGTACGTGAAGGTGTTGCCTTTGCGTACAATCTCTAATCGGTTCCATCCGGGCCGCTCTGGGTCGCTCGTTCGATGAATTAGGTTGCTGATGTCATTTACCACTTCCAATTTTCCGAGCGGCTTTTCTATTGTTAGGCGGTCTGAAGGATAGGTGAGATCGCCAGTATTTCTAAACACCACTGTGCCAGTGGGTCCGATTCTCATTGACAAGGCACCGGCTGTTGCTGGGAATGATGTATCAGCGCCCATTTTGCCGATCTTTCCTCCTTGGGGGAATTGATAATCAATCTGGAAAGTAAAGTCTTTGCCAAAAGATGGCTGATTGTATTGGAGGCTACAACCATCTTTGAGGCTGAGAATTCCTTTCTCGTCCAGACTCCACCTTGGGCCAACTATGTCTGGGACGTTACGCCCATCTTTGATAGTTCCCGCCGTCCACCCGTCGCAGATCGCTACAATTTTTGTAACAACTTCGAATTCTCTGTTGTACTCGACCGTGGCCTTGCTGGTTAACGGAAGTTGGTTCAGAGTAATCGTGGTGCCGTTGAGTGAAATTTCGGCTTTTGGGCTGACTACGAGTGTGGCTGTCTTTTCGCCGAGGTTGGTAGTGTAGCCGACAGTGATGGCGTTGTCGGCCACCTCCTGAACTATGACTTCGACTTCGGTGTTTTCGGCAAAGACCGTGTTAGCGACGAGCAGAAGCAGAATGGGCATTAAGCGGTTCATTGTTCGACCTTTCAAAGGGTTCGTGTGACGCCACTATTCTACGGTCCAAAGTTTGGATTGTAAAGCAAATTCCAGATCCCCCATTAGGGGGTTAGATAAATTTCACGCCGAGTGAGCGATGATATTCGTCCCATGCTGAGTGTTTTTCTTTGTAGTTGATGCCAACGAAGTGCGCTCCGCAACAAAGGGGATTTGAAAGGATCGGCCTGATTGACATCCAGTCTTCCAAAATTGTTATGGATGTTTGCGAAATCATGTAGTAGTTGGGAGACTGGAGCAGGGTGGCCGTAACGAGTCCCTGTTCGTCGAACTCTTCTATTCCTCCCAAGATGTCATCTGTGAATTCTGATGCCCTCTCTGCGAAATCAAAGTTCGGCGGCATTCCAAATAGTCCCGCATTGACTCTCATGCCCGCAGGTATTTTGTCTTGATATCTGCCATACAACTCCCATAGTCCCTGCGAAAAAAGCACGTTGTCGTCGTTTAAGAAACGATCTATTTCAGGAACGTTTTGGAAAAGGATGATGTCGTTGTCGATGATTATTTCGTGGGATTCTAGCCTCAAACGTGGTGGGCAAATCTTCCATTCAAACCGATATCCGTCTTTTGGCGAAGGTAGGATCGGTTGTTCTTGGTCAAACATTTTGATGCCGAGTGATTTCACTCGTTCTAATTGGTGATCTTTGAGTTGGTTGTAGCATATAAGAAGATCACATTCTGGATAGAACGTCTTCACGCTTTCCACTGAAAGTTCTAAGGACTTGAATCCTCTTGGCAATACGGGGCCTATTGTCCATCTCACTAATGGTTTCATCGTACTTATATACAAGTAATGAGACCGCTAATACGATGGACAGTAGGAAACATAAAATCTCGACTTGGCTGGGAAGTGTTCTCCGAGTCGGTTCGATTGATTCCAAAGGTGTATCCAGAGTTTGATTTTGTCATTTGTCACAACAACCTTTCGGTTGAAGAAGAGGAAAGGCTGAAGTGTTATGGAGTCTCTCTTTATCGTCAAAACCGAAGCGAGATCGGATTTCCCGTTTGTTGGGAAGAGGGAAGATCGGTGTTGGGGAAATCTGATGTGTTTGTGTGGAAGTTGGTCCCGCCTCGACTTAGGCCACAGTCTCATGAACTCTGGGTGGATAATGACATAATCATCAGAGATAGAATCCCAGAGATTGACGAATGGTTGACCAGTGACACGGGGCTGATAAGTCTTGGGTTCTATCCTAATTACGGCATTTTCGAAGATCGCATTCCACCAGACTTCAAGTCTTGTGCAGGGTTGTTTGGTTTGCCGCCTAATTTTGATTTTGCGGACAAGATTCTAAAATATTGTGGAGATCAGGTTTTGCAGGGGTACGATGAGCAAGGGCTAGTCACACTTATTGTTTCAGAAATGGATGGTTTTGTGGGAGTTTCAATTGATCACATGAGATCTCTTGCGCCTGAGCGAACGCTGTGGGATTATCCGTTGGGTATGCGTGATTGGCCGATAGGAATGCACTTTCATCACACCAATCATGCTAGTCGGCACAACCCTTGGTCTATTTACAAATTATTGACTTTGCCATGAGGAACGATATGAATGAAGATATGTTGGATCAGAATCTTATAGTTCACGGTATGTGGATAGGAGGAATTCTAGGAGATTTGGAGCTTCTTACGCTTAAATCTTTTCTCCATCATGGACATGAATTCCATTTGTGGATTTACGACGATGTTGGTCCTGTCCCCGAAGGTGTGGTTATTGAGGATGCTTCAGAAATCATTTCCATGAAGGATGTGTTTCGATATCCTGCTGATGCGAACATGGATTTTTATGGAGGGGCCGGAAGTTATGCTGGGTTTTCAGATATATTTCGGTACAAGCTTTTGTACGAGAAAGGTGGTTGGTGGTCCGATATGGATATCACATGTCTTAAGCCATTAAACACTTGGGAGCCGTATTGCTTTAGAAATCATTGGAAGTTGTTGGTTGTTGGTAATATCATGAAGGTTCCTCCGAAAAGCGAGTTGATGAGGATTTGTTATGAGCGGGCTGCCGAGGAAATCGATGAAAACAATAAGTGTTGGAATAAGCCTATTGAAATTCTATGTGAGACGATTGAGAAGTTGAAGTTGAACAAGTTCATCCGTTATGGGTTGGGAAATTTGGATCATCAGCAAGAGTCGGGGTTGTATTTGTATGATACGAATGATTTTCCGCAGGCTTGGTGCTTTGTTCATTGGATGAATGCCGCAAAACAAGATGGATACATTGAAGAAAGCGCATTCTGTCGTTTGCTGCAAGAATACGGTCTCCACGTAACAAAATATGAAACAACAGATAAAGATTGGAGCAGGTTCGTGTAATGTTAAAATATCCACCAGCAGTTCCAATTTGGATATTGTCTAACCCTAGAGTCGGATCTTCCTACATGTGCAGTTTGCTTAATTCAACTGGCATATGTCCTCGTTTCGATGAGTATTGTCAGCCGAGATGGTGGGATGATAAGTATTTAGTAAAACCGCCTATTCACAACAAGATTCATTTTAGTATGTTTTGGCATTTCAAGAATGTGGACTTGGAAAGTTTGTTGCCGGGCATAAAGTACGTTTTGTTGCGCAGAAATGATTTCGTGGCAACTGCGGTTTCACACTACTTGGCTAGAAAATTGCAACAGTTTTCAGTATCGTCTAATGGTTGGTTGAACACTGGTGAGGTAGAGTATGATGAAGAGGTTTTGTTGGAGCTTTATTGGACGACGAAACATTGGCACACAGCGTACAATGACTATTTGAGCACTAGGGAATATTTTGAGTTGGAATATGAAGAATTAGTTGCTGATCCCATCGGTATGACAAAACAAATTCTTGAGTTTTCTAACCACCAAGGTGATGTCAATACTGGAAATGTCATAGTTAAAATGGAGCATCCTCAAAAAGAGGAGTTTATACGGAGGCTTAGGAGCAAGGTTGGTTAATATAGCGGTTTTCACCACAGTGGCACAGCACCGAAAAGGTGCAGACATACATCTGAGGAACTTACAATGGGCCTTGCAGGGATTGGATTTTAAGATCTACCTACAAACGTTTCGAGATTATTCTTTTGACTTTGATGTGGAGTTGATAGAGGCGGAGTCAAACCCCTCGGACTTCTGTTTTTTCTGGGATAAGACCGGCAATTACATCAGAGAACATTGTCGTGAGGCGGATTTGTTTCTGTTTACAGAACAGGATATTTTTTTCACGAAACGACTAGAGGACCAAATCCGGTTGGCTCGCTCCAATCGTTCGATTCAGTTAAACATGGAGTCGGATTATCTCTCTGTGTTTGATCATGAAAGAAACAAGCTCTATCCGAGGATTTTTGAGGGAGCTACAATTATTCCTGCTGAATATATCTTTCGTGCTGTTGATGATGGCGTTGCTTTAGGGTCTCATCCTACTCAGTTGTTTGGAGGGAAGTATTATACTACGTCCAAGAATGTGAAGTTGGAGTTTCGTACAATACGAGATTACATTGAAAACAGCGATTACGTCGACACCTTGTTTGAGTTCAGTGTTTTCTGCTTTACGCATAATTTTCCTTTCTTATCTCATGCTTCAGATTTCAACTATGAAGCCAGCGACAGTTGCGTTCACTTCAGAGCGATTGAAATGATGTGTCACGATTGCCCAAGAGTTTATGACGACATAAATGAGGCATCATCTTTGGCCTCTAGTCGTCCTTCCTTCAATAGATTGCTCAACGGTTGTGCCCTGATGCTCCTTCTTTCCGGCGCTCATGAAAGGAGCCCTATCATGCAGGAGCTTCTTCTGAATGATCATCTCAATAGTCTTCTTTGGACTAGGAAGAAGATTGATGCCTTGTGTTTGTTTGCTAAAGAATGGATGACGCCAGCCGAATACAAGAACCTTCTTTGGGCCAAGCAGGTGGTTCATCAGAAGATATTGATGTAAGACCGCCAATTCAAACTAGGCCCGTGATTGACGCCTAAGAGGTGGACACCACACTTTCCTCGTTGCACAGGCTCATCATGTGGACAAACGGCAACCTCTGTGATCGGGATGATTTGCACTCTTTCATTCTGGATGATTGAGGCAATGAGGGTTTGTTCATCAAAGTGGTTTGACCACGGTTCTTTAAGCACGGCAGAGATTTTTGCTCTCAGATCAAACCCCGGAGGATATGCCATTATTCCTGTGTTGATATTGAAGTTGTCCTTGACTGGATATTTGTCACTGTAAGATCGTTTCAGAGGTTCTGTTGCGACAATGATGTCTAGAGAGTTGAGAAACCGATCTATTGCATTTGGCTTCTGATATAGGATTATGTCGTTATCCAGAAGGATTTCGTGGGTGTTTATGTCAAGTCTTGGCGGATAAAGTTTCCAAGCTGGAGCCCCGTTGTCTTCTTGAAACGATGTGTGGGAATAATCGTCTATGGATGGAGGGGGAAACGGAAGCGTGTGCGAGAATTCTTCTTGGTTGATTAGAAGATCTACGGGAGGCAATTTGTTTGGCTTTATGTTATTGTAGCAAATGGCCAATGTTACGCTGTCGCCGAAGATCTTTCTGATGCCATTCACCGACAACCTTAATGCTTCCAGCCCTTCGGTCGCACAGTCTCCAATAGTCCATCTAATGATCGGTTTCAGAGTTTGCATGTTGGGAGTTCTTTGTATATCGTGGAATTGTAAAGATCTTCTAGAAATCTGCTGATTTGGAATCGGCTCTTGTCTAATTGAGTTAGGTATGTGTGGGTTTGCACAAGCAGTTCCCTGTTGTGTAGCTTTTGACTGGCTTCTTCCAGAGATTCAAAGAAGAAAGGATAGTTTTCGCCGAGGTATTCGATGACGGCTGGAAGTTTCTTTATGAGGATGGGTGTATTCATCATCATACACTCAATAATGGTGTTGCAGGCAGAAACGTCATACAAATCAAGGAAAACAATAGAGCTACACATAAGTTCGTCGTATTGGTTGTTGGGGAC
>Ga0114923_10003017_pt1 | contig 11361 bp, 14 predicted proteins | sample SumtaG_FD_89578 | JGI IMG/M metagenome (GOLD analysis project Ga0114923, IMG submission 89578) | Deep subsurface microbial communities from Indian Ocean to uncover new lineages of life (NeLLi) - Sumatra_00157 metaG | ecosystem: Environmental > Aquatic > Marine > Oceanic > Sediment | place: near...
AGCCTAAAAAGGGTGATAAGATTTTAGATATTGGTTCTGGCTCCGGTTGGCAAACAGCAATACTGGCTGATATTGTTGGCGAACGTGGGTTTATTTATGCAATTGAGAGAATTCGAGAGTTAAAGGAGTTTGGCCAGAGAAACGTTGATAAGTATAAATTTAAAAACGTAGAGTTTATTTGTGGCGACGGTTCGGTTGGCTTACCTGATCAAGCACCTTTTGATAAAATTATCGCTGCAGCTGCCGCCGGTCAAATTCCTGAAGTATGGAAAAAACAATTAAAAGTCGGTGGACGTCTAGTCACACCAGTCAACAATAGTATCTGGCTATTGGTTAAAAAGGGCGAAAAAGAATTTGAACAAAAAGAATATCCAGGATTTAGTTTTGTGCCTTTAGTTAAAGAACATGAAAATAGTAAGTAAAATTAGATTCATTATTTTTTTCGTAATATTGATCCTGATAATATTTTCTTTATCAGCAGGCTTTTATTTTATTTATCAAGTGAAAATTCCTTTAGATCGCCAAGGAGCCGAGCAGTCTTTTATTATTGTTAAAGGGGAGGGTTCAGAGGAGATATCAACTAACTTGGAAGAAACTGGTTTGATTAGAAATAGGTTTTGGTTTGATACATATATTTATCTTAGAGGATTATCCACTCGTTTGCAGGCGGGGGAATACACCTTAAGTCCTGGTTTAAATGTTGAACAGATTGCCTATAAGTTAGCCGGCGGAAAAGCTGAATCTCAAGAAGTTACCATAACTATTCCTGAAGGATTTAATTTAAGAAAAATTGATGCCAGATTAGCTAAGCACGGTTTAATTGAAACAGGCGAGCTATTAGCTGATTCTCGTAAGCTAGAAGGGTATTTATTCCCCGATACTTATCGATTCAACAAGGACGCAACTCTTAATGAAATCATTGGTAAAATGATGGGTAATTTTAACAGAAAAGTAACTCAAGATCTAAAAGACGAAATACAGAAACAAGGTAAAACTCTGGATCAAATAATTATCATGGCTAGTTTGATAGAAAAAGAAGTGGCAACTGAGCAGGATCAAAAAATTGTCTCAGGAATTTTTTGGAATAGATTAGCGATTAATTATCCTTTGCAGTCTTGCGCCACCATAGCCTATGTTTTAGATATTGATAAGTGGATTTATTCAATTGAAGACACTAAAATTGCTTCGCCTTATAACACGTATCAAAATGCCGGCTTGCCGCCTGGCCCAATTGCCAACCCGGGTATTTCAGCTATTAGGGCAGCCGTTTATCCGGAAAGTACAGATTACCTTTTCTTTTTGTCTAAGCCAGACGGAGAAACTGTTTTCAGTAGGACACTGGAGGAACATAACGAGAATAAAGAAAGGTATTTAAGGTAATATTTGTTAAAATTAATCTATTCCTTGACACTTTATCTAAATTAGAATAAGCTTAATATAGCCATAGACAGTAGGCATTTAAGACCTATCAAGGCGAGAAGTATTTTTTGTTTTTTAGTCTATGGTTAAACCCATAGATTTTTTAATTATGATCTCTAAGGATAAAAAAATAGAAATAACTAAAGATTTATCTGAGAAATTGTCTCGCCAAAAAGCGGTTGTCTTTTTTGACTATACTGGTTTAAAAGTTAGCCAATTTCAGGAGCTGCGTAGTCAATTGCGAGAACAAGGTATAGATTGTCAGGCTGTTAAAAAAAGCTTGATTGATCTGTCACTGGAAAAAGCTAAGATTAAAGACGGTAAGATCAAAGACTTACCCGGTCAATTAGCTTTAGCTTTAGGATATGAGGATGAAGTGCTACCAGCCAAGCTCTTATATGATTTTTCAAAAAAGAACGAAGATTTAAAGATTTTAACTGGATTTGTTAATGGTCAGTATCTAGAAAACGAAGCTATTTTAAGCTTAGCCAAACTTCCTTCTAAGCAAGAATTACTAGCTAAGTTAGTTGGCAGTGTTGGTTCTCCAATATCGGGTTTGGTTAATGCACTTGAAGGTAATTTAAGGAAATTAATTTTTACGTTAAAAAACATAGAGTCAAAAGCCTAGGACTTGAAATTTAAGATTAAAAGTGTAGAATAATAAAAGGTTTCAAGTTTTAGATTTAGACTTTAAGAATTTATGTCAGAAGAAAAAACAAAAAAAGAATCTCCTGAAAAAGAGGAGAAAAAAGAAGTAAAAGTGCCAGAGAAATTTAAAGGCTTAGTTGAACAAATTGAAAAGCTAAGTGTTTTAGATTTGGCTGAATTAGTCAAAGTTCTGGAAGAAAAATTTGGCGTTAGCTCTATGCCAACAGCTGTTGCCCCAGCAGCCGGAGCCGCTTCTGCTGAAGGCGAAGCTGAAGAGAAAAGTGCTTTTGATGTAGAAATAAAAAGCGCTGGAGACCAGAAGATCGCTGTAATTAAAGCAGTTAAAGAAATTACTGGTCAGGGGTTAAAAGAAGCCAAAGATCTAGTTGATGGCGCACCTAAGGTAATTAAACAAGGCGTTAAGAAAGAAGAGGCTGAAGAGATGAAAAAGAAGCTAGAAGAAGCTGGAGCAGTTGTAGAGTTGAAATAAACTAGCGGGATTTTAAGGAGGCGATCCCTAAAAATATGGCTAAGGAAATTTTAGAACAACTTTTTGACTCGCCGATAAAAGTCAGATTGCTCAAATTCTTTTTAAGGAATCCGGAGCAATCACTTGTTTTAAAAGACATTGCCAAAAGAGTTAGGGGAAATTCAGCTGCTTGTAACAGACAGTTAAAAAAACTAGAGAGTATTAAGTTTCTTAATATTCGGGTTAAAGGCGGTAAGAAACATTATTCTGTTAATTCTGATTTTGACTTTTACGATGAACTAGGAAGCTTGATTTTAAAATCTAGTCCAGCATCAAAGGAGAAGATACTAAAGCGTTTAAGAGTGTTGGGAAGAATTAAATTAGCTATTCTTTCAGGTATTTTTGTAAATAGTGAGAATAGTAGGGTAGATCTCTTAGTAGTTGGCGATGCGATAAAGAAAAAGAAGTTATCTGAATTCTTAAGAGATCTGGAAGCAGAGGTCGGCAAAGAGATTGATTATGTCATCCTATCGACTAAAGATTTTAAATATCGTTATGATATGTTTGATAGATTCATTCGCGATGTTCTAGAAAAGCCTCATGAAAAGTTAGTTAATAAATTGAGAATTTAAGAGTTAATAATTATTTCGTGTCAGAGGAGGACGATTAGCTCAGAGGCAGAGCACTGCATTCACATTGCAGGTGTCGTAGGTTCGAATCCTACATCGTCCACAGACGATACGATAAAAGGAGGATATTTATGGGTATTACCCCTCATATGCTAGTTGGCGCCGCTATCGGTTCTCAAAGTCCTAATCTTTGGGCCGTTTTTAGTCTAGGATTTATTAGTCACTTCATGCTTGATCTTTTACCTCATTGGGATTATTTGAACGCTATTAAGATCGACAAACCGAGTCATTTGGTTAAAATATTCTTAGACGCGGTCTTAGGTAGTCTATTAGTCTTAATTCTAATTTTAATTTACCCTCAGAATATCCTAATGATAATGACAGGATTAGTGGCAGTTCTTTTACCAGATGTTTTACAGTTTCTTTATAACACTTTTCGATTCAAGATATTGCAGCCTTTTTCTTTAATTCATCATCGGATTCATTACGCTCAAAAAATTTCTTTTTGGAAAGGGGCTCCAGCAGTAATAGTAGTATCTATAGTTGCTTTGTTTGTGTTAATCTTTCTTTAGTTTAGTATATATGGGGATAATATGTGGAAAGGGGAAATATCGTTTTAGGTAGAAATGGCTTTAAAAAGCCGTTTTTTTGTTTTATAATTCTCTAAAAAACTGAATTTTTGGGTGTTTGACAGTAGTGCTCTGGTGGAATATAATGGAGGGGAAGTAAACAATTGTGGATAAATGTGGGGATAAGTAAGGACAATTGTGGAAAACTAAAATGTTTATTGGAGAATATTATCATACCATCGATAGCAAAAGGCGTTTAGCTATTCCAGCTAAGTTCCGAAAAGATCTAGGCAAAAAAGCAGTTTTGACTAGGGGATTAGATAACTGTCTTTATCTTTATCCACTCGAGGAATGGAAAAAATTAGCTGAGAAATTAGCCCAATTGCCAATTAGTCGTTCTGATAGCAGAGCATTCTCTCGTTTAATGTTGGCCGGAGCAATGGACGTTAGTTTAGATCAATTAGGTAGGATCTTAATTCCAGACTATTTAAAAGGTTATGCCTTTCTTAATAAAAAAACTGTTGCTGCAGGATTATATAATCGAATTGAAATTTGGGATGAAGCTAAATGGGATTCATATAAGAAGCAGACTACCAAGGCAGCCGAGTCAATTGCCGAGAAAATGAATGAGTTAGGGATTTAAAATGGTCCATCAACCAGTTCTCTTAAAAGAAGTTATCAAATACCTAGATCCATCTTTAGGAAAAAACTTTATTGACTGTACCGTAGGATTCGGAGGGCATAGTTTGCCTTTACTAAGACAGAATAAGCCGGAAGGAAAAGTTCTAGGAATTGAAAGAGATGAGAAATCGCTCAAAGTTTTAAAGGATATGGTATCTGATAAAAGACTAATTCTAGCCCAGGGTAATTTCACTGACTTAAAAAAAATAGCGAGTGAGAATAATTTTCATCCAGTTAACGGAATTCTGTTTGATTTAGGAATGTCTTCTTGGCAAATAGAGCAAAGCGGTCGGGGATTTTCTTTCATGCGAGAGGAACCGCTTGATATGCGTTTTGACTCAACTGGTCCGACAGCTGAGGAGATAATAAACAAATGGCCAGAACAAGAATTAGTTAAGATTTTAAAAAAATATGGCCAAGAACGATATGCTAGATTAATTGTTCAGTCAATTGTGCGAAACAGAAAAGTAAAACCAATTAAGATAACTACTCAGTTAGTAGAGATTATTAAACAGGCAGTTCCCAAAAATTATCAATACGGAAGAATCCATTTTGCAACTCGTAGTTTCCAGGCTCTTCGGATAGCAGTTAATGACGAGCTAAACAGTTTAAAAAAAGTTTTACCTGATGCCTTAGAGATTTTAGAAAATGATGGGCGATTAGTAGTCATTTCATTTCATTCTTTAGAAGATCGAATCGTTAAAAACTTCTTTCGTCAAGAATCAAGAGAAAATCATTTAACAATTTTAACTAAAAAACCAATCAGAGCTAGTGAGCAGGAACTAGGGTCAAATCCTAGAAGTAGAAGCGCCAAGCTTCGAGCAGCTAGCAAGATAATTTAAATATATGACCACCTATACTAGATCCAAAAAACTTAAAAAAGTAGATCATGCTCGAGGTATAGCTATTCTAAGTATTTTGATCGTTTTTTCAATGCTTTTCTTGGGAGTTCTTTATATAATCCAAATTAATAGTTTAGTTAGTCATAGTTATCAAATTAGACAACAAAAGGAGCATCTCAAGAATCTTCAGGCCGAAAACCAAACCTTAGAGATGGAAATTGTCCAATTGCAATCACCAGCTAATTTAGAAGGATTAGTTCAATCACTAGGAATGATTGATGTAGGACAAGTCACCTATTTAGAAGACGACAGAGTTATGGCAATGAAAGAGTAATTATGTCTAAATGGCGTATTTCCTTTTTAATCATTATCATTTTTTTTCTTGGAAGTGGGATTTTAGCCCGCTTGTTTTCTCTTCAGATTCTGCAACACAATGTCTATAGCCAATTAGCTCAAGACCAGCATCAGCTTTATCAGACGCTTTTTCCAGAAAGAGGAGAAATCTTTTTACAAGACTTATCGGTCAGCCGAAGGAGTAATACAGATCAATATTATCCTTTGGCGATAAACAAGGAGTTCCATCAGGTTTATCTTGTTCCTAAAGATATTCCGACCGAAGGCAGGCAAGAACTAGCTGAAAAGCTATCAAGCTTGCTTGATCTAGATGAAAGTTTGATTTTAGAAAGGATTAATAAATCGGACGATCCTTATGAACCTTTAAAACATAAGGTCTCTAAAGAAATAGCTGATCAAATCGAAGAACTTGAAATTAGCGGTTTAGGGATAGTGCCTGAAACCTGGCGCTATTATCCGAGCGATTCGCTAGCTTGCCATTCTCTGGGATTTGTCGGAGTAAATCAAGATGGCCGGATTGGTCAGTATGGACTAGAAGGATATTATGAAGATGAACTAAAAGGATCGGTCGGTTTTCTACAAGGCGAGAAGGATACAGCTGGTTATTGGATTCCTTCTTTAGATCGGAAATTAGAACCAGCCCAAGATGGAGCTCAGCTTGTTTTGACTCTAGATCAAAATATTCAATTCAAAGCAGAGAAAGAATTATCTCAAGCAATTGATCGATGGCAGGCAATTAGTGGAACAATTATTGTTATGGAGCCGAAAACAGGGGCTATTCTGGCAATGGCTAATTGGCCGTCTTTTAGTCCTAATGAGTATGGACAAGTAGAAGATATTGATGTATTTTTAAATCCATCGGTTCAGAAAGTCTATGAACCAGGATCAGTTTTCAAAGCTTTTACTATGGCTGCTGGATTAGACAGCGGTCACGTTACTCCGGATACTGTTTATCATGATAAGGGAAGAATCCAGATAAAGGGTAGCTATATTAGTAACGTTGATGAGAAAGCGTACGGCGATCAGACTATGATTCAAGTTTTGGAAAAATCCATTAACACCGGAGCAGTTTTTGTTCAACAAAAAGTTGGTGAGGATATTTTTCAAGACTATGTCCAAAGGTTTAACTTTGGTCAGAAAACAGGGATAGATTTAGTTGGCGAGGTTAATGGAGATATTTCCAATCTTTTTACCGGACGAGAGATTAACTTAGCAACCATTTCTTTTGGCCAGGGAATTACAGTTACTCCAATAGAATTGATTACCGCTATTTCTTCAATTGCCAATGATGGAAAGCTAATGCGTCCACACTTAGTTGAGAAGATTATTTATCCCAATGGAGAAGAAAAGAAAATAGAATCAGAGGTAGTAAGGGAAGTTATTTCTTCAGCAACTGCTAAAAGATTAACTAAGATGTTAGTTAGTGTTATAGATAATGGGTTTGGCCGTCCAGCTCAGGTAGCTGGTTACAGTATTGCCGGTAAAACTGGTACGGCTCAGGTTGCGGATTTAGAAAAAGGGGGTTATTCTGAAGAAACTATTCATAGTTTTATCGGCTATGCTCCAGCCTTTGATCCTAGATTTGTTATTTTGATTAAGCTAGATGAACCTCAGGGCATTCGTTTTGCAGCTGATTCAGTAAGTCCGATGTTTAAGAGATTAGCTGAGTATTTATTTAATTATTTAGAAATACCGCCACAATGAAGCATATCCTACAATATATTTTGAAAATTGCTGCGAAAATAGTGCTTTGGCGACAAAAACCAACTATTGTAGCGGTTACCGGCAGTGTTGGTAAAACAGGCACTAAAGAAGCAATATATCGTGTTTTAAGAAAAAGATTTCGAGTCCGTAGGAATAGGAAAAATTATAATAACGAACTTGGAGTTCCTTTAACTATTCTTGGACTAGAAACAGGCGGACGTTCAATATTTGCTTGGTTTAAGAACTTTTTAAAAATTCTCTCTCTTGTTATCCGGGGCAAGAATTATCCTGACGTCTTGGTTTTAGAGATGGGAGTTGACCGACCAGGCGATATGAAGTATTTAGTTAACTTTGTTCCGGTTACAGTTGGAGTAATTACAGCTATTGGCCAATTTCCTGCACATTTAGAATTCTTTCCAGAAAAAGGTAAATTAATTGAAGAAAAAGCCCATTTGGTAAAATCTTTAAAAAAAGACGGCTTGGCTATTCTAAATTACGATGATTTGTCGGTTCGGATTATCGGTGATGAATTACCTGATAGTCTAGAAAAGACTTATTACGGGTTCGGTAAAGGCGCTGATCTTAGAGTTTCCAACTTCGATCTTAATATCTCAAGATTGGAAAAAGGTGATTTTAGTCTAAACTTTAAATTGGATAGCCGGGGCAGTATTATTCCAGTAAGGATGGAAAAAGCTTTAGGCAAACAGCAGGCTTTTGCCGCTGCAGCTGCCGCCAGTGTCGGCTTATACTTTGGCATGAATTTAGTTGAAATCGCAGCTGGTTTAAAGAAATTCCATTCTTTACCTGGTCGGACAAAGTTGTTAAGAGGAGTTAAAGGTACTTGGATTATTGATGATACTTATAATGCTTCACCAAGCTCGACTCTTTTGGCTCTAGAGACTTTAGAACAAGTTTCTTCTAAGGTAGAAGAAAAAACGTTTAGAAAGGTGATTGTTTTAGGTGATATGTTAGAGTTAGGTAAAGATACTGAGGCAGGTCATCGTCAAGTCGGAGAGAAAGTTGCTGAAGTAGCTGATTTGCTTTTTACAGTTGGCGATCGGTCTCGCTTTATCAGCGATCAGGCTAAAAGACAAGGAATGTCTGATGATAATGTTTTTGAGTTTTCTCAAGCCGAGGAAGCAGGTCTAGCCCTTCAAAAAAAGATAAAGAATGGCGATATGGTTTTAATAAAAGGATCAAGATCAATGCATCTTGAAAAGGTCGTAAAGGAAATAATGGCTTTTCCAAGAAAAGCTGATAAATTACTAGTCAGATAACTATTAGACAAATCTATCTTTTCATGGTAGATTAAATGTAACGGCCCCATCGTCTAGTGGTTAGGACATGTGCTTCTCAAGCATAAAACCGGGGTTCGACTCCCCGTGGGGCTACCGGAAAGGGGGTGAGCAAAATGGAAGAAAAATTAATTGGTAAAGTTACTCACTATTTTACCAACATTGGCGTGGCAGTAGTTGAAATTACTGATGGTAGTTTGAAAAAGGGCGAAAAGATTAAACTCAAAGGAGCAACTAGCGACTTTGAACAGGTAGCTGATTCCATGCAAGTAGAACATGAAAGTGTTGATGTGGCTAAGAAAGGAGAGGCAGTTGGGCTCAAAGTTGAGCAGCAAGCCCGAGAAGGAGACGAAGTTTACAAAATAACAGAGTAACTTACAGATTTAAAATGAAGAACAAGAGGTCTAAATCTAGCGCCTTGGTGCTTTTATCTGGCGGCTTAGATTCTATTTTAGCAATTAAAATTTTACAAGAACAACAGGTGAATGTAACTGGCTTAACTTTTGTCAGTTATTTTTTTAATGCAAATGCAGGTAAAAAAGCGGTAGAACAGTTAGGAGTAAAGCATAAAGTAGTTGATTTTTCCGATGAACATTTAGAAATGGTAAAAGGGCCTTGTTATGGCTATGGCAAGGCAATGAATCCTTGTATTGACTGTCACCTTTTAATGATTAAAAAAGCAAAGGAGATAATGGATGAAGAAGGTTTTGATTTTGTAGCCACTGGTGAAGTCTTAGGTGAACGTCCGATGTCTCAAAACAAATCTGCTTTAGAGCTAATTGAAAAAGAATCAGGTCTTAAAGGATATTTACTTCGTCCTTTATCAGCTAAATTACTTAGTCCAACTATCGTTGAGCAAAAAGAGTTGGTTGATCGTGACAAACTTTTTGACATTTCTGGTCGAAGCAGAAAAAGGCAGATGGCTTTGGCTGAGGAATACGGGATTAAAGAATATCCTACACCGGCTGGTGGTTGTCTTTTAACCGATCTTCAATTTGGTCAGCGTTTAAGAGAGCTGTTAGATCATTGGCCAAATGCCTCAGGTAAAGATGTCGAGCTGTTAAAGCTAGGTAGGCATTTTTGGATCGAAGACGATAAAATTGTTGTTGGTCGGAATGAGCAGGAAAACAAACATATCGAGAAATTAGCTCAAAAGGGAGATGTTTTAATTAATCCGAAAGAATTTACTGGCCCGACGATTTTAATCAGGAGTAAGAACGAGGTTTCAGAAGAGTCGTTGATTAAAGCTAAAAAATTAATGATAAAATATTCTCCAAAGTTAAGAAAGAAGCTAGAGCAATAATGCCGTATTTTTCGTATTTACAAATTAATCTTGGATTAGTCACTTTATATACCTGGGGGATTTTTTTAGGATTAGCCTTTTTTGTCGGCTTTTTTTTATTCTCTAAGGTTGCAAAAAAGAACCTGGCTCAGGAAAAGATATTTTGGCTGACTATTTTTATTCTCTTGGCTGGAATTGTATCGGCCCGTTTATTTTATGTGATCCAATTCCCATATTATTTTTATCACCCGATGCAAGTTTTTGAGTTTAGTAATGGAGGTTTGACCATTTACGGCGGGTTAGTGGGTGGTTTGATAGCTGGTTTGTTTTATATTCGGAAGAATAAGCTGGATTTTTGGCCATTAGCTGATATCTTAGCTCCAATTATTGCTTTAGGAATTTTTATTGTCCGGATTGGCTGTTTTTTGATTAATGACCATCAAGGAGCGATTACTAATCTCTTTTGGGCGATTGAATGGCCTGATGGAACTTTTCGTCATCCAGTCGCTCTGTATTTATCTTTAAACGGTTTAGTTATATTCTGGATACTATTATTTTTAAAAGATAAGTTAAAAAAACCCGGCCAGTTATTTATCATATTTCTATTCTATTATTCTATTTCCCGTTTTATTTTAGATTTTTTTAGATCAAGTAATACTTTTTTATCAGATCCTCGTTATTTAAGCCTGACTATTAGTCAGTGGATAAGCATATTCATTTTACTGGCTTTAGTTATCCTTGGTAGAAAGTTATTGACAAAGAGATAAGCCTATGGTATTCTTTTTTTAGTTCTTTTTAATTTAAAATAAATATTTTTTAAGGAGTAATGACTATGGCAAGAGTTAAACAAGAACCTGCCTTATTAAGATCGCTTAGGGAGAATCCTGAAGATCTTCTGGTAACAATTCTTGGTACGCTTAAAGAAATGTGTGATGCAGCGTTTGAAGGAACGTATCAATTTATTTCTTTAAGCATTGCTACCGTAATTGAACTTTTGGAATCCGACCGGGTATCTAAAATAGCCGAACAAAAAGGACTGGATGGACTTAAGTGTAAGATTATAAGAGATTTAGAAAAAATAGAAGCTGAAGGAGCCGGGATGGATTGATGAACAATTACTTCTTGGAATAAGCTAAAATCGCCTAAATAAAAGGGCGATTTTTAATTTTTCTTTCATTTTTAAAATACTGTGATACAATACAAATATGGCTCGAGTTAGAAAAAATACTACCATAAAGCAGTATCAGGATTTTGTTGAAGAAGTCTATGGTTTGTCTAATGATCGGCATTACAGTGCTTGGGATATGCTTACTAATGTAGATCGTTTTACGATGAGGGGATTAAAAGGTATCAGAAAGCAAGATCCAGAGAAAACCAGAAAGAACTTGATAATTGCTATCAGTTGGTTTATATCCATGATGAATCAACTTCATATAGATTTAGAAGATGAGACCTGGAAAAGATTTCCT
>Ga0114923_10003018_pt1 | contig 11360 bp, 13 predicted proteins | sample SumtaG_FD_89578 | JGI IMG/M metagenome (GOLD analysis project Ga0114923, IMG submission 89578) | Deep subsurface microbial communities from Indian Ocean to uncover new lineages of life (NeLLi) - Sumatra_00157 metaG | ecosystem: Environmental > Aquatic > Marine > Oceanic > Sediment | place: near...
CATCAGCAATAAAGCAAGTAAAAAACCAACTCCGGCTGAAATTCCAAAAACCAAAGCAGCAATAAAAGAATAACTCTCCTGCACATTCAAAAAAGCAACTCCTAATATAGCACAGTTTGTTGTTATTAATGGCAGATATATTCCCAATGTCTTATACAAAACAGGATTTGCCTTTTTCAAAAACAACTCAACAAACTGCACAAGAGTTGCTATAACCAATATAAAAACAATTATCTGTAAATATTGAAGACCTAAGGGAATCAATATAAGATTATACATTATCCATGTCACAACTGAAGACAGGGTCATAACAAAAATAACAGCCAACCCCATACCCAGAGCAGGCTTTGTTCTTCTCGAAACCCCGAAGAATGGGCACAATCCTAAAAACCTTGTCAATATGAAATTATTTACAAAGATTGCGCCAATGATTATTGCTAGTAAATTTTCCATTATGCTTTCCTCCTATTACCAATATGCCTAAATAACCCCAAAAGCAAACCCATCACAAGCAAAGCTCCAGGTGCTAAAATAAATACAATTGCAGGCTCTATTGGAACAGTAAGTAAAGTAACTCCAAATACTTTTAACGAGCCTGTTCCTAATAACTCCCTTATAAAACTAATCAACAACAAAGCAAAACTAAACCCAATACCCATTCCTAAACCATCTAAAACAGACCTGAATAAATTATTCTTTGAAGCAAACGCTTCAGCCCTTCCCAAGATAATACAATTAACAACAATTAAAGGGACATAAATCCCAAGAGCCTTATTCAGAGCTGGCAAATAAGCCTGCATAAACAAGCTTACAATCGTAACAAACGAAGCAATAACTACAATAAAAATTGGAATTCTTATTTTGTCAGGAACTTTCTCTCTTATCAAAGATATAATTACATTTGAACACACCAGAACAAAAATTGTTGCTCCCCCCATTCCAATAGCATTATCCAGTGAAGTAGATACTGCCAGGAAAGGACACAACCCTAAAACTAAACAAAACACAGGATTTTTCTTAAATATGCCTTTTGCTAATTCCCAAAAATTATTCTGTTGCATTTTCTTCTGTTATATTAATTTCTGTATAGTTTGCCTCTGGAGTAGCACCTGTTATCCCATCACAAGCGCACTCCTCTATCATCTTCTTTACACCATCTGTTATTGCTCTTGACGAAATAGTAGCTCCTGTTACCCCATCAATCTCTCCATTATCTTTTTTTATCTTCATTTCCTCTTTCGTTTTCCCAATAAACTGCTCTAAAAAAGATTCTTTTTCAATATTCGCTCCTAACCCAGGTGTTTCCTGCTGGCTTACAATATCAATCCCTGTAATCTTATTCCCTAAATCAATCCCGGCTAAAGCATTGATTATGGATGAGTAACCAGCTACTTCAACTTTTAATACCCTGCCTATCAATTTTCCATCTTTATCATAAGCATCATAATACCCATTCTTTTCAGAAAATGAATCAGCAGTTATTACCCTATTTAATGATTCTTTAATTGCCAGCTCTTTCTGCATCTCTATCTGCGGAGCAGTATAATGGTTTGTTAAAGCCAAAGCTAACGAAGCTATCAAAGTTATGCTCATTAAAGTTATTCCTAATTTAATCGCTTCATTCATTTTCTTCTTCCTTTGGCTTAATAATCTCCTCTTCTCTAATAGGCTCTTCTTTTTCTTCATATACTTCTAACTTTTCTTTAGTTTGAGCTTTGCTCAAACTATTGGGTACAATATGTCCTTTTTTATCTATTAAATCTATTTCGGGTTCTTTCTTTTCTTCCTTTTTCTCTTCGGCTGGTTTTTCTTTTTTCTCTTTCTCAGGCTTCCTATAACCAAACGGCTTTATTTTTGTATACCTCTCAATCAAAGGAACAGCAGCATTCATCAATAGTATTGAAAACATAACACCTTCTGGATAGCCAGAAAACAACCTTAGTATTATTGTCAAAAACCCACACCCAAATCCAAATATCAGTCTACCATTTTGAGTAATAGGTGAAGTAACATAATCAGTTGCCATAAAGAAAGCGCCAATCAACAATCCACCAGCCAAAACATGAAATATAGGGTCCTGCCTGAATATCAAAGCAAAAACAAACACCGTACCAACATAAGTAGCAGGAATCCTCCAGTCAATTACCTTTTTATAAAACAAAAACCCAGCTCCTAATAATAAAGCAATAGCAGACGTCTCTCCAATACAACCACCTATGCTCCCAAAAAACAATGCATTATAGCCAGCCTTAACACCCTCTAATTTCAACATCCCTAAAGGAGTTGCGCCAGTTGTCCCATCAACCAACAACCATTTTGTCATCAAAGCAGGCCATGAAACAACTAAAAAAGCCCTCCCTACTAAAGCAGGATTAAAGATATTATGCCCCAAGCCACCAAAAACCATCTTTCCAATAGCTATTGCAAATATAGCGCCTAAAACAGGAATCCACCAAGGCACCAAAGGTGACAACACTAAAGCCAATAACAAACCAGTTAAAACAGCAGAACCATCTTTTATAGTAATCTGCTCTCCAGTAAATCTCTGAATTATCAATTCCGTAACAACAGCAGAAGATACAGAAAGGAGAATTACCAAAAGAGCATCCATCCCAAAGAAATACACACCAACACCTACAGCAGGCAATAAAGCTAAGATAACATACCATATTATCTTATTTACATTATCCTTATCCTTAATATGGGGATTAATTGAAACTGTTAGCTTCATTTCTTCTTCCTCTTCATCAACTCTTCCTTAGCATACTTTATCCAGTGAACCAAAGGAATCTTACTTGGACAAACATAACTACAACACCCGCACTCATAACAATCTGATGCAAAATACTCTTCACATTTATCAAACTCATCTTTTTGTGCATATTGAAAAATTATTGTTGGCATTAAATTCATAGGACATTTATCAACACACCTTGCACATCTTATACAATCTCTCTCCTCTTCTTTAATCACTTCTTCTTTCTGAACTAACACACCAGAAGAACCCTTGATTATAGGAATATCATCACTATACTGCGCAATGCCCGTCATTGGACCACCAGAAATTATTTTTCCAATAGAGCCTTCATAACCCCCGCAATATTCAATAAGATCCTTAACTAGTGTTCCTATCTTAACCAATAAATTTTTTGGCTCTTTAACTGCTCCTGTAATTGTAACAACCCTTTCAATTAATGGCTTCCCTTCATAAACAGCATCATAGATTGCTTTTGCTGTTTGAACATTCTGAACAACTACCCCTGTATCCCTGGGTAATCCCCCATTATTTGGCACCTCCCTCTTTATTATAGAATAAATCAAATTCTTTTCCTCTCCCTGGGGATATATTGTTTCCAGCCTTATTACCTTTATCTTATCCTGAAGCCCCATACCTAATAATTTCTCCTCAAACAATGCAATAGCATTTTCTTTATTATCCTCAATACCAATATAGTAGTTTTCAGCCTCTAAAATCTTAATTATTATCTGCATTCCTTTTATTATCCTCTCTGTTTGCTCTAACATTATTCTGTGATCACATGTTAAATAAGGCTCACACTCTGCACCATTAAGAATCACAGTATCAATCTTTTTCTCAGGAGGAGGCGATAATTTTACATGCGTAGGAAAAGCAGCTCCTCCTAACCCTACAACACCTGCTTCTTTTATTATTCCCTTCAACTCATCTTTTGTTAACTTATCTACATTCTCTCTTCTCTTTACAGATTCATCCCATTCTATCTTTATCCCAGAGGGATACTTAGAATCTTTGATTCTATTTACTTCTGATTCTATAACAATAGCTTTGCACTCTCCTAAAACAGGATGCTTTGCTTTTGCTATTCCCAAAACCTTTCCTGAAATAGAAGCATGTATGCAAGCAGAAACAAATTCCTTTGATTCTGCAATTTTCTGCCCAACCTTAACTATATCCTCAGAATTAACCAATGGTTCACAAATAGCTCCTGTATGCTGCTGTAATGGCAATATAACTCTTTTTGGTAATGGAGCTACCTTTATCATATCTTTCCTTGTTATCTTATCATACCTAGGATGAATCCCCCCTATGAATGATTTCATAAGATTAGTTTCTTAATAGATATATATAAAACTTTTGGGAAGCAAGGCTTCCCAAACGTGTCGGAAATGCCTTAGGCATTTCTGAGCAACTTAGAAATCTTTGATTTCCAAGTGTTTAGAAATTCTTTGAATTTCTAAAACTTTTTATATTAGCCCGTTTTCTTTTTTCATATGAAAAAATTCATTATACTAATATTGTTACTATTATTAGTTACAAGCTGCACGTCTCTAAAAAAAACAGAACAAACAAAAGAATTAATGGGAACAATAGTAACAATAACTATCTACCATGAAGATAAAGAAAAAGCAGAACAAGCCATTGAAGCAGCATTCAAAGAAATCCAAAGAATTGAAAACATACTGAGCAACTACATAAACACTTCTGAAGTCTCTATATTAAACAAAAACAAAAAAATAGACAAAGCAAGCAACGAACTAATTTACATCCTGGGCAAATCATTAAGATATGGTGATTTATCAAGAGGAGCTTTTGACATAACTGTTCAGCCAATCTTAGATTTATACACCCATTCATTCCAGGAACTTAAAAGACCTCCAACAGAAGGAGAAGTTAAAGAAACACTAAAACTAGTTGGCTATGAAAAAATATTCATAAAAAACAGACATGTTGAATTTAAAGCCAATATGAAAATCACATTAGGGGGAATTGCAAAAGGCTACATCATAGATAAAGCAATTGAAACACTAGAAAAACAAAAAATAAAACATGCTTTAATAAATGCCGGCGGAGATATGCGGGCTATCGGCAACAAAGGAGACAAAGACTGGAGTATAGTTTTGCAAAACCCAAGAAAAAAATACCAACATATTGCAGTAATCCCATTAAACAACAAAGCAGTCGCCACATCAGGAGATTATGAAAGATTTTTCGATGAAAATAAAAAATTCCACCATATTGTCGACCCAAGAACTGGTTACAGTGCAACAGAACTAATCTCAGTCACAATAATTGCAAATAAAGCAATAGATGCAGACGCATTAGCTACCTCTGTATTTGTCTTAGGAAAAGAAAAAGGTTTAGAGTTAATTGAAAGTTTAGATAATATTGAAGGGTTGATTATAACGAGTGAGAAAGAAATTGTTAAGAGTGATGGTTTTATGGATTAGAACCATTAAAGTTTGCTCCTATACGCTTAAGCAATTCTGTAATTATATCTCCAGCCTTATTTTGGGGTGTTAAAGTATTTATTACAAGGGCGTCATAGCCAGGCACTCTTGCTGAAGATTTGAAAGCATAAGGTATGCCTCTCTCTCGTGCAACTTTTATTCTTCGGGTTAATATAAGCAATTGTACATTACCATACTTCCTATCGTCATGTCCCATCATATCTTGCTTTCTCGCTTCAACATAACCATCTAGTCTTTTTAATATATCATTAAGTTTCATAGATCCGCCATTGAGATGTTGTTCCTCTGCAACATTCTGTGGCACTAATATTGCCATTTCCAAATTGTTCTTGTCATAAAGTTGTAGTGTTTGTCCACTTGCATCCTTTGGTAATATTGAGTCAAGTGGTATCTCAGCTGGAAATGTCAATGAAATTGCATTTTCAGGGAAATTACGGCTAGGGTCAGGTAATATCAAACCAATCCTTAAATAATCTGCTAATCCAGGGATATTACTAGCTAGAAGAATTCTTTCATTGTGAGGCTTGAAATTTGTACCTTCCGGAAAATATCTTGCTGCATATTGAGCATATAACTGAGAAGGTAAATCTCCTGGTTCTGAAATATTGGGTCTATCTATTAGTTGTGCCATCTTTAATCTATAGGAGGTTTTATACTTTTAAATAACTTCCCCCCCTTTTCCTGAACAAAAAACCAAAAAAAACAATAAAATTTATATATTAGTTCATTTTATACAATATTATGGTTAAAAAAATGAACAAAAAAATCGATGAAATTGACAAGAAAATAGTAAACACTCTTCTCTTTAATGCAGATACTACAAATAGAGAGCTTGCTTCAAAATTCAAAATAGCATTAGGAACAGTGAATAACAGATTAAAAAAATTAAGAAAATTAGGAGTTATAAAGAAAAAGACAATAGTTGTTAATTATGAAAAGCTTGGCTATGCAATACAGGTTCTTATTGGTGTGAGAATAAAAAAAGGAGGGTTTTATGAAATAGCCAATAAATTAATTTCACACCCTAATGTTTTTACTATTATGGATATGACAGGCATCTATGATGCTGAAATCTTGGCAAGGTTTAACACAACAAGGCAGTTAGATAATTTTATTAAAAAGCTGCAGAAAGATGAAGATGTTGTGTATACAAGAACAAAATTAATTCTTAATATCTACAGGGAAAAGGAGATAAAATAAATCAAGTTGATTCAAAATACTTCTCCAACTCCCATTTAGTAACCTGCAGTCTATACTCATCATACTCTGCTTTCTTAGCTGCCAAATAAATTGGATATGTATGGTTTCCTAAAGCTTCCTGTATTACTGAATCTTTCTTTAACTCCTCCATAGCTTCTCCTAAAGAAGCAGGCAATGTATCTATTTTTCTTTTCTCTAATTTTGCCTCATCAAATTCATAAACATCCTCTTCAACAGGCTCTTGCAGCATTATTTTTTTCTTAATCCCCTCTAACCCTGCTTTAAGCATAACCGCAAAAGCCAAATAAGGATTACAGCTGGGATCAGGACATCTTATTTCAGCTCTTGTTGCCTGCTCTCTTCCAGGACTATACCTGGGAATTCTTATCAAAGCAGATCTATTAATATGTGCCCAGCAAATATAAACAGGAGCTTCATATCCTGGAACTAATCTTTTATAAGAATTTACTTTTGGAGCAACTATAGCAGACATTGCCTTAACATGAGCTAACTGCCCAGCTACAAAACTTTTAGCTACGTTACTTAATTTATATTTATCATCTGCATCAAAAAAAGCATTTTTTCCATCTTTAAACAAACTCTGATGCACATGCATTCCAGAACCAGCCTGACCAAATAAAGGCTTAGGCATAAACGTAGCATACAACCCGTGCTTCTGTGCAATTGACTTTACAACATGCTTAAATGTAATTGCCTTATCTGCTGTCTCTAAAGCAGCACCATACTTAAAATTGATTTCGTGCTGTCCAGGTGCAACCTCATGATGCGACATCTCAACCTCTATACCAACTGACTCGAGTGCTTTAATAATATCATTTCTTACATCTGCTGCTAAATCCTTTGGAGAAAAATCAAAATATCCTGCCTTGTCATGCGCAGTTGGAACCAGCTCTCCATCCTCTCTTGGCTTAAACAAAAAGAACTCCAGCTCAGGACCAACATTATACTCATACCCCAGCTCAGAAGCTTCTTTCATAACTTTCTTCAATATATACCTTGGATCACCCTCAAATGGCTTACCATCTGGTGTATAAACATCACATATAAATCTTGCAGTAGCCCCTTCCCCCATTTCCCATGGCAATACAACATATGTAGATACATCGGGCTTAAGGTACATATCTGATTCAGCTATTCTTGTAAATCCTTCTATAGAACTTCCATCAAACCATATGCCTTTTTCCAGGCTTTCAGATAATCTCTCTACAGGTATAGTCACAGACTTAATCACTCCATGGATATCTGTAAATTGCAATTGTACAAATTTAACTCCATCTTGTTTTGCCTTTTCTAAAATTTCCTTAACCTTCTCTTCTTCTGCCATAATATCACCTTAATCCACGAAAAATTAGCACATTTATATACTTTTCTCACAATTAACTAAACAAAAACACTAAAAAAACAGAAAGATTTAAATATATGTTTAATTTATAACATAAAAACAAACAAAAAACAAACATTTGTAAAGCTGAAAATGGAACTAGATAACGTTGATAAAGAAATAATAAACACCTTAATTACAGACTCTACCTTATCATACAGAGAAATAGCAAAAAAAGTAAAAGTCTCAGTAGCTACTGTAATGAACAGAGTAAATAAATTAAAAAAAGAAGGAATAATAAAAAGATACACAACAATAATCGATTATGAAAAAATAGGCTTTGATGTAGAAGTCTTAGTTGAAATCAGAATTTCAAAAGGAAAACTTTTCCAGGTTGAAAAAGAAATTGCAACCCATAAAAATGTTTTTGCTGTTTATGATTTAACAGGAGACTTTGATGCTGCTATTCTAGCAAGATTCAAAAACAGAAGGCAGATGGATAATTTCCTTAAAAAAATACAAACCTATGATTTTGTAGAAAGAACAAATACTAGGTTAATATTAAATACAATAAAAGAAAAACAAATTTGTGTATAAAGGAGGTACAAAAAATGGTAAATGTAAAAGAAACTGCAAAAGCGCATATTGGAAAAATTTCTTCAAAAGGAAAAGAAATTGCAAAAAAACAGATTAGTGGCGTTAAGTCAACAAGTTTGAAATTAAAAAGCGAGGTTAAAAGGAATGTCCTAAAAGCAACTTTGGCTGCTTTTGCATTTGTTATCGCTTTAGTCTGGAGAGATGCAATAAGAGCAGGCGTTGATGAAATTATGAATAGGGTTGGTATAGAAGGCACAGGCTACGCCTATCAGATAACAATGGCTGTTATAGTAACAGTAATATGTGTTGTTGGAATAATGGCTGCTTCAAGAATCAAAGGAAAAGAGGATGTTAAGAAATGAGGAAAATAGCTTTATTTTTAATTTTATTGATTTTTATTATTGGTTGTGTTCAACAAGAAGAAATACAAACAATTGCTGAACCTGAGCAAATTGAAGAAAAAGATGCTCTTGAACAAATGCCTGAATCTGTTTTACAGGAATTATGTCAAAAAGAGTCCTGGCCCTCAGACTGCAGCATGATTCCTGACACAAAAGGCAGAGAATTATGTGAAAAATGCAAAGAATTAGGGGTAGGAGAAAAGAAAATAGGAACGATCAAACCAACTGACATAACTCAGCTCACTTTTTTAGATGATCTTGTTGGTGATCCTGATTGGAGCCCTGATGGAAGCAAATTAGTTTTTTTGGGTTTGGAGAAAAATTTGATGAAAGGTGGGCTGTATATAATGAATAATGATGGAACTGGACTTACTAAAATTGCTGGTCAATGGGGACGTGATAATCTTTTCAACCCTTCCTGGAATCCAGTTAATAATAAAATCATCTCCCATGGATCAGGGGGTGGTCAGGGACCTGGAGGTAAGGGATTGTTTTTAGTTGACCTGGATGGAGATCAAACAAAAAGAGTCCAGCTAACTCCGCAGATAGTGGAGCATGTAAGTTGGAACCATGATGGAAAAAAGATTGCTTATAATGTTTATGAAGAATATGATTCTTCTTCAAATAACTATAAGTCTTCTTCAATTTGGCTGATGAATGCTGATGGAACTGGAAAAATCCAGCTAACTGCTAATGAAGATGGCTTTTGCACTGGCCCATCCTTCAGCTATGATGGCTCAAAAATTGTTTATCTCAAGGGATTTACTACCACCATGCCTGGAGAAAAACCTGAGAAAGCAATAAATGAGATTTGGATTATGAATAATGACGGTACAAACAAGCATAGGATTTATGCGCCAGGGGATGGTATGCAATTGATTCGTGAACGTGCTTGGAATAAAGATAATAAAATTATATTCACAAGACATCTGCGTCAAAGAGCCCCACAAATTTGGATTATTAATTCTGATGGCACTAATCTTAAACTCATCTTTGATCCTGAGGAAGAAGGCATTCCCACCGCTATTTATGATGACCCTGTTTGGGATAATACTGGTACTAAAATAGCAGTTACCAAGGTAATATTAAGTGACGAGAGTTGGCAAATAGCTACATTTTCATGGAAAGAATGAAATCAAAATATTTAATTTACGTAATTTTAAAATTGTTTAAATAGGAGTAGTGTTTTTAATGATAAAAAGAGGTATAAAAAATGACCAAATGCCCGCAATGCGGAAGAACATTAAGAGAGCATGAAAGATACTGTGATTTCTGCGAACAGGATATAACAAAAGCAGTAGAGGAAGCAGAAGCACCTAAAGTTAAAACTGACTTTAAGGAACTATGGAATAAACTAAAGAACCTATTTAAGAAGAAAAATGATTGATGATTTACTTAATTTATTCCTAAACTCTAACTATTTTATATTGCTCTATATCTCCGTAATAATCGCTTTCATACTCCTCTTATCAAAACTATTCAGAAAAACAGAGCTCAAAAACAACACACTAAAAATAATCTATTTCATCATATTCCTGCCAGTAGCAGCCATCCCATTTATCAAGTGCTACTTTAATGTACCTTTCATATTCTGCAAAGCATGCCCAAGAAAATGCGTCTTTGGCGAAGTAAGGCCATTCATAATCCCTTCTTTTTTATTATTAAACTTAGACAAAAGATTCTGGTGCTATAAACTATGTCCATGTGGAACTCTCCAAGATTACCAAAAAAAACTCTGTAAAAAAAGAATCAAATTGCCAAGCTCATTTACTTATCTCAGATATATCATCCTATTATTTACAGTCATCATGGTCATATTATTAATCTTCAACGAAAACCTAAAAAATCTCTTCTTTGTCGGAACCTACAAAATAATCATCCCAACCTTAATCATAGCTGCTGTAATATTCTTCCTATGCTTCTTCATCCCAAGGTTCTGGTGCAATTATATTTGCCCTGTTGGCTCTTTTGGTGACTTAATCTTAAAGATAGAAAACAAAATTAAAGGCAAAATTTAAATAAAACCAAAATAATATTCTTTCTATAATGGGGGAAGAAGATAAAAAAGAGAATAGTGAAAAAGGTAAAAAGACTAAAACACCGATAGAGAAATTTCTAAACAAAAAAATATCCAGAAGAGAATTTCTTAAATACAGCATTATAGGAATTGGCGGCTTAGCAACAGCTGCTTATGGTTATAAATATCTGTTTGGAAGAAGCTCTGGCTCTTTGCCAAATATATTCCAATCTTCTGCCCCTGAAAACTTATGGAAATGGTCAAAAGAAGCAATGTACTATAAGCAGATAGACAACAACGTTCAATGCCTCTTATGCCCTCATGAATGCTCCCTAGCTCCGGATGACAGGGGAATATGCAGAGCGAGAGTAAACCAAGATGGTAAATTATACAGCTTAGTTTATGGCAATCCATGCTCTGTGCATGTTGACCCTATTGAAAAAAAGCCATTATTCCATTTTCTACCATCTACCCAAATCTTCTCAATTGCAACTGCTGGTTGTAATTTAAGATGCCTAAATTGCCAGAATTGGACTATAAGTCAATTCCAGCCCGAAGAAACAACAAACTATGA
>Ga0114923_10003019_pt1 | contig 11356 bp, 14 predicted proteins | sample SumtaG_FD_89578 | JGI IMG/M metagenome (GOLD analysis project Ga0114923, IMG submission 89578) | Deep subsurface microbial communities from Indian Ocean to uncover new lineages of life (NeLLi) - Sumatra_00157 metaG | ecosystem: Environmental > Aquatic > Marine > Oceanic > Sediment | place: near...
CATAGGAATTTTCATTTTTTGAGTGTGAACAAATGGTTAGAATGTATTACAACAGAGCCTCCGCATATAGGCTGGCCGCGCCGCGGCCTTAAGGATCAAAACGATGAGAAACAGTATGATTAGATTTTTGGTATTCCTGTTTTGTTTTTTTATTGTGAGTGTGCATTTTTCTTTCGCGGAAAAGCAGGCTTCGGACCAGTCAAAGCCGGTAAAAGGTCCTGCAAATAAGATGGCGAAAGATATCCAGGTTCCTCCGCCGCCCTTTAGCGAAGATATTTTTCCCTGTTCCGAGTGTCATGGGGATATGGAACCCAACCTGCAGCGGAGGGTTCTCGAGGATGCTCATGACGATATTGTGTTGAAGCATGATGAACAGAATAGATGGTGCCTGGATTGTCACGATGCCAAGAACCGTGATATGCTGCACTTAGCCAGTGGAAAATTAATCGATTTCAAGGAATCTTACAAACTTTGCGGTCAATGCCACGGCCCAAAGCTGAGGGATTGGAAGAATGGTGTTCACGGCAGGCGCACAGGGTCCTGGAACGGTCAGAAGAAATATCTCTTGTGTGCTCACTGTCACAATCCTCATTCACCGAGATTTAAAATGATGAAACCGATGCCGCCGCCGGACAAAGAGAGGAGGCGAAAATGAGTCGAGAGAAAGAGAAAAAAGTCAGCCGGAGAACCTTCTTAAAACGGGCAGCCCTTACATCGACCCTGGCTGTTCTGGCAGGATGCGGCTCAAAAGAAGCCCTGGAAGAATTTTTACAGGGAAATTTCAAAACCTTATCCAAAGCTGATGTTGAAGAAGTTATTCGCCGTCTCGAAGCGAAGTATACAAAAAAATATGGGAAACCCTTTAAGGTATCCGCGCAAGAGCCGATTGCCGGAACGGAATTCGGTTATGCCCTCGATCTTTCCAGGTGCATCGGCTGCCGCAGGTGTGTCTATGCGTGCGTCGATGAGAACAACCCGTCACAGACCCCCCAGGTTCACTGGATCCAGGTGCTGGAAATGGAAAAAGAAAAAGGCATCGATTTTATGCATTCCAATATTCACTACAACCATGACAAAGTTCCGGCAGAGGGCCATTTTTACCTGCCGGTATCCTGTCAACAGTGCAAGAATCCCCCCTGTGTTAGGAGTTGTCCTGTTAATGCCACCTGGCAGGAAAAAGACGGCATCGTGGTGGTGGATTACAACTGGTGCATCGGCTGCCGCTGCTGTATGGCATCCTGTCCCTATGGGGCACGGCATTTCAACTGGACAGGCCCGGAAATACCTGCCGAAAAGATTAATCCCGTTACCCATTACCTGGGCAACCGGCCAAGATATAAAGGGGTTGTAGAAAAATGTACCTTTTGTATCCAGCGGGTAAGAGAAGGACTCTATCCGAAATGTGTGGAGGTATGCCCGGTGGGCGCAAGGAAATTCGGGAATCTCCTGGACCCTGACAGTGAGATCAGGTATATCCTTAAAAATAAAAGAGTTCTTATTCTTAAGGAAGAGTTGAATACGCGGCCGAAATTCTTTTATTTCTTCGGAACTTAACGGGACTTGACGCAAAGAGCTAAGAGCTGTGAGCTAAAATAAATGTGTTTATGAGGTGAAATATTGAACTTTATTCGATTTATCAAAGAGAGTGCAAAAATTGTTGTTCGGGGAAATAAGTGGTATTATGCCTGGATATTATCCCTCCTGGTCCTGATTATCTGGGGGGGATTGGCATACCTGGACCAACTGAGAGAGGGTCTAATCGTAACCAATATGAGTGATTCCATATCCTGGGCATTTTATATCGGCAACCTTACCTTCCTGGTGGGGGTAGCCGCGGCAGCCATTTTGCTAGTTATCCCGGCATACGTATACAACTGGAAACCGCTAAAAGAGGTGGTGATTTTCGGGGAACTCCTGGCCATCAGTTCGATTATCATGTGCCTGTTATTTGTCATCGTGGATATCGGCAATCCCCTGCGGTTGTGGCACATGATTCCCTTTATCGGCAGGTTAAATCTCCCGGATTCCTTGCTGGCCTGGGATTCGGTTGTTTTAAGCCTCTATTTTGTGTTAAATATTGTTATTGTCACCTACCTTCTCTATACACATTTCAAAAAAAAGGAATACAAAAAGTCGATCTTTTTACCCCTGGTTCTTTTTTCCATCCCCCTGGCAATCAGTATCCATACGGTAACGGCATTTCTTTATAACGGGTTGGGATCAAGGCCTTACTGGAACAGTGCCCTTTTAGCACCCAAGTTTCTTGCCTCTGCCTTCTGTTCCGGTCCGGCAGTGCTGCTTATCCTGTTCCAGGTTCTAAATAAGACGACTAAATTTAAGATTAAGAAAGAAGCCATATGGAAGATCGCGGAACTTATGGCTTATGCCATGTTTATCAATTTATTCTTTTTCTTCAGTGAAATTTTTAAAGAGGTTTATTCCGACACGGAACATTTGGTTCATTTAAAATATCTTTTTGTAGGCATTGGAGAAAATAAGGATATTGTTTTATATGCTTGGGCCTCTGTAATAATGAGTGTTATTGCCTTCTTGCTGTTCCTTATTCCCAAAACCAGGAAGAATATTATTACCTTGAATATAGGGGCAATATTAATCTACTTCGGTGTTTATATTGAAAAAGGGATCGCCCTGCTCACTCCCGGTTTTACCCCGGATGTTTTGGGGCAGATTCATACCTATCGACCGTCCTTTACGGAAATCCGAATTTCTATGGCCATTTTTGCTATTGGATTCTTATTTTTTACCCTGCTGACAAAGATTGCCATAGCGATCATGTTTGAAGGATTTAATATAGATCGTTTAAAGAAAAGACCGGGATCACAGTTGTAAGGTGATACCGTTTTTTACCTGGATGTCGTATTTTTTGATGGTTACGGGCGGGTTATTATCGAACCGGTAATTCACTGCAGCAATATAGCTCAGAGCTTTTGCCAATTTTACCTCGAAAAAGAGATCGGAATATATTTTTGTTGATTTTAAACGGCCCGTATTAAATTGCATATAGGTTAAATTACCGGCCTTTAACAGTTTGTTTATCACATAGTCGATAGATATATAATTTGTCGATTTAAACAAAGATGTATCATCTTTCCTGGCGGTTTCCCCGGTTTGATTAAATTTCTCCGTTTCCCACATAAACCCGATGCCGGCATTAACGGCTAACCCGGCGTCTCCTTTTTCATATTTATAGACCAGGGTGCGAAGGCCTGCGCCGATAAGGCTTCTTCTTTTTAGCAAAATAAATTTATTAAATTCCTCCTGGGCGAATAACTCCAGCATAAGCCGTTTTGAAAATCTGCGGATTCCCCGTAAATGTACGAATCCCTTATTCACATAGGAATCCTTTTGTTTTTCTCCATAGGTAATGTTGCCCACCAGGAAGATATAGTTTTTACCCCTGGAATAACTGACATTCAGATCGGTATCCACCCTGAATAGGTCGGTGTTGCCTTTGTGCAATGCAAGGGCGAATCCCCATTTGAACTGGAAGGCGTCTTCACCGTTATCTTGCCTGAATTTTTCCGTGTTGATCTGGCCGTTTAACATGATTCCTGTCAGCAGCAGCAGGAAGATGATTGTCATACTGTATACGTTTTTCATATCGAACCTCTTGTAATTTTTTCGATATATTATCTTATAATTCCTGCCTTTTTTCAACCCCACGGCGTGGCAGGGATGCGTCAAAGTCGCCCAAAATGTAAGATTTTCGGGCAGGCACGGAGACCTGCCCCTACGGAAGCCTGTAGGGGCGGCCCTCTGTGGTCGCCCATATCTAGAAAATTCGACTTTGACGTAGCCCTGCACTGCGTGGGGGGACGAAATCACAAAGATTATCCCGATGATGAAAACGATTACCTGGATTTAAGAAATGATCGTCTATATTGTTAAAAAGACTGTTTGGATTTTATTAAGGACTGTCTGGAATGTGGAAGTGATTGCCTGGAATGTGTCGGTTATTACCTGGATTTAATAAAAGATTGTCTGGGATGTGGAAATGACTACCTGGATTATGAAAATGATTGTTTGGAATGTATCTGGGATTGTTTGGATTTGAGAGGTGACGGTCTGGGTTGTGAGAATGATTGCCTGGAATGTGCCTGTGATTGTCTGGGAAGTGGAGATGACTGTCTGGAATGTGGAAATGATTGTTTGGGATGCGTCCGGGATTGTTTGGGTTTGAAAAGTGATGGCCTGGGTTTCGGGAATGACTGTCTGGAATGTGCCTGTGATTACCTGGATTTAATAGAAGATTGTTTGGAATGTGGAAATGACTGTCTGTATTATGAGGGTGATTGTTGGGGGGGTACCCGGGATTGTTTGGGTTTGATAAGTGACGGCCTGGATTTTAGAGATGACTATCTGGATTGTGAAAATGATTGTCTGGAAAGTAGAAATGATTGTCCGGGTTAAAAAAGCGATTGTCCGGATTCTCCGGGTGATTACCGGGAATCCTTCGATGATCATCCGGGTGATAGTTTCGATCAGGTGGAAGTATTTATTGTCAATGAGGGCATATTTTTTTTTGCTGCATAGATGAACTACTTTTAATGATTTTCGTATAATAAGAATTAGATCATTGCCATGAATTTGCACAGCAAGAAGTAAGGCGTTTAAAGGAGTAAAAACATGTTTGTTAGAGACGGTAAATTAATAAAGGAAGTTGGTGCAAGGTTGGAGCAGGTGAGGAAACGGGCCGGCATTTCCAGGGAAGAAATGTCATTGCGTATGGAGAAAACGGGGTCAGGCTAGAAAAGTCTATAATTTAAGCCAAAGGAAAATACCAGGAAATTTTATTGTTGTTTTAACTACAGGTAAGTGCTAATTGCCCAAAATTCCTGGAATACTCCAATCCAACAATGAAATTAATAGAAAACAAAGAAACCTTTGACCTTGATCATTGGCTAACAGTAAGTGTTTGATATGAAGACACAACAGCATTCAGGAGCGTAAAACTCGAGTGGTAAAGGACCATTGGCAATCCTTATCCCTCTCCCTATCCCTTCCCATAAACGAGCGGGGGCGAATAAATTTACGTTTCCACTCCTTTTGAAGATGAGAGATCAATTCATAACTGCCAAAAGCTAAACCCTCCGAAAAATTTCTCAGTCTATAACGAAAACGGTCTGATATTCCCAAATCACCATGATAATCCAACACATCTTTGACCACTTCCGGCCAAAGATTGTTACTATTACTACCCTTTCTCTCAATATTACCGGAGGAATAAACAAATTCCCGGTAGGTTGAAAAGTGGTCGCAGGAATTTTTTGGCAAAATGAGAGGTGCAAGCCATGTTTTTGGCTCTATTTTTACTCTCTCTAGCTCCATGCCGTCTTCCAGCGCTTCGATTTCATTGCCGGTAGGCAAGATGGAAAGAGGGTATAAAAATTTATTGGCGCGGGACGGTGTCCTCACCCGTAACCCCAGGCTGCTCCAACGATAATCATCAGGCCGTTCCACGATATTTGCCCGCACAGAGACGAAACGGGGTCAGTCTAGAATGCCGCTAAGTTAAGACTGAATTCTTACTTTTGTTGACTTTATGGACCCAATTTAAGGGCGGTCCACTGCAGGCTGTCCGACAATTTGAAATTTTCTTTTCCACCGAAAAATTTTAGCGGGCGAGGGGACCTCGCCCCTACCTTGACATATAGATAATACGTGGTTTTCCGGGTGACAAGAGATATATTCGTCATAGTCCAGGTAGGGGCGGGGTTTCCCCGCCCGCTTCTTTTTTTGCGTGTTCTCAGGCAGCCTGTCTGTACCTGCCTATAAGCAATAGTAATCGTATGCATACACTCAATTCAGCCTTATCTTAGCAGCATTCGGGTCAGTCTAGTAAAAAAAGTGTTTTAGCTTCAGGAAGTTTTTTCTACAAGTTTACCGGTAACGTATTTATGCAATACACTACCTATTAGTGTTTGATAAGGCAAACCTTCAATACTTGCTCTTATTATAAGGTCTTTCAGGTCTTTTTTTGTCAGGTTTATTGTGATTCTTTCACTTTTTTTTGAAGACGCCTTGAATATCTTGCTGTATCGTTTTTTTTCTTCTTCCAGTTTTTTTATTGATTTCCATTCATCTTTTTCAACTGATTTGATAAGTTCCTTTTCCTCCTGATCATAATAGCTCATGATGATACCTCCTTTTTCTTTAGATATTTTTTTGTCAAGGTTCTGCTTGGAAATATTGTTTTTAAGAATATCTCTGTTTCATTTTCCACGAATGGGACGCAATAGATATATTCGTCAATATCTATAACAAACATCCGTTGGTTTGGATATCTTTCTTTGTTGGGATGTTCTATAATATCTATATAATCTTCGTTCTCAATATAGTACTTTACATTCTCAAAAACAATTCCTCTCTCGTTTTTTAGCCAGTTGTTTTTTTCATTACTCCAGTTCACGTCTTTCATATGTATATTATATGTCTAATACATGTATTTTTCAACTTTCTTCAAACATTTCCAGTCACAAACGTGTTCCTGTTTCCCCGCCCTCATCTTTTTTGTGTGATTTTTTTCTTGAATTATTTTTCATCATGTGATACTTAATAAATATGAAGTTATGTCCATACCTTTCCCATGAGTACCCCCTACGCTTTGCCCACCGCGGAAGCCGGATTCTCTGGCCGGAAAATACAATGGTTGCTTTCCAGGGAGCGGTTGATCTGGGTTTTCGCTATATTGAAACCGACCTTCATATGACAAGGGATGGCTTTCTCGTCACCTTTCACGATGACCGCCTTGAAAGGGTAACCGATGGAACCGGTCTGGTAAAAGATTGGAATTGGCATGACCTGCGCTTACTGGATGCCGCCTTTCATTTTAAGCCGGGGGAGAATTTTTCCCTGCGGGGGCAAGGAATCGGCATACCCACGCTGGAAGAAGCGATGACCACATTCCCGGATGTCATGTTTAACATCGATTTAAAGCAGGCGGGTATCGAGCAGGCGGTGGTAGATTTTATTCGCCGTTTTGGTTTTGAGGAGCGGGTGTTGATCGCTTCTTTCTATGATAAGCGAATTCGCCGCTGCCGCCGCCTTTTGGGCAGCCGGGCGGCAACCTCTGCGGGACGGTTAGAGGCAGCGGCTGTGTGGGCCTATTCCCGGTTTAACCGGAGTCTAAAAATTCCGGCCGATGCTGTGCAAGTACCGCTGCGAAAGGGATGCTTGACCGTGGTTGACGAGAAAATGATTTGGGCTGTACATGCTGCCGGGATGCAGGTGCATGTGTGGACAATCAATGACCCCGCAGAAATGCACCGGCTGCTTGAATTGGGAGTTGACGGCATTATTACCGACCGGCCCGACCTGCTGGGGGCATGCTGAAGACTTCTTAAAGGGATTGATTCCATCGAAATATCGCTGCGATACGGTTATTAACCTTATATATGCAGGATTTTTTAATGGCTGGTTAGGAAGTCTTCGATCTCAGTATTTTTCCCCTTTCATCTATTAACTTATACCAGGATTTCCTTTATTATAACCCCCCGGTGATCAAAAAAAGTGAACTTAGCCTAAATTTGATAATGATACACTAAGATAAATTTAATAAAAATTCCATCAGATAGTTGACAAATTGAAAAAATTATACTATTATATTACTTGTTACTTGAAAAAACAAAAAAATAAATTAGGAGGTACAAAATGAATTTAGTACATTGGACACCGTTTGGAGAAATAAACTCCATGAACAAATGTTTAAACCGTTTCTTTGCGAATCCCTTCCCCGGGAAGGATGAAGATTCCCAAGAAGAAACCGATTGTCTGGCAACCTGGCACCCCACCACGGATATCTATGACACCAAAGACAACTACGTATTGAAAATGGAACTCCCCGGTCTCAAAAAGGAAGATGTAAATATCGAATTTGAAAACAATACGCTCTCTGTTTCCGGCGAGCGGAAAGAAGAGAAAGACGTGAAGGAAGACGACTATCACCGGACAGAAAGATATAACGGGAAATTCTACCGGGCTTTCAGGCTGCCCAGGAACGTGGATGGCGAAAAAATCAATGCGTCCATGAAAGATGGTATCCTGGAATTAAAAGTTGCCAAACCCGAAGAAAAGAAACCGAAAAACATTTCCATTTCCGTCAATTAATAGACAAATAGAGAAAAAAACGCAGCAAGGAGCATGGGGCAAGGAGTAAGACAAGATGAACGCTGTGCCCCATGCTTCATGCGCTGTGCGTAATATAAATATAGGAGGTATAAAATGGCTTTAGTACGATGGAAACCTTTTGGAGACTTATTCTCCATGCACGAAAGAATTAACCGGCTGTTTGAGGATGAATACCACAGGGACCTCCCCGAAGGACCCGGGTCCCTGGGTTCATGGTATCCTGCCACCGACGTTTATGAGACCAAAGACGGCTATGTATTCAAAGTAGAAGTACCCGGTCTCAGTAAAGATGACATTAATGTGGAATTTAACAACAATGTGCTTTCTATCAAAGGCGAAAGAAAAGAGGAAAAAGAAATTGAAAAAGAGAATTATCACCGGATCGAGAGTTACAGCGGAACCTTCTCCCGTTCCTTCAGTTTACCCAAAGATGCCGACCCCAGCAAAATCGAAGCAGCCCTGAATAACGGTATTCTTGAACTGCGAATCGCTAAAACCGAAGAAAAGAAAGCAAAAACAATTTCCATTAATGTTAAGTAACATTAAAGGACAGTAGAAAAGAAAATATTTAGGAGGTTTAAAATGACTTTAGCACGATGGAAACCCTTTGGAGACTTGATGTCTATGCATGACAGGATTCACCGCTTTTTTGGCGATGAATTCAAGGATCCTGAAAAAGGAACCGAATCGTTAGCGACCTGGTATCCCACAACGGATATTTTCGAAACCAAAGATGACTATGTATTTAAACTGGAAGTACCCGGTATGGACAAAGATGATATCAACATCGAATTCAGTGATAATACTCTTGTCATTAAAGGAGAAAAGAAAGAAGAAAAAGAAATCAAAGAAGAGAACTATCACCGGGTCGAAAGGTTCAATGGATCGTTTAGCCGCCGCTTCACCATTCCCAGGGAAATCGACGGTAATCAAATAAAGGCGTCCATGAAAGATGGCATCCTGGAATTACGGATACCCAAAGCTGAAGAGAAAAAAGCCAAAGCCATCCCCATTAGCATTAAATAATGGGTAATAAAAATGCAAAGCGATGCCGGAGGTAGTAGGAGATAACAACTCCTACTACCTCTTCTTCAAATTCAAAAGGCAGTTTTAAAAGAACTGCCTTTTTTTTATATAGACCCCCGCTGGAAATCGCGGCGATTACAATTAAACTTTTATACGGGAAAAATCGTACAATGTAAAAGAACAAATTGAAAATGAGGAGGTAAACAATGAAAAAGATAGGAATGATTGCAGGAATTAGCTTTTTAGCAGGAGCTATTTTTTTTGCCTTAACTTTCGGTTATTTCCAGGATTCCGGCAATAATGGCAAAACCCTTGCCCCTGCCACAGCGCAAGCAGAAGCAGCCGAAGATTCGGCACCAATTGGGGGAGCGTTCAATTTTGCTCCCCTGGTTAAAAAGGTCAGGGCCGCTGTTGTAAAAGTAACTTCCGAATCTATAGTACAACGACGGCGATCCTTTCGCAGTGATGATTTTCTCGACCGCTTTTTCAATAGACCCGGCAGAGGTGGTAGACAAAAGGTGGCCGGGATGGGATCGGGATTTTTCATCTCAGCAGACGGGTACATTTTAACCAACAATCATGTGGTTAAAGACGCCATCAAAATAACAATTACAGATATCGATAAAAATGAATACACCGCTAAAAAAGTTGGAACCGACCCCAAGTCTGATCTGGCGCTGCTGAAGATCAAAGGGAAAAACCATGCCTTCGTTGAATTGGGCGATTCCGATAAAGTGGAAGTGGGCGAATGGGTGCTGGCCATCGGCAACCCCTTGGGGCAGGACTTGAGCGTAACCTCCGGCATCGTATCTGCCAAAGGAAGGGAACTCAGGGGACTGGAAGCGGATTACCAGAACTTTATCCAAACCGATGCCGCCATTAACCAGGGAAATTCCGGTGGCCCCCTGATCAACATGGAGGGTAAGGCCATCGGCATTAATTCCGTTATCCTCTCCACCAGTGGTGGAAATATCGGTATCGGGTTTTCCATCCCTTCCAACATGGCTAAAAAAGTGATCAAAGATTTGAAAGAAGAAGGCCGGGTGGTCAGGGGGCACATCGGTGTTTCGATCTATGAACTACCCGATGCCCAGGCAAAAGATTGGGAACTTCCCGAAGGGGGTATCCTGGTCTGGAAGGTCGAAAATGATACACCTGCCGATAAAGCCGGGTTAAAAAAATACGATTTGATCATTGCCATCGATGGGAAGAGAGTTAAAACCTCCACGGAACTGAGAACGATAATTGCCAACCGCAGCCCCGGTGACACCATCGAATTAACCATTTACAGGGGCAAAGAAAAGAAAAAGGTTAAAGTAGGCATAGCCGAGTCGCCGGACAGTGTAAAGATCAGGAGCGCTGATGAAGAGGGGCAAGTCATTGACCTGGGCATGGTATTGAAAAACAACAGCCGTTCCCTGGCCAGTCAATACGAACTCGATACCAGCGAAGGAATCGTAATAATGGACGTGGAACGAGGTGGGGTTGCCTATGAACACAGGTTACGTAAAGGTGACATTATCCTTGGAGTCAACAGGGACCGCATCGACAGTGTCAGTCAATTCAAGAAAATCATGTCCCAAAAAAGCGGTTCCAGGGTTTTTCTCACCATCAACAGGAATGGGAATGAATATCTCATAAACTTTACAATCCCCCGTTAAGGGGGCATGCTGCCCCACCCTAAGAAGGCCTTTCGGGCCATCCGGAAGACTTCTTAAAGGGATCGATGCCATCGAAATATCGTTGCTATACAGTTATTAACCTTATATATGCCGGATTTTTTAATGGCTGGTTGGGAAGTCTTCGAGCCTGGTAGGGGCAAATCAGGCGGTTTCCCCGCCCGCCGCGGCCTTCCGGGCAATCTTTTTTTCAGCAGCGGCAGAGACGGTAAAATATCTTATTTCCAGGGATTTGAAGAATAGAAATATCCCGGCAAGAAATATTACCAGGACAATAAATTTAACCAGTTTATTTTTTAGTTTGTACTCTTTATGCCCTTTGAAAAGCCCGGTAAAGACAGTGATGAAGACCAGGAAAACTCCCCATAATAAGAAGTTCACCCAGACCGGTGCAATGGTGCTTAGAATGTAAATGCCGCCGCCAATAAGAATCGCGGCAAAAAAGTATTTGATATAATCCATCCACTTGCCCCCTTTGGGCAGGGCTGAAATAACCCCTGAAA
>Ga0114923_10003020_pt1 | contig 11355 bp, 35 predicted proteins | sample SumtaG_FD_89578 | JGI IMG/M metagenome (GOLD analysis project Ga0114923, IMG submission 89578) | Deep subsurface microbial communities from Indian Ocean to uncover new lineages of life (NeLLi) - Sumatra_00157 metaG | ecosystem: Environmental > Aquatic > Marine > Oceanic > Sediment | place: near...
AAATTTCATATAAAACCATAAATTTAATCTCACTCCTCTTATATATTTAAAAAGTAAATAAAGCTTAAAATCCCAAAACCAAGGTTATATGTTATATTTAACAAATACACAATGGGAGGGGGTGAAAATATGGAAACTTTTGGCCTATTTGATGTTGTAAAGATAATGGACATTAAAAGAATGAAATTGCAAGACTGGATTGGTCGGGGACTTATAGTTCCCGCAACACCTGCTCAGGGATATGGAACCAAGAATGTGTTCACTATAGAAAACCTTTGCCAGATAGAACTTTTTAGAAGTCTCTTGATGAAAGGATTTGCTAGGAAAACTGCTTCATATCTTTGCCGTAATATTAAAATGCATGGGAAGTATTTTATAGTGGGAATGAGTGACAAAATTAATACTGAGAACGTTTCTTCGGATTCTGCGATGGAAATTGGGGAGCGTGTAAACGAATCTGTAATGGACTATGGGTCAGAGATGGTCTTGGTAATTGATTTGCATAGTGTCAAGAAAAAGGTTGAGCGGAATATAAAAGCCTTTAAGAATAAAAAATAGCTTGCTTTCTTAAATCCCCCGTTTTATAATGCGTTATAACAAATAAGGTAAGAAGGGGGGTATGACAAGATGATAATTGCCGCAGTTGTAAAGACAAAAGAAATGCTAACCCTGCCCGACGGCACTGAGAGACCCAAACGCCGTGTCTACCTGAAGCCCACGAAAAAAGATATCATGAAGAGCTATGCTAGGAAGAGGGCTGAAGCATTGGGCCTGGAAACCAAACCTAAAGATCCAATTAAAGAATGTGGTGTGTGTTATAAGAAACGGCCAATAAGCGAAATGATAGAAGTACAAGGGGGAGGGACGCAAGGGCATCCTTCCTTTTTTATGTGTAATACGCACATATAGGAGGGAACAATGAAGCTAAGACTAATTGATTACACTATGGAGAAAACAGGGAAGAGAAAGAAGGATAAGTCTCAAGTAATCAGGGATATCCATGAATTTGTCCCTCTTTTTCGTCAAGACGGATGTCTGTGTAAGGCTCATTCTATTATACTGTCTAAATTCTTAAAGAGGGCAGAAGAGAAGGGACTGGGTGGAGCAATAGATCTTTTAAAGGGGGAGTAGTGAGCGAGGAAATAATCCAAGCAGCTAAGGCTCTATGCGAAAAGTTTATCGCTAAGTGTGGTACTGGTAGAGCAAGAAGCATAGAGACTCTTATGGAATGTGAAGTTCTTCTGAAGATGATTAATGCAAGGCCAAATCCTAAGAAGAAGAGTAAAGTTAGGAGGAAGGACTAATGTTTGTAGGAACAGTTTTGTATGGTTATTGTGATGGATTTTTTGGCAGAGATTCATATGAACCTAAAAGGATTGAAGGCATCGGAGCAGATTGGGTTGTGGTTAGAGAAGAAGATGGCACACCAAATTTCGCCCGTTTCGAATCTAATCTCCAAATGCTTGCAAAGATACCTATCTGGTCAATAAAACCGAAGGAAGAGGAGAGGTAATGGAATCTATACATCTCTTTGGAGCGGAGGAGGTAGCTAATGCTGGTCGGGCTATAAGTCGCGCAGCGGCTGAAATGACAAATGTTGCATCTTCTATAGAGTGTTCTTTGCAGATGCACCAGCGATTTCTTGATGATTGGCTTTCTCGGTTTGAAAACATATTAGAAGAAGACTGGAGGAGAAAGATTAATGAGGAAAATAAGGATTAGTGAGGCCACATTTGGGGCGGTGGGCCGAACTACCCCTCCTGTACAAACAGGACCCGGACTCCGCCAGCCGCCCCAAACAAACCAAAGGAGGGATTAATGGAAATAAAAGTTTTCGCAGATTCTCAAGGTGAAGGTGGGTGGCAGAATTGGTTTGCATGGTATCCAGTGAGGACCGGGACTTATGCAAATGGAACGAGGATTTTTGCTTGGATGGAATCGGTTTGGAGAAAGACAGACAAATCTGGAGAGATGATTTACCAGAGACGTTCTTGCTAGTTCGTTCTATGCCCCTATGTTTGGGTATGCCTAGCCCCAACAGACACGCTTAAAACGTATCTGAGAGCGTCTAAAACAGGGTCTAAATATGGTTAAACACACAAAAAACCCAAAACAAACTGTTGAAGACAAATCTTCTTTTAGAGAAGAACTCTTAAAATTGGTACTTGAACGTAGTCCGGATGGAGTAAGGAAGGTAGAGTTTATGGTTGCTATGGCAAGTAACCTCCCTTCTCAAATTAGAGAGGTTCAAAGAGAGAGTTTATTGGCTGAGATAGGACTTCTATGTACTCTATGTGACTTTAATGGTGATGATATTGGGTCTTACATAATGTACCGGATAAAGAAGTCTTTGAGAGAAGGAGCTCCGCTCCTTATTCAAAACTAAACAAGAAAGGAGGTGAAATAGAATGAGTGAATCGATAGATGAAGCCGAAATTTGGTTTTGTGGCGAATGTGGGTTTAAAAGAAATAAGGCAGAGGAGAACCCGCCAGAAACATTACCTAGATGTCCAAAATGTGGAAAACTTACAATTTGGATAAAGGAAAAGTGAAAACTATGAACGTCACGAAACATGAAATTGATTGTAATTTCTATATATCCATTATGGTGGACGAAGATATCCCCAAGGAGGAGATGGAGACCCAGATCGGGAGCCTCCTTCTTCAATTGGAAATAGAAATCAACGAAATGAAGTCTTTGGTTTCCGGAGGAGTGGCTTGTTATCCCAGGATTCACATTAAGGGACTCGGCAAACAGATCTATCCAAAGTTGGATGAAGCTTGGGTTAAGACATTGAAAGCCGCTAGGACATCTTAGTAAATGATCTCTCGCCTCCTAGATAAAGGGAACAAAGGTTAACTATGGAAAATCAAGTAAGGAAAAAAGGGGATCCTACTTTTGAAGAAGAAGCTAAAAGACTTCTAAAGAAGTTGGGATACAAAGAGTTGTTTCCTGATCTCTTTAGTAGAGATCATCCATATATGATTCGTGGTCATTGGAAGAAGGTTGTCTTGTATCATTTAGCGTTTGCGGTGACTCTTGAGACTTCCAACACAGAAGAACAAAAGAAGTTCTTTAGTGACATCCATATAAAAAAGAACTTGCACTCTTAACTCTCCTATGTTATGTATGTGTACATAATAAACAAGGTAAGAAAGGGGGTGACAAAGAGTGGCGAAACAAATTATTTATAACTTGAAAGTTAAGGGCAACGGTCAGTTTCCAATTGATATGCTGAGACATGACGCTTGCTGGCCTCATACCGAGGAAGACTCGGCTAAGATTTGCGGATTAATGAATCCAAGGTTACGTCCAGATGGAATTTGTGAAGTTAATTTGCAAACTATTCAGTCACTGAACTGGACTCCTACTTCTGGTAGGTGGAAGTCATTTGGATGGCGTGTAGTTGGAACTTGCTTTAAACGGTGATGGGAGTAAATAAAAGATTATGGACAAAACCAGAAAAGATTTTGATGTACTGCAAGCCGAGCAAAAATCTCTTATCAACAAAATGAATCTCAATGAAGTGAAATCTCACAGAGAACGACTCAAAACCAAGGTTGATAATATCCATGACTTAATGCGGGAAGAAGATGTTACAGATGGTCGGAAGAATTACCTTAAAGGTCTACGCATGGTTACGACTAACCTTCTGGCTCATACTAAGGAGAGGATTGTTACCTTCAATCGCATTATCCATAACGGAAGTCAAGCAGACTTCGCTAGAACTTTCATGGACGTTGCTTGCTCTGAACTCCCTCTTGCCACCTTCCAAAAGATTTATGGAATGGCTGCATCTAAATGTGAAATTAAAGCCCATAAGATAGAAGACATAGCACAGTTCATTAAAGATTCACAGAAAAAAGAAGTTAATGGGAACTTAGCAGGTGAAGATGCCAAGACATAAAAAAAGCTTGTACTCTTGATTACTTTATGTTACGCTGTTTTATAATAAACAAGGTAAGAAAGGGGGGTGACAAAATGGCGAAATGCCCTAACCCAAAATGTGACATCGTCTGGCAATGGGGCTTCTGTACAGACCTGCTCCGGAAGAAAGGAACCGGAGAGTTCTGTGAAGACATAGAGGTCTTTAAGGATAAAACCGTTGCATCAGCAAAAGCGGAAGCTGAGGTTAGGATGTTTGTGTGTGATTGTGGTTTAATTCTTGGCTTCAGTGCAATTGACCCTATATATGGAGGTCCCGTATTCACCCACCCCGAGTGGAATGAAGTGGTATGGGATTCAGGCGAACATTCCTATCCTAAAGACTAAGGAGATAATATGAACAAAAAAGATTTAAAGAAGCTTGATAAAATCCTTGACGGAACAGGGTACTCAAGCACACACAAAGGACTTAGGACGTATTTTGGAGTGACTTCTAAAGTTCTTCCGGACTTTATCAAATCTGTAACAAAGGCCGGGGTTCCTGAAGCTGACATTAAGGCTGTTGCGATCTATTTGCTGAATTGTAAATGGAATGGAGTTGTGAGTATTGGTCCATATCATTCTGTCTATAATTCAGAACTCTTTGCGAAAATCCTGAGAACACCTGAAATGATTAAGGTTCTCTATGATAAGCATATAAGAACAGGTACGATCCTGAACTATAACAGAGCGATTGAACGGATTGATCATTACTATAGAGCGGTTGATCGGATCAATGCTAGTAGAAAGGAGGTGATATGAGTGGATATTCAAGACCAAAGAAGAGCAATCTATGATGCGGAGGCTAAGATAGAGACCGTTCTGGATGAGATGGCCGAAAAGTCAAAGCTCCATGCCAGTAGTATCGAGCTTCAGACCATCTTGGATCAAGACAAAAACGTTGCTCCAGCACTGAAAGTGAACATAAAAGTGTCACCATTACGTGAGTAAAAAAAACGTGCAACGAGCAAAATAAAGCTTGCAATCTGTATTCAGCAATGTTACCTTGTAAACGTAACAATAAACAAGGTACGAAATAAACAATGAAAGGAGGTGAAAACGGAAGTGGGCACAGACAACCAAAAACCCTTAAACCCAATAAGAAACACCCAAAATGGGAGGAACAAAATGAAAGAATTTAAATTCGTAAGCAAAAGTGGTACGGAGACGAGCAAAATCTCCAAACCAGCCAAGAATTGTTTGGCTTCCAGGGTGTTGTTGGATGTACTTGCAATGGGAAAACTGCCGGAAGGTCAGAAACTGACTTTTGCAAGGTCCTACAATGCTCACTACATCGCCCAACGGGGCAAAAACGCTCTGGGTTTCTTTGACACCCACAACGTCCTTGTGGTCAATGGCATTGCCGATGACCTCAAGAAAGCGGGAGTCAAAGGTATTTCACGACCCTCCAAGTCCAAAGCGTTCAAAGCCATCAAACTGGACCCGGCTATGAAAGATAAGGACATTAAAATCCTTGTTGGCCGTATTGCAAAGGTCTTGGGCATTACCGGCACCGTTAAGCCGAAGGCCAAAACTTCGCCTAAGAAGAAAAGTGCCCCGGCGAAGGAAAGTTCAACATCACCGACATCACATGCCGAAGGTGCTACGGCATAACATAAGATAGTGCCATCCCCTCTGGAGGAGAGAGTCCTTGTCAGCTCTCTCCTCCTTTACTTTTTTTAATGGTAAGGATCTCAGAGTGAGATATTACTGGAAAAAAGATAAAGAGTTTCCACACTTATCGGTTTCAAACAGAGGTAGGGTGAGGAACGACAGGACAGGTAATATCCTTAAAGGTTCTTTTAATTCTAAAGGATATCTTTGCGTTACTCTGTACAAAAAAGGAAAACGATATTCTGTAAGAATCCATAAACTCGTTGCCAGAAATTTCTTGGGGCCATGTCCTCCTGGAAAAGAAGTTAATCATAAAGATGGAATTAAAATCAATTGCAGAGCAGATAATCTTGAGTATCTCACTACTCTTGAAAACAACATCCATGCATTTGAAATGGGGCTGACTTCATGCATGGTGAAGCTTAATTGGAAGAAAGTTCGTAGGATCAGAGATCTTCTTAAACGAGGAATGACTGACGAGAGAGCGGCGCAAAAGTTTGGAGTTGGAATCAGGGCAATTTCAAAAATCAGATTGAACCTTGCTTGGAAAGATAAAAATTATATTCCTTTAGTTTACAAAAACCCATGTTCAAAACTCAATTGGAAGAAAGTTCGCAGGATCAGATATCTACTGGAACAAGGAAAGACTCAATGGGAACTCTCTCAAAGATTTAAGGTTAGTCAGCCCCTGATTTCTCTGATCAGTTTAAACAAAGTGTGGATAAAATAAAGCTTGCATTCTGAAGTCACCCCTGTTATACTGTAAACGTAATAAATAAGGTAAGAAAGGGGGTGTAAGACATGACAAAAAGCGAATACGACCATTGGAAAAGGGTTACGGCACAGAGCACGCAGAATTGGATTCTTGACGAGATTACCTTACACAACTGGAACAGTTATCTTTTCTATAAGGGTGGTGAGGACGGAACCTACATAGAAATAAACCCGTCCGGAAGAGCTACGGTCGGGCACTATGAGGGTGCGCTACCCCATATCGGAGAAGCCTTGTTCATAGCGAAGCACACAAAAGTCCTGGCAGATAATGCTGAGGAAGCCCTTAAGATTGTAACTGAAAGAATGGGGCTTCAGTTCTTAAGGAACTTGGTTGGTATCAGGGTCTAAGGAGGGACAAAAGATGGCTTACGTTATGCCAAACTTTAAAACGAAAAAGGCTTTAAAAGAGGCCGTTGCTAACGGAGAAGAAGTCTCCGTCTTTATGAATGGACCTATCGGAGAAGTAGTAGAGGGAGAGAACCATGTTGAGGGACCTCACTATCCAGAACCTCATCGTTGGTATGCTCGGGTTAATGTTAATAACGGATTTGTTGACAAGGTAATCAGTTAGGAGGATTAAATGACAAGAGAAGAAGTGGAACACGAATTTACAGCACAAACGGGTTTGTCGGTAGATGACCTTCCAGATGGATTACCTCTTGAAGACTTTATTAATGAAGACGGAGAGTTTGACTGGGACGGTATTTCTGCTTGGTGAAGGAGGGAATTAAAATGGCAACATTAATGACACTAAAAGAATGGAAAAAAGTTTGTAATGAGTTATCGAAGGAAGAGCTAAAGAAGTACGTCTCTTCTATTAACACTCTTCTTCGTTGGCCTGTCTTTAAAAGAGAATACAAATGGACACAGTTAAGTATCATTCGTGATATCCTGAAGTTTGAATTAAGGGGGAGGGTATGAAAATCTTACTTGAGGTTAAGCAATGTCCAAAGTGTGGGACCCATTGTTGTCGCGATCAACAAGCAGGTCCGGAAAAGTTATTCTGGTGCGAAGAGTGTGGTACTTATATTGAGAACATGAGGAGGTAGATGGAAATGCCGTTCACTTACAAGAACTATAAATGCAAAGTCTGTGGCGAGGTACACAGAGGGTGGATTCATAGCGAGTGCTTTCTCTTGGGAATTTGTGTCGCTTGTTACAAAAAGGGAATAGAAGAGGGAAAGGTCTATGTGACATACGATTGCAGGGTATGTGACGTACCTGTCGCTACCACCCAGAATTCACAGATGCATAAAATGAGGATGTGTGCGTTTCATTTAGAAGAACAAGGAAAGTTAACAATCATAAGAGGTTAATGGGGAGTAATGAAAAATGGGAACACCACGAAAGAAACGTATGCAGAAGCTTGAGCGTAAGTACAAAAGAGAAAAGAATTTCTTCAAGAGAATTAAGATTATGAAAAAGTACGCTCGTCTGGAAGAGGAGGAACAGGGGAGATGAGAACCCATACTATCACTTCAATACAAGAGGGAATCATTACGGAAGTTATGTGCAAATCAGTACCTGCAAAAGTATCATTTCAGCATTTTTGTGGAGGGACTAAATGGGTTTGTTGTCGCTGTAATGAGGAAATAATTGGTGCTGATTTAGAAAGAATACAAATGATCTTGAAGAAGGGTTAAACCTTCTTTTCTAATAGTTTATACTTGGGTATGCCTTGGCTTAAAAGAGTTGCTTAAAACGCATCTGAGGGGGTCTTAGAATGGGGCTGAATAGGGCTAAATACCACAAAAACACAAAACAAGGGGCGAATAATGGATCTTGAAACACACGATAAGTATGTGGATATGATAAGGCCAGGATCTGGGTGTGAGTTCGCTAAAGATTTTAATGTCTTTCGAGTTATTTTCAAGTTGACTAATGGAAATCCATGTAAGGGATGTGGAGACTCTAGTGGTTGCGAGTTCCTAAAGAAAACGATGGTAAAGATCGTAGGGCATGAGGGTGTGCGAAGACTCTTAGGTAGAAAAACAAACGCAGAGCTCGCTAAGGAACTGGGAGTCTCTAAGCGACAAATAGCTAAGATGAGAAAACGAGGTGAAATCAGATAGGAGGGAGGTGAATAAAATGGCGTTAGGGAATATACATAGTGAGACTATTGAAGTCCAACATGCAGAACTTACCCGAGCCGACAGTGAATCTGTATACAGGAGTAATTGTCCAATCTGTCCGGACGGAATATTGTTAATACGGAGAGACGATAAGACATTTGAGCTCGTAGCTAATGATGTCTGTTTATCCTGTGGACAAAGGGTAGTCTACACCGATATTGAAACCTTAAAGGCAGGAGAGAAAGGAAAATAATGTCTAAATTAAGGAAGGTCGTTAAAAGACTCTTCAGGCTATACGATATCGAGGATCTCGTTATAGGAGGTCACTGCGGAGGTTGTGGACAATGGATTCCTGGAACAATCTTCAGTAAAGATAGTCCATGGGGAATCTGTGATGATTGTGTACGGGGAGCTCGCGCACTTAGAAAGAAGAGAGGATTTCCGAAGCCTAGACCTCCTGAGGTCCCCGATGTTCCTATACCTCCTCCTCCAGCGGGTAAATTCAAGACTCCTTCAGACGAGCTAAGGGATATCGCTAAGGAAGTCGTACGATCCCAAGCGGGAGGTCTAAGAAAGAGTCAGTATTGGGGATTTAGACTCCAGCTAATAGCCGAAAGAGTAAAAGAGGTAAAATAGAATGGATGAAATACAGCTTAAGATCGAGAAATTAAAGGCCAGTCTCAAGCGACATGAATGTTATTTAATCTGGTGGCAAACAAAGATCCTTTCTGGAGAGAATACAAGCACCAAAGCACACGATGCTATGAACAATCACATGGATCTTATACGGGAGTGTGTAGACAATATTTTAGCAGTCCATAACTAAAAAGAACTTGCAATCTAAACTCTGGGGTGTTAGGGTTGGTTATAATAAACAAGGTATGAAAGGGGACAGTTATGAAACAGATGTTAGGTTTTTTAGAAATCAGAAGCATATTAACAAAAGCGGATGACGAGGTAATAGTGTTCGTTAGTCTTACCACTAGGTGTCCTTTGAAGTTGAAAGACCCTATAAATTGTGTTTGTCCGTATGAAGGGAAGTGCGAGTTTTTCAGTGGATATATGATATTAGATCGCAAGCAGTACAACCCAGATGTCTTTAATATCTTAATAGATTGTAATAAAGTATAAAAGGGGTGAGTTATGCGATTTAAAACCTTTCTAACCTTGGCGATAGTGTTGGTCTTGTTAACAGCAGTGATTCTCTTGGATATGTGAATTAGAGATTAAACTAAACTATGGAGGGAGGTGAAATCTATGATGTCTAAGGTCTTTACGACTCTTCTGGCGGGAGTGTTAATATTGCTCTTAATAGATATTATCTCCGGTAAAGAAGCTCTTATCGCGACGATAGTTATAACTATCGGGGGTATGTGGCTTAAAGATTAAAAAGAAAGGAGGTGAAAAAGCTAATGAAGATAAAAGACCAGATAGTTAATATGATGTTAAAGAGTCCGCTCCATGACTATATTGTCATTAACGATAAAGACAAAATCCTGACAGTCTACTATCCTCTGTTAGCCGAGAGTATTATCATGTTTCAAGACTCCCTCGTCGGAGTAAGCGACCTTGATATGAAAAAGAGAGTCTTTTGGCTAATACAACATTCGACTCTTTTCATCACAGGACAAGTACAATTAAAACTATTCTTTGACGGATACGACTTAGAGCTACAAGAGTCTATAATTAAAATCCTTGTTACAATAAGGAAGGAATAAAGAGTTATGGAAAAGAAATCTAAACCTATTCTGAATTGTAATTCGCATATATATCTCTATGCGAAGGGACACTATGTTAAGTCACATGTCATTAATGATATGAAAAGGATTCTTGGGGAGAGAGCGGGTATTGGAGCAGAACATATTAGTCAAAAAGATATTGTAATGGTCCTCTTTCCTCTGATGTATCTGCATTTAAAAGATAGCGAGAATCTGTTTTGTAGGTTCCTTGAGAACCTGTTTCCAGCGGAGGCTTGGGAAATCTCGAAGGAGTCTCCCTTGATGATTGTAATGGTTAAGAACTGTTTATCTGTTCTAAGATTTGTACAAGTCTTAGACGGAGATAAGGTTCTTCTGGAGTTAGACGAACCCGATGAGAACATACTTCCTTTCAGTGAGAATAAATTAAACGAAATAAGGAGAGGTACAAGTAAGACTTATCCCGAGAAGGAGTAATGAATAATGATATTTAATTATCTTAAGTTAGTTGTATGTGGAGTTATGATAGGCGACTGTGTGATATCTTTCGTCAATGAAAGAACGTTCTCTAATAGGATGTGGTTAGTCTTGGCTGTTCTATGGGTATACATCTTCATTAAAGAAGCCCTTGATATTAGGCGAGTTCGTAGGGATAAGATGAAAGCTAAGTTCTACGACTCTATTTACAAAGCTCAAACACACGATAAAGATAAATCTCCTAACTAATCTCTACAGCCATATTTTTCTAAGTCTATATATAATATAGACTAAACAAAGAACTCCTCTCCCCTTTCCTAAAACAAATTGTAAGCGTAGTAGTAATAGAAACAAAAACAAACTATCCCTCTCTCTCATTCTCTTTAGTTAAAAGTTCTTTATTCTTAATCAATCAATAGTTCATAGTTCATTATTCATCGTTCATTATTCATTATTCTTCATTAATGATCAATAAAAACCCCTCCCTATGTCATTATAGGAGATGTCCCTCCTTCCTTCTGGCCTAGTTATTCTAGGAGAAGACTGACGGAGATGATGGATAAAGAACTGAATTGCTTAACCGAGTAAAGTGTGAATTACTACCCTCTGACGGGATTGAAAGCTACCCCTATGGCTATCCCCCAACGGTTTTTAGCATTATGTCTTTTTTTTTAAAGATCATAAGTCTTTTATAAAGAGGTCGCTTTGTCCTAACTCTGTTGATCCAGAGTGCTGATAAGTATATCAATAAAAGACTTATGAACGAGGTGAAAAATAAGGAAGCCTGCTCCTGGTA
>Ga0114923_10003021_pt1 | contig 11351 bp, 4 predicted proteins | sample SumtaG_FD_89578 | JGI IMG/M metagenome (GOLD analysis project Ga0114923, IMG submission 89578) | Deep subsurface microbial communities from Indian Ocean to uncover new lineages of life (NeLLi) - Sumatra_00157 metaG | ecosystem: Environmental > Aquatic > Marine > Oceanic > Sediment | place: near...
ATAACCATTAGTTATTGTAAAACCTTCAAGGACTGAATATGCTGTTTCGCCGCTGTGAAAATAAAAGCCGCGGCCTGCTCTTTGGCAGTCGATGATACAATTTTCCGGGCCGTTTTCGCTGCGGACGGTTATGGCCTTGCCGCGAAAGTCGATATCTCGGTTTCCGTCGCCCGTGTATATGCCGTCAGCTACCCATACCATGTTGCCGTCCCAGCAGTTGTCGATTGCCTCCTGGATAGTAGTGCATTGGTCAGGGACATGGACGTCGCTATTGGCTGGGACGGTAGTGAACTCATAACAGGCGCCGGAATTGTCATCAATTACCGGATTTCCCACATGGTCGGTTACCTTAACAATAAAGAAATACTGCGTTTCGGCGGTTAAATCCATAAGCCTTACGGTGTTTATTGCTGCAAAACTATTGCCGGAACTCGCGCTTGTATACGGGCCGCCGCAGGTGGTTCCATACAGAATTTGGGCCCTGGTCGGCTCGTCGGTCTGTATTGTAATTCGCGGTTCTCTGCCGGGAAACCCGACATGGATGTCCAGGATACCAGGCTCCAGGCAGTCGCCAGTAGCTGTATCGGTAACTGTGACGGCAGTGCCGCTGCCATCGTTTGCATCATTATAACTTGCGGTAAGGATTGCACCGTCAGAAAGCTGGATAATACCGTCGGCGATGACGACGGCGCCGCCATTAGTCTGGATTGTTCCTTCGAAAACGCCTGCCGAAGCGATCTGCGGCAGCAGGAGAGTTTCGAAATCGCCCCCGTCGGTTTCGATAGAAATCTGTTGAGCGGTCAGAGCTTTCAGGTCCACGTCGAGAAGCCTGACTGTTATGGTGTCGCTGCAGGAATAATAGTCATTATCAAAAAGGATTTTGCCCTGAGAAGTAAGTATCTTCAGCAGGGCCTGATTGACATTGAGCCTGCCCGAGGCACAGACTCCGGCAGCGATGGGCTCTGCAGCTTCTTCCAGGGTCTGCTCGAGCTCGTCGGGACTAAGCTGCGGATTCAGAGACAGCAGAGCTGCGCAAGCGCCGGCAACGTGGGGACAGGCCATTGAGGTTCCGGATTTGTAGGTAGTTCCTCCGCCCCATCTCAAAGACAGGATACCAGCACCCGGTGCGGCAATATCCACCCAACTGCCATAATTGGAAAAGTCGACTTTCTGGTCGTTTGACATTGTAGCAGCAACGGCAATCACATGGTCATGATAGGCCGGATAATAGGGGTCGGAGCTGTATTCATTTCCCGCTGCCGCGACCATTGTCACGCCGCGGGCGTGAGCATAATCGATGGCTTCGACCACCGCAGTGGAATAGCCGCTGCCGCCCCAGCTATTGGAAGTGATATCCGCGCCATTTTCGACCGCATAATAAAAACAGTTGACGGCATCGGATGTATATCCGTTGCCGTTTGAACCGAGGAACTTAAGCGCCATTATTTGCGCATCCGGGCACACGCCGGCCACGTCCAGATTGTTGTTTATCTCGGCTGCGATGATGCCTGCACAGTGAGTGCCGTGTCCGTTATCATCCTTCGGGTCAGCGTCGTTGTTAATAAAATCATATCCGTAAATATCATCGATGAAGCCGTTTCCGTCGTCGTCGATTCCGTTTGCTGCTATTTCATCGGGATTGGTCCACATGTTATTATCGATGTCACTGTGCGTATAATGGACGCCGGTATCAATAACCGCAACAATTACATCGGAGCTGCCGGTAGTTATATCCCACGCCTGGGGCGAGTCAATCTTGGGCATCGCCCATTGGCTGGAGTACTTGGGGTCATTCGGTACCAAATTTATTGAAACAACGCGGTCGAGCTCGGCATATTCGATATCAGGGTCGTTGTTATATTCGGCTACAACCTGCTCCAACGATTGGCCGGGGGCCAGTTCAATTTCGAACTTGTATATCCTGTCAAGGGCAGGGACTTTCGCGCCTTTTGGGGCCCGTCCTAATCTTCGGAGAATGTGCCTTTGTTTTTTGGAAAGACCGGACTTGTTTTTTTTCAGAAGGGCCTGCAATTTTTGCTGATTTTTTTTGAAGTTCGCAAATAGCGGAGTGGCCTTTTTCAATTTGTATTTCCTGTTCAGCTTTTGGAGAGAATCGGGAAATTTCAGGCCGTTGCCAGGGACACCCTGTTGGGACTTGAACCGAAGGCCGTCTGCAGCATTTGCATGGAACTTGACGATTATCCGGTTTGGCGCAAAGTCCTGTCCGGCTGAACCATTTTCAGCGTCCCTGTAATCGTCAGAAGCATCAGTTGCCGCCCGGTCGGTCGAGTAGTCTCTGCGGCCGTCAGTGCTTATGGCCAAGGCGGTGCCTGGGCAGTTGATAACACATAACAAAAACAGCAACGTGAAAAGGGGCTTTGACATCTTCCTCGCTCCGTTAGATGACTTAAGCGATTTGCTCGCCTATGAAAAAACCATTGTACCACAAGAGGCTCGGAAATCCAAGAAAAAACCAATCCCGACAAGGGCGAAAAGCTCCGAGACCGGCTCGACGAACTCGATAAGGGCAATATCAGCGGATAGTGTTTAAGCTGGTCAACCGATGTGATACGCTTCACGAGATACGAGTCACGAATCAGGCTACGGCGGCAGTCTCGGTTTCGGGATGGTCGAACTGGTCGAAGCGGACGGAAATCTTTTTGCTCACGCCCCGTGTCTGCATCGTCACACCGTACAGTACATCGGCGATACTCATCGTCCGCTTTGCGTGGGTGATGATTATAAACTGCGAGTCTTTGGCAAACTCGCGGATGAGTATATTGAATCGCTCGTTGTTGGCTTCATCGAGTGCCGCGTCAATTTCATCGAGGAAACAGAACGGCGACGGCTTGGTCTTGAATACCGCAAACAACAACGCAATTGCAGTCATCGCCTTTTCCCCGCCGCTGAGAAGTGAGATACTCCGCGTCTGTTTGCCCGGCGGACGGGCGATTATCTCGATACCGGCTTCGAGAATGTCTTCAGTCTCATCAAGCACCACGTCGGCCTTGCCCCCGCCGAAAAGCTTGCGGAACAACTGCTGGAAGTGCATCCGGATATCTTCGAATGTCTGCGCAAATTTCTCTCTGCTTTTGGTATTGAGCCTGTTAATCAACTGCTGAAGCTGTGTTTTGCTGGTGTTCAAATCCTGAAGCTGGCTCGTGAGAAATTCGTTCCGCTGCTCGAGCCCTTCCTGCTCGGTTATCGCGTCAAGATTGACGTTGCCCAGACGGTCTATTTTTCCCCGAAGCTCGGCAATTTCCTGTCGTACCTGTTCCCAGTCGACCTGGCTTTCGGTATAGTTTTCATAGGCGGTACGCAGGTCCATCTGCAATTGCTCGCTTGCCTTTTCCAGCAGGGCGTCGATTTTTACCTGAAGCTGGCCGAGCTCAATCTTGAGTTCACTTATCTGCTGTTCGATTTCGGATTGCTCGGCGCGTTTCTGGCGGACGAGCTGCTCGGTTTGTTTCTGCTGTTCGAGCAGCTGTTCTATTTTATCATGCAAAGCCCGGCTGTTTTTCTGCCTGTCCTCTTTTTCCACGAACAACTGCGAGACAGCCGCTTCGCAATTAAGTATCTCGGTCTGAGCGCCCTGGTGCTGAACGATACAGGACTCGATTTCGGCCCGGGCTGTTTCTGTCGCGGCAAGGATGTCCTGCATCTGACTGCGGAGCGAATCTATGGTCCGGCCCAGTGCCTTGTGCTGTTCGGCAGTCTGGCCCAGGCTGACTTTCAAGTCCGTCAGCCTCGCCGTTTGCTCCTGCTGCAATTGCCTCTGCTGGTCATAGCTTGCCTGGAGTTGATTTATTCTTTCGGTTCGCTGGTTGTTTACCGTCTCGAGTTCATCGAGCTTCTGCTTGCTGTCGTATTCTTTCTGCACCGACTGGGCGATTTGCGTCTCAAGCAGTTCGATTTCTCCGACAATCAAGGGCTGTTCTTCGCTTAGCCTGTTTATGTCCTGCTCATAGTGGGCCAGTTTCGAGCTTATCTGCATCTGCTCTGTTTTTGCTTCGTATACTGCGGTGCGAAGTTCCTTGCAGAGTTTTTCGAGATGCTCGTTGGTCTGGCTGTTTTTGGCGATTTGTGTCTCGAGCTGGGCTATTTCTGCATCGATACCGGCGATGGTCTGCTCAAGCTGCCGCAGTCGGCTCTTACGAGATATAAGCCCCGTCGCTTTTCCAACGGGACCGAGCTTCAATATCCCGTCGCTGCCGAGCAGCTCACCGGATAAGGTGACAAATTGATATTGCCCCGCCGTTTTCTCGGCCAGGTCAATTGCCGCCTCAAGCGACTCGACTACGATGGTCTTGCCGAGGAGGCTCCAGACCACAGGTGCGTATCTGCTTTCGGTTTTCACAAATTCCGCCAACCTGCCTATAACGGCCGGCTTCGCCGATAAATCAAGCTTGTCGCTGAAAGGCTCGAGTTTATCTGCGCACAAGAACTCGACCCTGCCGTCGAGTTTTTCAGTGGTTTCGCTGTCACCAAACAGGGCGGTGCTGTCGGCTACCAAAAGACAATGCGTCCTGCCCTCAAGTGCCGCTTCAACCGCGGCCGCGTATTCAACGTCGGCGGATATGATGTCCGCGAGCACACCCTCAACGTAGCTGAATTCGCCGCCGGTCGTTTTTGTCCGGAGGATGTTTTTGACGGCAGTTGTCAAGCCTTCGCGCTTGTTCTCCATGTCGGCCAGTATTGCCAACTCACCGCTCAATGCGCTTCTTGTCTGCCGGCTGTGAGCGACCCTTGCGTTGTCGTCATCGATGTGATGGTTTGCCTGCTGCTGCTGCTGCCGTTTGGACTCGAGATTCTGCTCGAGCTGGCCCAATACTTTCTGGATGTCAGCGAGCCTGGCCTTGTGTTGGGCCTTTTCGGTCAGCAGCTTTTCCAGTTCGGCCTGGGCGGTATCTGCTCGGCCTGACAGCCGTTGCTTCTGCGTGGACAAACTATCACGGTGAACCGAAATGCTCTGCAGTTCATTATGAAGCTGAGCGGTCCGGCGAACTATATCGATTATGCCGGACTTTTCGTCTTCCAGATCGGCAGTGAGAGAATCGCATTGTGAATTCGTCTGTTTGAGATTGACTTCTAATTGCTCGAGTTCGAGCCGGGTTTGTGTCAGTTGCTCCTGACAGTTGGCCTGGAGGCTTTGGTGGCCTGTCAACTCGGTCTCGAAGCTGTTCTGCTGGTTTTTGAGTTTTTCGACCGTGGCCTGGGCGACCGCTTTTCTTTGTTCCAGTTCGCCGACTTTTTCACGCAGAAACTCAATTCGCTGAAGTTGCTGTTCGATTTTGCTTTTGACCGAAACAAGCGAGTTGTCAGTGGCGTTTATGTTGTTTTCGGTATCGATGATTTCGCTGCCGAGTTCGCTCAATGAGCTGTCGTTTCTGGCTACTTCCGCCGCAACGGCCGCAAAGGCGGACTGCAGTTTTTCGAGGGCCTCGTTTTTTTCGTTTTCAGCCCTGGTAAGTTTGTCGAATTCAGCGAGTGAGTAGTTCGCCTGAAGCTGCTTGAGTTTTTCGGTATATTGCAGATAGTTTCTTGCCTTGCCCGCCGCGAGCTTGACGCTCCTGAGTTGCCGCTGCACCTCGTTAAGCACATCGGCCAGACGCAGCAGGTTCTGCTCGGTCCGGTCGAGCCGGCGCATCGCTTCTTTTTTATGGGCCTTGTATTTACTGATGCCGGCGGCTTCCTCGAATATGATTCTGCGGTCCGTCCGCGAGGCGTTTAGAAGCTGCTCGATTTGTCCCTGTTCGATGATTGAATAGGCCCGAACGCCTATGCCGGTATCCATAAACAGTTCGCGGATGTCCTTGAGCCGGCAGTTTTTGCCGTTAATGCGATATTCGCTTTCACCGCTCTTGTAGATTCTCCGGCTTATCTGGACCTGGTCAGTGTCTATGGGAAGCTTGCCCGTGGTGTCTGAAATGAGCAGGCTCACCTCAGCGGTTGCCGCCGGCCTTCTGCTGGCACTTCCGCCGAATATGACGTCGGCCATCTGCCCGCTTCGAAGGCTCTTGGGGCTTTGGTCGCCGAGTACCCATTTGACCGCGTCGACAATGTTGCTTTTGCCGCAGCCGTTGGGCCCCACTATGGCAGTGACAGGCGAGTCGAATGCAAGTTCGGTTTTGTCGGCGAAGCTCTTAAAGCCGCCAAGAACGATTTTTTCAAGTCTCATCTATTCTCCCTGCTCCAGAATGTGTAAGTGAGAAAACAGGCTCTCCGGTCTAAAACGCACTATTGTTATCGGTCGATCAGGGCCTTTGGCTTGAGATATGCCCCGATTTTGGGCAGGGGGCCGGCCTTGAATTCGGCCGGTATCACACCTTTTTCGCACATCTTTTGCAGTATCTCTATTACATCACCGTAGGAAGCTCCGAGCCCGATACGTTGCCTGTCGGTCTTTCTGACCGGCTCATTGGCCAGCGTTCTTATGATGTCGGAAAGCTCGAACGAGCTTTTGAGTTTGATGATGACCTCCGGCCTTCTGGGGTGTTTGCGTACAACCGAGACGAAATTCTGTCCCAGTGGTGCATTTAGTATTATATCACCTTCCGCCGATTCGACGAAGGTATCGTATTGGCAGTATATGGGTGCGCCGAAAAGCACTATCCTCGGCTCGCCGCTTCGCGCCGCGAAAATAACTTTCTTGTTGCTTTGTGCGATTTGCTCAACAGAAAAACTTTCCGCAATCATCTCACGCGCTATGGAAATATCGTCGAGTTTGCTTAATCGTTCGTAGGCGGCAAGGCGAATCTCAAAGCTGTTGTCTCGCAAAAGTCTCCGCAAAATCCTGGTCGAGTCATTATAGCCGGCGCCGACGGCTATCGCATGTAAGGCCTCAATCCGGTAGGGTGAGGTCGTATCGAAAGCTATCTGACGCAGAGCATCCAGACCGGCGTCGTTGCCCATGTTCAGCATACATCTTGCAGCCCGCAGCCGAACCTCCTCGTTGGACGATTTGAGAAGCGCCGAAAGCTTTGGCACAGACTGATTTCCTATCATCTCCAGCGCGATTTCACTTTCCTGCTTACGTCCTTCCACCGCAAGGTTTCGAACGAAATTCATAATTCGAACTTCGGTTACCTTGGCCCTGTCCTGCATGTAGGTCGCTTTGACCATCTCTATGAATCTGTCCCTTTGACCTTCGTATTTCGCAGGGACGGTCAATTCTATCTGGCTGTCCGACAGGGCATTGGCGGTCTCATAGCCGTATCTCGCGTTAAGGCGATTGCGAATCAGGTTTGCGGTCTTGTAGTCCGGATGTCGAAGTGCCATCATTATTTTGTATTCTTTCAGTACTGTCCCGCCGGCCAGGACGTATCCCTTGCGTTTGTCCGGTGCCGGGCTCTGGAGTGTGTCTATGAAAACCGGCCCCTTGGCTTTGCCCACAGGCTGTATCGAAACCCCGAACGTGCCTGCCGGCTTAAGGTCCGTCCCATACAGCCAGCCGTGTTCCAATGATGTTGTCTGGCTGCTGCCCAGTGCCTCGACCGTTACGTCAAAGCCCTCCCGTTTGCTCGCCGAAGCGGGCATAATCCCCCTTATACGTATCACCGCGGTATTAGAGCTGCTGATGAGCTTGCCGACATTGATATGCTCGTCGCCAACCTGGGTTAAGATATACTTTTCGAGGTACTCTTTGATGGCGGCGGGACACTGTGCCGAACCCGTACCGTTCAGTCCGCCCACCAGCCCGTAGCCTTCAACCGCAACGGCATTGTATGCAAAAACTTCAGCAAGAGAGCCTATTGTCGTGCCCAACTCTATTTCCGGGGCCAACGGTTTTGGGGCTTCGCGTTGTTCACAGCCGCCGAAAAAAACACCGACAACTACAATTGCCGCAGCCGCGACCGTCTTTTTGTAGACTTTATTCATATAATAAAATACCTCACCAGGGTTTTTTGGTTCATTACTTCTGTTTAGACCTCAACCGTTCAGTAGATGTTAAATAGCGCAGCCGCAATAGTCAATTGCTCATTCGCCGATTATCTGGCAGATGACCGTCCTGTTTCTTGCCCTGGTGTCGAACTCTACCAGGATTATTTGCTGCCAGGTCCCCAGTGTCAATCGGCCGTCGACCACAGGTACCGTCAAGCAAGGCCCCAGCAATGAGGCCCTGACATGTGAATGACCGTTGTCGTCGTGCCACGTTTCTTCGTGTTCGTAGTGTCCGCCGCGAGGAGCGATTTTTTCAAAGGCAGCTTCGATATCGTAGTTTACAAGGCCCGGCTCATATTCTGTTGTCGTGACCGCCCCGGTCGAGCCCACGTTGAAGACGGTAACGATACCGTTACTGATGCCCGAACCGGTCACTGCCTTGTTCACATAATCGGTAATATTGACAATGTCGCTGTCGCCTTTGGTCTTAACGCTGATTTTTTCTGTCTTTACCATAGCCAAAGAATATAATTAAAAAGCACGAATTTAACAAGTTTGCTGTTTCTTAATAAAATCTGACGATGGATACTGACGAGCTGACCGGCAAAAATATAAACCGCCGACCTCGCGGCCGCGGCCTTTGGCTCCTGCTTGCGATGGCTGTGGTCATCATATTTGCCGCCGGCATCCGGCTTCGGCTCCTGGATACCCCGCTGGAGCGAGACGAGGGCGAATACGCATACGCCGGCCGGCTGATACTGCAGGGCCACGCCCCATATCTTCACGTCTACAGCATGAAGATGCCCGGCATTTTTGCCGTTTACGCGTTTATCCTCGCTGTTTTCGGCCAGACCCCCGCGGCAATTCACCTGGGCCTTCTACTCGTTAACTCTGCTGCCATAGTGCTCGTGTTTTTACTCGCCCGAAGGTTGTATGATTCGACCGCCGGCGTCGTTGCCGCCGCCGCCTTTGCCGTCCTTTCCTTGAGCAGGTACGTCCAGGGCCTGTTCGCCAACGCCGAGCATTTTGTAATACTGCCCGTTCTGGCCGCTTTTCTGTTGCTGCTGGCGGCCGTAGAAAGGCAAAAGTGGTACAAATTCTTCATCGCCGGAGTTTTGCTGGGATTGGCTTTTGTGATAAAGCAGCACGGAGCCGCGTTTACGTTATTCGCTCTGTTGTATATTGGCTGTTGCTGCATTCGCCGTCGCCCGTTTTTATGGAAGAATTCCGCGTTGAATATGCTTTTGTTTTTGGTCGGCTGTATCATCCCCGTTGCAATAACGGTCCTTGTGTTGTGGCGGACGCAGGCTTTGGCCGGGTTCTGGTTCTGGACGTTTGAGTACGCACGACAGCACCTTACAGTGCCGTCTCTTCTGGGAGGTCCCGGACGTCTTGCGTCCCAGGCAAAACAGTTTGGTCATTCGGCAACATGGCTTTGTCTTCTTATGGTCGTTGGTCTGTCATCTTTGTGGTGGAACAAGAAAGCGGTTCGAAATGTTATGTTCACGGCCGGTTTCTCTGTTTTCTCCTTTTTGGCGGTCTGTCCCGGTTTTCATTTTCGCCCCCACTATTTTGTGTTGCTTTTGCCGGCCGCCGCCGTCCTGGCCGGCATCGGCGCCGCCGCCATCATTGATGTCTTTGCCCGGCAGAAATCTGGCATCATTTCGAAGTTGCTGCCTATTATTTTGGTTGTCGGCTCACTGTTTCACGCCTTCTCGACGCAGGGACATTATTTGCTCATGCTCGATGCCGTTGATGTATGTCGCGCAACGTATCCGCTGCAGTTGTTTCCGGAAACACTGCGGGTGGGCCGATTTATTAAGGAACACTCGAAACGCGATGACCTCATTGCTGTTGTAGGCTCCGAGCCGCAGATTTATTTCTATGCCGACAGGCGCTCAGCTACCGGATATATTTACATGTACCCGTTGATGGAGCCCCACCCTTATGCACTGCGGATGCAGGAAGAGATGATTTCGGAAATAGAAACGGCATCGCCGGAGTTTTTGGTCGTTGTGTACAATCCTGTTTCATGGATGGTCAGACCGGAATCCGAGAAGATGATTTTGAGCTGGGCTCACGATTACCCGCAAAAGTTTTACCGTATGACAGGTATTATCGACGTTGCTGCCGATGATTCGGTTAGCTATGTGTGGGATGACGCTGCGAGTGATTATCGGCCGCGGGGGGACCGCTACATATTTATCTATCAACGCCGACGGGACAATTCTAATTAGCCGGTGACCAGCTTTTTGGGGTATTGGTGACATTTTTTTGCGCACAAGGCAGTTAGTCTTCACGCACTATTTTGGCGCAATTTGGCCCAAAGGATAAGTCACGGGGACAAAACGTCCCTGTCAATACTGAAAATCCGGATTTCCCTCTTTATATAAGATAGGCTGGTCGGCAGAAGCATTGTCTGCGTCCGGTTTTCAGGCCTGTCCCTGTCCCTGCGAATTAATGCAAGTATCCGAATTTAACAGGCCTTAGAGCTATTTACTTTGCAGGGACGTCCCCGAATCACCGATAGGTACAGGGACATCATATTATATTATTTTTATCATTCGGAGTTGATTTGACATAGTAGGAAGGCTGAGTCAGAGTAAGTCAAATAATTGTGTTCTCAGGTTTATTTCAGGAGAAAGCAAATGAGCGGTAAGAAAATGATTGTGCCGGGGGACAAAACAAGCCGGTCACGGTCGGTATTGTTACTATGGTTGGCGGCTTTTTTACTCATCGTTTCGGCCGGCCAGTTCCAGCAAGCACATGCAGCCGACCCGGCGGAACTGGATGTGCCCACCGAAGAAAGAGACATTTTGATGTTTTTTGACCCCACGGAAATCATGGTAACCACATCTGCGCGCAGACTTCAGCCGCTGGCGCATGCCACCAGCGCAATGTACGTTATCACGGCAGAAGACATCCATCAGGCAGGAGTTACGAAGCTGGGCGATATCTTCAGGATGGTTCCCGGCATGGACGTCGTAACTAAAAGGGGCGACCAGATTGCGGTAAGTGCCAGGGGATTTTCGATTACGGCTTCGCGAAGGATGATGGTGATGCTGGACGGCCGACCACTCTATGAACCCTTCGGCGGCGGTCTGGACTTCGAGTTCCTGCCCGTGTTCCCCGAGAACATCGAGCGTATTGAAGTGATTCGAGGCGCAGCAGGCGTTGCCTGGGGCGTCAACGCCGTCAACGGCGTCATCAACATCATAACCAAAAAGCCCGCCGACACCCAGGGTGGTATGATTACTGGTGCGTTTGGACACAGGGAACTGTATCAAGGTTACCTCCGTTACGGCGGCGAAGCAGAGAACATGTTCGCGCGGGGCACCGGCGGTTATTTCCACAACAACGGACTCGGTACGCACGGCGGCAACCAAAACAAGAAAGACTACACGCGAAAATATGTGATGACGGGCAGAAGTGATATCACACTGGACGACAGTTCCAGCCTGACCGTCTCC
>Ga0114923_10003022_pt1 | contig 11351 bp, 9 predicted proteins | sample SumtaG_FD_89578 | JGI IMG/M metagenome (GOLD analysis project Ga0114923, IMG submission 89578) | Deep subsurface microbial communities from Indian Ocean to uncover new lineages of life (NeLLi) - Sumatra_00157 metaG | ecosystem: Environmental > Aquatic > Marine > Oceanic > Sediment | place: near...
CGCGCAGGTGTTTTCCGCACGGAGCGGCATCATTTTTCGGATGCCCGTGCGGAACAGGGCTCGTGTCGAGCCCCTGATGAGCTCCGGACCGGACGGGCATGAAGCCTCTACGTCCGGTCAATCTCCAAACGAGCGCCTGCAGGATGGGCTTAAGAACACCTTTACGAACCTTGATGCCCATCCTGCCGACCCCAGGGCCTCCGGCGGCCAACTTTTTGAAAAAAGTTGGACAAAAACTTTTGATTAGGCCCTTCGGGCCTGGGTGCTTTTGTCGCAGTTAAAATTAGAATTGCTGCAAATTGAAAGTTCAACTTGCAATTTGCAAATCTCCGGGAGTGATGGCAACTAACAAGACGAACATTAACAAACAATTTGGTTTTCTTAAAAAGCCTCATTTGTTTGTTTTGTTTGTTTTGTTCGTTGCTAAAAAAATGTTTTTTGTAGGGTTTGTTCGCTGCTAAATAGCTTGTAAAAAACAGGTGGTGGATTTAGAACGGTGAAACATGTTGACAAAACCCATGAGTTTATACTATACTATCAATGGGACATGCATGTGATGACAAGGAGGTGCAAAACCCATGTTAATTGCTAACCCTATTTACGATGTGGTGTTCAAGTACCTGATGGCAAATCTCGATATCGCCAAAGGAATCATCTCTACAATTATCGATGAAGAAATCGTAACCCTGGATTTCAAAGCCCAGGAGGGGGTGGATTTTATTGCCAAAATCAAGCTGAAGGAAGGGGGATATAAAAATGTATTGATCGAACTGCAGAAATCTAATATCCCGTATGACATCGAGAGATTCAGACGATATTTGGGAGATCAGTACAAAAAGGTGGATGACGTTCCTTCAGAGAGTGGTGAGGGTGAAAGTTCAAAGGAATCCTTACCCATAATAACCATCTATTTTTTAGGTTTCTCTTTATCAGCTACCTTACCCAATGTAATCAAGGTAGGCCGTCAGTATATCGATGTGTTGAAAGGCAAGGAGATCACGGAACGCAGCGAGTTTATCGAGAGATTGACTCATGATTCTTACGTTATCCAGATTCCCGGGCTGCAGGTCCAACTAAAAAACCGGTTGGAGTATGTGTTATCTGTGTTCCAGCAGGAGAATTTCGTGGATAAAACTCGTCATTTGAAATCTTATGATTATAAAACCACGGACAAGTTGATACTCAAGATATTGAAACAATTGGAAAAGGCTGCGGCAGATGAGCACCTTCACCGCCAGTTAGACTTAGAGGAAATGGCCCTGAGTGAATATGAAAATACCTTTAAACACCTTGAGAGAAAATTGGAAGAAAAAGACAAAGTACTTGAGGAAAAAGATAAAGCACTTGAGGAGAAAGACAAAGCACTTGAGGAGAAAGATAAATATATTAGGGAACTGTTAAAAAAATTAGAGGAGTAGAGGACAAAAAATAAATAGGATTCTTTGCCTACCCCTTTTTTCCGGGAGTGATGGCAACTAACAAGACGAACTATAACAAACAATTTGGTTTTCTTAAAAAGCCCCTTTTGTTTGTTTTGTTCGCTGCTAAAAAAATGTTTTTTGTTCGTATTGTTCGTTGCTGCTACAAGAATACCTGTACCTCGTCACCCTTCAAAATAGAGGCGAATACCCCAGTGAAAACTCTTCCCCTGCGGATAGTACACCGCCCGCGTCGGATCAAAATAAAGTATATTGTTGCTGACCAGTTCTCTCAATAATTCCTCATCCTCTTCTTCCGTATCTCTTGCAAACAGTTTGTCATTCTCCACAAAATGGCTTAATAGTTTCTCCCGTTTTTTCCTACCTTTTTTTACGATAGAATAGGTAATCATTCCCAACATTTTTTGTTTGTAATCGGAGATCACCGTATCCAGTGGAGAGCGAAAAAGGTTCGAAAGGATAGCTTGAATTTCCCACATACTTCCGCCCACTACATCCCATATCTTTTCGGCATCTTCTTTGGTCAGGGTATAATTGGTTATTTTTGAATATTTTTCCAGGTTTAACAGCCATTCCAGTACATCTTCTTTTTCAAGATAATCTACCTTATAAAACGTCGAGCACTTTTTTAGCCTTGAATCTTCATAAACTGTATTCAAAAAGTATCCATCTGAGGAAGCAATAATGATATGTGCCAGGTGGCTTTCCTTGGTCATTGCCACAAAAAAATTGAATAGTTCGATAATCAACCGCCGCTCCCTGCCATTATTCATATAGACCTTATCCAATGCCTGGAGTTCATCGATGATTAAGATCGGCTTTACCCCATTTTGGTGAAGTTGGCTAAATTCCTTCTCCATGGTTTTAAAAGGGTCCACACGCCCTTTTTGCATCTTTTGCTCAATCTCGGAATTAATCTTGAAAAACCCGACATTGATACCCCCTGACAATTTCCCTTTTTTTTCTTCCTCGTCTTCGACATTAAAAAGCATCTTGAGAAAATCTTTATAGTTGTACTCATCGGAAAATTCCGTATAAATCTTTCTCAGGTTCAAAAATTTCACGTCCAGTTTTTGTACCTTTTCAATTTGTTGGAGGAGTTTGTACAACAAGGTTGTTTTCCCGGAAGATTTGGGGCCATGGAGAAAGAGAATGGCTTCAGGTTCCTCATCGATATAGGCTTCCAGGTCCTTTAATTCTTTTTCACGGTTGATAAATGCAGTACGTTTCCAATATTTCAACTTTTTCTTTTCCATGATATAAATTATAATACCAAAACCTTTTTTTTACAATACCCCCCCCTCAGGGATACGTCAAAATCCGAAATTCGAAACAAATTTGAATGCCCAAAATTTAAAGTGAAAATAATAGCAGCGAACGAAAACAAACAAAACGAACTATAGGAGCTATATGTATTTTAATTAAAAAATGTTTGTTTGTTCGTATTGTTTGTTTTGTTCGTTGCTAAATAAAAAAAAGATGGAGTGATGGCAACTAACAAGACGAACTATAACGAACAATCTGGTTTTCTTAAAAAGCCCCTTTGTTCGTTTTGTTAGTTTTGTTCGCTGCTAAATAGAAAAAAAGATGGAATGATGGCAACTAACAAGACGAACTATACGAACTATTTGGTTTTCTTAAAAAGCCCCTTTTGTTCGTTTTGTTTGTTTTGTTCGTTGCTAAATAAATATTTTTTGTTCGTTTTGTTGGTTGCTATGAATTGATTATCTGATTTTTAAACATCTCCGAATATTTATTTTCAAGTCTTACCAGTTCTTCGTGTGAGCCTTGTTCTATGATCTCACCTTTTTCCATAACATAAATACGGTCTGCCATTTTAACATTTGACAAACGGTGGCTGATAAGTATGATTATTTTCTCTTTGGATAAATGCCTTAATCGCTGAAAAAACTCGTATTCAGCCAATGGGTCTATGGAATAAGAAAAAGAGCCAAACAAAAAATCACAACTACCAATAATTCAATCGCATAGGAATTTTCATTTTTTTTATGCGGGTTTGAACATATAGTTGAAGCTTGGCACAACAGAGCCTCCGCATATAGACTCCCCATGCCGCGGGGTAATTCAATATTCGCAGATCATTTCATCACTTCGTTGCACTGCCACCCCCCCTCCGAAGGACACGAAGATGACAGAGAACGGAAGTTGGGAGAATTTTTTGATCAGTCTGGCACCTTTTCCTGCTCTAATTTTGTTTAAACTCATATTTGGAAGCCTTTTTTCGTTTACCGTTAGATAAAAAATGATTTTAAGTTTCGCCCCACCTGTTTACATCCTCCGTCCCCGGTTTCTGGGTTTCTGGGTTTCTGAAATTGATTCGTTTGTATACATCATATAATCCATTAGCAGCTATTACAATGTAAAATGGAGTTATAGGTACTTTATATCTATTACTTCCAAACACTCCTAAAAGAATTAAAAAATATGCAATAATTGCAATAAAGATAATTAAATAAAAATATTTTTTATCCTTTGTCATATTAATGCACCCCCATATAAATGAAGTATAGCAAATTAATAAAAATCCTCCTATAGATAATCCTATTAATATTTCGATTAAAGATTTGGACTTAATAAAACCGATAATCATTTTAAAAATATTCGGTGAATTATATAAATCAAAATTCAGGTCAGATGATTTCAATCCCAATTTTTTCAATATTCCTTTTGTCCCTATTGAAATATACAAATTTATGGTTCCTTTAAGATGCCTTGAGATATAATCTGGCCAGTTAGTCTTTAAATATTCTATCGCTATTTCACTATATATTTTAGAATTATAAAATGGATTACCATTTTCATCGGCCCCACTTTCTTTTGCTTTTTGAGAAAATTCTTTTCTAACTTGATCAATAGATTTTCCTGTTCTCTCAACCTCAGTATAAGATACAAACCAAAATAATAAACTTTCCCCCTGAATAGAAGATAGACTTGCATAACCAAATTTTGAGTAATTTCTATATAACCATGGAGATATTGTAAACAAAAATATTAGTATGTAATATATAGAAGTTCTTAAACGTAAAGCCCATCCTATTTTTGGGTAAATAAGAATTACCAATAAAACAATAGCTGGAAAAAATTGTGAAATTGGTCTTATTAAAGTTGCAAATCCTAAAAATAAACTACTCAATATTAGAAAAAGAATTTTTTTATTATTAAGCCCATAAATTAAAAAAAAGATTGATACTAAAAATATAGTAACAAACAGTGTCTCTGTTAATAAAGTTGTTGTATATAAAATTTGGTGAGGGTCAATAGCGAATAAAACGGCTGCAATAATAGCTATCTTTTTACTAAACATTATTTTCCCTAATTTATAAACCATTATTAATGAAACAATATTAAGTAACACCTGGAAGAACAGGACAACCCAAGGTTTAACACCAAATATAAAATATATTATTGAAACAAATAGTGGATAGCCGGGGGTTCTATTGGCCCCAAGATCTCCCAAATCTGAAAACGACCCGGTATCTAATATATTTAATGCTAAACGATGATATCCTGCAGCATCGGAAAATATGATTTCATTTTGTACTACTTGATCATCCCAGGGCTTAGCAGCTATAAAAAAAATTATTCTTAATAATAAAGCAAATAAGATAACAATAAATATTGCATTTTTTTTATAATCAACCTTTAAAATTTCCTTGAAATTAATATTTATCCTCATGATATTTTTCTCCTCTATTTACCACCCAGATATTACTGATAACACCACTTTTTTTCACCTGTAAGCACCACGAACCTGGGACTCTCAACTTCAGCCTCCTCACTTGCCTTAAGAGCCATCCGCTAATATGAGGTATAAAATCATTGAGCTTATCCAATAGAGTGTTAGACAAATCAAGACATGTATAGGAATTGTATTCCTTCTTAACATATTTTGTGAACATACCTGACCCGCTACATAATTCTAGAACCATCTATCCCTTAATTGGTGACAAATGCTTTAAGATATCTCGTATCCTTTTATCAGATAACCATTCAAATTCGCTTTTGTTAGTCCAATATGTCTTCTCTCGTTCAATTTGATCAGATTTTGTCATATTACCTCTTGTTATGGATATCCCTTGAAAACCTGCGATTAACATTTCCTTGCGGTTACAATTAAAGATAGGCCCAGCGGAAAGGGAATCCATCGTTCAATTATTTTCACTAATGGAAATAACAACCGGAAAATTTTAAAATTGGAGCGAGTGATAACTTCTCTTTTCAAAAGACAGGAGTTAAACCACCACCCGAAAATACCGACGAAATTAATATACCTGATTGTCTCTATCTTATATCCTGCAGCCGTTAAAACTTTTGATATCAATTTTTTGTCATACCTCCGGTAGTGCCCAAGGGCTTTATCAATAGTTCCATAAAGATTCTTTAACGCGGGCACCAGCAACAAGACTCTGCCACTCTTTTTTAATGAAGGTAATAGATACTTTAAAGCATTGATATCGTTTTCAACATGCTCAAGTACATTAATACATACGATGGCATCGAAGGTACTGCACCTGACTGCATCCGAAACGGGTGTTCCCAACGCATAATTGACATACTTGATTTTAAAAGAAGGGTTTTTATCTGCCAATTTACTTTTAATAATTTCCAGGCAGCGATCCGAAATGTCGGAAATCACCAAAGAGTCAGCATATTTTGTAAGTACTTCGCTAATCGATCCTATACCGGCTCCAATTTCAAGCACCTGCCCGGTTAAATAGGGTTTAAAAAATCGAAGCTGCCACTCGAAATATTCGGAAACAATTGCGGCATTGGAAATATTTTTTAAATTGACATCTTCAACACCCGATGGGTCCATTCGATAAGCTCCCGTAACTCTTCCAACAAACGGCATCTTAAAAATCTCCCCGGAATATCCCTTTTACAGGCAATCCTGCGATATTATGGTTATGGTTTCCAGGGTCGATTAAATTGGCCAGATCGATAGAGGCCCGGATGGAATGATCCATGTTGTTGTACCAGAAAGCCCCGCTTCTTCCAAAAGCTAATACATTTTTAAACTGCGCAATTTTGCTTTCATACTTTTCCAGCTTCTGGACATAATCCAACCTATATATAGGATATGTATTTCTTATTTTTTCAAAATGAACATCCATCACTGAATTAAAATTCCTCACGATATTTGTATTTATAAGATTCTGGATAATTGTATTCAGGAGCTTTTCACCTTCTTTCCATATGTAATCGTTTTCATAACACACAACTTCGGCACAAATACCGAAATATCCTTCTTTTGCAAGGCATGGGTTAAAAGAGATATTTGTTGATACCCGACTGAAAATAACCTCCCTTGAACCGAAGTATTCCCATTGGGCTGGTATGATTGGATACCCCTCAACCAGGATATTGCAAATCAATGTACTGCAAAAATCCAAACCCACTTTATCGCCACCCAGCAAACGTTCAAGGTCGTATGAGGCACCAGACCAGAACAAATTTTCTATCTCATATTCTCTTCCATTGTGGTCTATTAAACATTTCACTTCATTATTTTTTATCACTGACTTTTCAAAATTAATCCCTGTCTCAACAGTTCCCCCTTTATTGCAAATTTCTTCTGCTAAACGTTTTGAGTAAATATCGATAGTACCGTTTTTGGGATAAAGGAACTTGGTATTAACTTTTTTATTTCTTAAAAGGCCAAATAGGAGATCAGTGATGCTTGAACTTCGCACATTTTTGTCTATGGTGGCCCGGTTGATACCGGTTTCTGCCCAATGCCTGTGGCACTCTTTTAAGTTAAGTTTTAAAAACTTTTCGGTATATTCTCTGAAAAAACTATTTGTCAGCGTCTTACCATATTTATTGTTTACATAGGATTCAAACGAATCATCTTGAATTTTGGGTCGTACCATCAAGTCCCAAAAAGAACTCAATAACAAGCTCGGGGGAAGTTTAATAATGGACTTTAACTCAAGCGGCCAGTTGAAATGTTTACCACAAAAAAAGACTTTGCTGGTTCGCGGTATGGTGATTAAGTCATCCCCCATGATGCTCTTTATGAAGTTCTCTACCTCGATATCATCCGTATGAAAGCGATGAGGGCCGATATCGATGCTCCAGTTATCATAGTGAAAACTTCGTGCCAAACCGCCTATCTTCTGCTCTTTTTCAAGAATCTGGACCTCGATACCTTTTGTTGCCAGTAAATAACCCAAAGTTAAACCGGCCACCCCTGCACCGACTATTGTTGCATTCATTTTTTTTAAGTTGATATACTTAAATTAAAATCCCAGGATTAAATCTTTTTTTTTCGTAAAAATGCGGCAATGAACCGTGCCGCCCCCATTTCGCCTTTGGTTTCAAATTTTTTGGTTACAATATTCCGTATATGCTTGGGGATAGATAGGGGTTGGAACAGTATCTTCAAAATCGAATATTCAAGGTAAAGAAGGATACGAATCCACGAAAGTTTCCTGAAATCTTTTCGCCAACGTGGGGACCAACAAATTCCCAAATAATCCCGGGGAAAATTTTCCATGAATTCTGGTGGTACCTGCTTTCCAGGCAGGGGTGAGTAGATAAAAATACTGATATCATCAACTCCCAGGAATATTAGCTTTGCAATCATACCAGCGGTCTTTAGAATATCGGAAAATGTTTCCCCTGGGAACCCTATAATGAAAAAAACTCCACTTTTGATGCCCACTTTACGGCAGACTCTCTGGATACGGTAAAGTTTTTTTTCATCCAGGGGTTTGGACATTTGCTTCCGTATTCTCCTTGAACCGGATTCCGGTGCCAGGCACAAATAGTTCAATCCCGATTCTGATAATGAGGGAATAAGGTCTTCGGACAATGTCTCCACCCTGACGCCTGAAGGCAGCGACAACCTAACCCGGAGGCCCCTTTCTAAAATCAAACGACAAATATCTTTCACTCTGTCAGGTTTTAATGTAAAGTTGTCGTCTTGAATAAAGATATCTTCGATACCATAATTTTCGATTAAATATTGAAGGTCATCCACCACCCGTTGGGGTGAATGGCCGCGCCATTGCCTTCCGCTGGTGAGGGGGGTGCTACAAAACTTACAATTGTAACTGCATCCCCGTGATGTTATTATAGGAGCAAAGCGTCCCTTGAAGGGACTGTGGTTCATCTTCAACTCCCAATAATTCTCTAAAGGCACAAGATCCCATGCAGGTATAGGCAGAGTATCCATTTCAACAGGTACAGATTGAATAAAGTTATCCATTCTTTTGCGGTCTACAATCCCGGGAATAAAAATAGTCTCATTCCCGTCGGCCAGTTTCTTCAGAAGTGCTGCCATAGCAGCCTCACCTTCGCCGATGACTGCATAATCCACTCCCTCTTGGAGAAAATCACAGTAATTCAATGTAACGTGGGGACCACCAACCACAACCTTTTTCCCGAGCATTTTTTTTATATTTGCGGCAAGTTCAATACATAATGAAGATACCATCCCCGAATGGACAGAGATACCAACAAGATTCACATCCGAGTCAATCCTTTCTATAATTTCATCTATGGTAAGACCGACTTTGACAAAGGAATCCCGGTAGTGAAACCAGTTGAAGGGTTTCTCTCCAAAAGCATCAAGGAATCCGACAGTAAAACCCTGTTCCCGAAGATAAGCGGCAATGGACGCCAGCCCGATAGGGGGAGAGGGGATCATCCCGAATATATCCCTGTCATAAGCAACCAGGGGCGGTGAAATGAGAAAAATCTGCGGCATCTCTACACCTCGTCTTTTTCTTTTATAATAGTTCCCTGGATCAGCAGCCGTATGGGCCAAAAAGGGAATATTTTTTCAAATACAGTTTTCACTACCTTTGAAATCCATTTCCCTATTCTGGACTTTTTTTGGCTGGCAATATAGTTAAGCGGGTGAATCCTGATGTCGCCCACATAAGGTTCTAAAATCTTCTTGATACCGGGGGCTGTACTCCGTCGCAACGCGCCGCGTTCTTCGGCAGGAATCACATGTGCAAAAAAAATCAATGGATTTACGATATTAGGCTCAATAAGAATAAGCGTGGCCTTATTTCTGGCAATCCGTTTCATCTGTTGAATCATCCGTTCCTGGTTTTCCACATGATGCAGGGAATCAATCAGCACAATAACATCGAAAAGATTGTCTTTGAGCGCAATGTTCTCTGCTTCCGACTGGATAAGAACAGTATTGCCTAAGTTACGCTTTTTAACGAGAAACTGCGCTTTCGAAAGGAGGTTGAAGGATATATCGATGCCGATGAGGAAGCGTGAAAATAGATGCAGCACTGGGAGAAATTGACCGGAACCGGTACAGCAATCGATAATCAAGCATTTTTTATTCCCAATAATTTTTGAAAATATAACATGAAACGCTTCAAAGGCCTCCGGGTTATTAACTAACAAAAAAGGATCAAACCGCTCCTCGTAACTGCACGAAAATAATGTTTTAGATTTGGTATCACTGCTGCATAGATCATCGTAAAATCTCTTCTGGCTATTTTTAGAATAGGGTTTATTTTTCATAACAACCACTCTGTGGTAGGTCTGATGGTGAGACAGGGAATGTTCGTGTAGGTGGTCTCATCCTGAACGCCACCGGAATCTGTCAGAACGAATCTTGAATGCCTCACCAGATTGATAAATTGTAGATACCCTGCTGGAGCGATGAGAAAAAGTTGATCAGATGACCGTATTGTCTGAAATGGTAAAGAAAAGGTCAGAGATGGCATCGGTAACCAACTGGTTGATCTTCTCCGGTATGGTGTGGTGTTGGCTACGCAGCCCGGTTTCATAGTGAATGGTTTTAATATTCAGTTTTGAAGCCACTAAAGTGCATGCCGCAGTAGTTATCTGTTTCAATCAGCAATCAATTTAGGTAGGCTTCCGCCCTTGGGTTTGGCTTCATTTTACTGAAATTTTTCATAGCCCATTTGTTGCGACTGTTTTTGCTGCATCCGGCAATTCGTGAATTGCCGCTTTATTCCACTTTTCTAAATTTTAAACAAATTTATTTAAAATTTTTGTTTATAACCGTATTGAGGGAATCCATCGATTGCGGCTTCAGCTTGGCAACAGGAAAAGACGCTTGCTTTTTCATCGTCCATCACATTTTCATTTTAACTTCTAATCTCTCAAAAAATCAGTAAGTTAGTTTATAATCTATCTATAAGAAAATGTCAAGAAAAAAATAAAAAAAAATATTTTTATTTGGCAGCGAACGAAACAAACAAAAAATATTTATTTGGCAACGAACAAAAACAAACAAAACGAACAAAGAGGCTTTATTTAAGAAAACCAATTTGTTCGTTACTGTTCGTCTTGTTAGTTGCCATTATTTTTCTATTTTTAAAAAATCCAAATGGTTCGTCATTGTTAGTCTTGTTAGCTGCCATCATTTTCAGGAATTTGTAAATTTTGACTGTGAATCCAGGTGCCTTCCTTTTCCCCGGCTATAAGGTAATAAATACTACTCTCTAATCCCTATTCTTCTTTCTTCTGTGTTTGCCTGCTTTAATCAGCACTCAATTTGGGTAGGCTGCCGCCGTTAAGTAAATCGTTACTTTAGCCAACAATTTTCACAAAACATTTTTTTTTACGGCTGAGGCCAAAAAACTTCTGCCGCAAAAATTAAAATCGGTTTCAAATGTGAGTCAATTAAATTTGACCCAACTTAACCAATTGCCCGCGGCGCGGGCACCCTATATGCGGAGGCTCTGTTGTGCCATGCTTCAACAATTCATTCCAATTGAAACTGCACAAAAAAAAATTCCTACGCAATCAAAACACCCCATATATATGACTCTGTTGATTTAGTTCGTTACTATAATTACCAAGAACTAAAAAAATTATCCGTAGATACGCATTATTGTTGATGTTTGTAGAATTTTGTGTTATAATTGGTTAATAAGAAATGAAAAA
>Ga0114923_10003023_pt1 | contig 11348 bp, 12 predicted proteins | sample SumtaG_FD_89578 | JGI IMG/M metagenome (GOLD analysis project Ga0114923, IMG submission 89578) | Deep subsurface microbial communities from Indian Ocean to uncover new lineages of life (NeLLi) - Sumatra_00157 metaG | ecosystem: Environmental > Aquatic > Marine > Oceanic > Sediment | place: near...
GCGAGTAAGTTCTCAAGAACAGGGAAAGATTGGTTGTGAATCTCAATGAAGCACGGCCATACATATCGAAGACAGTACGCAGAATGCTGAAATATGGTATTTCTTTTACCTTTGATTATGTTCCTTTATGTGCTCTTGAACAGGACTTACTCTATGAATTGCTGAAAATAGGTACTTTGTTCCGCAGACAAACTATTAGCACCATAATTCGCCCAGAAACCGTACTGCCAAACAAACCTTTACCCTACTATGAAAGCTCATCTTGTAGATACTGCGCAGTTAATGCATATTGTTCTCGTGTTCCAAAAAAAAATCACCAACATATGAACTATGATGCCCAATTGCATCATGTATTTCCAATAAACATTTAGGCTCCAATATTCTAACTTACAAGAATACTCATTCCGAAAGAAACAGGTGGAAATTGATCGAGGACGTTGGGATACGTGACGAAAACGTGACTACTTTATAGCAAAATATATCATTTTTTAGGGGTTTTTATCATAATATAGTAATTGGAAAAAATCCCGGAGATAATTATCTGAAAATGGTTTTGCCCTTGTGATGGGGCTTTCAAGAAATAGGGCGGAAGCGCGCCTGTTGTATGATGAGAACAAGGGGCCTGGTTCCTCACCTTTTACCTTTACTATCCACTGTGTCTCTTCCCGGCTCCGGGTTTGTAATTACCAAAGAATACCATTTTCCCGTTTTTCCCAATTTTTTGACCTACCTGGAGATAGAAATTCCTACCCTAAGACAGAAAATCCTACCGTACGATAGAAAATCCTTGTGTGGAACAAGGAAATCCTTGCACGATTCAAGGAATTCTTACTTTTTGGCCAGGAAATCCTATCGTATGATAGAAAATCCTTGTGTGGAACAAGGAAATCCTTGTACGATTCAAGGAATTCCTATTTTTTGGCCAGGAAATCCTATTGTATGATAGAAAATCCTTGTGTAGAACAAGGAAATCCTTATATTTTTATAGGAAATCTTATTGTGAGATAGGAAATCCCTGTCAAATACAGGGAAATTCCGGTTTTTTGGTAGGTAATCGTTATCGAAAGGTAGAAAATCCCCGGCCGGGACAAGGAAATCCTATGTTTCATGCAGGAACCGTAGTGAAAGAGGCATTGCTTGCCTGATCCATTGAAATCTTGCTTTAACATAGAAAATTCTTGCCCGGCCCGGGACATCTTACCGGGAGTTTACCCGGTCTTAGTCTTGTTCGCCTTACTCCCGGTTACCTCTTTTTCTACTTTTACCGGGGCATTGGAATTCTCTTCATCGGATGAGGAAGAAGAAGAGGAAGCGGCGGGTTTTGACACTTTGAACCGCTTGCCCAACTCTTTGGCAATGGCACTGGCACCGGGTACATTGGCCCTGGATGCATTTTTCAAGTAGTGGTAAAAACTCCGGGCCGAACTGTAAGCTTCCGTACCCACCATCGAATGGGTATCACGGAGTTTACCCACCAATGGAACGAGATGGTCCATCAAAACTTGAAGCTGTTTTGTCAACCGTGCGTCTTTGCCAAACTCCTCCAAATCGATAAATGCCGGAGACAAATCCGGGTTCTTTACGGCATACTCATAAGTCGTGTCGATAAAATCTACGGTCTTTATGCCTATTCCCGGCATGGTTGCCTTTTGCTCCCTGGGCAGCGTAACCGTAAAGGGAAGCTTCGCCTCGATCGATTTGATACTTTCAATGATCGATCCATGGTCCTCGTCACTCAGTGACGCCGAAATCAGATTAAAGTTTACACTCATTTTTTTCCTCCTTACGTGTTTATTTTTTTGTGTAACTTTTTACATTATAATATCTTGATGCCTGGTCGATATGAATTTCAGGAACACCATTGTTTTCGTTCCTGGCAAACAAAATGACACTTAAATCTAACTTTTTGTATAACATAGGCATATTATAGTATAAAAAAGTGAAAATGTCAACAAAAAAAATTAAAAAAAATAAAAAAACTTGAAAATAAGGCAAAAATGTGGTATATTATTATTTTCTTACGACAGGAGGGCCAACATGGTAAACAGGAAGGACGCGTTATACAAAACCACCGGCCTGCAATTGAAGGCCATTCGTGAAGAGCTGCGCATGACATTGGATGCTATCAGTAAAGAAACAGGGATTTCCCGCAGTTACCTTTCGGATTTCGAGAGGGGGTTCCGACTGCCTACCTCAAAGTATTTAAGCTATTTGCACCACCGCCACCGGGTGAATTTGAATTTTGTATTCGGCACCGAAGGACGGAAGTTCCGGCCGGGGTCGAAGGAAGTACTGGATTTCGGTATGTTCCAGGACGAGGTGGATAAAATGCTGGTGTTCATGGCGGAAATGCCCCACGCCCTCTATGCGGTGCTGGGCTTTTTTGCCGAATACAAACTGATGAACAAAGAGTTGATCGAGCGAAATCGAGCCGAAAAGGAGGGTACAAAAAGTAAAACCGATTAATATCGATAGGAGGAAAATATGGATACGAATATCTACGAATTGATCGACCTGGCCCATGTGCCCGGGGTGAACCGGGAATTAGCGGCCAAATTGGCAGATTGGGGAAAGAAAAAGATTTCCGCCCGCGAAGAAGAATACGATAATGCGAGGAAATCCTACTGTAACACCCTGTTTGTGGTTCCCCGCCGTCAAAAAGCACCGGGGTATAACCGGTTGTATTGGTTCGAATTGCTGCAGTACGATAATTGGCAGTGGCGCATGGTTAACATGTTCCCCTGGAAGTTGCCTCATGACCATCAATACAAAGTCCTGCCCACCGATATTATCGATAAGATGTCCGAATTCCCGGTGGAGCCGGACAAAGTGGTGACAATGGCAGGGGCTCATTCCACGTTATTAAATAAAACCGTAGACGTGCAATTTGTCCGTTACTCTAGTACCCACATCTTTGGAACGGTAAAAGAAAATATCGCCGGCCCCGGCCAGATCCACTGGGAAGGGGATATGGAAACCGCGTTCCAAATTTTTTACCTTTGCCGGGACATGTACCCGGAGATGGTAGGCGGTTTTGTCAAAGGGTTTATGGCTGCGTTGTTAACGGGTGCGGCAGAAACCGGCAAAAACATGGGAAATCCGGGCGGGGATACCGGACAAATACTGGCGGAGACGCTGTTGGAAAAAGAACATGACGGAGAATGGCCTGAACCGGGCAAGCTGCAAATAGAGTCCCCGGGAGAGGAACCGCTGTCTGTTGATTCCGGGCAGCCGGTTGAAGCGGAAGATGAGCGGGATGCCAATCTCTACCGGTTGATCCAGCTCATCCAGATCCCGGAATTCAATAAATTGTTATTGCTAAAACTGCACGAGCTCAAGGATGGGTCGTTGAAGCGAGAGATCGACGCTTATAAGGGCAAGCAAGCGTATTATTACAAAAAATTGTGCTGGGACTTGCGGCGGAAGAGGAAAAAGAGATTTAAGAATACCGGGCGTCCGCCGCTTTACTGGTTTGAGTTGACCAAATTTGCCCCTGCTGATTGGGGGATGACCCGTATCGACCCCTGGCCCCCGGCCTATGAACCCTTTAAAGAAATTTTACCGGAAATGGTTTTTAGTCTTTTTACTCTTACCCCGGTGCATCCGGGCAAGGCGATAGAGGCATCTGTCAGGCTGCCGGCCCCCCAATGGAAAAAACTGGACCTCCAATGGGTGCGCTATTCCAGCAACTGCGTGATGGGTACGGTTTGCGAAAACATGGATGACTTGCAAACCCTATTGGCAGAGGAAAAGCAGTGGTTAAGGGGTAATGGCGGTATGGAAACAGGAAGCCTTTACCGTTTGCTGTTCCATCACATCAGGAGTCGTCCCCAGGTGGCTGAATCGTTTATTAACCGTTTTATGGCGGAAATACTGCCGCGCTTGCCCCACTAAGTGGGGGGTATAAGGAGGAAAAAATGTTTGGGAACCGGATGTTGGATATAATATTTGCGCCGTGGGCAACAAATACTCTTTCCTGTGTCATCGCAAAAAAAGGGGGAAATAATGATAACAAATTGAAATTTTAACTTTGAACATTTATTTTCAATGTGATATAATCGTCTCTAAACTTTTCTGTTTTTTGAACTCTGAGTTTGAATAACAATATAGGAGGAATAATGAAGAAATTAATTCTGTTAATGAGTGTGATTCTCTTGATCGGTTTTCATTTCATAAATGCCGAAGAATATGAATTTAAGGAAGGGGAACCCTGCGATTACAAGACCTTTTCATTTACAGTCGGCGCCGGAGCCAGGAACTTCTCCGAAACCTTATTTAAAGACGTTTACGGAAGTACCGGTATAATATACAGCTTCGATTTTGCAGCGAAAGTGTGGAAAACTGTGGAAGCGTTTTTACATACCGATTACTTGTCCGAAACGGGCAAATTGACCTTTACCGGGGAAGATACCACCTTTAAATTAATACCCATCGAACTGGGGGCCCGGTATTTGCTGCCCACAAAAAAAACCTGTAACGCCAAACTCTTACTTTATATTGGCGCTGGGGCCGGGTACTATTTGATCAAAGAGGAAAACCCCATCGGTACTATAGATGAAAAAAAAGTGGGGTTCTTTGGAGAAGGTGGATTTCGATTTTATTTTGCCGGCTCGCTTTTTATCGATGCGAAATTAAAATATACCATCTTAAAATCGGAGAACGATACCAACCTGGGCGGACTCTCTTACATGGGAGGCATTGGGATTTCTTTTTGATGGGGCATGCTGCCCCACCCGAAGAAGGCCCTGCGGGCCATCCGGAAGGCTTCCTGGGGTAACTTTATGCTGCCGAAATGCGTTTATAATAAAGTTTTTAATCAAATAACGCTATTTTTCTTAAAAGCCGTCGGGGGAAGCCTTCAACCACCGATTTTTTGAATAATTTGAATTGTCCGAGAACACCGTGTGCAAACAAAATAAGACCGAACCCCTACCTGCATCTCGGGAACCTGTTTAGGGGCGAATCTCTTAAACATAATGCATTACCCAACTAAAGGCAATAACGCCCACCGACATATATAAAAATATTTTTAATCCGTATTTCAAAATATCTTTTTTTTTGTCATACCTGATAAAGGCTAGTAAGGTCGACACAATAGTTGCAAAGATAATCATTGCATAAAAGTGACTTTTAAATATCATTTTCGTTTTCCCCTGGCAATATCAAAGGCATTCAAGGCAACAAGATAGTTTATCAGACCGGCACTGACCATATACGTCGTTCCGTAATGGTAGGTAACCGCCTGTATGTTTCCATTACCTAAACCCGTCCACTTTATAATGAAATAAAAAGCTCCGCTTCCCAGGTCTCCCAAGAAACCCAGGATCAACAGCGGATGGAATTCTTTTGTGTCGTAAAATTTCCCCTCCATGATCAGTCCAAATATCAGCAGCAGCAGGATACCCGCCAGGAAAACAATTCCTTTTAGATATTTTTTTTGGACAATATGGCCCATCCCGGGGAATAACCAGGACAAGAAAAATATGTTATATGCTTTCATTGCTTCCATAGCAGCAATTATACTAAAATTTCTGCCAATATACAAGTAATTGTACCCGGAAAATTCTATTGCAATATTTATCTTTTTCTTATATAATATATGGGAGACATTGATTGTACTATAAAACCTATAAAAAACGGAGGAAAAAATGATCAAGGATTTTGTAACATTAAGCGCTGAAGAAGCATTAGCCGTAGTTGGCGGAGAACATCCCTGGGACGCAGAGGTACAGCCAGTATATAATGACGCGGAACACCCATGGGGTCAGGATATGAGTGATGAGGGTGATGACCATCCCTGGGACATTGACTAGTCATCCTGAAAAGAGAGATCGCGGTAGAAATCTGTCCAACAATTTGTTGGCGACAATATGCCGGATGGTCCGGTGGATGTATTTTTTATAGGATAAATTCTTCCTTACAGTGACCTGGTAACCAAAGGTCCCTAACGCTTTGATGTTCCGCTGCAGGGCCGTAATATAAAGCGGCTCCCAATCAATAGCCATTCCCCTATCTTCCAGGCAGCGGATAAAAAAATCTCCCCGGGATTTCAAGTCCAGGTAAGAATCAAAGGCAAAGGAAACCAGGTCATAAAAAGGCGGAGCTATTAACGAATCCTGGAAATCCACCAGGTAAATTTCATTTTTGTGAATCAACATATTCCTGGAGTGAAAGTCCCGGTGGGCAAAAGTATCGATGGGGCTTATCCGGTCGACCATCCGGTATAAACGCTGCCGGAGATCGTTAGTGGTTTCGCTGTCTTTGACAGCCGGTAAATAATGGGGCGCAAAGTGGGTAAGAAAAAAATCCATCTCCCATTTCATCCGCGCGGTATCGAGAATAGAAGCGGTATGGGCGCAGGGTATCCCTTTTAATTTGACTAAGATGTCGGCCACTTTCTCCAGGAGCCGTTTCCTTTCTGCTAGCTTAACCAGGGAAAATGCTTTCTGGGCCAGCAAGTCACCCAGGTCTTCCTGGAGAATGATCCTGTCAGCCAGTGTATCCTTAATCCCAGGAACATGGATGTGGGTTTCCCGGTAAATGTTAGTCAATTTCTCTATTTTCGCGATCTCATCTTTACACTCTTCCGGGTATACCATTGCTATTAATGAATAGTTGTCAAAAAAAACCCGGTAAAAGGCCCGGTTAGAAGCCTCACCCCTTATTTTCCGGATGCCAATATAATTAAGATGGCTGAGCCTGGATTCAAGATATTTTTTCATGTGGAAATTGAAAATGATAATAACCGTGGAATCAAGAAAAACAGCGAAACTTTTATTGTCTTTTTTTCGTAATAGTTTTTAATATACAAGAAAACCATAAAAAGGAGAACGAATATGTCAAAGTTTTACAAGTTGTCTGTTCCACTGGTACTGCTGGGCCTGGTATTCTTTTTTGCTATACCGGGTAATGCGGAAAAGATACCGGTTAAACCTAAACAGCAAACAAAAGCATTGGACCCGGCCAATATGGATTTAACTGTCCGTCCGGGAGATGATTTTTATCAATATGCCAACGGTAACTGGATAAAAAATAATCCCATCCCCCCGGAACACAGCAGGTGGGGTAATTTTGAACAATTAGCCGAGTCTAACTTAAACCAGTTGCAAGTGATTTTAAATAGTGCGGCCCGGGACAAAAATGCTCCCAAAGGGAGCAACATACAAAAAATCGGTGATTTCTACACCACGGGAATGGATGAAGCCAAAATAGAGGCGGAAGGGATTACCCCCTTAAAAAAGGAGTTTAAACGAATTGCGGACATCGAGGATAAAAAGGAGCTGCCCGAAGTAGTGGCCTATTTCCATACGTATAAAATCAATCCTTTATTCAGGCTCTTTGACACCCAGGACCCGGGAAACAGTGAAATAACCATCGTCTGGCTTTTCCAGGGCGGCCTGGGCCTACCGGATCGCGATTATTATACAGAGGAAAAAGACCGTTCCAAGAAAATCCGTGAAGAGTATGTCAAACACGCTGCCAAAATGTTTGAATTATTAAAAGAGACCCCGGAACAAGCGGCACAGTCGGCCAAAACAGTAATGGCTCTAGAAACCCGGTTGGCCAGGGCTTCCATGACCCGGCTGCAGCGCCGAGACCCCAAAGCCACCTACAACCGGAAAACACTGGCAGAGCTGGACCGGATGACCCCCCATTTTGATTTTGCCGCTTATTTCAAAGCCATTGGCCTGGCCGCCCCCGGTGATATTAATGTGGCGCAGCCGGAATTTTTTAAGGAAGTCAGCCGCATAGCCCAACAGGTAAGCCTCGAGGAGTGGAAAACCTATTTGCGCTGGCATTTGATCAGGAACACTGCGGAATATCTCAACTCCGCCTTTGTCAATGAAGATTTCCGGTTTAACGACACGATCCTGGCCGGTAGGGAAAAATTAAAACCACGGTGGAAGCGCTGTCTCACTACCACCAGCGGCTTGTTAGATGAAGCTGTGGGCCAACTCTATGTAAAAAAATATTTCCCACCGCAAGCCAAAACCAGGGCTTATCAAATGGTAATGAATATTAAAGAAGCCCTGGGGGAACGCATTAAAAAATTGGATTGGATGAGCGATGATACCAAGCAGCGGGCATTAAAAAAACTGGCTGCCTTTAAAGTGAAAATCGGTTACCCGGATAAATGGATTGACTATTCCCGTTTGGATATCAAGCGTGATTCTTATATTTTAAATGTGCTGCGTGCCGATCATTTTGAATTTAAACGGCGTTTAGCGAAAATCGGGAAACCGGTTGACCGCAGCGAATGGCAGATGTCACCCCAAACGGTAAATGCCTATTATCACCCCCTGTTGAATGAAATTGCTTTTCCCGCCGCTATTTTACAACCGCCTTTTTTTGATTTTAAGGCCGATGATGCGGTGAATTATGGGGGTATCGGTGCGGCCATCGGTCATGAGATGACCCATGGGTTTGATGACCAGGGACGGAAATATGACAAAAACGGTAATTTGAAAGATTGGTGGACCAAAGAAGATGAAAAGAGATTTAATAAACGTGCCGAGCTGCTGGCTAAACAATATGATAATTACGTTGCTGTCGATGACGCCCATGTGAATGGAAAATTAACACTGGGAGAAAATATTGCCGATCTTGGTGGTTTAAGCATTTCTTATGATGCTTTTATAAAAACACTTGAGACGAATAAAGGCAAAGATTACGCCAATAAAAAAATCGATGGGTTTACGCCGCCGCAGCGATTTTTCTTAGCATGGGGACAAGTATGGAGAAGAAATATTCGCAAAAAGAGTTTACTCATGAGATTAAAAACCGATGTTCATTCCCCGGGAAAATTCAGGACCATTGGGCCCTTATCCAATATGCCTTTATTTTACCAAGCCTTTAATGTAAAACCCGGGGATGCCATGTATCGACCGGAAAAGGAAATGGTAAAAATCTGGTAGCCCCCCCCACTGGGGGGGGAAAGCAGGGGCAGGGCAGGATGCCCGTTGACATCCTGCCCTGCCCCTTTAGAGATCATTGGTTTATTGACACCTAATTTTTCATAAGGTGGGCGAATTAATAACGGTAATGATCCGGCTTGTAGGGGCCGTCAAGGGATATGCCCAGGTAGTCGGCCTGGGCTTGAGTCATCCGGGTCAATTTGGCATTGAGCCGGTCCAGGTGCATCCGGGCCACTTCTTCATCCAATTTTTTGGGTAACGTGTAGACTTTTTTCTCATGTTCTTTTCCGGCCAGTTCGATCTGGGCCAGGCACTGGTTGGTGAAACTGGCACTCATAACAAAACTGGGATGGCCGGTGGCACAGCCAAGATTAACCAACCGTCCTTCTGCCAGTACAATAATGTACCGCCCCGATTCCAGCGTCCATTTGTCCACCTGGGGTTTGACCGTCTCTTTTTTGCACCTGGGGTTGTTTTCCAGGTAACTCATATCGATTTCATTGTCAAAGTGACCGATATTACAGACGATAGCACCATCTTTCATACGTTCTAGATGCTCCCCGGTCATCACCTGGTAATTGCCTGTGGCAGTTACAAAAATATCCGCTTCCGCCACGACATCTTCCAGGGTGACCACCTGGTATCCTTCCATTGCCGCCTGTAGGGCGCAGATAGGATCGATCTCGGTCACATATACCCGGGTGCCTGATCCCTTTAAGGATTGGACACTGCCTTTACCTACATCGCCGTAACCGCAGACCACTACTTTTTTACCTGCCAGCATAATGTCTGTCGCCCGCCGGATCCCGTCCACCAGTGATTCCCGGCAGCCGTAAAGATTGTCAAATTTTGATTTGGTAACAGAATCATTCACATTAATGGCAGGGAAGAGCAGTTTATTTTCACTGGCCAACTGGTACAAGCGGTGGACGCCCGTTGTGGTCTCTTCCGAAACCCCCCTGATTTTGGCGGCAGTTTTGGTCCAAAACCCGGGGGTCCGTTTATAGCTGAGTTTTATCCGATCCATCAGGATCCGGAACTCTTTTACCTCATAGGTTTTATCCAGCAAGGTGGGATCGTTTTCCGCTTTTACGCCTTCATGCACGAACAGGGTGGCGTCACCGCCATCATCCACGATCAAGTCCGGTCCCGAACCATCCGGCCAGACCAGGGCTTGTTCCAGGCACCACCAATATTCTTCAAGGGTTTCCCCCTTCCAGGCAAATACCGCGGCAGTTCCGTTTTTTGCAACTGCCGCCGCCGCATGATCCTGGGTTGAGAAGATGTTGCACGAAGCCCAGCGAATATCGGCTCCCAACTCTGCCAGGGTTTCAATTAACATGGCGGTTTGAATTGTCATATGTAAACTGCCGGTTATTCTCAGACCGTTTAACGGTTTTTTTTGGCCATATTTTTCACGAACGGCCATCAAACCCGGCATTTCAATTTCTGCCAGGGTCATTTCCTTTAAACCCCAATCTGCGGCAGAGATATCCTTTACCTTGTACTTAAGAGATAGATCGAGTGCTAATGGTTCCATTTCATTCTCCTATTCTTTTTTTTTTTTCATTTCCTTTTTTTCATTTTTTAACGGCTTGGACAATAAATCCTTTTAGTCCTTTTTTCAGGTTAAAATAATCGATTTTCCTGAGATCAAAGCCGCTGTTTTCCAGCCATTTTTCAATATCTTTTTGGGAAAATCCCAGCCAGCGGTCACCGTATCGCTCCCGCATACGTTCCAGGTGGTGCATCAATAAGTCTACGATAATGAAGGTATTCCCTTTATTCAACACCCGGTAAACTTCTTGAAAGGCTTTTATGGGATCCGGCAGGTGGTGCAGTACCATGCTAATAACTGCAAGGTCTGCTTCACCTTCCCGTAGGGGCAGGTGTTCCAGCTCACCGATTCTTAAGTTGATATCTTCGCCGTCATTTCCAAACCGTTTGCGGGCCTCATCCAGCATTTTGGAGGATTTATCAACACCGATGACACAGTTGGCTTTTCTCTTAAGCTCAGCCACCAGGTCGCCGGTGCCGCAGCCCATGTCTACAGCGGTATCCGAAGCCGGGACGTTTTTCAAGATCAGGTCGTTTAAATTCATATCCCCCAGGATTTCCCGTTTTAATTGTCCCCAGTTTTCTGCGATGGAATCAAAAAAATGCACGGTTTCTTCGGCGCGTTTCTCCAGTACCCGTCCGGCTTCCATCAGGTCCTCGGAAAACACGGGGTCTCCCTGGAAAATATATTTTACCGCCTCGATAAAGGCGTAACCCTCTCCTTTGGCAGCGGTTGAGTAAAAGGTCCACAACCCGTCCCGCCGGGAGGTTAGTAATTGGCTGTCAACCAGGATTTTCAGGTGGTGAGAGATGCGCGACTGGCCCATCCCAAGTATAGCGACAATCTCATTCACGTTCAATTCGAAATGCAGAAAC
>Ga0114923_10003024_pt1 | contig 11345 bp, 13 predicted proteins | sample SumtaG_FD_89578 | JGI IMG/M metagenome (GOLD analysis project Ga0114923, IMG submission 89578) | Deep subsurface microbial communities from Indian Ocean to uncover new lineages of life (NeLLi) - Sumatra_00157 metaG | ecosystem: Environmental > Aquatic > Marine > Oceanic > Sediment | place: near...
TACGCCCGAGCGGCCGCGGCTGAGCGTGTTTCGCTCCAACCGGCAGATTTATGCGCAGGTGATTGACGATGTGGTCGGTGCGACGCTCGTTTCTGCGAGCACACGGGCAAAGGGATTGCGTGACCAGGTCGGTTCAGGTGGCAACAGAAAGGCGGCTGAGTTAGTAGGCCAGATGATTGCGAAAGAGGCGCTTGGTGTGGGGATAAAATGCGTGTGCTTTGACAGAGGCAGCTACAAATATCACGGTCGGGTAAAGGCTCTTGCCGAGGCGGCGAGAAAGTCAGGATTGGTGTTCTGAGACGAATTAGTTAGAACATGGAGAAAAAAATTGGCAGTAGAGACAGCTAAATTTGCCTTGCAGGAAGAAAAACCGCTGGAAGATACGGTTGTGAAAATATATCGTTGCGCCAAGGTGGTAAAGGGTGGCAGGCGTTTCAGTTTTGCGGCTTTGGTTGTAGTTGGCGACCGTGCCGGCACGGTGGGTGTCGGTTACGGCAAGGCAAACGAGGTCCCGCTTGCGGTCGATAAAGGCATAAAGGAGGCTAAGAAGGCTCTGCACAAGATAGCCCTGGTCAGCCGTACGATACCACATGAAATCAAGGGCAAATACAGGGCAACGAAGATAATACTACTGCCGGCCAGCCCCGGTACGGGTGTTATTGCCGGCTCCAGCGCCCGGGCGGTACTGGAATTGGCAGGTGTACAGGACGTTCTGACCAAGATTTATGGAAGCACTACGGCCAAGAACGTGGTAAAGGCAACAATGAGTTGCTTGTTGAATCTGCGCAGCAAAGAGGCGGTCGAGTCTGTTCGCGGCGTTAAGGTCGAAGCGATAACAAAGCAGTGAGAAGGCGGTGATGGTTTAGATGTTAGCTCACGAAATAACTTCGGTAGCAGGCAAAAACAGGTCTCGTCGACGTATCGGCAGGGGTACGGGTTCGGGACGCGGCAAGACCTGTGGCAGAGGTCACAAGGGTAGTCTGAGCCGGGCGGGCGGGTCATCGAGGCCGCTGTATGAGGGTGGTCAGATGCCGCTGTTTCGCCGACTGCCGAAGCGTGGTTTTAGTAATTTCAAGTTTGCGGCTCGATATCAGATTGTGAATGTTGCGCAACTGGAAAGATTCGATGATGATTCTGTAGTCGGCATGGAACAGTTATCTCGGGCCGGCCTTATCGATAACGCCGAGGCCAGGGTGAAGATACTGGGTAACGGGCAGCTTACAAAGAAGCTGCAAGTCACTGCGCATAGATTCAGCAGGAGCGCCGAACACAAGATTATGGCGTGCGGTGGTGAGGCGACTCTTGCCAGACGCGGCGCATAGAGAATAGAGCAGGACAAAAGATTATGCTTGGAACGGTCATTAACATATTCAGAATCCAGGACCTTCGAAACAAGATTCTGTTTACGGTTACGCTGTTGGTAATATACAGGGTTGGTTTTCATATTCCGATACCGGGTGTGGACCAGGCAAAGATAACGGCTATGGTGGCCACCAGGGACACCGAAAGCCCGCTGGGCAGGGCCGCCGAGTACATGCAGATATTTACGGGCGGGACGTTGAGCAGGAGCAGTTTGTTCGGCCTCGGGATAATGCCGTATATTACCGCATCGATTATTCTGATGCTGCTGGGTGAGGTTGTGCCGGCGTTGAAGAAGCTTCGGCAGGAAGGCCAGACGGGCCAGAAAAAGATACAGGAGTACACTCGCTATCTGACCGTTGCAATATGTTTTGTTCAGTCGCTGATGTTTATGCGTATTATGGGTGTCTATACGTACGCCGGCATGCACACGCAGGCGATAGTAATGGGGGTTGTGGGAATGACTGCCGGCACGGTTTTTTTGATGTGGCTGGGCGAACAGATTGACGAGTATGGTATCGGCAATGGTATTAGTTTGATAATTATGGCGGGGATTGTCTCGCGGATGCCGTGGGCAATCCAGATGCTTTTGCAAAATGTGGACTTCAGGGTGGGTGCGGCGGTCGGCACGATAGGGCCGGCAAAGATATTGTTTTTGATTGCAGCATTTGTGTTCGTTGTTGCCGGTGCGATTTTAATAACACAAGGACAGCGACGGATACCGATTCAGCAGGCCAAGCAGATGCGTGGCATGCGGATGTACGGTGGTCAAAGGCATTATCTGCCGTTGAGGGTCAATCACGGCGGTGTGATGCCGATAATCTTCGCATCGAGTTTTATGATGTTCCCACCGATAATAATCGGTTATTTGAAAAACGCCTTTGAAAGGCCGGAGTCGCCAGGTATTCTTACGACGTTGTCCGAGGCGCTATCGCCAACAGCGTTTACGTATAACGTAATATATATGACGTTGATATTCCTGTTCGCATATTTCTGGACGACAGTGATGTTTCAGCCGAAGGAGATGGCCAAGAACCTGCGTGATGTGGGCAGTTTCATTCCGGGTCTTAGACCCGGCCGGAGAACCGCTGATTATCTTGAAACTGTGATGATAAGGATAACTTATTTTGGCGCTGCGTTTTTGTCCATTATCGCAGTTGTGCCTTCGGTAATTTCGATGCTTTTGGGTATTGACTGGCGGATAGCTACCTTTTTGGGCGGGACGGGATTGCTGATTGTGGTCAGCGTGTCGCTCGATTTGGTTCAGAAGATTGAAGCAAACCTTCTTATGCGAAGTTACGACGGTTTCAGCGAGACCGGCAGGATAAAGGGGGCGTATAGATGAGAATAGTTTTGCTGGGTGCGCCTGGTGCGGGTAAAGGAACGCAGTGCAAGCGGATTGTTTCCAGATACTCTCTGGTGCATCTGTCCAGCGGAGATATTTTAAGGTCCGAGAGAGCGGCGGGCACCGAGCTTGGCAAGAAGGCGCAGCAGTTTATGGATTCGGGCGGGCTTGTTCCTGACGAGCTGATAGTCGAGATGATGGCCGGGGCGATAAAGGAGGCCGACCAGTACGGGTTTGTTTTGGACGGGTTCCCGCGGACGGTCAAGCAGGCGGCAGAATTGGATAAGCAGTTGGCGGCACAGAATCAGACGGTTGACTCGGTTTTGAACCTTGAAGTTGATGACGAAGCGATTTTTTCCCGGATGACGGGCAGGAGAAGCTGTCCCAAGTGTGGTGCTGTTTATCATGTTGAGAACCTCAAGCCGAAGCAAGAAGGTCTGTGCGATAATGACGGTGCCGAACTTATCCAAAGACCGGATGACAGCCTTGAAGTGGTTCGTAACAGACTTGAAACTTACCACCGTCAGACGAAACCTGTGGTGGATTATTATAAAAACAGCAGTACCGTTTATGACCTCGATGCCAACAAGGATGTTGACGAGGTAAGCTCTTTGATATTCGAGAAACTGGATGCCTTTGCGCCGGCGACGAAGCGTGACCAGGGGTAATAGATTTTTTATAGATGGCCATAACGCTTAAAAGTCGCAGAGAAATCGAACTGATGCGCACGGCGGGCACTGTGGTAGCCGGTGTTCTTTCAAAACTGCAGGATGTTGCAGGGCCGGGCGTAACGACGGCTGAGTTGAATGATATTGCCTCTGAGATGACGGCGGAGGCATCGGCACAGCCCTTGTTTACTGGTGTTAAGAGCCCGTATACGCGCAGGCCGTTTCCTGGTGCGATTTGTGCCTCGTTAAACGAGCAGGTTGTTCACGGGATACCGTCGCAGGCTGTGGTTTTGGCTGAAGGCGATGTCGTGAGTATCGACTTTGGCATAAGGCTCAAAGGCTATTGTGCAGACGCCGCCGTCACATTCGGCATAGGTGCGGTTTCGGACGAGAAGCACAGGCTGATGGATGCGACCAGGGAAGCGCTTACGATTGCAGAGGCCCATTGCGGGCCGGGCGTCAAGTGGAGCCATGTTGCGGGCCTGATGCAAAGCTATGTGGAATCGGCAGGTTTTTCGGTCGTGAAGGATTTCGTCGGGCACGGCATCGGGGCAAAGATGCACGAAGGGCCGAGGTTGCCGAACTTCGTCAGCGACGAGTTGCTGGCGAATGACATTGAGCTGACCGAAGGCATGGTTATCGCGGTTGAGCCGATGATTAACGCCGGCGGCAGCGGCGTTCGGACGTTAAAGGACGGATGGACGGTGGTGACAGGAGACGGCAGGTGTTCCGCTCATTTTGAGCACACCATCGCTGTGGTAAAGGACGGCTGTGAGGTACTGACGGCTTGAGACTTTTGGCCGGGTGTTTGTTTCCGGATTTATGTGGACGAACAAATGGTAAGGAAGGACGCAATAAAAGTGCAGGGCAAGGTTATTGAGGCTTTGCCTAACGCGGTTTTTCGAGTGGAGCTGGAAAACGGCCATCAGATAATGGCACATGTTTCCGGTAAGATGCGAATGCATTTTATAAGGATACTGTCGGGCGATATGGTCACTGTTGAGATGTCGCCGTATGATTTGAAGAGAGGCAGGATAATTCTTCGCCATTGAGCCCAGTGACGTGATTGAGATAGCGATTACCGAGGTTGAGACGAAAAATGAAGGTTAGAAGTTCTGTAAAGCGGATATGTGAAAACTGCAAGATTGTGCGTCGTAAGGGAGTTGTGCGTGTGATTTGCACAAACCCGCGGCACAAGCAGCGGCAAGGTTAACGGGCCGAGTGAGAGCGGCAATATTGAGGAGTTAGTATGCCTCGTATAGTTGGTGTTGACATCCCAAATGATAAATCGATGTGGGTTTCGCTGACGTATATTTACGGCATCGGGCGGTATACATCCGAGCAGATTTTAAAGGAAGCCGGTGTTGAAAAGAGTGCAAAAGCCGGCAGACTCACTGAGGACGAACTCAGCAGGATAACGCAGATTATCGAACGTAATTATGTAATAGGTGGCCAGTTACGCAGGCAGGTTTCTCAGAATATAGCCCGCTTGCGCGACATAGTCTGCTACAGGGGCATCCGTCACAGAAGGGGCCTGCCCGTTCGGGGCCAATGCACACAGAGCAATGCGAGGACTCGAAAGGGACCGAGAAAGACCGTGGCCGGTAAGAAGAGTGTAAAGGAGGCCAGATAAGGGCCGAGTTTTTCGTCTGAGTTAAATGTTTATTGGTTGAGAGAATATGGCAAAGAGTACCAAGCGCAAAGTGAGAAGAAACGTTGCTAAAGGAATTGCTCATATAAGGGCAACGTTTAACAATACGCTTATAACGATAACCGATATGGACGGCAACACGATTTGTGCCAAGTCAGCCGGCTGTGTCGGCTTCAAGCACTCCCGCAAGAGCACACCTTTTGCGGCGCAGCAGGCTGCCCAGCAGTGTGCGGGGGTTGCCAAGCGTAACGGCGTTCGCGAAATAGAAATCAGGGTTAAAGGACCCGGCTCAGGGCGTGAGTCTGCGATATCGGCGCTGCAGCAGGCAGGACTGCACATAGCTTCGATTGAAGATGTGACACCACTGCCGCACAACGGTTGCAGGCCGCCCAAGCGAAGACGAGTTTAGAGCACTTTTTGGGAGAGTTAGATATAGATGGGACGTTATTTAGGTTCATCTTGTAAGCATTGCCGCCGTGAGGGCGTCAAACTGATGCTCAAGGGTATCAGGTGTGACACGGCCAAGTGTCCGGTTGAGAAAAAGCAAAGGAACCTGGCCCCCGGGATGCACGGCTGGAGAAGGAGCAGGGCCAGCGAGTATGCTGTGCGTCTGCGTGAAAAGCAAAAGGTCAAACGATACTATGGGTTGCTGGACAAGCAGTTCATGCGGTATTTCCACAGGGCGGAGCGTGCGCGGGGCAATACCGGCGAGATACTTTTGGAGCTGCTGGAACGGCGTCTGGATAATGTGGTTTACAAACTCAATTTTGCGCCGTCGCGTAAGGCGGCAAGAGAACTAATAGCTCACGGCCACATACACCTAAACGGCCGGAAAGTAGACGTGAGCGGCTACACGACGAAGATTGGAGATAAAGTAACGGTCAAGAATTCTGACAAGAGCATCAAACTGGTGAAGCAGCAGCTTGATAGCGACCCGAATTTTACGACGCAGAGCTGGCTGCAGTTGGACCGCAGCAAGCCTGGAGCTGCTGTGGTGGCTTTGCCCATGCGCGATGACGTGCAGATTCCGGTCGAGGAGCAACTGGTCGTGGAATTCTGTTCGAGGTAGCGAGGCGATTTTAGAGCCTTTTCGATATTGAGGTTTTTTAATGGGTCGGATTTTCCATAGAAGGCAGGTTTTGCAGTAGCGTGATTGGTCGCGAACCGGATGGTCTGACTGAAAAAATGCTTAGGAGAGTTATATGCGAGTTACATGGCGTGGTTTGGAATTGCCGACACGTGTGGAGCATGATGCCGCTGTATCGACGGATAAATACAGCAAGTTCTGCATAGAGCCCTTTGAGCGGGGTTTCGGCACGACCATCGGCAACAGCCTCAGGCGTGTGCTGCTTTCGTCTCTCGAAAGCAGTGCCGTAACGTCAGTAAAAATTGCCGGCGTCGACCATGAGTTTTCTCTCATAAAGGGCGTGATGGAAGATGTTACGGACTTGGTTCTGAACATCAAGAGTCTTGTAGTAAGGCTGAACGGGGAAGGCCCCAAGATAATGACGGTTTCGGCGAATAAAGCCGGTGTTGTGACCGCAGCAGATATAGTTGCCGACCCCGCTATAGAGATTGCAGACAAGGATATGGTCCTGGCGACTCTGACAGAAGATGTTGATTTCGAGATGGAGATGGTTGTTGAGAACGGCCGTGGTTACGTCCCGGCTGCCGAACGGATTGCAGAGGCTGACCGGTTCGACCAGGAAATCGGCAGGATTATGCTTGATGCGGTATTTTCGCCGGTAACGAGGGTGCGATACACGACCGAGGACACCCGTGTAGGCAAACGCACAAATTATGACAGGCTGATTCTTGAGATATGGACCAATGGGACGGTTACTCCTGAGATGGCGCTGGTTGAGGCAGCGAAGATTTTGCGAAAGCATATAAATCCTCTTGTCCAGTATTTTGAGATAGGAGAGGAAACGATAATTGACGAGACACCGGAGGAAGAGCCCCAAGAGGAAGTGGATGAGGAATTGACTGAGAAGCTGAATACCCCCATTGCTGAGATGGAACTGTCGGTAAGAACGGGTAATTGTCTTGAGTCGGTGAAGGTGGAGACGGTGGGCCAGCTTGTTGACATGACCGAAGCTGATTTACTGAAGATTCGCAGTTTCGGCAAGACCTGCCTGCGAGAGCTCAGGAGAAAACTTGCAGACATGGGCTTGTCTTTAGGAATGACGGAAGAATAGCCGAACGAGCTTTTGAGTTCTGCGGCAGGTATCTGAGAAATTTATTAGTTGAAGGGTTCTGAACGTATGCGTCACAGAGTGGCTGGTAGACGTTTGAGTCGGACGAGTGAGCATCGCGAGGCGTTGCGGCGGAATCTGGTCGCTTCGCTTTTTGAGCACGAGACGATATCAACGACGCTGGAGAAGGCTAAAGAGGTAAAGCCGTTTGCTGAGAAGCTGATCACTTTGGCCAAGAAGGGCACGTTGGCTGCCAGGCGCCGAGCCATTTCCCTGCTGGGCAATCGGGACATCGTAGCGTATGAAGACGGCAAGCCGGAGAGAAAAGGCACGGTAATCGGAAAACTTTTCAGTGAGCTGGGGCCGCGGTATCTTGACAGGCCCGGCGGTTACACGCGGATTGTTCGTCTTTCTCTGAACAGACTTGGTGATAACGGCCGGCTTGTTCTGCTTCAACTGGTAGGTGAACAGGAAGCGTCAAAGACAAAAGGCAGGAAAGCTCGCAAAAAGTCTGCAAAGAAAACGGCAGAGCCTGTTGTAGAAACTGAAACGGTTTCTGAAGACACCGACCAAGGTGGTGAGGCACAATAGGATTTGTCGGATAAACGCCTAACCGATGAGCACTACTGATTGCATATTCTGTAAAATTATTGACGGCCAGATACCTTCAGCCAAGATTTACGAGGACGGGCAGGTTCTGGCTTTTTTGGATATCGGGCCGCTCAGTGACGGCCACACGCTGGTGGTGCCCAAGAAGCACTTCGAGAGGTTGCACGATTGTCCGGGGGAGCTTTTGGGGAAGGTTTGTGAATGCCTGGGTAAGATTGCAAAGGCAGTCTCTGATGGAGTTGGCAGCGACGGCTACAACGTGTTGTGCAATAACGGCAGGGCGGCAGGTCAGCTTGTCGACCACGTGCATTTTCATATAATACCGAGGAATAGCGGCGACGGTGTATTTGACCGCTGGCCGGCCTATGAGTATGAGCAGGGAAAGGTTGAGCGGATAGCTGAAAAGATACGAAAAAATCTCTGAGTCCGTTGCTATCTGCTTGATGAACGTTTTGTGTTGTGCTATCGTATTATAATTGATTATTACGTTACGAAATACGAATTTGGCCGCGGGGTAGAGCAGTCTGGTAGCTCGTCGGGCCCATAACCCGGAGGTCGCAGGTTCGAATCCTGCCCCCGCTATTAAGACCTGGAGATAACTTCAGGTCTTTTTTATTGTGCGTAGAGATGGCAGGGTTTATATCGGGGTCATATGTCTTCTGTCTCGTGCTGCAAAGCAAATTGCTGGAGAAGACTTAAATTTACAGTAATTGGAGTTAAGCTTGAGCGAGCAAAATCCAACCTTATGAGCATAGGATTGAATGTTCGACGTTCCCTTTTGTGAGCAACGGATTCAATATCCGATGGTGCCTCATGTCCTGTTTCTAGGCTAAAAAGACAGATCAGAGTTAGGTCACTTTGCTGCCGCATTCTCCACAGTAATTAGGATTACGAAATAGCCGTTTGTCACAAACCGGGCAGCTTCGGCCAATACCACTTCTGCTGACGGGAAACACACTTGGAATCGTAGATTTCAGCTTCATAATTGGCAATCTCGGTCATAAAGGGGTTGAAATCGTCTCCTAATTCAAAGGCTATTTTGTCTCATTATTGCTGACGATATACAATCAGTTGGTTTTATTTTTGGTTTCGGTCAATATTCTCTCCGCTTTTGCGGCAGCATTAGTAGAAGGAAACCTGCTCAATATATCAGTCAGAAGTTGATAAGCGGCATCGGGGTCGTGTTTGGAAAGGAAGTTCTCCGCATGATACAGCATGATTTGCGCAGCAAGTGGGTGGTCAGCATATTGGTGGAGGATTTTGTGTTCCACGGCAGCAGTCCTTGCGGATTCTTCGGGTTTGTGACGGAGGGCCCACCATTTGGTATACAAGAGCTGGGCCTTATACGTTTCACAACGTGTGTCGGCAATTACGCTGTCTATGTCCGAAAGTATGCGGTCGATGTTTTTGTCTTGAGCGAGTGAATAGATGTACAACCACATGAACTCACTGTACTTTTCATCGTTTTGAGCAGTCTCCAGTAATTTGCGAGCCTGCATGGCGGCAAGGGCATGGTTGCCTATGTCCAGGCATTTTTGCATCAATTCAAGCCGCAAAGTCATTACTTGATTTACGTCCTCGGCCTGTACGGCATCGATTGCTCGGTGGAGACATTCGACTGTAGTTCGTGGGCGTTTCCTCAGGCATTTTTCTGCCGCAAGTCTGTAGAAGGTTAGCTCCGAGAAGGCTTTGCCCGTGATTAGTGCAGATTGTTTTGAGAAGGTCATCGCCTGGAACGGCAAGTCGAAGTGCAGCAGGCAGGAGTCTGAGAGTCTCTCTAATTGCTGCGGCTGCCGTATCCATTCGGGAAGCATCCTGACCGGAAGCGGTGTGTTTTCAACAGCGTGGAGAAGTGGAAGGACGAGCAGATAGTTATGCATTCCAGCAAAACCGGGATCAATTATTGCAAGGCTTCGGCCGGCGTTTGCTATGGCGTTGGTATTAAGCATTAATTTAAGGTCATAATATTGCTTTAGAAAATCCTGTGCCTCGGTGTCAAGCGGGCCGACGGTTACGGGCTCAGAGAACAGGGTGTAGTGTTGTTCATACAAGGCTTTGGCTGGGGGGACCGAAGGCAGTGATGTTTTTCTTCTTTTGTTTTTGTGATTGAATAAGTCCAAAGCATTGCGTATTTGGGCATGTCTTTGCTTTTCTAATGAATCTTCCATTTGTTGAGCAAGAGATGCTGCGACCGTTAGTTTGCGCCTTATTACGGAGAAAGCTTCGACGCCGTCATAGGCCTGCTCCATTTGCTGGAATATGGAATCGCCCACGGAAGCCGCCTGGGTGTAGTGATGGTTTTCAAGGCATGAGTAGAAAGCGTTGGGGTCAAATGATTTGCTGTGTGGTGCGTCATTTCCATTTGTCGGCGCAGAGTAGCTGTAGACTGATAAAGTGCTTATTGAGAGCAGGACGGTTAGAAGCTTGCAAGGTACGGCGTGTTTTTTTGTGTAGGCTTCCATTATACCGGCCTCCTCTCGCCCTTGAGAATTGCTCTCGCCACAAGATTGGATTTCATTTTTGAACTCCGCAAGGGTCAAGATTAATACAATTGAGATTTAGTTTTTCGAAAAACAGCCACTTCAAGTTTGAGCCGGCGAGCAGAGAAACAGGAACATCATGGAAGCGTGCAAAATAACTCACTGCGTTTTTTTGACAAGGTTATCGCCGGCACTGAATATTCTTAACTTGTCAGCTATCACAAGCTTTAATTTGTTTCAAGAAAACCCTGGACCTGATGCCATAGAAGTTATTTGGGTACTCATGCATCAAGAAAGTAAAGACTTCTGCCGCCTGGTGGAATTTGGCCTGCAGCAGGTAACAGCAGCCAATTAGATGATACATCTGTGGTAATTTGTCTAATTCCGGATACTCCATTACGGCCGTTAGAAGCTCGCCCAGAGCCTCGTCAAGACTGCCCAACTGGATATTGCACAGGCTTTTTAAGATTATGGCTTCAGTCGTAAGCTGCTTGTTTACTGCCTTGTTCCTTAGCAGGAATCGCCACAGTTCAGAGTCAGCCTGCTCGTATTTTCCGGCATCATATAAATACTTGCAGGCTTTGAATTCGTAGTTAACCTGGTCCTGCCGGGCGGCGCATTGGGTAGCTATTTGGCGGCACAGGTTTGCCGCCTGGATGAATTGTCCGTGTTTGATGTTGTCCTGCATGAGTTTTTCGTATCCTGCAACAAAGCAATACGATAATCGAGGCTTGTTCTGGAAATAATCCAAGAATTCGCGTTCCAATGTTTCGTCGTTTTTGATTCCGGTGGTTATGGCTTGTATGTAGTAGGGTGAGAAGTTACTCGCGGCGAATACACTGTCAAGGAAAAGCTTAAATACCTCAGAGTTGCGCCCGGATTCCAGGTGTCTGGCGATATAGTAGGTGCTGCGTGGTGACAACGTAGCGTTACGCACGCAGTCTTTTATAAACGTGCTGAAATCCCCAGCTTGAGTATTCTCCGTCAGCCACAGAATGGCTGAAACAATCTGTGGTCTGTATGGAGGCGGCTGAGCAA
>Ga0114923_10003025_pt1 | contig 11340 bp, 13 predicted proteins | sample SumtaG_FD_89578 | JGI IMG/M metagenome (GOLD analysis project Ga0114923, IMG submission 89578) | Deep subsurface microbial communities from Indian Ocean to uncover new lineages of life (NeLLi) - Sumatra_00157 metaG | ecosystem: Environmental > Aquatic > Marine > Oceanic > Sediment | place: near...
AACATGGCGATGCCGGGATGTTGCGCCCGGAAGGCGGGGAGTCTCGGCACCAGCCACTTGGTCGCCAGCGAAGCGGACAAAGAGATTGTGACCGTGCGTCCGTCGCGCGCCCGCCTGACGCCCCGCAGGCCAATCCGGAGCGCGGAAAACGCCTGCCTGGTCGCCGTATGCAAACGCTCCCCTGCGTCGGTTGTCTCGACGCCGTTGGGGCGCCGATGCAGCAACCCAACGCCGAGATAGAGTTCGAGTTGTTTGACCTGCCTGCTCACCGCGCCATGAGTAACCCCCAGGGCCTCTGCCGCCTTGCTCAAGCTCGAATGTGTCGCGGCGGCATCGAACGCCTGTAGTGCGCGCAGGTGTCGGACTTCGTTCATTGATGTGAGTTTTCCTGATAGAAGTGTTCCATAAAGTCGCTTTATTCTGGCATGGATTGTCCGTATTTACGATCTGCTATCTCAATTATTCACAACCTTGATCGATGCCCGAGCGACCGCGGCCATGACCCCTGCGCGCTTTCGCTGAAACACAGAATTGGAGCTAGGACATGTCTGACACCAAAGCCGCACTCATGACCGGCACAGGCCAGGGCATTGGCGCTGGGTGCGCGCGTGAAATGGCTAAGGCCGGCTACAAGGTTTCATTGATGTCTCCGTCCGACCGTAGCATCGATCTCGCCAAGGAGCTCGGCGGAATAGGCCGCCGCGGATCTGTTCTCGACGTCGATGACTTGCGGGCGATGGTGGACGACACGATGAGCGAATATGGACGCATTGATGCGGTGGTGAGCAACATGGGCCATGGCGGGTCCGTGCCGGAGGCGATCAAGACAGTCGGGTTCGATCCTGATTTCGATGGGCCCTTGCTCGAACTGACAGACGAGCTGTGGCACGAAAGCCTCGACATGTATGTGCTCAACGTCGTGAGGCTCGCCCGGATCGTCACCCCGATCATGATCGAACAAGGTGGCGGTGCGTTCGTGAACATTTCCTCGATGAACACAATTGAGCCGAGAGCCCCTTACCCCATGTCCATGCTCCGCGCTGCTCTGCACAGTTTTTCCAAGCTCTACGGGGACCGCTACGCCAGGTACAGCATTCGCATGAACAATCTCCTGCCGGGCTTTTGCGAGAATGTGAACTTGTCCGAGTTCGCGCGAAAATCCATCCCGGCGCAGCGCCCAGCGACTTTCGAAGAAATCGGCCAAGCTTGTGTCTTTCTCGCCTCCGATGGAGCAAGGTATATCAATGGCCAAAGTATTCTCTCCGATGGGGGGATGAACCGGGCCGTTCGATGAGGTGTCGCATCTGTTGAGGCGATTGGGCGACAGTAGCGGTAAGGAGGGGGAGGATATGTCAGAGACAGCCGGCAAGTTGACCGGCGGATGCATGTGCCGTGCGGTGCGCTACGAGACGACGGGCGACTCCTTCGGCGTTATTCACTGCCATTGCCATAGCTGCCGCAAGCACAACGGCGCGCCGGTGGTGACTTTGGCGGGATTCAAGGCCGATCAGGTCGCGTTCAGCGGTAACGAGCGAAAGATCTACGAGTCTTCGCCCGGCGTCGGCCGCGCGTTTTGCGGCAACTGCGGGACGCCGCTCACCTGGGAGGGCGACGGCGGCGATCTGGGACCGATCGTCGAATTTCACATCAGCACGTTCGACGATCCGGAGGCTCTGGTGCCGAGCGCCCACGCCTTCTACCCGGAACGCATTTCCTGGCTGGACATTGCCGACAACCTGCCGCGATATGAGGGCTTCTCGGAAGACAGCCCGCTGCTGCGCCACGGCCCAGTCAGCGATGGCTTACCTTCCGGCTGAAGACGCAGCCGTTCTCATTTATGCCGATGGTTGGACGCGGACAGTTTAGGCTCGGGCAGCACATTCGCTCCTAGTTTGAAGGCAGGCGTCGGCGCGGCACCAAGGACAGCACGAGGGGGCTACCGCCGGGTGTCTCGGCGGGGTTAGACTTCTCCCGGCAGAGCGGAGACGCCTTGTGGAGTGGCTCGCACCCGTCGTCTTGATTCCCGCGACGATCGTCGTGTTGTTCCTCTGCGCCCGGGCAGCGGTGCGGGCGCTACGCGCCGAACGGGCGCAGGAAAAAGATCCCGGACCTGCGCCCGAAGAGCGGGATTAGACTGGGCCGCAGGCGCCTGCGCGGGGGTCATCCGGAAAGGGTGAAACCGGCGTCACGCCTCTTCGTCCAGGCGCGCGGTCAACTGCAGCTCCACCCCGACGAAATCGCGCAGCGAAATGATGCCGTGGACCTCGTCCTGCTCGACGATCGGGATATGGCGAAATCCGATCTCGCTCATCAGCCGCAAGGCCTCGGTCACCGGCGTTTGGGGGCTCAAGGTGATGGGCTCGCGGGTCATGACCTCGCCAAGCGGTGTCGCATCCGGATCGAGGCGCGCCGCCAGTACCCGGTTGAGGGCGTCGCGTTCGGTGAAGATACCGTCCAGCCGCCCGCCCTCCATGACCAGAACCGCGCCGACGTGGTTCGTCGCCATCACCTCGCAGGCCTCGCGCACGCTGGCCGCGGCGCTCAAGTGAACGACCCCGCGCTTGATGAGTTGTCCGACGTTTCGCTGAACCATGTCCCGGCCTTGCCGCTTCAGAAGGCGCCCTTTCGAAGGCTAGCAGGATTTCCCTGCCGGAGGGCGCGCGATGCCGGGAATTTGAAGGATTTGGCCGGGAATAGCCAGGGTCAGAAGGGCCCGGTTTTGCGGGTTTTCCACAGGGGCCGCACAGGGGTCGAATGGCTCAAATCGGCTCTACCCGACCTGCAACAGGCCGCTCGCCACCGCCCCGCCGAACAGGATCAGCGAGGCATCGACGAGCAGAACCAGCGCCGCGGCGCTCGCCTTGGCCGCCAGGACCGGGTCCCTGGCCCGTTTCTTCTTGTTGGTCATCGCCGTTCTCCCAATCCCCGGGTCGCGCCGGCCGCCCCCAGGCGGGCGTGTTGTGCGGGCGTGTAGTGCGGGCGTCTCGTTTCGTCTCCGTTGCATTTCGATATAGGCAGCGCGCCGCCGTTTCGATGTGACGGCCGTCACCCTTCACGCGGCCTTGACCCGATGTGATGCGCCGCTATGGCTTGGGAACGCGGGGGGGAGGGAGGGGAGGGAGGCGGAACCGCGTGCCCGCCGGCGGCGAAGCGCCGCGGTATCCGCCTGCCACATGTCCCCTATACGGGATTTGCGGCGGCGCGCGTTCACGCGTCGGCCTATGATTTAAGCCTTGCTGGCGAGCGCGGCACTAAAGAATGGGGGAGCCGCTATGTCGCAAGATTTGGACAGCCTGATCGAACTCTCGATCCTTCGCGACGAAGTCCAACACCTCAAAGCCTATGCCATCCGGCTCGAGCGGGAGAACGCCGCGCTGATGGACCGCCTGTCTTACCGGCGGCCGTCGACCGCGGCCATAGAGCGGGCCGGCTGGCTGCGCCAGCGTTTGGCCGGGCTGATGCCGTTCGGTGTGGTCCGCTCGGCCAGGTGAACGGCATGGCGGCTGCCTCGGTGCACGCCGCCCACCCTTACGAGAGCGCCCGCCCGCGCATCGCCTTCGCCTGGAATATCACGGGACAGAAGTTGCCGGGCGACACCCTCTCCGCCCTCGAACTGGAGACTGCCGATCGCTTCGACGCTGGCTGAAGCGCGTGCCTTCCCTGCTGTTCTATTGGAAGTCCGGGCTGGCCCTGCTTATTGCATCGATTATTGATCTGTCAGGTCTTGATGTCGCTGTCGACCCGAAGCTCACTGGGATCTGTTTGCTCGGCCTGGATGCCGTCGTCCTCAGCGACTCTGCCTGGGTCGTCGCCCGCGCCCTCGGAGGAGCTGTCGTTTACATCGGCCTCGTTATTCTCGGGCCCTCCGGCCGCTTCTTCCTTGGCTTTCTGTTTTGCTGCCTTCTTTTCGGCCTTACGCCGGTCGCGCTCCTTGCGCTCGAATCGGTAGTTGGGTTTTCGGGCCATTTGGTTCTCCCAGGAATGACGTTCAGGGGTTACCGCGATGGGTGGGCCGCGACCGCGGCGAATTAAACGGGCACCGCCCGGACGCTGGTTGTTGTCCGCTCAGTCGCGCGCGACCAGGCTTTCCGCCGATGACTTGCCGTTGCGGCCCGGCACGAGCTCGTATTCGACCTTCTGGCCCTCTCGCAGGCTCGAAAGCCCGGCCCGCTCGACGGCGGAGATGTGGACGAAGACGTCGGCCGAGTTGTCGTCCGGCTGGAGAAAGCCGTAACCCTTGGTGGGATTGAACCATTTGACGGTGCCGGTGGACATGATTTCCCCCTATCGCTGATATGGCGCCGCACACAATCGCCCGGCGCATCAAACTAGCAGCGGGAGACAAACAAAACCAGTACTCGGGTTGGGAGTGTTTCGGGCACGCCCGGTGCAATTCGATGGGTCTGAGATGACCGCTCAGCGGCGCAAAAGCAAGTAAATTCGCGCCGGTACGGCGGGGACCCGTGCGCGCTCGCCGGTCCAGCTAGCGGCGGCAAGCCGGGGTCACGCCTTTACGGGAGCCAGTGCCATCTGCCGTCCAAGCAACTCCTCGAAGACATCGTCTAGCAGTATTTGTCGGGCGCGCTCGACGATGTCGTTCATGGAGGGTGTGTCGACGAACATATCGGCCGCGCGGGTGCGGAGGTCGATCAAAGTCGGCAAGGCGGGAAGGTGGGCGCTGCGGATGAACTCGTCGAGCTCGAGACGGGCGGCCTCCAGCTTTTCGTCGAGCTGATGGCCCCAGCAATCGAGGGTTTCGGTCAGCTCGTCATGAAGCTCGTCGATCGAGGTGTTCAGGCTGGCGCGCTTTTCGGCCAGCAGGGCGCGCAGTTGGGCAGTGACATGCCCGACCTGAAAGCTCGCGGCTAGCTGGTCCGCGGCCCGCTCCACCACCGCCCGGCGCAATCTCTGCTCGCTGCGCACGACAGGCGCGGGCGGGCTGCGCAGGTCCCACACCAGCCCAGCGGCCGCCAGCGCCTTCAAGAGGTAAAAGCTGACATCGATCTCGTACCACCGGAAGCCCTGCCGCGCCGCGCTCTGATAATGATGGTGGTTGTTGTGCCAGCCCTCGCCGAAGGTGAGCAGCGCCAGCCACAGGTTGTTGCGCGAATGGTCCCCGGTCACGTAGCTCTGGCGGCCGATTACGTGGGCCAACGAGTTGATCGAGAAGGTCGCGTGCCACAGTGCGACGGTGGACCAGAAGAATCCGACGATCAGGCCGGACCAGCCGGCCAAAAGCCAAACGGCAAGGGCGGTGACGATGGGCGGTAGGTAGGGATGCCGGTCGAGCCAGACCAGTTCGGGATATTTGGCGAGGTCCGGCACCGAGGCCAGATCGGTGTCGCTATGCCTTTCGGTGAAGAACCAGCCCAGGTGGGCGTGCCAGAACCCGCGCAGGACCGGCGAGTGCACGTCGTTGTCGGTGTCCGAAAAGCGGTGATGCTGCCGGTGGTTGCCTGCCCACCACAGGATGCCGCGCTGGGCCGAGCTCTGCGCCAGACAGCCAAGGAGGAACGCGAAGGCGCGGCTTGTCTTGAAGCTGCGGTGCGCGAAATAGCGGTGATAGCCGGCGGTCACCGCGAACATCCGCAGGCCATAGAGCCCCGCCGCGATGATCAGGTCGCTCGCGTGGACGCCGGTCCAGATCGCGGCCAAGCAGGCAAGATGGGCCAGAACGAAGGGAATTGCTTCGATAAGGCGGTAGCGCTCGGCGAGACCCGCCGCGGACGGCGATGGAGAAGGCTGCATGTGACGGGAGATCTCTTTGTGAAACGAAGGATTGGCCAAGACCGCCGACGTGACGCTGCGCTCCACCCGCTGTGCCGACCTCAAGTTTGGACCTTATCAGAATATAGGGTCCGAATTGCGGCATTCCTAATGGAGGCCTAATGGGGGCCTAATGGGGCTTTAATGAGGCCCTAATGGGGTGGTGCGCAGATGGCGGTTTTCCGAGGGATCGGGGAGTTTCCCGGACCCGGCCCCAAGCCTGAAAAAGGGTCCGGCGCAACCCAAATGAAGCGACCGTGAATCCGGCGGCCGCAAGGAGGACCCGCCCCGGGCGTGAGTTCAGCGGCTTGCGCAACCACGGCATGGGCGAAGCCTGGGCCCGCGGGTTGCCGGGGGCCAGTGCAAGTGACGAGATCTCCTCATACGCCGCGTCCACAGGCTCGGCATTCTCGTCAGCGCGCCTGCATGACCCCTATTTTGCTGAGTGCTGGCCTGCTCCACCGGACATAAAAAACTGATTTACTTGACAAATCGGGCAAGGGGGGCCATTTGTCCGCTGTACATTGTCTCGCGATTGCGCGAAGCGCCGCTCTTCTGCGGCGCCATTTCCCGGGAACAATAATCAAAAATCAACCCGCTCCGGCCGCGCCTGGGGCAGGGTGAAACGCCAGGGCTCGGCCGCGTCCGAGGACGCCCTCCGCGCTAACTGGCGCATAAGGATACCACCTTGAACAATATTAGTTTTTCGGAACTCGGCCTGGCCGATCCGATACAGCATGCCTTGACTGCCAGAAACCATGTCATCCCGACGCCGATCCAGGCGCGGGCCATCCCCGAACTTCTCGCCGGCAGGGACATGCTGGGCATCGCCCAGACCGGCACCGGCAAGACCGCAGCCTTCGCGCTGCCCATTCTCCACCAACTTTCCCGAAAACGCGGAAACAATAGACCGGGCAGCCCGCGCGCCCTGATCCTGGCGCCGACCCGCGAACTCGCGATCCAGATCGGCGACGAGTTCCGCGCCTACGGCAAGCATCTGCATTTGCGCCAGACCGTGATCGTCGGCGGCGTCAGCCAGAAGCCGCAGGTCGACGCCTTGCGCCGCGGCGTCGAAATTCTCATCGCCACGCCCGGGCGCCTGCTCGACCTCGTGGGCCAGCGGCGGCTCGGGCTCGAGGCGGTGGAGTTCTTCGTCCTCGACGAGGGGGACCGTATGCTCGACATGGGCTTCGTGCGCGATGTCCGGAAGATCGTCTCGGCCTTGCCCAAGACACGCCAGTCGCTGCTGTTTTCCGCCACCATGCCGTCCGAGGTCGCGCGCCTCTCAGGCGAGATCCTGACTGATCCGGTCCGCGTCGAGGTGACGCCCCAGGCCACGCCGATCGAGCGGCTCGAACAAAAAATCTACCACGTGGACGCCGCCGGTAAGCGCGCTTTGCTCGCCAGCATTCTGAGCGATCCCGCGCTATCGCGGGTGATCGTGTTCACCCGCACCAAGCACCGCGCCAACCGCGTCGCCGACCACCTCGGCAAATTCGGCGTGGCCGCCGAGGCGATTCACGGCAACAAGTCCCAGGGCGCCCGCCAGCGCGCCCTCAATCAGTTCCGCGCCGGTGACGCGCGGGTCCTGGTGGCGACCGATATCGCGGCCCGAGGCATCGATATCGACGGCGTCACACATGTCATCAACTATGAGCTTCCCAACGAGTCGGAAAGCTATATCCATCGCATCGGACGGACGGCGCGGGCCGGCGCCGGCGGGGTGGCGATATCGTTCTGCGACCCGAGCGAGCGCGCCTACCTTAGCGGTATAGAACGCCTGATCCAGCGCCGGCTGACGGTGGTCGGGGAAGAGCCCGCCGCGGCGGCGCCCGCCGTGGCAGTGCCCGATGGGTGGGGCAAGGCCAAGAAGGCCCGTGGCGAGTCTTGGCGCAAGCGCCGCAGGTCCCACGCAACTGTCGAAATCGCCAACGACCATCGTCCGAACCGGGCGCGGCGGCGCCGGCGGGCCGCTTGATCGGAGCTATCTAGCACCACGGATTCTTCACAGTGACACGGCGGTCCGATGGGCCGCCGTTTTCCGTGTCCTGCTCGTATGTCCGAAAAGGGTCCGGACTGAGGACATCCCGAGAACTAGTACCAAGCCTCGATAATCATCACCTATTTCATGGGGCGAAGCGGTTCGTCGGGTAGGCGCGCCGCGCGATGTGGGGGCCAGAGATCGGCATGGGGGCAAGTGCCGCCCCGCATGCCCACTTTGGGTCCTCCGGCCGGCCGCTCCACCCCACCGTAAAGCGCGGTTAAATGAGCGTCTATCCGCGCCGGTTGGTATTGCTAGGCGTTCGATTTTTTCAGCAGAAGCCTCGGCCAGAACCGGTCAGCCGGGATCGTTCTATATCGCCTGGTTGAGGCGGGGCTTCCAGAACGGCCGGAACAGCTCGATCTTCGGGCAGCGGTTCATCACGACCTTGAGGCCGGCCGCTTCCGCCAGCTTGGCCGCGGCGTCGTTGCGCACGCCGAGCTGCATCCAAATGACCTTGGCGCCGATTGCAATCGCTTCCTCGGTGACGCCGAAGGTGGCCTCGGAGGTCCGGAACATCTGCACCATGTCCACAGGGCGCTTGATCGAGGACAGAGACTCGTAAACCGGAAGGCCACGGATTTCGGTGCCGGCTTCCTTCGGATTGACGGGGATCATCTCATAGCCCGTTTCGTGCAGGACGCGCAGCACCCCGTAACTGAACTTGGCCGGGTCGGAGCTGGCGCCGACCATGGCGATGCTCTTCACCTCTTTCAGAATCCCGGCCAGGTACTCCGCCGGATACTCCTCGTCGTGGTTCATCGCGAGTCTTCCATGGGTTTCGGGTCCGCCCGGATGTCGGCCTTCAACTCGTCCGGCCTGAGGGGGCTCTGGAACGGATTTCGGTAGAGTTTGTCGTGGCTTTCGACGCCCACATCGAGCGTGCAGTCGCTTTGGGGCCGGGCTACGCACAGCAGCACATAGCCATCGCGCATCTGGCGGCCGTTGAGGGCAACGCCCCCGCTTTGATCGACTTCGCCCGCCAGCAGCTTGGCCGCGCAGGAAATGCACCCGCCGTAGCGGCAGCCGTAGGGCAGCGATACGCCGTTGTTCTCCAGCGTCACGAGGAGCGGCGAGGCGCCGTCAACCTCGAACGTCTGCCCGCCCCTGTTAGCGAGAATGATCCTGTGCCGGCTCGCCATGCTTGCTACAGCCAAATGTCCGAGGTGCAGTCGCCGCCCGGATAGCGCGTCTCGTGGCAGCGCGCCGGCCCGTTCGGCTCCTTGCCGAAATCGACGAAGAAGTCGGGGTTGATCGACATGCCGCCGGTCTCGGTATCGCAGTCGACCATCAGCATGCAGCCCCCGTTCTCGCGGATCTCGGGATAGAATTGGTTGTCCCAGGTCGAGAACAGCGACGTGGTCACATAGAGCCGCTTGCCGTCGAGCGAGAGCTGGATCATCTGCGGCCCGCCGGTGATCTTGCGGCCGTTCACGCTTGGCGCCTTGCCCAAGAGGCCGCCCATCCAGACCTGGCCGGTCAGCTTGGGGTTCGACGGATCGGAGATGTCGTATTGGCGCAGGTCGCCGTGCAGCCAGTTCGAGAAATAGAGGAACCGGTCGTCCATCGAGATCAGGATCACGCTGATCAGGCCGGGCACCGGAATGGGCCACTCCGGATGGCGCTGATTTTCGACGTCGATGACCTTCTCCACGATCCACTCGCCATCCTTCTTGTGCCAGTGGATCACGTTCGACGAGAGCGCGGCGCCGACGAAGCCGTGGCTTGATTCGGGGTTGTGGTGAAAGCGGACCTCCAGCGGGACCAGGCCGTCCTCGCCCAGATAGACCGTGTTCTCGACGCGCTTGTTCGCGAAATCCCAGAAGTGGATCTCGCGGCCGTACTTCAGGTGGCCGACCTCCTCCAGGTCGAAGCCCGGCATGAAGGTGTTCGGCGCGGCCCATTCGCTGGAGACCATGACGTTGTGGCGCGGCTGGTACCAGAAGTCGTAGTTGAACTTCATGCCGGCCAGGTCGTTCTCCCAGCGCCCGACGATCTCGAAATCCTCATTGAGATGCAGGAACCCGCCGGGAGCCTCGCCCTTCGCGTCGCCGAGCATCGAGATGATGATATCGGAGCCCAGGCAATGCACCGTGTGCGGCGCCGAGAGATTGGTCCTTTCCTTGACCTCGGCCCCCTCGATCACCTTGTGCAAGCGCGGCTTCCCGGGGTCGGTCGCGCAATCCACGATATGCAGGTTGGTGCTGCGCACCCCCGGCACGATCAGATAGCGCCGTTCCTTGGTGGGGTCATGGTGACAGGACGAGCAGGCGTTCCACCCCATGTGATGCAACTCGTCGCCGATCCCCGGCATCTCCAGCCTGCTGATCACTTGTGAATAGGTCGGGCTATCGGGGTCGGCGTCGATAGTGGCCAGATAGTCCGGCTTCTGGATGCCGGTGCCGATATAAAGCGCGACCGTATAGAGCAGCGTCTCGCGCGGCGCCTTCATGGCCTCGGCCGGCGAGGCGTAGCCCGGGCCGCAACACTCCGAGTTGCCGTTTTCGGCCATGTCTTCCCTCCCTTCGCCCTTACACCTGACGGATGGACGGGTTCGCGCCGTTCACGTAGGACACAAGATGATCGCTCAGATCGCGCGCGTCGTCGCCGGCGCCGTCGATGAGCGCGGATTTGCGGCGGCGCAGAAATTGCATGCCCATCAGATACAGGCCCGGCCATTCGACCACCCCGCCATCGTGACGGATCCGACCCTTGCGGTCGAGCACGGGGACCTGCAGCCAGGACAAGTCGGGGCGATATCCGGTTGCCCAAACGATCGTCCGAATCCCGGCGGCCGCGAGGTCCAACATGAGCGGAGGCGACTCCTCCACCTCGGTGGGCGGGAGGCGGTGCGGCGGCTCGACCTCGCCGTCGAGGCCATTCTCGGTCGCCCACTCGTCAATGGTGTTGAGCAGCCGGTTCATCTTGAGGTCGGACAAGGCGCAGACGTTGCGCAAGGAGCCGGAGAACTGTGCCTTGCCGTCGCTTATGCCCGCCAGCCGCCCGACCAGCTTGACGCCGATGGCGGTCAGCGCGTTGAGGTCGAGGGTCGCCCGCGCGTCCGAGCCGGTGAGCTGCAGCGAGGGAACCCGGCGGGCCCGGTTGATGTCGTCGACCTCGTCGTAGCGCTCGTCCTGAACCCCGGCCTTGTCCATCCACCATTCTATGTCCTTGCCCCGGTAGACCCGGGGCACGCGGATGTGCTCGCCGGCGGCCATCGTCACCGGACGGCCGGAGCGATGGATTTCGTCGGCGAGCTGGGTGCCGGTCGCCGAGGCGCCGACCATGAGCACGCCGCCCTCGGCCAGCTGATCCGGGTTGCGGTACGCCATGGAGGTGACGGTGGCGATCCCCGGCGGCACCGCCTCGGCCACCTTGGGAACGCTCGGAATATTGCAGGCGCCGGTCGCCAGCACGACCGTCCGGCACCGCCAGTCGCCTTTATCGGTCTCGATCCGGTAGCCGCCTTCGGCGTCTGCCACCGACGTCACCCTGGTGCGGGTCTCCACCGGGGCCGAGATGACTTTGGCGTA
>Ga0114923_10003026_pt1 | contig 11339 bp, 19 predicted proteins | sample SumtaG_FD_89578 | JGI IMG/M metagenome (GOLD analysis project Ga0114923, IMG submission 89578) | Deep subsurface microbial communities from Indian Ocean to uncover new lineages of life (NeLLi) - Sumatra_00157 metaG | ecosystem: Environmental > Aquatic > Marine > Oceanic > Sediment | place: near...
AGGGTAAGGTTCAGTTACAGTTTTGTAATTCAGAGGGTGTTTTTGGTATGATTGTTGCTATAGGTTAGGTACCCGAGATAAATAAAAAAAGTCCTACACTGCGAACACATACCATATTTAGTATGTCTTCACAGTGTAGGACTTTTTTTATCTCAAATAAAAGAACAGTGTATAAGTTATTTTTTCAGCGTCTCATTCGGTTGAATAATTATCTCATACACTGTGATCAAAAGCAAGGGACGATTACATATTAGTTTATAAAATTAACATCCCTGTTTTTATAATAGTTAATATTCGTAATCGTCCCTAAAGGGGAAGTGCAAAACATGCCGGATACACATTTTGCACTTTATAGTGAGGGTGCTCAATCCTCACGAAAGATCAATTTAAATTATGATAAAAGAAATAACAAATTTCATCGTCCCAGTATAAAACAGGAATCCACATTTTGACAAATCCCCACAAGGAATTAATTCCTGATTTTGCAGTATTTTCAATTATCCTGTCAAGTTGATTTGTCATCTTTTGTTTTTACTTCCTTTGGGCCGTCCGACTTTGCGTTTACGACCGACTTGTTTCTTTAGGTAAATAATCTAAAAGCCAAAACAATTTTTAAGTCCCTGCAATCTGCAAAACAATCATATTAGCATGATTAATAATTATATCTTGTGCGTCTGTTTCATTACGAACAACAATTTGTAATAAATCATTGAGTTGACAATCAACAATTCCGCAACCTGCAATTGGACTTTCTTCATTAGCATTAATTAAAACTTTATGTGATGCTGATAAAGGTTGTCGAACACCATTCAAACCTATAGCACCCTCAATTTCTTTATTCCCCACAGCAACAGAAATAGAAGCAGACCAGATACAAAAATAAAAACCCTCAAAATTTAATTTTAACTCTTGATTATTTTGAAATATTGTGCCTTTTAATTCACCCGTTGTCATCCCATCAATTATATAATCAGTATTAACAAAACCTACTGTAATTATTGTTGGAACATCATCTTGACCCATTGATCCAAAAACCAAACTTCCCTCATTTTTAAAATAAATTATTCCATTCGAATTAATTATCATTTTCACAGCATTATTTGTAGAAAATTTTATATCATCAACAGTAATTGTCCCTATTTCTAAATCTTCTAACGCGGCTAATCTCATAAATGCTTTATTTGTACCTAACATTTTAAAAATAATATTAGATACCCCTGCATTAGTTTTATCAAGATATATATTAGAATCAGCTAAGCCATTACCGATATGTAAATCAGCTACAGGATTTTCCTGATCAATTCCAACATTCGCACCAGCCGGAACAAATCTATTCCGACCTTTTGAAGACCACATCCCTTGCGGAAAATTTCCTTTTATTGGTGTAGACATAAAATCTCCTAATCTACGCTCACTTCTTTTGCACCCTAAACCTTAGTTAAATTTACGTCAACAGTCACTTGCTGGGCCGGATCATTATTTACAATGTCAATTCTTATGTATCGGAAAGACGTATAAACAAGAAAACTTTTTGCAACAGTAGCATTTACCAAAAAATCAATTGGCTCGTCTATAAAAGGAACAGTATCATAATCCGCACCATCCTGTGATTGAAAAATTTGTATATCCACACCCAAAGTTGCAGCAGCATGATATAGAGCTATACATTGAACACCAATTGCAAAACGGTCAATTAAATCTTGATTTGCCGATGCATAAGTTGAATCAAGCGCAATGATCTCAGCCGATGTAACAATAATATTTTCTTTTGCAACTAAATTATTATTTATATCAGCTACATCAATAATTAATTTTCCACTCGCATCAACTAAAATCGGAACAATAACGCCTGCGGCGGTTTTTGCATATTGAGTATTTCGTTGAAACCATAAATTTAATGTTTTTGAATATTCAAGTGTATTTAGTAATGACATATTTTAACCCAAATTTTTTAGTCTACGTTAACTTCTTTTGCACATTAATAATCAGTAAATTTATATTGAAAACTTAAAAAACCGGTCGGATCACCAACACTTGCGTTAGAACGTAATACTAATGTTTCATAACCACGAACATCAATTGGTAAATGAAATTGCCCGACAACCAAATCTTCAAAAATTTGTTGGTTTGGATAAAGCCCATTGTTCATTTCAATACTAACAGTTACATCCGGCACAGCACCATTATTAATGACATTAAGAATACAAGATTTTGCGCCTAATGGTATGGGCACAGTAAAAGCGTAACCTGCATTCACTTGAACACCAGGATTCCTGCCAATTAAACAATCCTGCGAATCCCGAAAATTAAAAACTTGTGTATCTTTTGAATACGATGAATAAAGAACTAAAGGCGTATATACATTCATATCTCCGGCAATATTCGTTATCATTGTTGAATTAATGTAAACTGAACCATAGACAAATCTAAAAATCCCAAACGGAAGCAAATCCAAAGGTTTTGCAGACATTGAATTAAATCTTATTGTCGGTTTTACTAAAGCATTCGCCTGACCACCAACAGGAATTATATTGTTAGTTATCATTAAAAGATTACCAACAATATTAATTGTTTTATTTACATTAGTTACAGTTGTTATGTCAACTTCATGTTTTGTAAAAATTAAATCGCCACGGTAAACTTGTTTCGCTCTATCAGTCATTATATGTGCCTCTTATGCACCTTTGTCATAATCTTTAAATTGTTTTTGCCAATCTAAAACTTTACGTAAATAATCAGAACCGGAATCGGGATTTTTAATAACCCTGCTTGCACCCACGTTATAAGCTCTAATTCCTTTTTCGAGATCACCGTATAATCTTTTTTTCTGAATTGCAAGATAGGAAACACCGGCGTTAATTCCAAAAGGCGGATTAAATAAATCATCCCATTTTAAATCTTTTCCTAATAAAGCGTTTACATCCGAAAGCGCGCCTTTCATAACTTGCATCAATCCACGCTCACCGACTGATCCGACTGCTTTTGTATTTCCAGCCGATTCAACCGCTATCATTGCTAAAATATAAGACTCTTTTCCGGTCAAAGCATTTTGACGCGCAAAAACTAAAACATATTGGTAATATTTCAATACGTTTTCTTTTGTTTTTACGTCATTTAAAAAACGCTGTTCTGGATTTTCTTTCATCTTAGAAAAGTAAAGTCCAATAGCAGCAGCCATAATTAAATAAATTGGATTCAAAATTTTTCCTCGGTTTTAAATCTACGTCAACAGTTTTTGCACCTTATTCACTTTTTGAATAGTTTTTTAAATTTATCTACATTCAAAACCACAATAAACAATATAACTAAAACTAAATTCATCGGATTAAAAACTTTATCGACAATTTGCACTAAATCACCAGTCAGTAACGACAAGCCCCAGGTCAACAGAAAACCGCCTAAAATATAAGCAACATAAACTAAGACAACCGGATTTTCCGCTAAATATAAATCAACATAAACTTTTTTCTCATTTTTATCAACATTGATTTTTTTAACCACAGCCCGTTTTCCGTTTATGTGTATTACTTTGGGAAGTTTGCCGGGAGTCATATTTTCGGGTAGTGAATCCGGTTTATATATAAAAGTATAATAACCTTTTTTCAATTGCAAAGTTTCAATATCGTCTTTATCTCTATCGTAAATAATCACTTTTTCAATACCGTATAAGCTAAACCAATTAAACCCAAAATAGGAATTGGACTTTTTGCCGGAGTTGAACCAACTGGTTGACCAGGTAATTTTTTATCTCCGGTAGGTGGCGATGGTGGTTTTTGCGGAGCTTCCGTATAACGAACGGTTGTAGTCGCCTGATCAGACATAATCGGAACTCCCCAGGGATAAACATTTCTATCCCATAACGCGCCATTTATAAAAGTATATCCATTAAAAGTTTTCGAATCCGGTAAATAAACTAAACCATCGGACGGAACGCGCGCGCCACTTACACCAATCGACCGCAAATAATTTAATACTGAATTATCGGTATTAAACCATTGTCCGGTTTTAAGTGAAAAATGTCCGGTAGTGTGTCCTACATATTTATATGTGTGCGCGCCTAATCTCGGTTTAATCTCTCTTTTCCAAATTCTTCGCGCAAGTTCCAAAAAACTTTTTCCGGTAGTATAAACAGAAACTGGATCGGCCATAATTTTTCCCTAACTAAATAGTAAAAATAAAGCAACTGCACCAATTGCTAATGGCGCGAAATTTGTTTTTTCGGGTTGAATAACAGGCGGTAAATAAACCTTCTCTTTTTCTTTTGGAAAATCCGTATCTCGAATCCAGTCTTTTGCATCGCGTAATATATCAACGGATTCTTTTAAAAAATTATCCTGATCATAATCATTTCCATTATCATCAAAGTCACTTGGAACATGATCCTGAATTTTCATATAATCTTTAAGAAAAATCGGTGGTTTGAAAGTTGGTGTTATAATTGGTGGTTTGAAAATTGGTGTTATAATTGGTGGTTTTATCGGATCGGGAATTTTAATAACAGGGACTTCAAAATCATCGCTATTATCACAATTACCGCCATTACCGCCGTTTTCTTCAAACGACGGTAATCCGATTGAATATCGAGCCATAATTTATCCTCTTAACTTGAAATAACCTGGCCGGCCCGTGGTTTGCCTGCCGCGTTTTTCTTTTCAATATCAATTCCAACAGAAGTTGCATAAACACCTGCGCTTGCAACTTTTTTCTTAGGCGCAAAATCAATTGAAGTCATAAACAGGTTAAGAAGAGCCGCCGCGCTCATTTCAGTTTGGATAACACCGGAATCATTCAACGACTCAGATAGTTGTTTTGACTCAGCCATCGGAAGTGCAATATAGGAAATTGCGCTGTCGTATGTTTCGATACGGTTGTCAATATTCGTTTTATTAACCAGGGCCAGGCGATCCGCGTTATATTTAACCTTATCATTGACAAAAACCGTAACCTTATCAAGATTTGTGGAATCGTTTTCCAAGAAAAGTTCCCATATATTTTCGATTCCCTTTATATCCTGATTACCGGTTCCGGCAACCGCGTTATAATCGCCGCTGTCAATACGGAGAAAATAACTCTGGATTCCCTGCCGTTCGTGACCGTAAACAGTAACATTTCCCGATAAAATAACCGCTACACCGGCAGTATAAAAACCGTCAAGTTCCAATACTACTTCGCCGTCACTCTCGACGTAAAGAACATTTTGGTTATCGCCGGGAATAGACATCGGGATATCAAACTGAAAATTAAAAGCGGCGCCGATTGCACTAACAGCCGCTACACTGCCGCGCTTCAAGGCGGCGTAAAAACTCAGCCTGTCAAGATTGATATTTTGAAACTGTTTTGAATTGACCATAAGACGCATTGAGCCTAAATCAGTAATCGCAAGTGTCGCAGCGGCCTGGTTTACACCGGTAATTTGGATGGTCAATTTTTCATACATACCAGGCGGAATATTGACCGAAAGGAAATCATCGGTCAAGGGGACTCTTTTAAATTGTTTCATAGTTTTAACCCTTATATTTTTTAACCTACGTCAACGGTTTTTCGACCGCTGATAAACCGATGATTTATTTAACTATTGCGCCAAGTTGCAGCACACGATTTATTAACCACATCGCTATTAATGTGATTATTAAACCGGTTACGATTGCTGTTACGGATGGCATACGAATAGCACTCATAATGTTTTCTCCTAAGTTTTAAATCTACGTTAACATCTTTTGCACATTACTTTTTAATTCCAATTCCTATCAGAAATAAGTCAAAAATAGTTTTAAAAGAATCAACTAATGTCGGTTTATCCTTAATCCCTGTTTTTTCCAGAAAATCAGTAACAATATCAACTCCAAACTTCTTTTTAAAACCGATATAAACAAAAATAAAGAATAAAAAAATAAAAATAAGACATATTTCTAATTTAGTTAATTTTTTCATATATTTGAATATAGGAATAAAGCAGGATTTTGTCAAGAGATTTTTTTAATTTCTTCTTTTCCGCGTAAAATAAGATAATGCTTATCCTGAATTATGCGCTCCGGATAATTTAGGATAGCAAGCTCCGGTAGTCTCTCAGCTTCGGACGAAATCTTTTTAAAGTAATTTAAATCAATAGGTTCAATCTGTCTAAAACTGATCATTATATCGGTTTGTCTTGTCATGTGTCTTGAAATTTCAGCCGGTGTCCTGGATATATAAACCATATTTTGAAGATGATGGCGACCGTATTTAATTATTTCCATAAAATGTTGATTTATATAATATGGGTTTGAATAATAATCGGATTCTTCAACAATTATTAAGACGTTTCTTTGAGATTTTGCAATCGGAAAAAAGAGTAAAGGACGTTCATCTAAAGGACGATAACAAATAGTAAAATATTCTTTTTCATAATTTTGATCTATAGCTTCGGCAAAGGTTTTTATGTCTTCGGTTATAAGATGTTCGTATTCACCAAGTGAATCAAGTATAATTATTCTTTTATATAATGGTATAATATGACGTTTAACAAAAAGAGATTTTCCCGATCCTTTTTGACCAAAAACTCCGATAATTGTATTATCTTTTAAAACCACATTACTTAACCTACGTCAACATTTTTTGCACATTATCCTGGCGGTTTAGATTTTGACCAGTCTTCTTTTTTGGGTTTTGAAATTATAGGCTGATCCGGTTTGTTATTACCATTATCTTCGGTTTGTTTTTCTTCATCTTTGGATTTAGGTTTTATAAAAGAAAAATTTAATCTCGGAATTAAAACACTTCCCGACCAAATAATAGGAGCGAAATAAATTGATTGACCACCTATAGACGGGAATAATTCAAGATATATCGGGTACCAGGATTGAACACCCTCTTTTATTTCATTTTCACTAAGAGGATCAAGTTTGAAGTGTTCAAGAAAAATATTAATACCATTAAATAAAGTTTCAAGATGTTCGGGTTTTGCAATCGTTTCGACAGACTCTTCTTTTTTCTTAGTAGTTCCTGGCGGTCGACCGCGCTTTTTTTTAGTAGTAGAAGTAGGGAAATCCTCTAATATGGGACTCTCTAAGGCAGGGAGTGTTTCAAGAATTTCCCTAACATCGTCAAAATCCTTTCGTTTAGCTATATCAACTTTTTCTTCGGACTCGGTTTTCTTATTCATCATTATCTTTTAATCTACGTCCACATCTTCTGCACCGCTGACCGATGGAACATCAGGTTCAATTATTGGATCGGGTTTTGGTTTTTTACCGTATAAAAAATCGTCCCAGGCGGAAGTTGGTTCATCCGGTTTTAGCTCTTTTAATAGCTTGTCATGTTCTGCGGTTTGAATTTCATTAGCTATCAGAGCGTTTTCAAGTTCTTCCGGTGTCATATATTTTTTAAGTGCCATAAATGAAAAACCTTTATTTTACGGATTTTTGAACTTTGCAAAATCAGATTTTAATTGTGCAAAACCTGATTTTAAAACTTGGATTTCGGAATCTGATTTTTTCTTATCAGATTTCAAAACGGCTATTTGATCATAACACGTTTTTACAGTTTTTTTCGATTGTTCTAAACTATGAAGTAATATCCCCAACTCAATATAAATTTTTGCAGTAACATCCTTAGAATCAGACCGTAATTGTTCGACTTCGGAAATATCAACAGTTTCATCAATCCGATGCGTGGCGCGGCCTTTTGCTACAGAAACATCACGTAAAATATCCCCTCTCTTCATATTTTCAGGTCTTTCAATCTTTTTTAATTTTTTCGCCATTTTTTATACTCCTCATTTTAGGTTTTTTATCAACATCAACAATTTTATAAACTACTATTCCATTATTAACATATAAAACAATTGATTTTACTTTTATTATTATATCAAGTATAACTTTTATTTTTTCCCTGTAATGTTTTGGCGCAAGTTTTAAAAATTTTCCTGCAAAAGAAATTAATTCTTTGACTTCACCGACATATTCAAAACCAAGTTTTTCATATTCTGCTTTTTGCATAAACTAAATATAACTGATTTAATTTTATTTGTCAAGTTTTAAATATAATTTAATTGGTTTTGTTAATCCTTTATCATTTATAATAATTCTTTTTTGATATTTTGTTTTTATAATTTTAGTAATTGTTATCCATTTATTTAATTTTAAATCTACAATTAAACTATTATTTTGTTTTAATTTCTGATTTTGTAAAAATTCACGAATTTTAACAGGACGTTTGAAAGTTGCTTTTCCTGTTTTTATATACTCTTTTTTACTCTCCGATTTTACACCCTTAGCTACAAATTTATCAGGTTGTTTTCCGTCTTCTAATGAATAGACTTTAGGTTGAATATAATTTCCCGATTTAAAAAATCCTTCATGTTTCATATTACCTAAATCTTTTCCGGTTGTAATTTCAATACTATTATTTAAATGAATTGAATCGGTATCGCAATAAACAACATTTTTATTATATGTATTTAAATAATTAAATAATTCGTCCCTTGCATAGGCGGTAATAAAAATCGACCAAATAAAATTAGAATGTTTTGGGAATTTGTCATAACATTCAGAAATTATATTTTCCTGCGGATCATATTTTAATGACTTATTACCTTGTGCCCATTTTCCGTATAGACTATTCATTATCCTTTTTGTATATTTATTAAGTAATTCAGATCCTGAATTTTGTAATCTCAGAGAATAAAATTTATCGACAAAATCGGTAAATACAGAACCAACATTACCAAATTTGAATCCCTCAATTAATTCGATGTTTTCAATTTGTCCGTAATCATGGGCTTTGATCAATTCAAACCCGGTATATAGACCAAAAAATTCACCTACCGGAAAAACATATTTTTTATTAACGACTTTTCCAAGATATGGAATATAAGTATCATCTTTAATTTTCAACTTAACATAATAAATTCCAAAATTAGAAATTTGATCGGTTTTTTGTGCGTCTCTGGGATTTGGATAACTATAATTTTTCATCACATAAGGATATAATGAATTAATATCATAAACATTAATGTCTTTTTGTTTACCATATTTAAAAATCTCAACCCGACCGCCGCGATAAGCAGGACGAAATTCAGTAAACTGTCTCTGTTTTATTGAAGTAGTTAAACAATGTGTTCTAAAATATTTCAAACTTTTCCCTGGCATCGACATTGCAAATTCAATTTTATTTTCTCGGTCGAAATCAAATATTTTTTTTAATGATTTATAAGTAATTTCGCAATCTCTCCGGCAATATTTTAAATTTATTCGACTTCCCCCAGGGTCCAATTTTTTAATTCCAATAGAATCCCCCATATCTTTAACACCCATCGGAATTTGTCCCATTGATTCGTAAAAATTTACTTTCGATCTATGTTTATTATCTTCAATTTGAGAATTTAATTTTGTATGCAGTAAAATTGAGCCTGAGAATATATTTTCCCATTCCTTCCAAACTTCACCGTAAACATTATTTAAATCATAATGCAGATTAACACAAAATATATTTGCCCCGTCTCTTGAAAAATTGTCCTCAATAAAATTCCAAGTATCATATTTTAATTGTAACGAATCATCATTGACAAAAGAAAAATGATTGACACCATCAAAAAAATTAACCATTTTTATATTACCGTCTGAGTCGTCTTCGGTGTCTAAGACCCAAAAATTCAGCATATAATTATTATGCTGTTTACGTCTATATAGAATTGAATTTGATGGAAGATAAGCAGGCAACATTCCGGCATGATATTGAATGTCTTTAGCTTCGTCTTCTTGAATATCTTGTATATCGTCTTGGACTCCGCGACTGTCAGGATATAGAATTGCAAGCATTTCTAATAGTTGTTTTTTCGTCTGAATTTTTTTATATCTCTTTTTCCCATATTTTGTTTTTGTGCCTTTTAAATTTGCAATTACCCAGTTAAAATCTCTTTTTGAAATTGTCGTATTCGACATTAAATTAGCAACTTTTACACCATCAATAAAAATATGTGCCATATCATATTGAATCCTAAATTCGCCTTTTGTCGGATATCGAACAAATTGACCGTGTTGCATATATCGAACACCCGTAAAGTTAAAAATTGCTTTACGGATTTTCAATAATCCCTCTGAAATTACTTTCCTGTTTATGGTATCAAAGATTAACGGTCTACGAAGTTCACCGGGAATAAATTTAGCAAAACGTCCGAGTTTATCTCTGTAATATTTTACAAGAGCCATAAGAATCCTTTAAATTAAAAATCCCATATAGTGGGAATATACGGGATTTTTAGGGAAGTGTCAAGTTTTACTAAAACGGTAAATCGGAATCAGGTTTATCAGGATCGGATTCAGGTTCGATTTTTTCCAGTCCATCAGTGTCATGTGGAGCTTTGACCGGTTCTAATGCCTGCTGAAATTTTGAAACTTTATCCTGATCACTTGAATCAAAAGCAATCTGATAATTTTTCATCGGGGACTGTCCGCCTGTATCCACTTCGCCTTTATAAATTAATGATACCAAAATCCCAGTTGGATATTTTTTCATAGCTTCGGTAAGGTAATAACCACCGACCGTCCAGATACAACCGCCGTCATTAATATAAACAAACTCAAAAGGATCGTGTCCGGGAACATCAACAACTTTAACACCGTCAAAAATACCGGTTAATTGATCACCGGGTTTAACCGGAATCCATTTTTCGGCTGCGCCGTAATCGTCAATTTTAAAATCGACTTTTTTTCCCAAATAATCTTTTGCCGGAACAGTTGAAAATAAATCTTTATCCTGATCAGCAAAAACTTGGGATTGTGATTTTTTTCTTGTCATATTTTTACCCTTTCTTTTATATGTTCCACGTGGAACATATTAGTATAATTTGTGATGGTTACAGGTTTTTCCTTTCATATTTTTAGTAATTATAGGTAAGATATAAAATAATTTACAAATTACAATTACAGCTTTTTTAATGTGCGGTTTTGCATTCAAATTTATACATGAATAACATGAAAAATTTGCATCAAAACAACTGCGAAATCCTGCTTTTTTAATAGCTCTTGATTTCTGAATTTGAAATTTTCTTATACCGACATTATAATAAGTCATTCAGCAAAATCCAAAAGTGATTTTAAAAAACTAACTTTTTTATTCGGAGACATATTTTTCCGTGATAAGATATTTTTTACAGTGTGCATTTTTAATTGAACCAGTGTTTTTTCACGCATATTATCACTTGCAAGAGTTCTAAGTTCGTTTAAAATTTGCTTAAAATCGTCAATATAATGATCCATATCGGCAATATTATCAATATTTTCGGGTTTAGTTTTTGACATTTTCATCCCTCCAAACTATTGTCATATTTTTCATTGCTGTTTGTGCATCTGTTACGTTAT
>Ga0114923_10003027_pt1 | contig 11338 bp, 14 predicted proteins | sample SumtaG_FD_89578 | JGI IMG/M metagenome (GOLD analysis project Ga0114923, IMG submission 89578) | Deep subsurface microbial communities from Indian Ocean to uncover new lineages of life (NeLLi) - Sumatra_00157 metaG | ecosystem: Environmental > Aquatic > Marine > Oceanic > Sediment | place: near...
ACCACCAAGATGGCGTTCCCTCAACTCAACGATGCAATGAATGAAGCAAGAGATCTCCATGATAATGATTTTGGCTTAGACATTGTCCTTTCAGTGCGAGAAGAACTCATCGTGGCATGGGCCGACAACATCGAAATGATTTGTTATGCCACAGAGCAATTGAATAAAGGAAACCAGTATGCGAAGACGATCATTAGAGTCATCCGCCAAAAGTTAGACTCAATCCCGCATCTCCCGCAAGGTGCGAAGTTCGTGACGAACTGGTGTGCCCAGTTTCTTGACTAGTGGAAGGAGAGGCATGAATGACAACCGATGAATGGTTAAAAGATCAATGCAGTCGTTATCTTAATGGGCGATGTGAAGCTGTGTGATGTATGCGCCGTGGGGGCTACACGCAGGGTGAGCTTACGCCGGAAGATTATGACCGTACTACCTGTTATGCTCACGAAACATTGCAGGAGTTAGAATCATTGCGAAAGGATAAGCATGAAAATACTGAGTGATATCCAACACCAAGACATCATCAGTTTGGAACAGAAGGATAAGGAATATGGTGGCTCATGGAAAAAGCGTGGGGGCGCTGGAGCGTTCATGATGCTGGCACGAAAGTATAACCGTATCGTTGTGCAGGTGGGTGAGGGAGGCCTCTTCGACGCGATCAAAGCAGACACCCGCCCAGAAGGCATCATGGATGATATTCGAGACCTGAGAAGATATGTACGATTGGTGGTGTGCCATTATCTTAAGAAACCCCTCAATTCGACTCTTGTTGTCGATGATGGTTTCTATTATGATCAGGAGTATTGTTGGTCAGAGCTGAATCGTCTGTGGTGCGCCTATGAAGATGAGGTTAAGAAACGGAAATGGGATACATTTTTGATATGGAACTGCACCGGACTGACGGCGCTTTACCGGTTGCTGATCGACATTGAAGGGCACGCATATGGGCCAGACATATCTGTTTGACCAGCTTTCGAATGACTGGAAATTGCCGAAGCTCCCGAATCTGAGGGAGGTTAAAATCATCGCTGTGGACACCGAAACCACCGGGCTGCACGTATGGAAGGGGGCGCGACCTATTGGCCTTTCTATCGCCACTGAGGACTGTCAGTGGTATCTTCCGTGGGGACATGATGAAGGCCCACAGTTTGACCTAGAGACGGTCCTTGCGTGGATGAAGAAGGAGTTAGCAGGGAAGAAACTTATCTTCCATCACGCCCGTTTTGACCTTCTCATGCTGTGGGCTATTGGTTTTGATGCCAGAAAGTTCAAATGTACCTTTCATGACACGATGCTAGCCGGAGCCCTCCTTGATGAATACGGTCGGCACGGACTAGACAAAATGGGTAAGAAATATCTGAACGAGGAGAAGAAAGATATTGGGAGCAAGGAAAGGATGCAATACCGACCTGTCGGCGTCGTTGGCCCGTATGCAGAACAGGATGCCCGCCTGACCTATGACTTACACGCTGTCCTTCTGAAAAAGATGGTAAAGGAAGAGCTGACAGAGGTATACGAGTTGGAGTGTCGAGTGATCCCAGCCGTTGTCGAAATGGAAATCAATGGCTTGAAAATAGATAAACCTAAGCTGGCACAATGGATCACACAATCACAGGAAGAGCTTGCCCCCTTGAAGACTGAGATCGGGATCAACGTCAATTCCTCCCACGACCTTCAACACTACTTTGATTGTAAAAATTGGGAATATCCTTACAACGTCACGTGTTTGAACTGCGACGAACAATATGTCGAAGCATCGTCTGCTCCTGAATGCATCATGTGTGGGTCTGATATGGTCAAGCCTACCTCTCCACATTTTGGAGCGAAGTTTCTCAAGTCGTGCAATTTTGTTGAAGCACAGAAAATCCTACGGATTCGAAAGCTGGAGAGCTTGAATGGGAAATTCATGCGCCCGTGGCTTGAATCATTAAGGAGTGACGACATTCTACGATTTCAGCTGCACCAACTTCGTGGAGACGATTATGGAACTGTGTCTGGTCGGTTTTCCATGTCAAGTGTGTTTGGGGGCTCTCACCCACAACAGATATGGAATCCAGAAAATCAAGTTGAGGTCATGGGGAAGGGGTACATCCTTCGTGAGCTCTTCATTTCTGAAACTGGGCTAGTGAATGCCACGGATGCCAGTCAGATTGAGTTCCGTCTCTTCACCCACCTTTCCAACGATCAGCGTCTGATTCGTGCCTACCTGGAAGACCCACTAGTTGATTTTCATCAGATGGTTGCCACCGACATTCTGAAAGGGTTACTCCCACGAAAGCAAGCGAAGAATTTTAACTTCGCCATCCTCTACGGGATGGGAGTCAAAGTGTTGGCTCGTGAACTGGGAGTTACCTTGGATGAAGCAGAAGAAATGAGGCAGACATATAAGTCAGAATTCCCTGCTGCGAAAGCCACCGCAGAACGCGTGACCAGAAAGGCAAAATCGGCCGGCTTCATCCGCACCATCTTTCTCCGTCGCGCCCGGTTCCCGCAAGGGGAGGGCACCCACGCAGCCCTCAATCGTAGAATCCAAGGCGATGCTGCGGACTTGATGAAAGAAGCTCTGGCACGGGTTTATGAAGACGGGTCGTTTGGGACCATGCGGGCAACCGTACATGATGAAATCGTCAGCGATGTGGAATCCCCTGAGGTAGGAGAATCCCTCACTGAATTTCTCGGGCACACCACGAAAGAGTTGCGGGTGCCTATCATATGGAAATCAACCACGGGGAAAACATGGGCAGGATAAAACTTACGAAATCAGTTAGCAGGGTTCACGCAATCGCAAAGTGTGAAAATTGTCACAAGGAATTCCTAAACTATAAGAACGCACAAGCTCTCGCTGCGATCCATGCCAAAGCTCACGGACACATAGTCATCGGCGAAGTGGGGTTATCGTTTATCTACGAAGGAGTGCCTGATGAATGAAACAAGATTCACTGCAAAGCTGAAAGAACACCTCTTGAGAACGTATCCGGGGATACTGTGGCAGAAGCATTCAGATCGATTCACCACAGGGATCGCGGATGTGGAGTGTGTGTTCAAGGGACGTACCATCTGGTTGGAAATCAAAGTGAAGGCTGGACTCTCTGCTGTCGTTAATTTGGTGGGGATGGGGCAAGGGAAAATCCGGCCCCTCCAGTTGGAATTTCTTTCAGCGCGTGCCGCTCGTGGGATAGGAGCGTATGGTGTGTGGCACACTCCTTACGGAGTCAGCCTGTGGACACCCGCCCGGCTTCAGTTTGATATCGGCACAGAGCTTTTAAAAACTACATCCGTCCCGTTGAAAGACATGATCATTCCTGATTTTGAACACCGTTCACAAGATTTAGATGCTCTTCATTCTACGCTGGAGAGTAAACAATGAGACGACCAACCAAGGAAGATAACGAGGCTATGGCCATCCTGACACATCGCAAAGGTGATTGTCCGAGCGCATGGGAAGATGAGTTTCTAAGAAGTCTTGAAGAACGCACTGAGGAAGGAGTTTTCTGGAGTGATAAGCAAGCCACAAAGTTCGATGAAATATGGACACGAATGATGGGTTGAAAGGAGACACCATGCCCGTATCAGTACCAAAAAATTTAGGATATGACCTCAGTAGGAGCGGGAAACGCAAATGCCTCGGCTTGGGAAAAGACCATGAATTCAAAAGTCGCGACATCGTCTTGGAGCAAATCTGCCCGGCGTGCAAGTTGAAATACCGATATCTCGATAGTGAATGACGATAGTTATGACACGTGAATTCAGATGTGCCATTGCGAAACACAAGGATATCGTGAAGGCGTTTCCGTTTGGGGGAGTCTAAGATGAGCGGACTCATGGAAGGGCTGTGCTGTTGCGGAAAACGAGAAATAGACGAACCTGTGACTGAGAATGACTATCAACACGAACCTTTTGGTGAGGCCGGAGCGTTTTGTGGCCCCACCTATCAACACGAAGTACGCGACTTGCAGATTGAAGTTGAAGGGCTGCGGAATGCATTGCTGTGGATACACAGGAAAGCAAGGTCGAAGATATGGCCACTCATAAATACATCGCAGACGCGGCCCAAGGAAAGGGATTTCGTGATGGGACGATTTCCCAGGCGTGGGTGCCGATTGATTTTAGTAAAATCAACGACGACGGCTGGTGGAAAGGCAAGATAGTAGAAAGAGTTTTTCGTCGCATTATGGACATCGAGGGTATGTGGCGCATTCAGACAACAATCAATGGGACACCATTTGAAGGGATGATGAGCTGCCCCTACGCCGTGGGGGACGTGCTGGTAATCAGTAAATCAGGATGTGAGATGTGTGAGGCATTGCCGGATGTGGGGCATATAGGCATGCAGTGCCCCATCATCAGCGTGGAGGCGAAGATGTTGGGGGAGATGACTGTTAACGTGGCCATTTGGGATATGGGGATAACCAACTGTTATCCAGTGGATTGGTGGAACGCCGCTATACCGAGCAGTCGTGGGATGAGAAGCGATGGTGTTGGGTTCTAGCATTGGAGGCGTAATTGCAGATGACGGAGCTAAAGTTTTCTGCCTGTGCACCGATAAGGTTAGTATGAGCGCGAGACCAACACAAGGAGGACAGGTTATGGAAAAACAATTCAATCATATTTTGGAAGATCTTTTGGCACGAGGGTTGGGTTCAATGGCCGATCGTTTTCGGAAGATGTACGAGGCCCCTAAATTTCCTTTCTTGGATGACCGTGAGCGAAAGATTTTCTTGAATGAAATGGTTCAGGGCACCACTGAAGTGTAAAGGAGGTTATCATGGAAAACTCACGCATTCCCTTCGATGTCATCCCGTGCTGGCAACAGCTAGGAGCCACCCATGGACGGCTTGAGGACGACCCTTTATTTGTTCAGACCATCTCGTTGCTCAACCCTCCACGATATCACGCGTCAGCGACCACCTATCGACGACATCATTACCACGCAGCTATGGATCAACTTGAGGCTGCGATCACTGCGCGTGAACACATAGCGCAACGATCATTAAAGGGGACATGATATGGACAATCATTTCGATATCCGAGGTAGACTAACGGGAGCCGCTCTCATCCTAACGTGGGCCGTCCTCATCATAGGCTCATGGCTCATTGTCCTCGGCATTCCTGTTGGGGCCTACTATCTATTCAAATAAAGGAGGGCGATATGGAAGTCCTGCGATTCATTTTAAAGGTCTTATTCTACGCTGCCATTCTGTTGCTCGCCCCAGCAATAAGCACATTATTTTTCCTGCATCGGAACCTGAACACCTTTCTGGACCCCGATGTGCTTGCCGGGTTTGCCTATGTGTTTTATGCTGCAGGACTGTTGTAAATGTGTTTCATGCTAAAGTTTTTCGTGCAGATACCGACACAACCTCTCCAAACACATCAGTACCCCTGGTCGTGGTGTCCCAGAGGTGCCCGCACACGCATTCAAACCATCGTGTATACGTTCCGATCGTCAGCGGTTTGATCCCATATTGTTTTGAGGGGGCTCTTCCTCCCGCATGAAAACTTTGGCTCATGCAGGGTGCATCCGCTGCGCATTGTGGGCATGTCATCCGCCGATCATTGCTGAAAACTTTGGTCCGAACATCGATCCTAGTAATGCGGCGAGCGCTGCAATTATCGCGATTTTGGTTTCCATGGCCTTCACCTTCCCTTCGAGTTCTGTGAGCCGTTTTTGATAGCTCGCGTGTTCTATTAAATCTCGTTCTTCGTGTGACTGAATCCACCCCCGCATTCGCCTCATATCTTGGTCATTTCGCTCTGTACGTTCGGTGCATTGCGAGATGTGCGAATCAAGCGTGGCTGCGGTCGCGGCATGCTTCGCTTCAAGGCTATCCTCCATCGCATACATCTCCGTACAGCATCCGAAATCCCCTGGCTGCATCGATCGCTTGGTGTTCAAATACATGGCCGACATCGGCCTGATGGGCATCATAATAATGCGTCACGAATCCGCTTTTCTGTAGGTCCGTGAAGAATTTCAAAACATGGTGTGTGATATGAGGAATGTCTGGGTCGTGATGCCGCAGCCGGATATTGATCACGATGTTATTATCTGTAGTGTACAAGATGGTGATAGCCGGATCACCGAAATGCTTCATCAAGGCATTATGACACTGGGGCGGAAGTTGGTGCATTGCCTCATGTTGTGAGACGGAGGGAGGCAGCCAGAGGCGCTCTTGTGAAGAGGCTGCAAGTGGAAACATCAACATAATAGAGATGGCCCACCATAGGCAGCACGCAACCAATGCCAGACATACCTTCATGAAACAGCCTCCTTTCCTCATCGCGTTATGCAATTGATGCCTAAACGTTATTATTCAGCTTGAGACCAAATCTTCCGCCATTCAGAAACACCATCCGAAATCAACGCTATCATTTTGCCATCAGCCAGAACAATTGTTGTGCCTCCAGCCGGAACAGCTTCATCTACTAATAGATCCGTCCCTGACCTTGAAATAGTGACGAGAGAGGCCCCTTTCTCTCCGATGCAATACACAACACGAGGGTTCGCTGCTGCTGACGGCAATGTGATAGTAAAGGCTCCTCCAGCCGTATCCCCAATAACAACAACATGAGTAGCATCCAACGTGAGGGCCGCCGTCACTTCCTCATATGGTAATTTCAGCGGGGCGAAGAGCGCATCCCATGGGATACTATTCTTGCTTCCTGATGTTGCATTGAGCCGGTCCTCATGCGCATCAAAGTTATTCTTGAACTTGATCCCAAGTGTATCTGTATGAGGCTTATTTTTCGTTACTTCGGCTGTCGTAATCTGTGAAAACGCCATTCGACTATCTCCTTACCACCAACAATAGGGGTCGCCCCCATCGTTGAATTTTGAGTTCCGTGACGGGGGGATTCCGGAGACTGGCGGAGACACAAGTGCTCCGGCTCCGATTCCTGCGACCAATGCATACTCGTTGACTGAGGCCGGCACCTCTGCCCCTACAATAAACATCGTGGTCTCGTCTGGTTTAAAGAAGACGCCTCGTCCATTGTTCTCTTCCGTGCTTGTATCAATCGATTGAAATAAGACGGCTGACGTGATGTCCCATGCTGAGGAGAGTAAGTATCGATGCACGGCATCGTTGTCAATCCCGATAACAAACATTTCCGAACCATCGGCTTTAAAAAATACTCCAGTCGGCGTCGTCTCTTCTGATGATACATCGAACAATTGCAAGAATGTTGCACTCGTCACGTCCCATGCAGTTGAGAGATCATATTCGTTGATATCTTGTCCAGCGTTTCCAACGACGTACATCTTTGTACCATCGGGTTTAAAGAACACATCTTGAGGGCTAGTATCTTGGGTCGCGACACTGAAGTCTTGGAGGAAAGACAGCGTCGTAATATCCCATGCCACGCCAAGATCATACTCGTAGACCTTATCGTTCTGGCCCCCAACCATATACATTTTGAGACCATCGGGCTTAAAGAAAAGATCTGATGGCGCATTGTCTTGAGTCGACACGCTCCCTAATTGCAAGAATGATGCTGATGAAACATCCCATGCTACCGAGAGATCGTATTCATTGACATCATCTCCTACAGTACCAATCACGTACATCTTGAGACCATCAGGTTTGAAGAACACCCCATTGGCTGAAGTCTCTTGGCCGCTGACATTGAAAGCCTGAGTAAACGTTGCCGTGAGCAACCCCACGCCAGAAAGCGTATAATCCTCTGAAATTTCAAAGAGATCAGTGCCGACATCATCTGGCTTGACCCATACATTAGACATCGTGAACTCTCGTATGATGCCACTGTCTCCTGAGGTCGACCCTGTCAACGTCTTCCCTATATCCCCTGGCTCAAACGGCGCTGTTTGAGTCGTCGTTAAAAGCAAATGCCCTTTGACGAAGAACGTTCTCTTCTTCTGATCTGCCGTCGCACTGTTGTAGTCGATACTTCCGCTTCCGGTATTTAGATCAGCTTCCGGTGGAGTTACATACGAGCCAGTGCCCGTGCCTCCCGTGACGGTATAACTCTGCGCGTTATGAAACGTGTCAGTTGCCAACACAAGAGGTGTCACCCATACAAATCCAGCCCCGGTGTCAAAATCGACAATGGTTCCGCTGAATGTCGGTGACCCTGCCGACACTAACACCTTCCCTACGTCCCCACCCACAAATTCAACTGTCGGCGTGTAGGTGAGTTTCCATACACCCTGCAGAAACCATCCGGCCCGACAGTCCTCCGCTTCACCTGGAAAACTCGTTTTGACCCCCTCATAGTCAAACCGTCCATCTTGCTGGATCCGACGTGAGGTCAACATTAGAACTGTTTCATCATCGGTGCCGTCTGCCTTCTGTATCTGCCCACTGAGAATACGGACTAAATCTCCAATTCGTGCTCCTGAGTCTTTCTCTGAAAGAGCGAATTTCACCAACGGTTTGCCATCCCGAAACTCACTCACCAACCGAGCCGCTGCCGCAAAGGCGATCGCATCGCTGCGGAGGAACCGGCTCTCAACTTCCAGTGATTCCACCTCTCCATATTCGGTCGAGGATTCTGCTGCGGCGTCAATGGTAATTACTCGGGTCTTAAATTTGTCATCGTTTTGGATCCGATTATATTTGATCGAGGCCCGTGTAATCCGTTGGTCTTGGCCGTCTTCTGTTGAGAGTGACTTCTCGATGATGTGAGCCGTCTCAGTGAACACAGTTGTGATTGTCTGATTGTCCGGCGTGAGCGTTGTTCCGTTAATCCGCCCTCTAAACGTCCCAACGAGCTTTTGGCGTTCGTCGATCCACACAATCAATCCACTGACAAGACGAAGTTCTTTGGTGAGCGTCTTAAGTTCCACCGGTTCATCCAACACACCACGGATGGTAATTCCAGCCCCAAACGTATCGCGCTCCTCGCTAAGCAATGTCTCATCAATGAACGCCGACACCACGCTGGGGTCCTCTCCCAACGCAGTCTTAAATAAAGAAATTACGGCATCAACCACATTGACATCATCAAATACGATGACTCGTTGAACACTTTCTCCTACTTCATGCGTGACGCCGGTATCCCATCCATCAGCTGTAAATAATCCTCGCGTGACCTTGATCGCCGGGGCCTTCGCTTCATTTTGCAAGATCGAAGTCGACGTATACTCCATGATCTCGTTGTCTATTTTTATGTGGGAGGGTTCACTGACAGAGGGTTCAGCATATCCTTCATTCAGGGATCCTCCCCGGTACTGATCGACAAACGATTGCCGTGTTTCAATCGCGGGATCGGCAAGGAATACCTTTGTGGCTGAGGCAGATAACTGCCCTGTACCTGTACGAACGCGCCCGGTTGTCACTTTGGGTTCGCCCTTACGACTTATCGTCAATAGTCCTTTTCCTAGGATCGTGACCGAGCCATTTCGTTGAATCCTGATATCGTCAATCCGGCCAAGGAATTCAGTGATGAACGACCCCTCCAAGTCATCTGGCTTTCCTCTGCGGACCCGGATTTGCTTATTGTGATAGAAAGGATTGGAGACCTTGAGCTTGCGAAAGAATGACCCCGAGATTTCCCAGTCTTCAATAAACGACACAGAAACTCGAGTATCTAACGCGATACCCTCTTTGAGCTTTAATTTGACAGGATTCAATCGAAGCTTATCAACGTATGGCCGAGGGAGAGGGCTGATGTTCTTAAATACAGGACCGCTATTCTCGGAAAACCGTTCATCTGGAATAAACTGATTTGCTTCCGCCCTTGTCGCACTAAAATCCAATTCCACTAACCAATAAATCGGCAGCAACCCCAGCATTGAGAACGGAGCAAACGTCACCTCCAGCGGGTTCGGACATAATGGGACAACTTGAACGCCCATGATTTACGGTGGACAGATGATACTTACTAAATAATTATCAGGAGCCGGAATGGCTTCAATCACGGCATCGGTTTGGTTTGTTCCCAACACCGACGCTGCTCCTAATCCAGTAATATTTATCGCTTGGCCTCCCGTATAAATGGCCGTCGCTAACCACGCTCGGTCCATGAGTAACGTGAGGGGGTTATTTGAATCATCAGGGAAATCAATGGCTCCTGACTTCAATTCCCAGTGATCAAAAACAAAGCCTCCATTAGGCGTAGCTTCTATTGTGACGGAGGAACTCGCTGGGTAGGACTCGTCACAGTCAATCCCGCAATCAATCTCTGACCCCGGAGGCCCACCCGAGGTATCTTTGACCACGCCATTATTTGAAACAACAGTCAGCCCGAAATTCGCTGGAGCATTGACGAATATTGGCCCCCCTGCACCATCGGCGTCTTCGGACAAGGGATCTGCTGTCGTCCACCCCGGAGCAAGAACGAGTCTCCAGTGCCAACATGTTGTCTGAGGACAAAGAGGCCCCTGCATCGGGGTCCGCAAAAGATTTGTTACTGGCTCAACATCAGCCCCTACAAATGTGAATGGATTATTGTTGTTACACGCTTGAGCAAAGCCTATACAGAAATATGTATCGCCTGTCGAAACGCTCTTCTTCATTTCCACTGATTGAACAGCCCAAGGCCGTCTATCATTAGGCCCAGCCCCGCCAAACAACACAATATCCCACAGAAATTCTGTTGGTTGTTCGCTCATCTACCCGCCCTTTATCCCGACCATCTGCAAGCTCAACCGACGCGTGACGGCAATCATTGATCCATCCAGTCGTGCATTGTCAGGTGTCTGAACAAGCAACGCTTCAGACGGATGATCTCCTGGGTCCCAGACCCATATGAACGGGTCTTTATGGACTGCTGCATTCCAGATACTTTGAAACAGATCGAAATCATTGGTGGGGTAGAACTTCCATGATGCTGTGATGCTGTGTTGAATGAATTCAACCTTCCTCCCTAAGGTATGTCCTTTCACACTCTTCTGACTTTGCGATTGGATACGTTCTGGGAGTCGTGAAAATGGTGTCGAGAGAAACCGCGTAAAGGTAAATCGCTCAGATAAAACAACCACTCCAAACGCTGGCGGAGCCGCAGCTGCTGTAATCAAGATTCTCCACCACCGTGACGATACAGAGTTAAACTCAATATATTGGGTTGTGTTGTCTACAGCGGATAGGGTCAAAATATCGACAGGGGATGTGAACCCTACGTCTGTTGAAGTCTGAAGTTTGATCGTCGCAACCTGCGTCAGAAGATCATGTCCTGAAATACAAAGCGTGTCAGCAAACTTTGATGACCCGAGATCAAACCGGATCCACTCATCAGACGACTGGATAAATCCCTGCGTCAGGATGGGGTTCGTCGAATAGACGGTGGTGACACGGGCCCTGACGTAGAACAAACTTGCCGACCCATTGAGTATAAGTGCAGCCCAATCTTGAGGGACGGTAAAGGTGACACTATTCGA
>Ga0114923_10003028_pt1 | contig 11336 bp, 9 predicted proteins | sample SumtaG_FD_89578 | JGI IMG/M metagenome (GOLD analysis project Ga0114923, IMG submission 89578) | Deep subsurface microbial communities from Indian Ocean to uncover new lineages of life (NeLLi) - Sumatra_00157 metaG | ecosystem: Environmental > Aquatic > Marine > Oceanic > Sediment | place: near...
AACCAAGTAAAGTCGTGTATATGACTTGAAATATTACATATAAGGGATCTCCTCCTGATAATAAAACACCTATGATATTAAATGCATGTGCTAATCCAAAAATTACGCCACTTATTAGAATCGATATTATTTGCTTATATTTTCTTGAAAGGAGGGGTAAAATTACACCTCGAAAAGCTACTTCTTCCCATAATCCCGGTCTAATCATAAAAATCCAAATAAACCAACCAAAACTAGCGATTCCAGGAATCAAAGGATTGGGAGTTCTAAATAAGAATTCAGGGGCCCAATAAAAAGTTCCTAAAAGATTATTGCCAATCCATACAACAATGCCAAAAATCGCAAAAGAACCTAATCCAATAAGGAGATTCCGGCCTAAAGGTTTAATCTTAGTTAATCCTATTGTTCTAGTATAATCGCTAAACTTTTCATCTCTACAAGGTAATTTCATCACCTTTGGAACTACTAAAAGAAATAAGAGTAGTAAAAACCCCTCTATGAGAAGAAATTCAATAAATAATATTCCCACATATGGTAGCGTTAATAATAATGGGAGAAAAAGAATCTCAATTAAGCTTGCGAGAATTGGAAAAATTATGAATAATGTTAATACCACTAATCCCCCTAGAATCGGTTTATTTCTTAATAAGCCTCGTGTTTCAAATAATGGTAATTTATCAGCTTTAGGGAACATTTTTGAAAAAACATAAACAACCAATGATAATCCAACCAATCCTATGAAAAACAACGCTATTATTGAAGTTGTAATCCCTACACTAACAAATAATGTAAAACCGATAATTAATATAAATATGCATATGACTAGATCAGCACAAACCATCAAAATCCATTTCCATAATTTATGTCTTTTATCTACTTCCTCAAGAACATATTTGTATTTCATTGTACCGAATAATCGAGTCTTCATTTCGAATACAAATAGTAGAATCATCCAAACAATTGGTAAACTGCTTAGAAATAGGATTAGAACTATAATCGATTGAGTTAGAATTGTTAGAAGTGTAGCCAATAAAATTAATGAAATTCCTTGGATAATTAGCATCAGTATTAATTTACCTTTAGCTTGATCGCGTGGTAAAAGGGGCAATGAAGCAAGAGTAGACGAACCTGATTCGTCAAGATTTAGCAATCCTCCAACAAGCAAAAGTGGTATAAATTGATTAACTATCATAATAATTGCCCATAATATCATAATACTAAAGGTTGATGATACTTCTCTAGTTATAACAGTTTGCATCGGAAAAATTAGAATTATAGGATAGAAAAGAGGCATAAGAATAAAAATTAAAGATTGGTAATCCCGTGTTGAAGATATCAAATCCTTACGAATATAAGATTTGACGGGAGACATCGTTTTTATTTCAATTTCAATAGGTTTTGTTATTGTCTTAGATTCCTTTTTTATCTTAGCATAATTATAATCAATAGTGGCTACGCTATTTAAAGATTTTATAGCTACTTTATAAAAAAGAAAAGCGATTACTGCTAGAATTGCCATTCCTATTAAACTTGATATCCATAAAATTAGAGGAACTTGTTCAGTCGTTAAACTTAAACCAACTAAATAGCCGGGCGCAAACGGTAATGGAATAAAACTCAATAAAATATTTAAATCCATTGAGGGAGGATTTGTGCTAAAATCATCAATAAGATTTACTATAGAATTCATTCCAAATTGTAAAACAATACTTGAGCCAAAAGCTACAAAAAAAAACCCCATCAAAGAGACAATTCTTAAAACATTTGCTTTTTTTGAATTTCGGTTTGATTCAGAAAAAATTCGGCTAAATCTCTCTGCAACAATAATCAGAATACTTACACCTAAAATTGTAATGAAGAATGATGATATAACGCTTAAAATAAAAGTTAGAAAACTCTGAGTTACTATAAGTAAAACAATTGGAAGAGCAAAAGTCATTACAATTATCGGGGCAATTAAATTTCGTAATAACGTCATAAATCCTAATTTTTTTAAATCATTTCGAGATATTGGTAAGGTTTGTAACCATTTGAAAGCGTTACCTGACATTAAAGAACTAGTAGTAAACAACCCAAAAAGAAAGATATAAAGGATCGATATCGTTAAAAAAATCCACATAAAAAAACTATAGAGAAAGATTTGTCCTTCTATAGGGTATGAAGGATAAATACCCTCGGTAATTTCAATATATAAAATAATTGAAAGAAATGGCATGAACATCATAACTAAAGCAGAAACAAACTTTAACACAATCGATTGATTTTTTATATATTTATTATTTTTCTCAAACTTTTCAAGTACTTTAGCTTGATGAGCGCCAGAAGAAGCAAACATAGAATCCATAATCATCTCATAATTAGTGAATTTTGAAAGTGAGAAACAGCTTGTTTTCTTCTTATCTTTCATTTTAACCTGCCGCCTTGATTTTTTTCTTATATGACGCCCTTAGCTTCTTAACAATTTCTTCTACGGAAGAATCTTGTTCAGTTAATCTAAGAAAAACATCTTCCAAACTCGCACCCAATTTATCCGCTTGTTGTCTAAGCTCGTCAATAGTTCCAAGTCCTACTAACTTACCCCTGTTTATTATTGCTATACGATCGCACAAATCTTCTGCGATTTCCATGATATGGGTTGAAAACAGTACAGAACCTCCCTTTTCAATATGCATATCTAAGATCTCTTTCACTACCCTAACAGATTTAGCGTCAAGTCCGGCTATTGGTTCGTCTAAAATTAAAAGCTCTGGTTCATGAAGTATAGAGGCTATAATTTGCATTTTTTGCTTGTTTCCGTGTGATAATGTAGCAATCAAGTGTTCGTAATACTCCACAGCGTCTAAGCTTTCTAAATACCTTTGTACTCGCTCTGTGGTCTCCTCTGCGTCTAACCTACGAATAGAAGCTATAAAATTAAACAAATCTTTAGGCGTGAGCGATTTAAATATAAAAGGCTCTTCTGAAACATAGCCTACTTTCTCTTTCATTTGAACCTCTTCACGCTCGGGATTTAAACCAAAAATGCGGATGGTTCCTTCTAAAGGTTCAAGTAGTCCTAAAAGAAGTTTAATTGTAGTTGTTTTCCCAGCTCCGTTGGGCCCTAAAAGGCCGAAAACCTCACCCTTTTTTACATCAAAAGAGATACCATTAACAGCTTTAACCTCACCAAAATACTTTTTCAAATCTCGAACAGAGATCGTTATATTATCTTTCATTTTTAATTGATTCTTAAGTTTTATGTTGATTATTTTTAGTAATAATCTTAATTTATCCTATCTTTTATTTATATATATTTTTATATTATACTATATTCCTTCAATATATAAATGTTATGAATAATGTTTTACTCTTATAAATTGACATTCTAACAGAGGAATAATCTAATATATGATAATATATTATAATATATAAAATAACAACTTTAAAAGATATGGGATTTAAATGTTGTTATTGCTAAAAATTAGGTTTGATAATTTATGGTTTATTCTTCTTTTTGCTTAACAATTATAACGATCGATACGATAATGATAACAAGTCCTATTAAATGAAAGATTGTAAATAGTTCTCCTAAAAATAGAGTAGCAAATATCGCAGTAATAATTGGAGTGGGCGAAAAAAGGATTGTTGCCTTCGAAACATCTAAATATGAGAGCGTTTTATACCAGCAGAATAATCCCGCCCCATAAATGGCGCCCATTGAGATATAATAGAATTGGTTGATGGGAACAAATAATAGGCTAATGTTCTCGAAAGGGAAGAATAAAAAATAAGTAGAAAACAAAAAAATCCCACTTAAAATATTTCTAATAAAAACCATCTGAGTCGGAGTAGCTTCATTTCGAGCAAAAACCGGCTTAGTAATTGAATGTCCAAACATCCATAAACAAGTAATAAATAACATAATCAACACACCAGTCAAGATATCTATACTAAAAGTTAAGAGATTAAATGATCCTTGCGAAATAGCAAGGATTAACCCAAAAAATAAAATCGTTGAAAAAATTATTTGTACTTTAGTTATCCTCTCTTTTAAAATTAGAAATCCAAAAATCAAACTAAAAAAGACTGTTGTTTTTTGAGTAAGAGATCCATTAATTGCTCCTGCTAATTCATATCCTATAAAAAATAGAAGTTGGTTGAGACCAAAGATTATTCCAATAAATAGAAAGAGCCAAATATTCTTTCTCCAGTTTTTAATCATGGAATTGCTATGGTTTTTACTTGCATTATTATTTTTAGCTAGATTCACTTTTTTCTCTATAAGAATTAATGGTAAGAAGATTACTGCTTCTACTAAACAGGTCATTACGGCAAAAATGTGAGCATCAAGCGCAGCTGGACGACTGTTAGCTATGATTGGTTGAAAACCTACAAAAATATTCCCAATAACCCCGAAAATTAAACCTTTCTTTAAGTTATTGTTCAAGATATTTAAGAAAAGCTATAAAAAATTAAAAAGTTTTAGTAATTAATCGTACTGAGACTTTGCTTTTCACTTTTTTTCTTAACAATAATTACAATTGAAAGAAAAATTATAATTGTGCCGATTAAATGATAAATTGTAAAAATTTCTCCTAAAATAATTGTAGCTAACAATGCTGTAATAATAGGTGAGGGAGATATAATGATCGACGCGGTAGATACTTCAATATATGAGAGAGCTTTGTACCAACAAAACAGATCAAACCCATAAGCAAATCCCATAACTATAAAATAGAATTGATTAAGAGGATTAAATATTAGATTGATATTTTCTAATGGAAAGAATATAAAATATGTAGAAATTAGAATAATACCATTTAAACAGTTTCGGATAAATACAAGTTGGATAGATGTAAAATCCTTTCCTATAAATGGTTTTGTTATAGCATGACCTAACATCCATAAAGTAGCAGTAATGATCATTATTAAAACTCCTATGTTGAACTCAAGTAAATTAAAAGAGCCTTGGGTCACTGCAATAGTAAGCCCGAATAATAACAAGATGGAAAACATTATTTGAGAGATAGAAATTTTTTCATGATTTATAATAACTCCAAATACTAACCCAAATATCACAGTTGTCTTTTGAGCAAGAGAAGCGTTAATTGCTCCTGCAAATTCGTATGCTACATAAAAAAGAACTTGTGCAAATGCGAAATTAATAGCGATATATATTAATAATTTTTTATGTTTTTTCCATCCATTTAAGAGAGAGACCACATCATTATTTCTTGGAGATTCGTTTTTTAGTCTTAATTTCAACCTTTTTCTTTCAATTAAGAATAAAGGAAAAAAAATCAATGCTTCATAGATTATAGTCATCGTTGCAAATAGATAAGCATCAATTTCTGATGGTTTTGTAAGCATGATAATTGGCTGAATACCAATTAATACGAGAGATCCTACCCCGTAAAGGGTACCTCTTATATAATTTTTCTCAATCAAGATATTTAAGAAAAGCTATAAAAAATTAAAAAGTTTTACAACAAAAAAGAATAGAAAAGTCTAAACCTCGATAGGAAGAAAAAATACTATTAAATATTCCTTTGTTGAAATATTAATCATGAATAGTTTCGAACGAATATGGGCAGCTTTAAACCTCGAAGAACCCGATAGAATTCCAACGCATACGATAAATATCGATGGTAATGTTGCTGATAAGATCATAGGTCGTCCAAAAAGAACTGCGTTTGATGTATTTGACGATATGGAAAAACAATATCCAGATGATTGGGCTAATAAAATCAATTCTATCATTGTCGATATTGAAATATCAACCTTTTCGAAAGCAGTTAGAGCAGGGTATGAAATAGGGTTTGATGGTGTTGGAGTACAATATATACCATTCATTTTCGAAAGCCAGACAGAGATGACGGATATATTTGGAAAGAGACATAAAGTAAGAAATATTGATGGAAACCCTTATCCAGATTACTATGGAGGATATATTAAAAATCGAGATGATTGGGAAAAATATCCTAAGCCAGATATGAAAGAGGAATATAAAACTGCTAAAAAATTTTATAAAGGAGTTCTAAGAAAGTGTAGAGATATCAAAGATGATATTTGTATTATAGCTCAAAATGCTTTAACATCAGTATTTCCTCCTGTATGGCAAGGCATGGGAATGAATAACTTTGCTCGCGCTTTAAAAAACGATCCAAAATTAATTGAAGAACGTTTTCGGTTTTGCACTGATTTCGTCTTAACCGTTTTTAGAGCTTATTCCGATTGTGGTGCTAAGATTTTTCTCGAAGGAGGGGACATAGCACATAAAGGAGGTCCAATGATGAGTCCAAAATACTTCAACAAATATCTATTACCACGGTACCAAGAAGTTTCAGAAGCAATACATGATTGGGGCGGGAAATATATATTACACACAGATGGTGACATTACTTCTCAATTAGATTTTATTGTTGAATCTGGTTTTGATGGCCTTCAATGCCTCGAACCTCCTTGGGTTGATCCATATTTGGTTAAAAAGAAAGTTGGAGATAAATTGTGCTTATCTGGAAACATTGATACAAAACGCATCTTAGTTGATGCTACTAAACAGGAAGTAGAGCAAGCCGTGGCGAATGCGATAAACGCAATGGGTAAGGGAGGAGGATTTATGATATCTCCAGCTAACTTTCATCCAAATATAACAGTTGATCGTTTAAAATGGATGATTGAAGCCGCTAATAAATTAGGTGTTTACCCTTTACATAATATTGATTAAATTACTTTTTCTCATTAAGTATAGGATTCTTTTTTAACTTTTTTTCTCTTACAATCATGTAAATTGAAATAATAATAATTATCATGCCTATTAGATGGAAGATTGTGAATAGATCGCCCAGAATGATCCAAGCGAATAAAGCTGTTATAATTGGTGTTACTGAATTTATTACGCCAGCTTTTCCTATTTGTATATAAGATAAAGTTTTATACCAAAGAAATAAGCTTACACTGTAATCTAGCCCCATCAGAAGATAATATATGAAATAATCAGGATTGAATACAATATTTATTCTGTCTAGAGGAAAAAAAATGAAATATGTAGAAAATAATATTATTCCACTTAACAGACTCCGAAAAAAAACTACTTGAATAGGGGAGAGTTCATTTCTGTCGAATCTAGATTTAGTGAAAGTGTGGACGAGAGTGAACAAGGCAACATCTATCAGTAAGATTAGAACTCCAATATTAAATTCAAGTAAACTAAAAGATCCTTGTGTTATTGCAATATATACCCCGAAGAATAGTGTTGCACAGAATAGTAGTTGAACTTTTGATATCCTTTTTTCTTTTAAAAATATGTAACCAAATAATAAAGCGAAAAAAACTTCACTTTTTAAAGTTAGAGAGCTAATAATTGCCCCTGCAAGGTCAAAACTCAAAAATAATAGCACAGGGACAATTGAAAAGGTAATTCCTATTATAGCAAGAAACTTTAAATTGTTTTTCTTTTTCCATCCGTTTAACAAGGAATATAACTTTTCATCTGAGTTTACTTCTAATGACGATTTTAATTTGTGCCTTTCGAGTACAAACAACGGAAAGAAGATTGTAGCCATAATTAAAGCTGTTACTGCAGCAAAGATGTAAGGATCAATAACAGATGGTCTAGAATTGGCAATAATCGGTTGAAGAGAGATCCCCAATACACCAATTGTGCCACAGATTAATCCTTTTTTTAGGTTGTAATTTTCCATTTTCTGCCGAGTGAAACCAAAATACCTCGTAATTTCCGAATTTAAGGATTTATTAATAAAAGTTAAAGGGTAATTAAATAAATAAGTAATTATTAGAAAAAAGAAAAATTAGGTATAAAAAAGGTTCTACTTCCTTATGGGGATAAATAAAGATTGGATCGTTGAATATATAAATAATTAGAACACCTAATTCTGGATGGCACTCTACTTTTTTTCTTCCCATGCTTTTTTCAATATCGGATTCTTTTTTAAAAACGCTTCGAGATATTCATTTGGAGTTTTATTCATACCACATGAAAAATTAGGACACCTTTTACAAGCAAAACCTTGTAGTAATTTAGTGAAATAAATAACTATAATCGTAAAAGTAGCTGTAATAACTATTAAGCTTGTACCTGTAATAAAATAATCTATTGGGTTTAAAATAAACCAAATAATTCCCAAACCTGAACCAATATAAGGAAATAAATCTACAAAAACACCAAGCGAAAGCATAGCAATTTTCTCCTTTTTATTCATTGGACCTGGGCGATATTTCCATAGTTTGGGCATTCCTCTTAAAGCCCAACATTTAAGGTAATTACCGTCTTTAGCATAAAAAGGACAATGACTACATAATAATCGAGGCTCAATAATAAAAAAATTAAGTAGAATTACGATAATATATGTAATCATCATCCACCAAAAGGTTGTAATAAGCCCAACTAACAATAAAATAAGTATTGCAAATATTCGATAGAAAACATTTCCAATTAAAAATTTATTTGCAAAACATTTCTCAAAATTACATATTAAAACATCTTTGAGTTCACATTCAAAACAATTGGAATTGTTATCTGCAATACAATTTATTGGTGTTTTTTCTATAAATTTTTTATTTTCTATCATAGCTCATCGTTTAAAAAATTGAAACTTACTTTTTATCTAATTTTTTATTTAAATATTTTTATCGTTATAAATTTCAATTTGATTTATTTTAAGTCTTTCTCCAATTATTCTTAAATAAAATAACATCAAATCTTAATTTAAACTAAAAAGTTAATCAAATAATGAGAAAGTTAATTTATTTAGGGTGTTTATAAAGCTCAAAATATAGTAATATAAAATTGGTTTGATTTGATAATCCTATATTGTAATATAAAGAATAGCTAATTACCATAATAGACTAAGTATTGTATAAATAAGTACCCAAATGGCAAAATTTATGGAATAAGTTCCTAATAACTCTTTCTTTTCTAATTTACTGCCCGATTGTTTATTAATCGCGATAACGCTAGCTCCTGATATTGTACTAAAAATCACACCTGATGCAAACATTCCAAGAATAGATCCAAAATCAATAATATTTAACAGGTAAAGTTCTAATGCTAAAATAACTACAAGTGGCAAGAATGCTATTTGAATGTAAAATAATGTTAATTTTAATTTTTCTACCACTATCTGAAGTTTATTGAAACTATGAATATCCTCTTTTTCCTTGACTTTAAGTATAAGTTGCAAACAAATTTCACCGATTTCATTTACTATATATTTTCCATTAACATCTTTTTTAATCAGTAAATCGTCCATTTCTCTTAAATGATAGTTTAGAATACTACTTTCCGGAATATTAAGATTTTTCAAAATCTGTGAATAAGCTTGTGGACTTTTAGATAATTGTTTAAGAATCCCTCTCCGCAATGGATGTTTTAACAAATTAAAAATTTGTGAAAGTTCTTTTTCTGAGAGATATTTGTTTATTATTATCAAAATCACCAAATAATCAGAAAAAAGATATTGTTATAAACTTTTTTGGAAAATTTTCTTTACAAAAAAAAACTTACTTATTTTCCACTGGAAAATCGTAGATCATAAAAATCTAAATGCATTTTATGTTAAGTTCAAAAAGGATTATTAGTTCTATGTAAAATCTATAGCTGATACATAGTTGAAAGGATTGTATTTGCTCTCAAAATTGCCAAATCTTCAAAACCTAGAATTTCAGCGTAAGTTTTTTCCCCATTGCAGGTTGATTTTAGTTTAGTCCATAGTACTTCAGCGATATCCTCAATTTTTTTATTTTCCGTAAAAATCTTACTCGCGTCAATATCGATATTACCTGCCATCCATTCACAACTTCGCTTATTCCCACAAACTTTGATTACAGGGGCAATTGGATTCCCACATGGACTTCCTCGACCTGTTGTCATGATAATTACCTGTGCTCCCGCAGCAGCAAGCCCCGTCATAGATTCTATATCTAATCCTGGTTCAATCATTAACCACAAACCCCTTCCTTTTGGGCTCTCCGAATATTCTAATAATCCTTGGATAGGTGCCTTTCCTGCTTTGGCGATGGTACCTAATGATTTTTCTTCGATAGTAGTTAATCCACCCTTTATATTTCCCGGTGTTGGTTGAATTCCTCGGAAATCTATTCCGAGTCTTTTAGTTCCTTCTATAAATCGATTTAAAGTGGAATGGATTTTTTCAACTACATTTTTATTTACTGCCCTTTCAATTAGCAAATGTTCTGTACCTATCCATTCTGTAAATTCAGGAAGAATAGATGTGCCTCCTAATTTTACGACTTTATCTGAGACAATTCCCAAAGAAGGATTTGCAGATATTCCCGATATTGAGTCAGAACTCCCACATTCTAAACCTAATACGAGGTGAGAGAAGTCGAACGGTTCACGTTTTAATTCTTTTGCAGCTTCTGACATTTTTTTTCCAATTTTGATGCCTTTATCGATTGCTGCGGTTGATCCTCCTTGAATGTCTTGGACATCAAAAAATTCTACTGGTTTTTTTGATTGTTTAATTTTTCTTGCCAATAATTTACTGTTGATATTCTCACAACCTAAACCAACCACAATAACCCCATAAATATTTGGATTTATCCCTAAACCAGATAAAGTTCGAACTGTATAATTAAAGTCTGGACCAAATTGACCGCAACCTAGCGGATGTGTTATAGCAACCGCATTTTCAATTTGGTTCGTAATTTGTTGTGTGACGTGATTAACGCATACTACTGAAGATATAACAGCTACTTTATTACGAATGCCTACCTTTCCTTTAGGTCTTGGGTATCCAAAGAATTCTTCGGTTATTTTTTAGCCACCTCCAAATAGTAACTTTTTAGATTGTGTGTGTGAATCCAATCACCCGCTTTTATATCTTGAGTAGTTATACCAATAATTTGACCATATTTTTTTATTAATTCTCCTTTATTAATATCTTTCAGTGAGAATTTATGCCCCATCGGAATATTTTGATTTATTTTTATGAAAATTTCGTTTGATCTTAATTCAGTGTCTTTAGAAAGATCTATTAAAGCCGTAGCGCAATTATCATCCAAATGCATAATAATGAATTTATTTTTTAAATCAGACATCTCAGATTACTAATAATTAATAGATTTAAATAATATTTTTATTCAAAAAAAATGATATTTTAAGAAAACCTTTTGCCATAACCTCTATAGGTTTTATAAGTGTCTATTATTTCACCGTTCTGATAAATATAAACTTGATTAAAATGCTCTAAAGGCTCCCCTGCTTTACCAAATCTACAAAATATCGGGTCTCCAAGATCTAAATCTAAAAGTTTCGGGTTGAAAGTAAAGGGCGTTTGCACTTCTCCGAATTCTTCGTCTTTAGATGTTATTAT
>Ga0114923_10003029_pt1 | contig 11336 bp, 7 predicted proteins | sample SumtaG_FD_89578 | JGI IMG/M metagenome (GOLD analysis project Ga0114923, IMG submission 89578) | Deep subsurface microbial communities from Indian Ocean to uncover new lineages of life (NeLLi) - Sumatra_00157 metaG | ecosystem: Environmental > Aquatic > Marine > Oceanic > Sediment | place: near...
GGCAATATCTGCCCTGCTTAAAAACTTTTTCAAAGTCTTTGTCTTTTTTTAACTTGTTTTTTCTGGGCAGAACCATACCTAAAACAGCCTAGACTGTTAGCTTTTTTCTTTTCTTAGCCCTGCGCCTAGACAGAACCTGACGGCCGCAGCGAGTAGTCATTCTTTCTCTAAAACCGTGCTTTTTTTTCCTTTTTCTTTTCTTTGGCTGATAAGTAATTGACATAGTAGAAAACCTGAATAAAGACTAACATTTTGCCTAGTCATAGTCAAACGCAAAGGTTGATGCTTTTAAGGCTTGGTTGTAGTATAGCCAATATGAGAAAGAAGCATCTTCACTTTGTTGGTATTGGCGGTACGGCTATGGCTGCTCTGGCTAGAGCCTTTAAAGCAGCTGGCTGCAGGATAACCGGGTCTGAGGCTTTGGGCCGTCCCTTTCCGCCCATTAGCACCTATCTTCAAAAAAACAAGATAAAATATTACAGCGGATTTAACTCCAAAAAAGTTGGTCAGCCTGACGAAATTATTACTGGTAATGCCTTTATGTCTTTTAAAAATTCGGAAATAATCTACGCTAGAAAAAACCACATTCCCCTTAGGCATTATCCCCATCTAATAGAAAAACACTTAGTTAAAAAAAATTCTGTGGTTGTTGCCGGCGCCTGTGGAAAATCAACTATTACCAGCATGACGGCTTGGCTTTTGGATCAAAGCAGAAAAAACCCAAATTATATGGTCGGAGGAATACCATTGAATTTCGGCCATGGCGCACAATTAACTAATTCAAGCTGGTCGGTAATTGAAGGGGACGAATATCCGGCTGCTTCCCCCTGGGATTGTTCGCCAAAATTTGATTATTATCATCCTAAATATCTTATTCTGACTTCAGCTGCCTGGGATCACCAGGATATTTATACCAGCCAAGCCAGCTACCTAAGAATCTTCCAGAATCTAGTTGGAAATATGCCCAAACACGGCCTCATTGTAGCTAATCTTAATGGAGATAATATCAAACAAGTCCTTAAAAAAGCGCCTTGCCGAATTATATTTTATTCCTTAGGACGGCCTCAAACAAAACAAAAAAATATTTACCATATTAACGATATTAAAAGAAACAAAACCAGAATAAAATTTTCTCTAAAAAAAGATGGGGAAATAATATCGGTTTTTGAAACAAGCCTTTTGGGCAGATTTAACTTAGAAAACTGGGCGGCAGTCCTGGCTTTAGCCTCTGAATTAAAAATACCGATTAAAAAAACCAAAGAAGCCGTAAAAACCTTTAAGGGAGTTAAACGACGTTTGGAAATAAAACATAAGGATAAGATTACAATTATTGATGATCTAGCTCATTCTCCAATCAAGGCCAGGGCCGCTATTGAAACTTTAAAAGAAAACTTTCCTAATAATAGAGTCTTTGTTGTTTTTGAGCCAAATAGAGGCAGTCGAGTCTTAAAAAACCTAAGGGCTTATGATTTTGTTTTTAAAAACACTTTCAAAACATTTATTCCGCAGCTAACCCAATACACAAACAAAGCAAAATTTAAAGAAGCAAGCGGCCTTCAACTAGCTGCTTATTTAAAAAAGACACATAGAAACGTTAGTTTTCAGCCGGATCAGCAAAAAATAATTAACTTTATTCTAAAAAATAGTCGGACGGGTGATGTAGCTGCTTTTTTGGGTTCTAAAAACTTTGATGCCTTAATCCAGGCTTTAATCAAATCCTTTGATTAAGCACAGAGTTTCCACAAATTGTCCACAGCTTAATCATAGAATACATTAAACTGGGGATTATTTATTTATTTTTTATTGTGCTATAATGACCAAAGTTAGTATTAATTTACGTCTTATGGATTTAAAAGAACTTTGGCAAACTGTCTTGGGGGAGATTGAATTAACTGTTTCCAGGGCTAATTTCATTACCTGGTTCAAGAGCACTCAGATTCATTCCAAGCAAGAAGGAGTGGTGACAATCAGCACTCCCAATGGCTTTACCAAGGAATGGCTTGAGAATAAATACAATAAATTGATATTTAAGATTTTGCGCAATAACTCTCCTGAAGTAAAAAAGATTGAATTCATTATCGGTAAAATTATCCCAGAACCAGACCTTCTTGATAAAGAGAGCTTGCCTGGCAATCAGCTTAATTTTCAAGAACTTGAATTAAACAAAGAAACCAATCTAAATCCAAAGTACAACTTTGACAATTTTATTGTCGGTTCTTTTAATGAGTTGGCTCAGGCAGCCGGACGGGCTATAACAAAACACCCAGGAACACTTTATAACCCTCTGTTCATCTACGGCCAAGTGGGCCTAGGTAAAACTCATTTAATTCAAGCTATTGGTAATAGCTTGACTCAAAAGCATCCCTCTAAAAAAGTCAAATATTTGAGTTCTGAAAACTACACCACTGAATTGGTTGACGCTATTTCAAAGAGATACATGGATACTTTCAAAAAAAAATACGCCAAAGTAGATATTTTGATTGTAGACGACATTCAATTTATTGCTGGTAAAGAAAAAACCCAAGAAGAATTTTTTAACACCTTTAATGCACTTTACCAAACCAACAAACAGATTATTATTAGCTCAGATAAGCCCCCTAAAGCAATCTCTACTCTAGAAGAACGTCTTCGCTCTAGATTTGAGGGAGGAATGATTGCTGATATTAGCCGACCTGATTTAGAAACAAGAACCGCTATTTTAAAAAACAAGACTAAGGAAAAAGGTGTTAAGATTCCAGATGATGTCATTGACTATATCGCTACCCATATCCAAGAAAACATCAGAGAACTAGAAGGAGCTCTTAATCGTATTATTGCCTTTTCACAGGTTAACAATACCGAACCCACCCTTAAAAATACCGTTAAAATCCTTCCCCAAATTATTAACATACCCAAGAAAGCAACTAATTGTAAAAACATCCTTAAAGCAGTAGCTGAATTCTATGATATTAATACCGATGATTTAATTAATCGTTCTAGAAAAAAACAATTAGTCCGTCCTAGGCAAATAACAATGTACCTTCTAAGACGAGAGTTGAGCGGTTCTTATCCATTTATTGGGGAAAAACTGGGCGGACGTGATCACACTACAGCGATGTATGCTTGTCAGAAAATAAGCAAAGAGATTGAGGATAATGAATCTCTTAAACATGAAATTAACTTAATTAAAGAGGGTCTGTATAACCGAAATTCTTAGAATAATTTATTACCCCTTAAGTAACAATTTATCCTCAGGATATCGTTAATCAATTAACAGGTTTACAATCTTAAAAAGGTCTAGGCTAAGCCAATAAAACGTTTTTTCCACAGATTTTTAAAAGCTAATAATAGTAATAATAATATATATATTATAGTTATTATTATAATAGTATGCATATTATTTGTCTTCAGGAAAATCTAAAACATGCTCTAAATATCACTGAACGTATTATCGGCAGGAATTTAACTCTGCCTATTTTGAATAACCTTCTTTTTTCCACAGAAAAAAATAAGCTGAAAATTTCTTCAACAAATTTAGAGATAGGAATTAATCATTGGACTATTGGCAAGATTGAAAGCAAGGGCTCAATTACGGTACCAGCTCGTCTTATTGGTGACTTTGTTAATAATTTACCTAGTAAGAAATTGGAGCTTAAAGTTAAAAACGATAATCTGGAATTAAAATGCGAGAACTTTAAAGCTAACATCAAGGGATTAAAAGCTGATGATTTTCCCATTATCCCCAAAATAACAGACAAACCCTTGGTTAAAATAAAAAGAGGACTCCTGAAAAATGGTTTTTCTCAAGTAGTGAACATGGTTGCTCTGTCGGAATCGCGGCCTGGAATTTCTGGCGTTTTTATGAAAATTGACAAGAATTCAGTCAAGTTAGTAAGTACAGATACTTTTCGGTTAGCGGAAAAAACAATAAAACTTACTCCTTCTGATTTTTTGCTCAAAACAAACAGCGAACGAGCAGTGATTGTCCCTCAGCGGACTATTCAGGAGGTAATTAGAATTCTGGGAGAAACGAACGCAAAAACCGAAGAAGAAACAGAAGATGTTAAAGTTGTTTTCTCGGGCAATCAGATTTTATTTGATTTGGGTTCTACTCAAATTATTTCGCGTTTAATAGAAGACCAATACCCTAATTACCGACAGATTATTCCTGCGACCTTAACCACCAAAGCGATTGTCAACAGGCAGGAGTTAATTAATAATATTAAAATTGCCAGCCTATTTAGTGGAAGGGTTAATGACGTTAAAGTAATAACTCAACCCAAAAAAAACATTCTGGAAGTTTGGTCCAAAGATGCTGATATCGGAGAACATAAATCTCAGCTTAAAGCAGAAATTGAGGGGAAGGAAACAGAAGTTGCTTTCAATTATCGCTATATTCTTGATGCTTTGAATAATATTTTCAGCGACAAGGTTGTCTTGGGATTAAACGACAGCAGCAGTAGTAGGGCTGCTACAATCAGGCCAGTGGGGGATGCTAGCTATATCTATGTGCTTATGCCCATAAGGGCTTAAAAATCTACCCTGATAGTTACTTTGTCTTCCTGGCTATTCAAGACCTTGTCATAAGCTCTTACTTTTATGGTTTGTCTGCCAGAGGAATCTAAATAGGGAAGGATATTAAAAGATGTTGAATAAGGAGCTGTTGCGTCGCTGTCAACTAGCTGATTATTTACAAAAAAATCTAGCTGCTTAATGCCCAATTTAGCTTCAGCTTTAGCTTTGACTGTAATGATCGTTCTGGAAGAGGCATTAACGCTTGTATTTTGCTTGGGCGAGGTAATTTCAACGCTGGGTTGGTTTTCGGGTATATGGACATCATCAAATTGAGTCGGTGGCTTTTGGTTGTAGCAGATTCCACTATCAGAACAGCTCCGCCCAGAGACCCAAGCTAGAACAGTGTTCTCCCATGCCTCAAATTGCGGATTTTGGCTGGGGTTTTCTGGATAATCACCTAAAGGATCTTCTTTGTCGACATAATGAAGAATGCAATGCGCTTCTTCATATATTCTTTCTTCAATTAATTCAGGCGGAGTAAGGTTGGTGGCCAGCTTGCCAGAAATTCTATCTATGGCCACCTTATTTTTATAGGCCAGTTCACCACCCAGCATTGGTGTGGAAATTTCAGGACTTTGTTCTGGCGAATTAAAATATTCTACCTTCTTTGATAGAGTGAATTCTTTTAGTTCAGGTTTGTTTGGGACTGGAGAATCTTCATTGGAAAGAAGATTTTCGGTTTTTGTTTTGGCCTGATAAGCTTTTTGTATAAACTCATTCCAGATGGGGGCGGCAACATAAATGCCAGCCGCTCCTTGTTTCATTTTATCTTTAAAGTCGTTGTTTCCAGCCCAGACCCCTACAGCCAAACTAGGTGTGTAGCCCACAGTCCAGCCGTCGCTGTAATCCTGGGTGGTGCCTGTTTTTGCGGCAACTGGCCTTTCTGCTAAGTAGAGCTTAGAATGCTCGCCAAAGGTTGGGACTCTAGCCGCTTCATCAGATAAGATATCATTGATTTGGCGCGCTGTTTGCTGACTTAAAACCCTTTGAGGGTTGTCTTTATAGTTTTCCAGAACATCGCCGTGGTTGTCTTCTATTCTCAATATCAAAGAAAGGGGGTGTTTGGTGCCTTCATCAGCAAAAACGGCATAAGCAGCTGTTTCGTCCAAGAGCTTTACTTCTCCACCTCCCAGAACTAAAGAGAGTCCGTAGCGGCTCCTATCCTTTAAGGTGGTGATGCCCATAGCTTGAGCTAAATCAATAGTGTCATAAATATCAGCTAAATAAAGAGTTTTAACCGAAGTAATGTTGATTGACTGGGCCAGAGAGTCTTTCATGCTGATTGGTCCGCGCCAGCGCATATCATAGTTCTTTGGTATATAGTCTTTAATATCATCTCCTCTAAAATTAGTCTCCAAATCAAAAAGCATGGTTTGTGGGGTGTAGCCTTTTTCAAAGGCGGCGGCATAGGCAAAAGGCTTAAAAGAAGAGCCAGGGTGCCTGTAGGGGCTGATAGCTACATTAAATTGTTCTTCTTCGTAGCTACGGGAGCCAACCAAAGTCAGCACCTGTCCTGTCTTAGGGTCAATTGCGGCTAGGGCTGCGTTTTCGGCCCTGTAATTTTTTTTATTAACTTCTACTCCTTCAGCTACTACTTGTTCGGCGATCTGCTGCAAGTCCCAATCAAGCGTGGTATAGACCTTGAGTCCAGCTCTGTTTATATCCGCATAAAACTGACTGTATTTTTCTTCCAGATATTCCTTGACCATAGTAACAAAATGATGAGCCTTAAGTTCAGTCTGGGAAGTGTATTTTAATTCCTCTGATTTAGCTTGCTTGGCTTCTTCTTCGGTGGTATAGCCGAACTTCGCCATACGATCTAAGACATATTCCTGTCTTTGCTTAAGGCTGTCTGGGTGGGAGCCGTAAGGAGAATAATAACTGGGTGCTTGAGGCAGGGCGGCTAGAAGTGTGCTTTCAGCAAGGGTTAGTTCGCGAGTTGACTTATTGAAAAAAGTCTGACTAGCCGCTTCAATGCCGTAAGCATTAGAGCCATAGGGAACCTGGTTGAGATAAAAACCTAGGATTTCATTCTTGTTATACTTAACTTCTAAAATTAAGGCCAAAATTGCTTCTTTAGCCTTGCGACTGAAAGTTCTTTCAGCTTGCGGTCCGCCCAAATAGGCATTCTTAATATACTGCTGGGTAATGGTGGAGCCGCCTTGAGAAATCCTTTTGCCCCTTAAATTGGCCAAAGCCGCTCTCAGGATTCCCCGCCAGTCCAAGCCAAAGTGATGATAAAAATTGTCATCTTCGGCTGCCACAGTAGCGTCTTTGACTGTTTGAGGGATTTGCTCAAAAGGGACAATTGTCCTTTTTTCTTCGCCATGAATATCATAGAGGATTGTTTCTCCAGTTCGGTCGTAGATTTTTGTTGATTGGACTATCTCCCGTTGGTCTATTTTACTGGGGTCGGGCAGGTCCTTAATGAAATAGGCGAAAGCGGCTAGTCCCATCAGAATGAAAATAACCAGACAAAAACCAGCGATTTTTATCGCTGTCTTTATTATCCTTCCTATTTTTCTTACCCCTTTTTTCATATTATTCTCTTTTATTGTGCCAAAATTGACTGCCCTTGGCAAGGGTGTTAACATTCGACTAACAAATACTTATGCCTAAAATTCTTACAGATAAGAAATTAATTGAGAAATTTTTAACTAGAGGCGTTGAGGTTATTTACCCTAATGTTGATGAATTAAGAAAAAAACTTAATTCAAGTCAGCGCTTAAAAGTCTATCAGGGTTTTGATCCAACCGGCCCCTATCTTCATGTCGGTCACGCCATGGGCATTAGAGCTTTGAGAATTCTACAGGAGCTTGGTCATGAAGTGATTTTCCTGGTTGGTGATTACACAGCTAAGGTAGGCGATCCAGACAAAAACAAGGCCAGAAAATTGCTGACTGACGAAGAAATTGAAAAGAATATGGCTGGTTGGAAGGAGCAGGCTGGGCAGTTGATTCATTTTTCTGGCAAAAACGCGGTTAGGTTTGAAAGGAATTATAGGTGGCTTTCTAAATTAAAGCTAGAAAATCTTATTGAGCTGATGTCTCATATGACCGTCCAAAGAATGTTGGAAAGAGATATGTTTGAGAGAAGAATAGAAAAGAATGATCCTATTTATCTGCAGGAATTTATTTACCCCCTAATGCAGGGGTATGACAGCACGGCCATGAAGATTGATCTGGAAATTGGTGGCACAGACCAAATATTTAATATGCTAGTAGGTAGAAACTTGGTTAGGGCATATTTAAACAAAGAAAAGTTTGTCCGAGCCAATAAAATGATGGATGCTCCAGACAACAGAACAATGAGCAAGACAAAAGGCAATGGTATTAATCTAAGCGATAGTTCAGAAGATATGTACGGCAAGGCCATGTCTTATCCTGATTCAGCTATTATTACTGGCCTGGAGCTGTTAACTGATGTGTCTGTAAAAGATATTAAAGAAATTAAACAACAAATAAACAAAGGCGCTAACCCGATGCAGTTTAAAAAACTGATGGCTTTTGAGGTGGTCAAAATTATCAAAGGAGAGAAGCAAGCTCAAAAAGCTCAGGCGTATTTTGAAAAAACCGTTCAAAAGAAAGAAAAACCGGACAAAATGCCGGTTATCAAACTAGTTAATAAAACCTATCCAGTCATAGATTTGTTGGTTAAAACTAAGCTCACTCTAAGCAAAGCCCAAGCCAAACGTCTCATAGAACAAGGCGCAGTTAGAATAAACAATCAGAAAATTACCGACTGGCAAAAAAGTATTACCTTTGACAAAGAAACAATCGTCCAGGTTGGCAAAAGAGGCTTTGCTAAAATACAGACAAAAGACTAAACTGGCTAGTTCGAGTCCTGCCCGGGGAGCAAACGTCTAGAAACGGCTTAATCAAGCCGTTTTTGGTTCCCACTTTTGAAAAAAGCGTTCTTCAAAATAATACTTTTATAGGTAATAATAGTAATATCTGGTATACTTATTAATATTATGAAAACTATATCTATACTAATAATTTCAACATTTTTGTTTTCTTTCGGAGCAGGAGTTTTAGCTCAGGAAACAGAATTACTGGATTCTGGACTTACCCCTGACAGCCCATTTTACTTTCTAGAAATAATTATAGAGAATATTGGTACATTCTTTACTTTTGGCGATCTCAAAAAAGCTGAAAGGTATGCTGTCTTAGCTACTGAGAGATTAGCTGAAGCAAAAGATCTAATAGAGAAAGGAAAGCCAGAACTTGTAGAAAAAACTCTTGAAAGATATGAGAATCAGTTAAACAAGAGTATAGCCAGGGCGGAAAAAGCTATGGAGGAAGACGAGAATACTGAAAAAGCTACGGAAGTTGTAGCTAAAATTGGAAAAACAACTTATACCCATTTAGACGTTTTAGCTGAAGTTTATGAAAAAGTTCCCGAAGAGGCAAAACCAGCTATTGAAAATGCAATGAAAGCTTCAGTCAAAAGGCACGGAAAAGTAGTTGAAGTATTAAGAGCGAAAAATGCTTTAGGTGAAGTTCCTGGAGTAGTTTCTCTGCCAGCAGAAGTTCCACAAGAAGTTAGAGAGAGAATCCAAATAAAAGCGCAAGAGGAATTAATGATAGAAGAAGCTCTTCAGAGTTCTGAATCGCCCAAAGAATTGTGTACAAAGGCGGGAGGACCGCCAGAGATGTGCGATAAAATTCCTACTGATGGTTTTGAATCTTTTGAAACGCTTAAAACTTTTTTCATAGGAGTGGGAGCGCCAGCAGACCAGTGGGCGTTAATTGAATCTAAATGTAAAGAATTTGGAGCAACGAAGCCAGATGAATGTTTTCGTCTTCTTCTGATTTCCTCATCAAATGCTTACTACGGTGAAGTAAAGACTATCACTGCGCCTGTTATGACTAAAGAGGAAATAGAGGCAAGGAGAATAAGAGAGGAAGAAAGCAATAGACTTCAGATAGAAGAAAGAAGCATAAATGCGCCTATAGAATATATAAATAGAGAAGAATAAAACTAGAAAAATATATAAAAACTAAAATTTTAATTATAAAATATGTTGGTATTTAACATGACGAAGAAAAAAAAATATATTTTAGGAATTTTAGTATTAACAATCATACTAGTAATCGTTGGGATAGATCTTTTTAACAGATTTGTTAAAGAGGAAACTTATGAGGAAGGAACTTACTTCCGCGATAATTTTGATACAAATAAGAGAGATTGGGATTTTTACCACAATGGCGAGTCAAAACCAACCGCGGCAAATATAAAAACAGTGGACGGCAATAAAGTTTTAAGAGCCAAGGGTCCTTATTTGGCAAAGATTAATAAAGAATTGAACGATTACAGTTTAAAATTCAGATTCAAGAGAATAGAGGGCTCGATGATAGTTAATTTTAGAGAATATCGCTCAGAAGAAGAAAACAGTCAATATTTTATTGGTTTGGGAGGTGACAAGGGAACGGCAATAAATTTTAGCAAACAAATCAATGCAAACTTTAATTTAGCATCCTTAAGAGTTGAGTTTGACCATTATATGGATTGGCATACGCTTGAAATAAGAGTTCTTGATAATATTATTAATGTCTATTTAGATGACAATTTTTTAATAAAATATAAAGATGTAGAAAATCCTATTCTCTCCGGCTCAGTTTCTTTTTCCGTTATTGCTAATTCAGAATATTTAATAGATGATATTGAAATTAAATCTGTCAAAAAAGAAGACGTGGTTGAAGAAGTAGCTTGTCTTTATGAATGCTGCGCTGATGAGTTTTATAAAACCAAGACCTGTTCAGCCGGCTATGTATGTTATAACAATATTTGTGAATCCAAAGATAAAGAAGTAGAACTTCTTAAGGATACTAAATTTGAATGGGGACTTGGTGAATTCACAGAAAGTAATCTTCCTCAGGCTCAATGGTGTGAAATGCCTATTCAGGAAGAACCTGCCTGGGCAGTTTCAGAAATAGCTACTGAAACACATCTTTGCCAAAATCTTCCTAATCCTAAGTCAACAGAGCCAACAATAATATTTGAATCAAAAGGAGGATATAAGAAGCTTTTCTCCTACAAAGATGGCAGAATAAAACTTCAGTTTGACACTAGTGCAGAAGAAAAAGAAGGTTGCATTATTACTAATTATAAAAGAAGCCCGCCGGCTTCAAGTTGGCCCCTTTATGGCGTAAAACAACAAATATCTGTAGATTTTACCGACTTTGAGGAGCTAAACTTTAGCTTAGATGTGAAGCTGAATAAGTTTGAGCCAAGCATCTACGAACAAAAATGCACAAAATACGGCGCAAAAATTGACAGATATGGCGAATTTTTGATTGTCTTTTTATTAAAGTCTAAGGGTGAAGGCTATGGTCCAAATAATCTGTATTGGCTGTTAATAAATTCTTGTAGTAAGCATTGGTGGTCAGGAGCATATAATCGTGGAGAATCTGGGAATAAAGAATGCACATCAAATAGCACAGAATATATAATGGGTGATGACTTTGGAATTCCAATGTATCATTCGGCCATGGACAACAATATTATGTTTTCAGTTAACAACACACACCCCATTTTAAAAGAGGGGCAGTGGGTAAGCTATAATGTTGATTTGAAAAAGTTTGCCGAAGACGGAATTAATTACTACAACATTAAATATGGTACAGATCTTGATTCTAACGATTATGAGCTGGCACATATTGATCTCGCTTGGGAAATAATAGGAGCTTTTGATACTGAAATAGAATTAAGAAACCCCTCTCTTAAAGGAAAATTTGCAGATGATTAATACAGATAGGGTTAAAATGGGTTAAAAAAGA
>Ga0114923_10003030_pt1 | contig 11334 bp, 5 predicted proteins | sample SumtaG_FD_89578 | JGI IMG/M metagenome (GOLD analysis project Ga0114923, IMG submission 89578) | Deep subsurface microbial communities from Indian Ocean to uncover new lineages of life (NeLLi) - Sumatra_00157 metaG | ecosystem: Environmental > Aquatic > Marine > Oceanic > Sediment | place: near...
ACTGCTAATGGTGGTATACCAGAACAGTCTGATCGGATTATAGTTCATGATAGTACTGGTATTAATATCATATCAGATCAGGATTACATAATAGATTATTTGGATGGTAGGATTGTAACTTCTGGTACTGTATCTCCCGTATATGTTACATACTATTGGCACTATGTAAGTTTGGTGGACGAATGGGCAGCGGTTGAAGCTGCCGATCCTCCAGTCGTGGTCATAGATATGCATGGCACAGACAAGGCAGGATACCAGCTTGGTGGTGGAAAAAAGCAAACAAGGAAGGTAGATTTACATGTATTTGCAACCAACCCCGCCGAGAGAAATGATATAGTTGAAGAGCTTGTGGATTCCTTATTTAATAAGACCGCACCGTTGTATAATTTCCCACTGGGGACTATGCTGGACTATGATGGTACTTGGTATGGACGTAAGGAAACTAATGATAAGTTAACCTCTCTGTTTAATAGACAGCCCGCATCACATATAATTGGAAGTATGGAATTCACGAATGTAACTTCAAGACATGTGAGTTTGCCACTTGTTATGACGCGTGATCGTAACGAAGTTATGCTTAGTGATTTAAATGCCTATAGATCTAAAGTCACTTTTAATTTAGTTACTTATACTTATCAATAATATAAAAGGGAGAATATAAAATGGCAGGAATATTTTTTAATTTACCAGATGCTCCATCACCACCAACCTGGGTTCCACATTTTGATAACACCAATTGGACAGCAACAACAGGAAGTTGGGATGGCAGCAAATGGAATTCAGCAGACACGGGTCCTGGTGGACATGTAATAAATCTTCAGGATGCCGGTGCTTGGACTTCGAGTTACAGACCAACAAAATTAAGAATTTCATTCAGTGTTGCCCCATCCTGGGGCTGTGCACTTTTAGATAGTAATGTTGATGTCATTCTTGCAGAAGCAACTGTTGTGGATGGTGTCGGTTATGATATTACCTTTGGTAGTTTTGATATAGACAGTATACAGTTGTCCCATGCAGGTGGAGCATGGTCATTAACGAACATAGAGTTCTTAGAATAAAAGAAGAATAAACTAACCTCTTGTTTAGTAGACATATGATTTACTTAATGATCCAAATGCCTATGGATCAAAAGTTATTTAGTTACCTACACTTATATGTAGGAGGGAAAGGATTATTATTATTCGGCCGCCTCAGCCAGATGATGGTAAATTAGGAATAATTGTATTAAAACCCAACCTGATAATTTCCGAGATAATTAATATCATAGGAGGAACGAGACATTATGGCTAGAAATAGAATAATCTATGCATCACAAAGTGTGTGGTGCAATGGTGAGGTCCTTTATAGGGTCCAGTCTCTTGGAAGCACAACTACATTCACCTCTGAGGATATCTTCGAACTTGGTCACTTAGACATCATCGACGTCGTGGACGATGTTCCAGCCGTCGCGGTGACTTTAAACACCAATGATTTTGGAGATGTTCGTACACTCGCTATTCTGGCTCAGGTAGCTACAGCTAAATTAGAAATGGATGCTGATGCAATTGATTCTAATGCTAACTTGGTTGTAGTCAGTGGTACCAATCTAGTAGAAACCAACAATTTTTATCATGGTGTTGGTCTGCCAGATTTTGCTATTACTTGTGGAAACCTTCCTGGAGTGTCCCTATGGGCACCTGTCCAAGACGAGTGTTCTCTAGGTACGCTGGCCGATAACATCGATCAGACCATGTGGATGGATGAAGTTTACATCAATAGTCTAGAGTTTAGTTATACTACTGGTGCCAATGCGACCGAGAATTATGGTGCTGAGACAGATCAGAAGATGTGGTTACTGAATGATGGTAGATTTGTGAGTTACGAGGCTTTTACTCTCTCTAGTGGTACCCTTACAGTTGAATTAGTGGGTGTTGCTACAGATAATGTGACTGTTGCTACTCTATCTGACGGCAGTTTGGCGTTCTTGAGAAAAGCCCCTGATGGCAGCTCAGGATTGTCAATTTATGATTCTAGTGCATCTGAGAAAGTAAATTATCCGCTATTAGCAACGGGAGATGTTACTGATGCGATTACTCAAGCTGGTTATAACGTTAATGGTACTATTACATTACCAACAGTTGTTACTGACGCGAATACTACTGGAGATTTAGTAGAAGTTATTTATGCCGCTGATGGTTATGCATCTACAGCCACGCAAAGCTACTTTGATGTTCTAGATACTGTAGATAGGCCTGATACAGTAGGTGCTCTTCGTCAGGGTCAGGTAGAAGTTTACCTGATTGATCCAGATGAAACTTATGTCGATTGGTCTGAAGCTATAGGGTGGAGATTCACCACTGCTACTATTACTTCTGACCTTACCCGTGAAGCTCTGGCTGAATTGGGTCATTTAGGTCCATTTGACAGACCTTTGACTCTGCCTATTCCGATTACAGTAACAATGGATACCACTGCAGGCGACCTAGAACATTGGGCACGTTTTGCTGGTAAACTGACTGAGTACGAAGCTGGGACACTGGATGAAATAGATCTTGCCGATCTGTTCGGTAAAGAGAATATGATTCTGGTAGTTAAAGTCTATGCTCAGACTGATGAGGAAGCTGGCGGTGTTGGTGATGATCGTAAAGTCTTAGGCGCTGATAACCCACTGATTGACCAGAATTATTTCAATGCAGGTACTGAAGGTACGTATGCTGAGAATGGTACAGAGTATCCATTGAAGACCATCGTTGTAGAACATTTGAAGATTACTGATGAAGCTTATACACTGGATGTGGGTGCTAATGCTACCCAGACCTTTGGTTTCCGTTCTACCAACGACTTGTACGTTGTTAAGGGCGAACTTGATTTAACTCACATTACTGGTGCTTTTAAGATTCGCAGAAATGGTTAAATAGGAATACAGGAGGCGGGAGGGTTATTCCCTCCCGTCCTTTTAAATTTAGGGAGGATTATAGGACATGGTAGTTGAAGATAGACATACACAGAAACTCAAGGATCTGATAAAGGAAGAGGTTACATTTATGTTCGAACAGGCCCTGGACTTTGCTCAAGTTGCTTGTCCAGAACCACATTTCAGACCTCTAAGATCTAAAATCCTTAGAGTAGGAAATAATTGTATTAGGAATATTAATCGTAAAGTAGACGATCAATATAAAATTGAATTCAAGGCTACCTCTGAAGATATAATTCAAATTCAGAGATAATAATATAAGGAAACGGAGGATTATAACATGGCTGAAGAAACTAAGGTCGAAGATAAAAGATCTTTTATAGGACCTAACGAGACAGAATACTTTGTCGTTGCACCTAATGCTAACGACATCAGGGAAGCGGATTGGAATTATAGTAGAACTTACACTAGATCCCTAACTGAAGGAATAACTACGAGTGCTGAGATGATGGACATCTTACGTCGTAGAGGTATAGTTGGACCTGAATTTGAACAGCGGGCTACTGAATTAACAACTCAGCTTAATGAGAAGATTTGGGCTCTAGAAGTTGCTGAGTCTATGGAAGCTAAGAGGGACATAGCTGTAGAGGTAGCTGAAGCAAGAGATGAATTATTTCAGTGGAATCAACGTCTGAATGGCCCCATGGCTAATACATGTGAACAGCTAGCTGATGATGCTAGATTAGAATATCTAACTTCCAGTATGATAGTGGATGCCAAAGGTGAAAGAATTTGGGATGACTTTGAAAGTTACCTTCAAGAAAAGAATCAAGCCCTGGCCCTTAAATCTCGCTTTGAGATTATGTTGTACCTACAGGGACTAGAGTCAGACTTCTTAGAAAAAACTCCCGAAGCCCAAGCTATGAAAGAGGTAGAGAATGATATCTTGGAGAAAGCAGCAGAAGCTGCTAAAGCTCTTGAAGCAGTAGTTGAAGAAGAGGAAAAGAAACCTGCTCCAAAGAGAAAATATACAAGGAAGAAAAAGACTACTACCACTAAGAAAGCAACCGCCAAAAAGGAAGAACCATCTGAATAATGGATTTAACAGCTGAAGAGGTAGAAAGATATTTAAATAGAATTTTCACTGGCACAGAGTTGTTCAATTTAAACGGCAAGCTATTTGTGTTTAGACATCCTGATAATAGGACTAGAGCACTAGCTGATCTAATATATGATAAAGCCCTTAAAAGAGCCACAGATTCTGGAATGTTATCCATGTCTCACTTGGAGGAATTAATAAAGAAAAGAAATTTATTTACTGAGGCAGATCAAGATAAATTAGAGGAATTATTAGCACAGAAAAATGCCCAAGAAATTATTCTTAGTAAGACCACTAGAATCAAAGCCAGGCAAGATAGGCTAAAAGATATTATAGCTGGCCTTAATGAGAAGATATATGAATTGGAATATAAACGCATATCAAAGCTCAACTTATCGGCAGACAGTAAGGCCGAAGAGGAACGAGCTTTATATTTATGTTGGGCATGTGTAACAGATGAAGATGACAATAAGTGTTGGGATACCTTTGATAGTCTGTTAAAAGAAGATGATCTAGAATATAGAGACTCTATATTAGTGAGTTTTTTAAGATTTAAAGCTGGAATTAACACAGAAATAATAAGATACTTGGCAAGACATAGTTTATGGCGAATACGTTATGTCACTAGTCAGAAGGTGTCGGACCCATTGTTTGGTGTACCGACATCACAATATACAAATGATATGTTAAACCTGGCGTACTGGTCTAATTTCTATCAGAATATATATGAAATGATGCCAAAGGATAGACCGCCAGACACCATCGTTGAAGACGATGAAGCTCTCGATACGTATATGAAAGCATATTATGAGGAAAGGACAAGAGAGGACGCGGCCGAGAGAGATAAGAATAAACTAGGTAATAGAGGTAAATTATCTGCATTTAACAAAGACGAAGTTATAGTAACTAAGTCTCATGAACTTTATGAGGACATAGATTACACCAAGCCAAGAGAAGCACAAATGATTAAGGACAAAAACGCCATAAAGAAAAAGGCGCGCAAACGGAAACGATAGGTTAGGAACACAGGGACTTTTTATTAAATAATAGGGAGGTGCCCACTTGGCCGACTACACCATTAACCACAACATTTTTGAGGGCAGAGGTGCTCAAAAAAGTGGTGGTACCACTTCAAAATCTGCTGGAGTAGATGAGACTAAATTAGCTAAAGCAATTGGCAAAGTCATGGGTAAAGTATCCAAGGATGCTAATAAAACTTTATCTAATGAACTAAGTAAACAATTGGAAATTAGTCTCAGAAGACTACTGAGAAACCAACAGACTCAGGGTCCAGCAGGCCGACCGACTGAAAAGCCCATATCAAAAACTGATTTGGAGAGAATAATTAAAAATGTTTCTCTCGATACAGCTAATTCAATTCTTAAAGAAATGGCTAAAGGCACACGTGCAGGCGGCCCTCAACATTCCAGAGCTGCCGAGGCTGCTTTTAAGAATATGGATAACCATATTACCGCGGCTATTGGTAAACTTAATACTGCTTTATCTACCAAAACCGGAGTAGAAATAGGTCCTGAAGGCGCCAAAATTATAGCTGATAGTGTTGGTAAAGCTCTTAGATCTGTTATATCCACAGAGCTTGGTAAAACAGTACAAGAAGCATCTAAGACATATCAATCAATTCAACGTAGTGCTAATGCTACAGTAAAAGCTGTAGAATCTATATCTAAACTCAAAAAGTCTGGCGGCGGAATAGACGTCACAGAAATTCCAAAAGTTATAAAGTCTTTGGTAACTCTAAGTAAAGAAGCCAAAGGTCTATCTGATGATTATAAAGAATTAAGAACTTCTGTTAAAACTCTATCCAAGGAGCAAGAGGGAATAGTAAAAGAGCTTGGAGTAGCTATTAAAGAAACTAAAGCTAGTATTGCTACCAGAGTCAGAGAGACCATTAAAGATATTCCTAGCAAACTTCTAGATGTTAATAAATTTAAAAAAGTCTTCGATGACTTCTTACTTAAGTTCGAAAAAGTTTCCAAACAATTAGAGAAAGAATATAAACCTGCACAAAAACAATTATCTGCTCCAGGCACTAAGCAGTTAGAAACTACTTTAAGAGATACTGGTAAAAAGGTAGGTGATCTAACTAAGTCAGTTGATAATTTATATAAGAATACTAAAGCTATTACTACTGGCACAGTTAAACCAAGTGATACCGGTAAGATTCTTAAAGAAAGTTTCAGAGAGATAGTTAAACTTATTGGTGAAATACGTAAGGAGAGCAGAACTGAATTAGCTAACATTGCTAAAGAGGTAAACGCTGGCACAAAAGATGTATCTATACTCAAAAGTTTCAAGGCCGATAGAGATGCATTAATTAAAGCGTTAGACAATCTTAAACCTACCGAGATTAAAGAAGCAGCCGGTAGAGGATTATCAGGTGGTTACGATAAACTTTTAGAACAGTTGAGGGTGTTAATTAATGTAGTACAGAAACAAATAAGCAAACCGCCAGATGAATCCGATAAAGAAATAGCCGCAGGACTTAAAGAAGCTGCTAATAAACTTACTGGCGCAGCAGAGGAATTAAAAGAGGCAGCTAAACAAACACCAAGAGCCACAATACAACCAAGTCAGCCTACTGGGCAAGGTTCTAGAGATCTTAGCCCATTAATTAGAAACATACAGCTTATGAACTCCAAGCTGAGAGGGCCAAGTGCAGTAAGTGCATATCCAGACGTGGCATTACCTGCTACTAAAAAAGGTTTAGAGCTTAAGTTTGAAGGTGGTTACAGTAAGAGTCAAGAGAAACAAAGACAACTTGTGCAAGCTCGTATAAATGATTTATCATCCTCTTTAGTGGATCTACAAGACTATATTGTTACTACTTTAAATGAGGAATTTAAAAAATCAGGTGATAGATGGACTATAGTTAGAGATGGCACAGAGAAAGGGATACGAGATTTCTTTAAGATAGTATCCGGCGGTAATTTAAAAGAAGCTGGCAAACAACATGCCTTTGAGATAGCAAATATAGAGGCTATTAAGAGACAATTGTTTGTTAAAGGTAGAGGTGCGGCTACTAAGGGTACTCCTGCGTCTATGGTCAAAGAGCTAACTGATGTGTTGGCTGCTGAATTGGCTGCTAATTTTCCATCACCAGCTAATCTAACTGGTAAGATTGCCGAATGGTTAAAGAACGTCACAGTAGATCAAATCAAGCAGATAGATGAAATAAAAAGATTTCAAAGTAAATTGGTAACTATTAAGAAGGGTGATATAAAAGGTGTATTACCCAGTGAAAATTTAATTAAACAGCTGACAGATGTTTTGGGTAAAGACAGGGCTACGTTGGAACAGGTGTTCAAGTCTACTGTGGGTAAGGCAGAAGCCACCAAAACTTTACGCGAACAAAAATTGGTTAGAACTGTAAGTTTACCTGCTGCCAGATTAACAAAGACTGGAGCCCCGGCTTTTGAAACTTCTCGTGGTAGTAAGAGAGCATTACAAAGATTTGCTACGTTTAAAACTGGCTTTGAGCAGTTGTATGAGGATTTAGCTAAGCAACAAGCGTTGGTTTACAGCAAAGGTTTTGCTGAAAGAATAAAAAAAGTGGGCGTAAAACCAACTGGTGTCTTTCTAGATCAGGCACAGAAGTTGGCTGAGGAAATGCTGTCTGATTTTGGTAAAGCTAGCATAGAAAATTTCCAAAATGTTCGAAAACAAATCAGAAAAGCTGCTGAGGTTAAATATACAGCATTAGGTCCCAAAGGTGCCGAAAAACTAGCTGGCGGTATAGAACCACTTATAGGTAAGCAACTGGAACTTAAAGCTGGGGAATTAGGTCCGAATGTAGACTATCTCATATCTGGTATGAAAGCAGCCGGTCTTTCAGCTTATGATGTGGTAAAATCTTTAGATAAGATAGAGTTCCAAAATGTATATGATATACTACAGAAAGTTCTGAAGGGCGTGGAAGGCGGATTAGAGCCGCTCAAAGGACTAGGTCAGAAACCTGGATTCGACAAGTTCATCCGTGATTATGAAAATGCAATTAATCAAGTTGTGCAATCTCTACCTATTATAGAACCTGGTAGACCAAGACGTGGTTTACAACAAGAGAATGTATTAAACCTACTTACTAGAACTTCTGATATATATGCAGGAGAAAAACCATTAAAGCCTGAAGCACAAAAAGATTTCATTAAAGATTTAAATATTAGACTTAATGAGATGATTAGAAATGCTGCTATTACCAACAAGCAGATTCTACAAGAAGGTGTACGTACTATATCTACCTTAGGTATACCAGAGGCGCTAGCTGGTAAGGTAGAGACATATAGACCGGGCAGAACCGATCCAGGTACTCGATATCTAGGAGCACTTGATGCTGTATCTACTAAAATGTATACTGATATCCTCCCAGAACTAGCTCCGTTCGGAGCACAGTTTAGTCAGGCTGGTAGAAATATCGCTGGTATTACTAACGCTTTATCTTCATCTAAATCAGAGTTAGATAGAATAGCACAAGAATTTAAAGCCACAACACTTGAAGGTTTCGGAACCGAGTTTCCAGGATTAAGAACAGCCAGAGAATCAGAGCTTATAGCTGGAGGAAGATTAGGCACAAAAGGTTTTGGTTTTAATGTCCTTACAGAACTACGTCACACCGCCGGAACTATGGAAGATCAGATCTTAATATCTGGCAATATGGCAAAGGCATTAACATCTATTACTAAAACTTTGGTCAGACCATCGCCCGGCGGTAGATTAGGAGGTGGTTTAGAGACTGCTGTTGGAATTGGTGAGATACAGACTGGTGTTATAAAAGATAAAGATATCAGGGACGTGCTAAATAAGATACAAGAAGTTTTAGGTGTACCGGAACAATATAAAGGTAGAGCTGATCAAGCTTTTATAGATGAGGTTAGGAAAGCTATAACAGTCGTTCGTGGTGAAGAGGTTGAGGTACAGCAGGCTAGACTCACTGAGGTATTCTTAAATTCTTTTGGTAGAAAATTTACGACTAGATTTGGATCTAAGGGGGTTAGTGTTACACCTGGTGGTTTGGGAGAAGAAGAAATAGGTGAGGTAGGTAAGATACTGAAAGCTTTTCCTAAAGCCAAGGTTAAGGTACTCACAGAGGAAGAACGTGCAAAGGCTGGTTTAGGTGTCGCTGTATTACCAAGAAGTGTGGGCGAACTGTTATCTGAAGTATTAGCTAAATATCAAAGACAACTTGAGGGTGAGGGATTTGATGTTACCACATTAAAGAAAATACTGATAGCATCAGGTAATAAATTTGTCCTTGATATGTTTAAAGATGCTGAGAAAGCAATAGTTATACCAGAAGAGGCCGAGCAGCAGAGAGGAGTGTTTACAAAAGCGGCTAAGGCCTTTGAGGCTGTCACTGGAAAAAGACTGGCAGGAGATCAAGGCGCCATCCAGCAAATCAAGAATCTATTCACTAAAGAAGTAGGTGGAGGACTATTCAAAGAAAGAGCTATTGATGTAAGAATAAGCTCAGTTGGTATAGGTAAGCGTGGTCTACAGCCAGAGGTATTAGAATCTGTACTATCTAATATAGCAGGTGTGGGTGAGAGAGGATTCACAACTGTACCTACTAAATTCTCACAAGAACAATATCAACGCTTGTTAGGCGGTGCTGGCAAGGCTGGAGAATTAAGTAAAATATCAAAAACTCTAGGCTTCGAGACTGTAGGTCCGCCAGAACAAATAAAAGCTCTAGCTGAAGCTTTAGGTACTGAGAAGGGTAAAGATCCTGAGATGGCTAAAGTTATAGCCAAACGTGCTGAGGCTCTTGAGGCTATGTCTAATTACTATACTACTATTATAGATGAGTTTGGCGAAGAGCGTAAGAGTATAGTTGGAGAGAAATTCTTATCTATTGTCCAAGAGCCAGGTGAAACTGAGCCTTGGAGCAGGCGAGACATACAGAGAGGCATAAAGGGAGCTAGTGTAGATATACCTGTGTTTTCAGCATATGCTACAGTGTTTGGAGAAAATTCTAAATTATTAACCGAAATATCAGAAAGTACCAGTGCTAACCAGAGAAAACAATTAGAGTTCTTAAAAGCTCTACAGTTCATGGCCGATGAGACTGGAACATTACAAGGTAGGCAACTACAGTTTTTAGATAGAGCTAGTTTGAATGCTGTAAAATATTTCGATCAGTCTACTGGTATTATGGGAGATATGGCCGATGCATTAGATCCCCGCAGTTTAAAAGATACTATTTTTGATGTTAAAAAATTTCCAAAACCTTTCTTTTTAGACATACCGAAGGCAGGAGGAGAAGCTGGGGAGACTGAACCTTTCTACGTTCCTGGAGCTTTGGCTAGAGGAACCTATGCCGAAGAGCTTATAGGTGGAGAGCGAGGCGTTGAGAATATAGGCCGTAGATTACAACACGTAGTCAATATGGCTAAAAAGGCTACTGAACTCTTAGAAAGACCTGCCACTATTAGAGGCGAAATAGAAACTCTAGAGGAAGAATTACAAAAATTACTAGTGGCCGGAGATCCAAGAGCAGCTCAGATAGAAACTCAATTATTATCCAGAAGAACTGCCGAAACCAGATTGCTGAGTGGTGAGGGTGAGATATCAACCACAGTACAGAAAAGAGTTACAGAGACTATAGGTGATTTCTTAAAAGAAGCCCAAACATTGAGATTTCAACAAACTCCAGAGGCAGGCGCCAGAGTTAAGGAGATATACGCCATAATTAGTAATGCCCTATCTAAGGTAGAGCCACCAGCAGAGGCTTTCAGAGTCAAACGTGGTGTCAATCTTAGAACAGGCGCCTCCGAATTTGAAAATGTTCAGGCTTTTCTAGAACGTCAATTATCAAAGAAGGGAGAGACACAGGCTTTTGCCGATGCTATAGGTAAAGCATCTGATATACTCATAGGTAAAGGTCCTGGAGCTCAGGATATATATAACACTATAATAAGGGGTATAGCTGAACTACAACAAGGACAAGTAGATAACATAGTAATGTTCAAGGATGTTCTACTAAAGGATTTTGCTTTTAAGGGCAAAGTCACAGACGATCCTTCTAATATACTTAGCCTGCTGCAAGAGAAACAAAGATTTATGCAGAATGAAATGCAGGCCACAGAGAATAAACTTTTTAGACTGGCAAGAGATATACAATCTGGACAGGGTCTGGAGCTAGCAGCCAAACTAGGTATAGACGTTGATAGAGAGCTACAATTTAAATATGAAAAGGCACTTGATAACTTAACGAAGGCCAAGATAGATTATTTCCATTCACTGGCTGAAACTGCTGTAGGTAAGGAAGGTGCCATAGGTACTGCAGTATTCTCAAGAAAATTCCCTGCCGTAATGAAGAAAGCCACCA
>Ga0114923_10003031_pt1 | contig 11334 bp, 10 predicted proteins | sample SumtaG_FD_89578 | JGI IMG/M metagenome (GOLD analysis project Ga0114923, IMG submission 89578) | Deep subsurface microbial communities from Indian Ocean to uncover new lineages of life (NeLLi) - Sumatra_00157 metaG | ecosystem: Environmental > Aquatic > Marine > Oceanic > Sediment | place: near...
ATATGTTAAAGATGCTAATTTTGGTGACATGGATTGGGGTGATGAAACGCCTGTAATTACAACTTTGACGTTGGGCATAGACCTAGCCATATTGCAGTTTTAATTGTAATATTGCATCATCTATCATAAAAGTCATTTTTTACATATTTATATTATGTATTAAATGACTTTTTCTATGTTTGAATGTAAAAGATGCAATAAAGAATATAATAAGTACCAATCATTAAGAAGCCATGTAGGCAGAACTCATAAAATTAAATCACCCGACTTCTACGTAGAATTTTATTATAATGGTAAATGGCCGTTATGCACATGTGGTTGCAAAGGGGAATTAAGATTTGAAGCTGGTAAATTTCCCTATAAATATTTACATGGCCATCATATAAAGGCGCAAGGCGGCTTTTGGACTTCCGAAGGCATTAAAAAATCAATAGAAACAAATAAGAAAAAACGAGAAAATGGAGAATTACAGCCATGGAATAAAAATTTGACGAAAGAAACAGATGAAAGAGTAGCCAAACATGCAAAAAATCTAACAAAGAAAAATAATCCAAAACGAGCAAAAAAGATATCAGATGCTTTAAAGGGCAAGAAGAAATCACCCGAACATATTGAAAAAATTAAAAAAGATAGACAAGAATATTGGGGTAAACAAGAAAATAGGGATGCTCAAAGAATGCGTAGGTCTAAATATATAAAGGAAAATCAGACAAATAAACCTTCTAAATTAGAATTAGAGTTTAAATCAATGCTTAAAAAACTAAAAATTAAACATATAGTACAATATAGAGTTAATGGTTATTGTTATGATTTTTTCATAAAGGATACTAGTATATTAATAGAAGTAGATGGAGACTTTTGGCACTGTAATCCTCAGTTTTATAAAGAACCATTGTATGAGGTTCAAAAACATAATATGAAACACGATCAAATTAAAAATAAAAATGCTACAGAGTCTAATTACACCCTCCTCCGTTTCTGGGAACACGATATCAAAAATAACCCCAAAAAAGTGGTAAAAACATTACTAGAAACCTTATAATTCCAATTGAACTTACTGTTTTTTTGCTTTTTTTGGGTGAAAATTTGGATCGTTAACTTAAAAATACTATCTTTATTGTATATTAATTAACCAAAAACCAATTATTATGAATATACAAAATAAAATAGAACAAGGCCATTACAATAATAAGTTAGATTTCGCAAAAGATAAGAAGGCGTACAGAGAAGAAACATCTAACTTGAAGCGAAAATTTCGAGAAGACTTAGCAGAAGAATTTGGAGTAACTGATCATCCAAAGGAAGAACAATTATTTAATATAGCATGGGAAAACGGACATTCTTCTGGATATAATGAAGTTTGGGGTGAATATTCCGACTTGGTAGAATTGATTAACTAAAAACTTAGATAACTAAGTTACAAAAAGGAGCATCCGCCTCTTTTTTATGTTTAATAATTATTACTAGAAAATTTTTAATTGCCATATTTATATATGTTCAATACATAAATGATATATGGAAAAGAGAGTTACATTAAGTTTCACATGCACTGAAAACTTAAAACAGAAAGTTTTAGGGCTACAAGCCGAGCGTATTGTAAGCGAAAAAAAGGTATTAACATTGAGTAAAGTTTTAGAATCTATTGTTGATTCATACTTCGAGACGTCAATGGAATCCACAGAAACAAAAAAATAATTACAAAGGTTGTTAAAATAAAATAATATGAAAGTATCAGACGAGCATCCAAATCTAACAGACGAGGAATTAAAGAATAAACTAATCAAGGAAACTAAGACAAAACCTACTTCTTCCCCGGAAAATAAGTTTCCAACTGAGCCTATTGATTTACCATCTAAAGGCCTTGTTTACCCAAAAGATAACCCACTATCATCAGGCGTTATCGAAATGCGATATATGACAGCAAAGGAAGAAGATATTCTTACTTCTCAAACGTTAATCAAAAAAGGAATAGTATTAGATAAACTATTTGAATCTTTAATTGTAACTGATATCAATTATGATGATTTAACTTTAGGTGATAAGAATGCTATCATGATAGCAGCTAGAGTACTTGGGTATGGAAAGGATTACAAAGTTGAGATGGCATGCCCGAATTGTGATGTAAAAAATAAATTAAATATAGATTTGACACAGCTTAAAGATGTAGAAGTCGATGAATCTAGATTCGAACAAGGAAAAAATGAGTTTGAATTTAAATTACCTCATGGTAAAAGAACAATAACTTATAAGTTATTAACACATGCTGATGAAAAATTAATAACTCAAGAACTAAAGGCTCTTAGGAAACTAGATAAAGATCAGGATCATGATTTTACTACTAGATTAAAATATACAATTACATCAGTAGATGGCGATCATACTACTGAAAAAGTAAGGCATTTTGTTGATGAAGAATTCTTCTCAATGGATACCAGAGAATTCAGAAAACATTTAGCGGCAACCACCCCGGATGTCGACGCCACATTTGATTATGAATGTGAAGAGTGTAATCATGAAATCCCAAACCATACGATACCACTAACCGTTGACTTCTTTTGGCCTAGGGCCTAATTATAGGCCCGCGCTGCATTCTGAAATACTAGATTTAGTATACTTCAGCAATGGTGGATTTACTCATACAGAAGTATACTACCTACCAGTATGGCTACGTCGTTATTATTTAAAGAAGATAGCGGACATTAAAACAAAGGAAAAGGATGCTGTAGAAAAGGCATCAAAGAGCTCTTCGTCAAGAACTATCAATAAACCTTCAATTCCATCTGGTGGAAAATAAGTTTTTCAAATAATTATTAGTAATAAAAGGAATATGACTTATGCCCAAATATATTATTAAAGAAGGTATGTTAGATAAATTTATTGATTCTATCGTTGATTCTGTCAAGAAGAAAAAATTAAATAGATTTATGAAAGACATAGAAAAAAAGGATCCCGTATTAGCTAAAAAAGCAAAGGATCTAGCAGATGCGTATACGGATCTGGAAAATTTCATCAAAAAAGGTGAAAAGAAGTAATAGATGCCTAGAGATTACGAGAAGGAAAAAAGACAACGTGAAGTACTGAAAAGTCTCCAAGAGCAACTTGTTGAAGCACTCAAAGAAGAAGAGAAGATTGCTGCCAAAGTTAATAGCAAGTTCGGGGAACAAATAGATCTTGCAAAACAAATCACTGCTGATAGACGATTTGGAATTGATCAAATTGGTAAACAAGTTACTATTCATGAAAAGCGTCTCGATATAATCGAAAAAGAAAAAGAGCATCACGCAGAGATAGCGGATAAAACCAAAGAACTACTTCAACCATTAGAAGATGCTAGAGAAAAATGGAAGGATACTAAAAATACAATTACAGCAATAGTTACCAATCCAATGGTAGCAATGGTAGCACTCGCCGGGCTATTACTTAAAATGATAACAGATATAGCAGTAGCTGCATTAGATTTCCAATTAGCTACAGGTTTAGGAACAAAAGAGGTAACTAGATTAACTGCAGCATCAGCTGAAGCTTTAAAACAAACAGCTTTGTATGGAGTATCAGTAGAAGAAAATTTAAAAACGGCGCAAGCCTTATCAGCTGAACTAGGAACAACATCCAGCATTACAGCTGACTTAATAGGTCATACATCAGTAATTCAAAAGACGATGGGCCTAACAGCAGAAGAAGCAGCAAAGGCAACCAAGCTATTCATTGATATGGGCAATGGCTCTATTGAAACTGCAAAAAATACTTTAGAGTTTGCTAAAAACCTAGGTAGAGCTGCACAAGTAGCACCAGCTGCTATAATACAAGACATAACATCAAATGCTGAAAGAGCAACATTATTCTTCGATCAAAGTGGAAAGAACCTTATACGCGCTAGTGTTGCAGCAAAAAAATTAGGAATTGAATTTGGTAATATAGTAGATATAGCCGAAGGGTTACTTAATATTGAAAATTCAGTTGAAGCAGAATTAGAAGCCAGTGTATTATTAGGAAGGAGAGTTAATTTAGAACGGGCGAGACAGCTAGCCTTTGAAAATGATATTGCTGGCATGACTAAGGAAATAGTTAGCCAACTTGGGAGTGAATCGGAATTTGCTAAATTAAATATCGTTCAGAGAAAAGCTTTAGCATCAGCAATTGGTGTGAGCGCTGACCAACTACATAAGATGATTATTAATCAAGATGATTTAAATAATTTATCTGAGCAACAAGCCGTAGCATTAATGACTGGAGCATCTTCCATGGATGATATGATAGCAAAGGGAAATGCTTTAAATAAAATATTTTCAAATCCAGAAAGTATGTTAATGTTATTCTTCGCCGCAGTTCCAGCAATAGCCGGTATAAGAAAAGGACTTGGTGGATTAGGTGGAGTGTTTAGTAAACTAAAAATGCCAAGTGGGGCATCAAAATTGTTTTCAGCCAAACCCCCAAAAGGTGGGATGTTTGATTTCTTAGGAAAAATGAATCCAGCAAAAGTATTAGCTGGTGCAGCAGCATTAGTATTAATATCCGCTGCATTATTTATATCAGCTAAAGCATTCCAAGAATTTGCTAGTGTAGAATGGAGTGCGATGGGCAAAGCGGGCGTGGCACTACTTGGATTAACAGCGGCCCTAATGATATTAGGAGTAGTAATGACTAGTGGTGTAGGAGCCATCGCGATAATAGCCGGCGCAGCTGCAATGTTAATAATGGCCGCAGCGCTATTAGTATTAGGTATTGCAATACAGCAAATGGGCAAAGGCTTTGATATGATGAGAGAGGGACTAACTGGAATGGGTGAAGTGTTGATGCCATTAATAGTTATGTTACCTGGAATTATAGCATTATCAGGAGCATTAACCGCTTTAGGATTGAGTATGATTCCATTAGCAGCCGGAGCATTATTATTGTTACCAGCATTACCGGTATTAAAAACATTAGCAGAATTAGGACAACTTAATTTATTTGGTGGGGGATCGGCAACCACGACAACATCTGCAGGAGAAACTCCTGAGATGGCTGAATCCAATACTAAAGTTGTTGAAAAATTAGACGAATTAATTACACTTGTTAAACAAGGCGGAGTATTAAATATTGATGGAAAGAAAGCTGGAGAATATATTTCTTTAGCTTCGATTACATCTAATTTAGCATAATATGGCGATCAAAAAATTATCAAAGGATTTATCAACCATTTTTGGTGAAGGGAAATTAAATAAAAGAAGTGATATTCCTGGCATCAAGAAAACGGGAAAGGTAGCTGGTCATCATAATAAATCTAGACAACAGATAGTATCCAGTGACTTAAAAAGTAAATTAACCAAAGGCGCTGACATAACTAGTAATATAGTTACTCCGAATAAGAGCGGAATCACTGTTCCCAATACAATCAAGATACCAGCGAAAAGTGGAATAACAGTAGTTAGTAATGTTAATACTCCTCAGAAGAAGGGAACTAATGTTATAAATAATATTATAACCCCATCCAAAAAAGGACAAGAAGTAATTAGTAATATTATAACTCCAGATAAAAAGAGTGTATCCATTTCCAATAATATAAATGTTCCAACGAAAAGAGGAACAGATGTAAGTAATAATATAGTTACACCAAGTAAAGGCGGTGTTGATGCATCTAACAATATTATAACACCTGAGAAGAAAGGTATATCTACTGCCAATAACATCTTTACACCAGTTAAGAGTGGTGTTAGTGTTCCTAATAATATTGTTACACCAGTTAAAAGTGGTACGGATGTTACAAACAATATATTTACTCCAAATAAAATGGGAACAGATGTTCCTAATAATATTGTTACTCCCGATAAAGCCGGAGTAACAGTTCCAAATAATATATTTGTTCCAGAGAAATTAGCAGAGATAGTTAATACAGTAGATTACTTTAGCGGTCAAAAAGGAATTTGGGGTGGTGGAACTAGTCCACTAGGATTTACTCCTAAATTTATCGATAAGACACAAAGTAAATTAGTATCAGGAACCAATATAGTCTTAACACCAAACTCGCATTCAATGCCAACTAATGACGGATTCTCTAATGGTATAAGTAAATTGGGTGCTCAATTAGGTAAAGGATCTCCTAAGTTTGAACATACTGGATTTACTGTAGGTAATAAATATGAATCATTTATATTAGCTACAACATCTCCATTAGAAAATAAACATACTACAAGACAAAGTCCGTCATTTCTAGATAAACAGTATGGTAAGTTTAATTTAAGAGATGCATCATTTAATAGATCCGCAATTCCTCAACCATATATCTTAAGAGGTATACAGCAAGCTGGTAGAACAGAACCACAACGCTATGGATTTGGAGGAATAGACGAAAGATCAGTCAGAGGTGGAATGTCAACAGCGTTAGAAAGATCAGCAGTTGATACAGCTAGATTAGCATCCTTTTTCGCAGATCATCCTAGAGGAACTTTATTCTTAGCTAAACATATTAGTCTACAATTAACTAATCCTAGAGTAGATGTCCGCCAACCAGAAATTATTGGTACAGCACAAAGAAGAACTAGAATATATACTGAATTACCAACACTGGCTCAGGTTCCTGTAAATGCATTTGGAATACACTTGACAAGACATGGAACTGATCCTGTTACAAATTTAGCATCTACATATCAAAAGGTTACTGAATTTAATGAAAATTTAGGAACACTTTCTGGAACCGGGCAACTTGGTGAAGCAAATAGATTGGTTAGACTTAAAAAGGATTTATTAGGAAACGAAAGTACTTCTATTGATCCAGTTTTAAAGGTAAAAACGTTTTTATCAAAAATAACTAGAGGAGCATCAGAAAAAGTAATTGATCTGATAAATGATATTAGAGGTATCCACGGTGAGAGAATAAATATTCTTTCTGGTACCGGAGGTCCAAATTCGTTAGGCGGAATTGGAGAAACAGTAATTAGAAGATATGTTGTATCAAATGATATACCAGGAACAATACATAATACAATTAGGTCTCAATATTATTCATCGATTTCAGCAAAGTTTGATGTAGTTAATGATGAAGCCAAAGTTAATGCTAGATCTAATACAATAGATGATAGTAAACGTACATTGGATGATATTGAGGAAACTGGATTAAAGGCTAAGGCGGAAGGTGCTATGATCGAAGCACAGAAACCAGATGTTGGATCAGTTAATAATACTAACCCATTTAAGAAACAACATGAAAATGCAAATGGTCCTATACATAAATCTACTCCAGATAAAGTTGGTATTAAAGCATACGCTTCATTAGCTTATGATGGATTTACTAATATCACCATTGGTAATGATTTAATTGGTGGTGCACTTCCACAAAGTAATGCTACTAAAGATTTTAGAAGAAACCTTGATGACAAAGTTAAGTTTACTTCTGATGGATCGAAGGAAGACTATTTAAATAGAAATATATATAAAAGATTAGGACTTGGAAACTCAGGTGAACCAGATAAGGATAGAAGCGATTTTACAAAAGATGGAGACTGGGGTGTTGATCAAATTAATAACTTAGATGTTAATGGCGACCTAGGTACTATAAGCGATCTAATTAAATTTAGATTTTCAGATTCAAAGGGTGAAAGGGCAATCTTTAGAGCTACATTAACAGGCTTAACTGATAATTTTAATCCATCGTGGACATCAACAAAATATTCAGGTAGACCAGATCCTGTTTATACTTACGATTCAACAGAAAGAGACATATCATTTAATTTTAAAGTAGCTGCAATGTCTAGACAGGAAATGGCACCATTATGGAAAAAACTTAATTGGTTAGCAGCACATACGTATCCAGAGATTAGTCAACAATCTAATCCTAGCTTCCAAATGATTGCTCCAATAATCAAATTAACTATTGGAGATTATTTTGTAAACACTCCTGGATTTATAAAAAACTTAACTTATACTGTTCCAGATGAAGCAGCATGGGAAATTAATTTCGAAGGAACAATGAATGAAATGCCACAGTATATGGAAATTACAGTTGGTTATCAAATAATTGGTAAACATTTACCATCACAGAACAAAGCATTTTTTGACGCTGATAAATTTATTCCAAGAACGTCATCAGGACAAATACTTTAATTATGGCAACAAGATACGATAGTAGCGAAATATTAAAAGACGAAAACGGAACCCGATTTTTCGAGTCAACATTATATCCAATAATAGAGGCAGCTGATAATGACCTTTATATTAGAACTAAAGTGGGTGATAGATTGGATATACTGGCCAATAGATTTTATGGAGATGTTAGATTGTGGTGGATAATAGCTCAAGCCAATCATGTAGGCAATGGAACATTAACATTGAAGCCTGGAATACAATTAAGAATACCGCAAAACGTAAGCGATGTTTTTGATAATTTAGATATAACACAAACTGAACGATAATGGCTTTATTTCTAACTCCAATAGAACTTAATATCAAGAAGGAACTGGACGCGAGAAGTCAATTTCAAAGTACTGATAACCGCAGCGGTGATGCGTTAAATTGGTCTTATGGTAAAATTCCATGGACTAGAATGATTTCAAATGCTATTATTGATACTACCGGTGATGGCAAATTTGACGATAAAGCAACAAGAACAAATTATACACTTTTTCTAGGAATTGGTAAAGGTAAAAATGCTGATAAAACAGTTTTTGCAAAAACCGGTCTACGAGGCGGGTTTGAACAAATATACAACGACCCACAAGTGTTTGGTGGAAGAGAAGGCCTACTCAAACCAATGCCTGGTATAACTAATGCTACTATAGAGAACAAAGGTGAACTAGGATCAATAAGAAGAGCTACAGTTAACTTTACATGTTGGAATATACAACAACTTGAAGTATTACAAAAATTATATATGACGCCTGGTATATCAGTTGTACTCGAATGGGGTTGGAGTAATTATGATGGCAACTTAATGTCTCCATTAGACACTATAACATCAGATCCAGCAATTTTTACCAGAAGAGCTAGAAAAAGAATCGGTTTAATAAAGGGAGACGCCTCTCCTAGTAGAGCGGGATTATATGACACAATGAGAGGATTGGTGCTCAACTTTAGTTGGACTGTCAGACAAGATGGTGGATTTGATTGTACTACGGAATTTTCTTCTCAAGGTGAAATAATGCACAATGTAAATATTCATAGTAAGAGTAAAGGAATAGTTTTATCCAATCAAGATAGTGAAAATCCAACTATAAAAACAAACATTCAAGCAACGTTGGATAATATAACTGGTAATAAACCAGGGTCAATAACTACACAACAAGATAGTTTCAAAAAACCAGGAATAGATCTGGTGAATAAAATTGAGATATTAGCTGGTCAAGGATTATATCCTAAAATTTCTACTTTAGCCTTCTCCGGCGGGTTTGCGGTTCCACCAAAAGCTGATAAATATGTATCATGGGGATATTTGGAAGAATATTTAATCAATCAAAATTTAAGTTATGTAAATGATAAGGGGGAACAAGTTGTAGCGTTGAGAAGTACAGATACTATAACAAAGGAAAGTGTTCAAATAACTAATGATAGAAATATAAGATCATGTGATATTAAGGTTTGTTTACTCCCTGGCCAGATTAACTTTGAAGGATCTACAGGATGGAACGTATCCCCGGAATTTAAATCATTTGCAGCTGATCAAGACAAAGTATCTGGATTTGTAAGAAATATTCTTGTACATACTGATTTAATAGCCGCGGCTATTGAAAAAGAAGGAAATGATAGATTGGGTGATTTTATTATGTATATATTAGATAAAATTAATAGAGCGTGTGGACTACCATGGGACTTTAGATTACAAGTAGATGAAAACGATCCAAATACATTAAAAGTAATAGATGCTAATTACACAGATCCAAATTTTACTAAAGATAAAGAAAGCGGTATTGAATATAAATTTGATGTATTCAATAAAAATTCTATTGTTAAAAATTTCAATGTAACAACCAAAGTACCCGATGCATTAAAATCGTCTATATTTTATGGATCAAATAAAAAAAGAACTCAAAATAAAGAAGACGACGAATTCACTAGTAAACAATTTGCACAATTTGCATCAGATACTGGAGATTTTGTAAATGAAGGAATCGAATTACCAGGCAGAGCTAGTGGTATAGAAAATGAATCAGAACAAGCAGAAGTTGCAACGACTAAAGATACTTTAGAAAAAGCATACAAAGTAATGTATAAGGACCGTACTGATGATAATGCGAACACTGCAGTTACTGCAATGAACAAGTATATAATGGAAAGTAAAACATCAAAAGGTACTAACATCATAGATAAGATACTTATACCTTTTGATATGGAATTAACATTAGATGGTATCAGTGGAATTTATTTTGGTAATGTAATAACAACCAATTATCTACCAACAAATTATAGAGATAGTGTAATTTTTCAAGTTACTAATGTTAAACATGAAATAACTCCTGAAGCTTGGTCTACATCACTTTCTACAGTAATGAGAATAAAAACTAGTTAATAATGACATTTATACCAGAATCATTAAAAACCGAAGGGTTATTTACTACTGGAAGTACATTCCTTCTAGATGGAGAAGAATATGTCGGACAGTATAATCTAGTTAATAATGTTCCATTCTCAGGTCCTATGTTTATTAGTAATGTTTCAGTAGAGCTTACTTCGTTTACTGATAATGAACTACTTGCTAAATATGAAACCCTAGTAAAAGACCAAAAAATAAAATCAATACGAAATTTTAAAACACCAGTTGCATTTAAACCAACACCATCTCTAGATGAGTATGACAAGAGATTTATTGAGCGGTATTTTGTAAAGAGAAGAAATGATAGTAATGATCCTGTAATTGAAATAGATAAGGAACAATTTGATTCAATCAAAGCCGGGAGCACATCTGGTATTAATCAAAATTTATATTTTGGTGTATCATTACGTTGGAGATTAGTCGGCCAATCGAAGGTGGAAGTAGAACTAACTAATAAGAATACACTAGTCATGAAAGAAAGCGAAATCCCGGGGATATCAAATAGCTTAGAAAATCTTTCAGAATTTGCACAATTTTATTAAAAAAGGCTTGGACGTCTGAAATCTTTTACTTACCTTTATGATGTTATTAATGAAGGATCAAGTTCCTTCGTTTATTTTTTGATTTTTACATATATATTATTAGTTAAAACAGAAAAGAATTCAATGAAAAATTATCGCACATATTTGTTAATGTTATGGCATATAGACATGCTAGGCTGCAGAAGAACCTCTCAGGGTACACTTGAGAACTTTGCGGGGAAAACAGATACCTATGTTACCTAACAAGTAGTGAGATATAAGAAATATTAAAGAGTCCTTATAGATCACCTA